>Ga0102952_1000070_pt1 | contig 58781 bp, 50 predicted proteins | sample SalPon2A_C_D1_MG_FD_78506 | JGI IMG/M metagenome (GOLD analysis project Ga0102952, IMG submission 78506) | Soil microbial communities from South San Francisco under conditions of wetland restoration - Salt Pond MetaG R2A_C_D1_MG | ecosystem: Environmental > Terrestrial > Soil > Wetlands | place... | reverse complement strand
GCGATACACTCTGTCATCGGGGCGATCCTCCGGTCGGTCGCTGTATCTCACTCTGCTAAAGCGATTTAACCGGGTTTCGCCCCGCTTGTCTACTGAACCTCGTGAATTATCCAGGCTAGAGCTGATGCGGGAGGTCACCGGCTGCGAGCCGAAGATGTGGGGACCCTCCATCGTCGGCTTTGGCCGGTATCACTACAAGTATGAGAGCGGCCGGGAGGGGGATTGGCCCCTCACCGGATTCTCGCCGCGCAAGCAGGCGCTGACGGTCTACATCATGGCCGGCTTCCGCCGGTACGAGGAGCTCCTGGACCGGTTGGGCAAGCACAAGACCGGCAAGTCCTGCCTCTACCTCAAGCGACTGGAGGACGTCGACCTGGAGGTGCTGCGCGAGCTGGTCCACGAGTCGGTGGAGCAGGTGGCGGAGCGGTACGCGGAGGCCTGACCGGGGCGGGCCGCTCGACTGCCAGAGCGCCTTCAGTTGGTAGCGCCCGACACCCCACACGGGCTCTGAACGCTCCGGATGGTGGTACCCAGACCGCAGGGAATGTCGAGCACGATGCGCACCGTGCCCGCCGATGAGCTCGAGTTGTACCGATGGCGGGGTGGCTTGCAGTTGCTCCGGCGCCAGCAACGACTGCTTGTGCTCGGAAGACTGGGACGGGAGTCAGTACCCGGAGTCGCTGGGCTACTGCGCCGGAGCCGGCGAAACCTGAGCCGGGAAGGCGGGCGTTGTATGCTTGGTCTCAGCTTTGAGCCCCAAGTCTGTCGAGCCCGCCCGCGATTTGGGCTTTGTTCGACGAACCCTTTCTCCAACAAGGAGGGATCCCCGTGGACAAGCTCCCACTCGTCGCACGCATTCTGCTCGGACTGATGTTTCTGGTGTTCGGACTCAACTACTTCTTCCAGTTCATGCCGACGCCGCCGGTGCCGGAAGCCGCCGGCAACTTTTTCGGCTGTCTGGCCGCAGCCGGCTACTTCCTGCCGTTCCTCAAGGTGGTCGAGACCCTGTGCGGGCTGCTGCTTCTGATCGGCCGCTACGTGCCGCTGGCCCTGACCGTTCTGGCAGCGGTGGTGGCCAACATCCTGGCTTTCCACCTGGCCCTGGCGCCGGGGGGGATCCTGTTTGGCGCGATCGCGTTGGTGCTGGGCGTCTATCTCGCCTGGGCGTACCGTAGCAGCTTCAAAGGCGTGCTCGCCGCCAACGCCCAGCCGGGCTGAGGTCGAGCAAGCCACCAAGGAACTTCGCGGCCGGCGGATCGCTCATTCGCCGGCCGTCGAACATCAGTCGCCTCTTCAGCGCCCGCAGCCCTCAGCAGTCCAAGCCCACCTGCATCGCGGCGATCTCGCCACGTGAGCCGCTCAGGCTGGCGGCTCTCGGTGTGCATCGGATTCGGTGCTGTCGGACCCTTTGCTCGTTGTCGGTCTCGGGGCATCCTGAAAAAGGTACCGCGCCCCTACTGCCAAACGTTCGGTCCGGGAGAATGAAGAATGGCAAAATACGATGGCAACCAAAGTCACGAAGGAACTACGGCCGCGAAAACGCCTCTGGAGCTCGCGCGTCGTTATCTCGAAATCGCCACGGAGCTCTCCCATCTTTCACCGCAATCTTCCGAGTCAGAGATCACCGCCACCAAAAAAGCCCTGAGAGAGATGGTCGCACACGATCTCTTCTTGAATGGCACCGCCGGCACGATCGACCCCTCACAGGGCGAGAGTCTCTTCGCATATCTTGACAAGCCGACCGAGAGAGAGACCTTCGAATTTCCCGACACGGCTGCTGACGCCTTCACCGAATTTCTTGCTGATTTTCTGATCGAGTCCACCAAAGGCTACAGGGTCAAGAGCGTCGTGGGCGGTTCGCTGCGCTCAAGTAACCGCGTCATGGTCGAATATGAGCTTCAGTCGGTAGAGGATTCGAGTAATTGGCTGACGGTGGCCGAACATCTGACCTATGGCTTGGATGAGCGCGGAACACTCGTCATCAAGCGTATCGACGTCGTTGCCGACATTCTCAATCAGAAGTTTCCTTGAGTCGGACACGCCGCACTCGCGGACCTCGCCCTGAATCTCTGATTTTGAGACGGTTGGACTGGAGGCGACGCCCGGATTCGAACCGGGGAATAAGGGTTTTGCAGACCCTCGCCTTACCACTTGGCCACGTCGCCGGAAGGCGGGATGCTAGCTTGCAGGATCGCTCAAGGACTGTCAAGTCGGATGGAGCGGGAAACGGGGTTCGAACCCGCGACCCCAACCTTGGCAAGGTTGTGCTCTACCACTGAGCTATTCCCGCTCACGGACGAGAAAGGATAGCGAGAGGGCCGAAGCCTGTCAACCTCCGAGGCACCCCGAGACCTCGCCGTGAGGCTTCCGTGAAGCTCGGCCTCGGGCGGGTGAGCTAGACTCTGTCCATGCGACGCTTCCAACCCTCCCGCGCTCGTCCCGCCGTCTCTCCTGCCGTCCCGTTCCAACCGCACGCCGCTCTCCCTCTGACCCTGTTCCTGGTCTCGTGTCTGAGCGTCGCACTGCTGCTCACCGCGCTCGCCGGATGCTCCTCCGCCGACTCTTCGTCGACCGTTCAAGCGGAAGAGACGATGCCGAAGACAATGCCACAGGAGACCGAGGGGCTGGCCCAGGCCACCTTCTCCGGTGGCTGTTTCTGGTGCATGGAAAAACCCTTCGACGAGCTCGAAGGGGTGGTCTCGACCACCTCGGGCTTCACCGGGGGGAAAGTGGAAAATCCCAGCTACGAGCTCGTGTCGTCCGGCACTACGCGCCACCTGGAGTCGGTGCAGGTGATCTACGACCCCGAGAAGGTGAGCTACGAGAAGCTCCTCGAGCTCTTCTGGCACAACATCGACCCCACCGACGACGGCGGCCAGTTCTGCGACCGCGGTTACCAGTACACCACCGCCGTGTTCGTCCACGACGAGGAGCAACGCCGTTTGGCGGAAGCCTCCAAGAAGGAGCTCGAAGCCTCCGGCCGCTTCGATCGGCCCCTGGTGACGCCGATCCGCGACGCCCTGCCCTTCTACCCCGCCGAGGATTACCACCAGGACTTCTACAAGAAGAGCCCGATCCGGTACACCACCTACCGCGCGGGCTGCGGGCGCGACCGCCGTCTGACCGCCCTGTGGGGAAACGAAGCCGGGCACTGAGGCGGTAAACACCGGAGCTCGGGGAACAAGCGGGCGGCAGAACCACCACCGGGCGGCAAGACCTCAACCGGCCTGGAAGGCGTCCTGGATCAAGGTGTACTCCCAGGAGCCGTCTGGCCCGGCGTCGAGACCCAGGACGTCGAACCGGCAGGCTACGTCGTCGATCTCTTTTTGCGCCAGATAGAGGGTCGCCGCGCGGACCAGCCGCCGGCGCTTGGCCGGCGTGACCCCTTCGATGGCGGGTCCGAAGCGGTCGGTCTGCCGCGCCTTGACCTCGACAAAGCACAGCGTGTCGCCGTCGCGGGCCACGACGTCGATCTCTCCCGCATGGTTGGTGGCGTTGCGCTCGACGATCTCGTAGCCCTGCGCTACCAGCCAGGCCACGGCGTCGTCCTCCCCAACCCGGCCGCGAGCCCGGGTGTGAGGTTGCTCGGAGAAGGGTTCGACCCGTCTGCCGCTCATCCGGTGCGCTTCCAGCGGGGTCCCTGGGGGGTATCCTCGATCACGATGCCGCGGTCAGCCAGCTCGTCGCGGATGCGGTCCGCCTCGGCGAAGTCACGGCTCGCGCGTGCCTCCTGGCGGGCCTGGACCAGGCGGTCGATCTCGGCGTCGTCGGTGTCGTCCCCGCCGGCGCTCTCCGTCCTCCACTCGGAGGGATCGAGAACTCCGAGCACCCGGTCCACGCCGGCGTAGGCGTTGAGCACCCGCTGGCGGTCGTCAGTGCCCAGGGGACCCTGCTCCACCCGGCGGTTGACCTCCTTGACGAAGGCGAACAGCGTGGCCAGGGCGCCGGACACGTTGAGGTCGTCCGCCAGGGCGCTGGCGAAGTCCTGCTCCAAAGCCCTGATGGCCCGGGCGACCGTCTCGTCCGGCTCACCCTCCTCGGCCGCATGCTCCACCCGGAAGCGCATCTCGTCGAGGCGCTTGAGGGCGGCGCCGGCGGCCTCAAGGGACTCGAAGGTGAAATTGAGCTTCTGGCGGTAGTGGGCGGAGACGAACAGGTACCGCAGAGCCCGCGGCTCGATCCCCCGCTCCAGCAGATCCTCGAGGGTGTACTGGTTGCCCAGGGACTTGGACATCTTCTTGCCGTCCACGATCAGGTGCTCGGAGTGCACCCAGGAGCGCACGAATTCCTGCCCGGTGGCCGATTCGCTCTGCGCGATCTCGTTCTCGTGGTGCGGAAAGATCAGGTCCACGCCGCCCGTGTGGATGTCGAAGGTGTCCCCCAGATAGCGGGTGCTCATGGCCGAGCACTCGATGTGCCAGCCCGGCCGTCCCGGCCCCCAGGGGGAGTCCCAGGAAGGCTCGCCCGGCTTGGCCGCCTTCCACAGCACAAAGTCGCGGACGTCCTCCTTGTCGTACTCGTCGTCGAGCACCCTTTCCCCACGCTGGGTCTGCTCGAGATCTTTTTCCGACAGCCGGCCGTAGTCGTCGTCCCGAGCGATGCGGAAGAAGACCGAGCCCTCCACCTCGTAGGCGTAGCCGCGGTCGACCAGCTCACCCACCATCGTGAGCATGTCCTCGATGTGGTCAGTGGCCCGAGGGTACTTCTCCACCCTCTCGACATGCAGTGTGTCGAGAGCCTCGAAGAACGAGTCGATATAGGGCTTCGTATAGTCGTTGATCGCTTGGCCCGCGCGCGCCGCCGAATCGATGATCTTGTCGTCGACATCGGTGATGTTCATCACCTGGTGGACCTTGTAGCCCAGGTACTTGAGGCTGCGCCGGAGCACGTCTCCTGCGACAAAGGTGCGCAGGTTGCCGATGTGGGCGTGGTTGTAGACCGTGGGGCCGCAAGTGTAGACGCGGGCCTCGCCGGGCCTCAGCGGCTCGAACGGGGCCAGCCGGCGACCGAGAGTGTTGTAGATCTGGAGCTGGGGCATGGTGCGGGTGTGGACGGGGCTCGGGAACGGGAACGACACCGATCGGGCGATTTCGGAAAGCCAGAGAATACCCGATGGCACCGGTCAGCACCAGCCTGCGGACGAATGGCGGGAGCTCGGCGCGCGTCTACAGGACCACCTGGACGCTTCCGGCTCCCCAGGCGACAGCGGGGAGCGGATCGCCGTTGGCGTCGAACGCCTGGTTGGCGTCGAAGCGGAAGCTGCCGCCGCCGTTGCCGACGGTGCGGAACTGTAGGGTCAGGAGCACGCCGCTGCCGGCGATGCCCGGCAGGCTGCCCAGACGGGACAGGCCGATCACCAGGTTGCCCACCGGCCCTTCGGCGACCTGGAGGGTCGGCGTGTTGCCGTCATTGCTGAGAAACCCTTCTTCCGCCGCCGCGTCGAAAGAGAGCACCGAGGAGGGGTATTGGAGGTCGAACGAAACGCCGTAGATGGGAACGACGTCCTGCGCCACGAGCTCGAGCACCAGACGGTTGGCGGTGGACCCGGGACCCTCGCGCAGGATCAAGGCGTTGGGACCGTCGACTGCCGAGGGGCTGAAGGTAACCGAAGGCCCGGGGGTGGTCGGTCCGCCGCCCCCACCCCCGCCGCCACCGCCTCCGCCACAGGAGCTCAGAGCCGTCAGGCCGAGAAGCGACAGGCCGAGAAGCGACACACCGAGAGCCGACACCCGGCGAGATCGCGATGCAAGCCTCCGGATCACGAGCCGACCTCCTGGGGCTCGGTCATCTTTTTGAGCTTGCGCCGGGCTCGCTCCCGGCGCAAACCGCGCAGGTGATCGACGAAGAGCACGCCGTCGAGATGGTCCAGCTCATGGCACAGCGCCCGGGCGAGCAGGTCCTCGGCCTCCAGCTCGAAGGTCTCGCCATCCAGGTTGCGAGCCTGGATCCGGATCCGGGTCGGGCGATCCACCCGATCCGTGAGCCCGGGCAACGAGAGACAGCCTTCGATCTCGGTGGCGCGTCCGTCCTCCTCGACGATCTTCGGATTGACCACCACCACCAAGCCCTCGGGGTCCTCCCCCACAGAAACGTCGACCACCGCCAGCCGGATCGGCTCCCCTACCTGCGGGGCGGCGAGGCCGATTCCGGGAGCGTTGTGCATGGTCTCGATCATGTCCCGGGCGAGGGTCTTCAGGTGCTCGTCGAAGGCGGTCACCTCGGAGCAGCTCTCCCGGAGCACCGGGTCGGGATACAGACGGATAGGCAAAAGGGCCATGGCTCTCAGGGTCTCAGGGTCTCAGGGTCTCAGGATTACAGGGTCTCGGGTCTCTGGGAAGGCGTCGTGATGGATCTCTCGGGACCGCCGCGGTCTCGCTCAGTTGTGGCTGGGACGGTTGGTCAGCTTGCGCACCATGTTGCTCACCGCGTGGTCGTTCCCCTGGCGTCGCAGGGCGTCCAGCAGGCTGCGGGGGTCGGGGTTGCCCATCAAGGCCTTTTCGAGCCCCAGCCGGGAGAGCGCCAACAGCGCCGAGCTCTCCGTCGCGATGACGGTGGCCGCCCAGGGATGGCGCTCGAAAAGCACCGTCTCGCCCAGGATATCGCCTGCGCCGAAAGTCCGCAGCTCGGTGCTGCTGCCGTCCGCGTTCTCGAGCTGGGCCTGGAGGCTTCCGCGGAGCACCAGATAGAGCTCGTCCCCGGGGGTTCCTTTCTCGGCCACCATCGAGCCCGCCTCCCAGCGGGCGAGCACCAGCGCCGAAAACAGCCGGCGCACCTGGTCCTCCGACAATCCCTGGATCAAAGGGCCCCGGGCGAGATGATGCCATTCGCGCTGCACCTCCATGGCCCAGGCGTTGCCGGCGGCACCCCCTTCGCGCAGGCCGTCGACCGCCGCGGCTCGTTTGTGCTCGAGACGCTTGGCCATCTTGAGCGCTTCGAGCTTGACCCGCAGCTTCTCCTCCAGCGGCATCAACCGCGCGGCTTTTCCCAGCAGAGCGATGGCCTTGTCGTAGAAGCCGTCGCGGGCGTGCTCCTCTGCGACGAAGACGTACTCTTCGACCGCCTTCTCACCCTGTCTGAGCGCGAGACAGACCTCGGCCATTCGGAGATGCGCGTGGAGATCGTGCGGGTTCTTCTTGAGATGAGCCTGGAGACGGTCCTGCGCCTCGTCGAACCGCTCCAGAACGATGAGATCGTCGATCGTATGTTCCCGGTCGTCCGCTTCCTCGCCTGGCAAAGGACGTCGATGCTTCTTCTGCGAGCCCTTCCCTTTGAACAGGGATTTGAGGTCCATGGCTCCTAACCTCCCCACAAGTCAGTCGACACGATCCAGCCAAGAAAAGGCAAGTATCGAGGACGCTCCCGACATCTCCCAGGGACGTAGGAGCCCCTCCAGAGGTGAATTATAGAGGACGATCCCGGGTCGGCTCGGGTGCTCGGGGCGAGAGAGCCCCTGGCCCGGTCCTTGCAACTTTCCAGGGTGGAAGGTAGGTTGGATCCGACGCGCTCGACCTACTCACCCTGCACTCGACCTGCATCCGACCCTGTCGAAGGCGCGTCAGAGACAAAACCGCGAGGAGGTCCTCATGACATCCCGACACCACGAAACCAGCTTCCTCCTCCCCGCAACAGGCTCGCACCGGGTCTCGCCGGGCGCGCTCGGCTTGCTGCTCGCCGGCCTCGTGCTGGGCGCTCTCGCCACGGCGGCAGCACCGGCGGGCGCCGCACCTTACGCCACACCAGACAGCGAGCCCGCGGAGCCCGAATGGAGCGACTCCGCCTACACCTACTTCCGGGTGGTCGAAGGCACCGCCACCCTCTTTCCGATCAATCCGGACGTCGAGGCCGCCGACCCCGCGCAAGCCGAAGAGGTGGTCGTCCAACAACCGGTGCTGGTGGGGGATCGCCTGACGGTGAATCCCGGAGCCCGGCTGGAGCTGGTGATGTCGGACGGCAACCTCCTGCGCATCGAAGGCCCGAGCGAGCTGATCTTCGAAGCGCTGGCCGGCTCGCCGGAGACGGAGGACGTGCAGACGGTGCTCCGGCTGACCGTCGGTGAGATCCAGATCGTGCGCCTGGACGATCCCGCGACCGAGACCTCCGAGCCGATCTCGATCGAGACCCCGGACACCCGAATCTTTCTCGAGCAGCCCGGCAGATACCGCGTGTCGACCGGCGGAGGCGACCACGGACTGACCCGCGTAGCCGTGCGGGAAGGGCTGGCGGAGATGGCCACCGACCACGGCTCGATTCTGGTCCGCGAGAGGGACGAGGCGCTCATCGAGGCCGGACCGCAGCCGCGGGTGGCGTTCTCCGCCACCGGGCCCGAGGACGGCCTGGAGCGCTGGGGCCGGCGGCTGTGGGAGGAAGCGGCGGTCGCCGAGGCCGGTCCGGTGGACCGGTCGCTACGCTACTCGGCCGCCGGGCTGTCCGATTACGGCGAGTGGGTGCACGTCGGCGGCCAGACCGCCTGGAGGCCGCGGGTCGAGCCCGACTGGCGTCCCTACTGGTCGGGACGCTGGGCCTACACGCCCAGCGGGTACCTGTGGGTCTCCTACGAGCCCTGGGGCTGGGTGCCCTACCACTACGGCACCTGGGCTCTCGATCCCGGCTTCGGGTGGGTCTGGTTCCCGGGGTCCCGCTTCGCGCCTGCTTGGGTGTACTGGCACTGGGGCTCCAGTCACGTGGCCTGGGTACCGATCGGGTACTACAGTCACTACTACGCGCACCATCATCACGGCTACTTCGGCCTGCGGTTCGGTCTCTACGGTTTTGCGGGCGGTCTGGGCCACCACTTCCGGCACTGGCTGTTCGCCGACCACCACGACTTCCATCACCACGATCTGCGCCACCACTCCCATCCCTGGGAGCGGTTCCGGGACCACCACCGTTGGGATCGGGACGGACATCGCGGTGACGGCCGCATCCGGCGCGACACCGTGCCCGGCGGGCGTGAGGACTTCGTTCCCCGCGGCATCGTCACCACGGACAGCCGCGGATTCGGTCGGGGCGAGGGCGTCCCGCGGCGTCTGGCGCTCCAACGAGGCGAGGATCTGCCGGACGTCTCGGCGTTCGTGGCCCGCGAGCCCCAGCTCAGCCCGGATCTGGAACGGCGGCTGGTGACCCGCGACCCGGAGCGGCGGCTGGCCGGCACACCGCTGGCCCCGGGCACCGAGGCACCGCGCAGGCTGTCCGCCCGCCGCCCCAGCCCACGCACGCGGTCGGAGTCTCCGGCGGACCGGACTTCCCTCCAGGACACCCGCCGTCTGACCCCCCGGAGCTCGTCTCCAGAGACCCCGCGCTCCCGGGCCCTCCAGCCCAGAGCCACGGCTCCCCGGCGCGTGACGCCCCGGGGGGAGACCCCCGGGACCCAAGCGTCTCCGCGCCGGGTGACGCCCCGCGCCGAGGCACCACGGACCGAAACACCGCGGTCCGAGACACGTCGGGAGACGCTGCGGCCCCGTAGCGCGCGGCCGGGAACGGTCCAGCCGCGGGCCGTACGACCGGAATCCGGGCGACCGCAAACGGTGCGGCCGGATACCGTGCGTCCCCGGACCGTACGGCCGGAAACCGTCCAGCCCCGCGCCGTGAGGCCAGATACCGTGCGGCCCCGGACCGTGCGACCTCAGACCGTGCGGCCACGCTCGGTGACGCCCCGCTCCTCCCAGCCTCGCTCCCAGCAGCCCCGGTCCCTGACGCCAAGAACCCGGCGGCCCGCGACCGGTCGCGAGAGCGGAAGTGAGCCCTCCCTGCGGCCACGGACTGCTCGGCCCGGCACGGCTCCGCGGGCGACGGTCCGGCCCAGCCCGTCGCGGCCCTCGGCGAGGTCTCCCTCCGCGCGCACCCCTTCGGCGCGACGTCCCGTGACGCGCAGTCCGGTGACGCGCCGTCCGGTGACGGGCACTTCGACCCGCTCGCCGGCCCCGCGACGTCCCGCTCTCACGCCCCGCTCCTCCAGCGGCGTGCGACGCGAGTCGCCCTCCAGCTCCCGTTCCACCCCGCGCTCCAGCGCGTCGTCGCGGAGCCGGCCTCGCGAAGGCACCCCCGCACCCCGGGCTCGCTCCGGTGGCGGGTCGTCCCGGTCCGGCAGCAAGGCCACTCCCCGGAGCGGCTCGTCGCGGGGGAAGGCCGGAGCCTCCCGAGGCCGCAGGGGTGGCTCGCGCAGCCGGGGCGGAGCGAGCCGGCGGGGCGGCGGCTGAGGCCCGAGCGCGGCGGCCCGACGATCCACTACAATCGGGCCGCCGATGTCCGAGCCGTCCCGTCCGACCACGCCGTTCGCCCGTCTGGTGACCCGTTTGCTCTTCGTCTTCTACATCCTCTACTGCGTCGAAGCGGGGATCTTTCTCGTCTGGGCGCCTTGGACGAGCTTCTGGTCCCGCACCTTCCTAGCCCTTCCCTGGGGCGGGCTCGGACCTTGGATGCTCGATCCCTGGGTCCGCGGAGCGGTCACCGGCTTTGGCCTGGTCCATCTTCTGTGGGGGCTCCACGATCTCGAAAGCTGGTTCTCCCGGGGCCCACGGCGCCGGGATCCGATCTCCCAGGAACCCCGCGGTGAGCGAGTCTCTCCCTGAGCGTCCGGCCACGGCGCGAGCGGTCCCGAGGCTGCTGGCGGTGAGCGCCGGCCGGGTCGCGGCCCGCGGGGAGGATCCTCGATTCGATGCCTGGCTCGACGAGCTCGCCTCGGCGCGCGTCGAGGCGGTGCAGGTGAGGGAAAAGCACCTGGACGATCGGCGCCTGCTCGAGGTCGTCCTGCGAGCCCGCAGCCGGCTCCCCGCGACGACTCTGCTCCTGGTCAACGGCCGGGCCGACATCGCCCTCGCCGGGGAGGCCGACGGCGTCCATCTGCCGTCCTCGGGTCTGCCGGTGGCTGCCCTCCGGCGCCGCTGGGGCCGCGAGCTGTGGATCGGCCGGTCCACCCACTCCGTCGACGAGGTGATCGCCGCCCGAGACGACGGCGCCGATTACGTCACTTTCGGTCCCGTCTACCCCACTCCCGGCAAGGCCGCCTACGGCCCGCCTCCGGGGCTCGCCGGGCTGCGCCAGGCGGCCGCCACCGGATTGCCCGTCCTCGCCCTGGGTGGCGTGGGTCCCGAGCATCTCGCCGAGATCGCCGCCGCCGGCGCCCACGGCGCCGCGGGAATCCGCGCCTTCCACGAGCCTTCCAGCCTCAAGAACCTGGTGGGACGGGCTCATGAGGTGTTTCACCAGAACGCCGACTCCGTCCCCGGGGACGGGCGGTGAGCGCTCACACGCTCCGGGCGGTCGCGGAACGCGCCACCTCACGCCTCGGTCAAGCCGCGTCACGCCTCACCGAAAATAGCCGCTGGCTGCTGCTCTCGCTGGTGGTGGTCGCCGTCGACCAGTGGAGCAAGGCGCTGGTCGAGGTGCACCTGCCGCTCTACGCCGCGCACCCGCTGGCTCCCGGATGGCTCAACCTCACCCACATCCGTAACACGGGGGTCGCCTTCGGTTTGCTCTCGGGCCGCAACTCCTCGCTGGGGCTCGCCGTCCTGGGCCTTATCGCGCTCGTGCTGGTGGTGGTCTATTTCGCTTTCACCCACACCCGTGACCGGTGGCTGCTGGCGGCGCTCTCTCTGGTGCTGGGCGGCGCCGTGGGGAACCTGATGGATCGGATCATGAGCGGTGCGGTGACCGACTTTCTCGACGTCTATGTGGGGCCCTCCCACTGGCCTTCCTTCAACGTCGCGGACAGCGCCATCACGGTGGGGATCGCGCTGCTCGCCTTCGACGTGCTTCGCACCCGGGACTCGGCTCCCCAGCGGGAGCCGGAAGGAGCCGAAGAGCCGTGACCGTCGAGCCTTCCCGTTGGCGGGTCGCCGAGCAAACGGCAGGAGAGCGTCTCGACCGCCACGTGGCCGAGCAGATGGACGTACCGCGCAACCGGGTCCAGCGGTGGATTCGGGAAGGTCGGGTGCGCGTCGACGGCGAGACCGCCAAGCCCTCGACCCCGGTCGCTGCCGCGCAGACGATCGAGGTCGAGCCGCCCCCACCGCGCGACGACCGCCTGCAGCCCGAGGAGGGCGAGCTGTCGCTTCTCCACGTCGACGACGACCTGATCGTGCTCGACAAGCCGGCGGAGCTGACGGTGCACCCTGGCGCTGGCCGTCGCACGGGAACCCTCGCCCACCGGCTGCTGGCCCGCTTTTCGGAGATTCGGGGTCTCGGCGGCCCGGGGCGTCCGGGTATCGTGCACCGGCTGGACAAGGACACCACCGGCGTGATGGTGGTGGCGCGCACCGAGAGAGCCTACCGGGCGCTCTCGGGGGCTTTCGCCCGGCGCCAGGTGAACAAGCGGTATCTGGCGATTTGCTACGGCATGCCGGATCCGCCACAGGGCACGATCGACGCACCCATCGGTCGGCACCCGCAGCGGCGCAAGGAGATGGCCGTGCGCCGGGGAGCGCGCCGCGCGGTGACCGGCTATCGGGTGCTCGCCTCCGCCGCCGGGCTGAGCCTGCTCGAGCTGGATCTCCAGACCGGCCGCACGCACCAGATCCGGGTCCATCTCAAGCACGTGCGGCATCCGCTGGTGGGAGATCCGGTCTATGGTGAGGCCCGGTGGAAGGAGCTGAGCAAGACCGTCCAGAAGACGCTGAGAAGCTTTCCCAGGCCGGCGCTCCACGCCTGGCGCCTCGCCTTCGAGCACCCCACCGAGGGCCACCGGGTCGCCTTCGAGGCGCCGGTGCCGGCGGACCTGCTCGAGCTGTGGGAGGGAGTGGCGGGCTCGTCGTGGCCCTACAGCAACGTCTCCAGCTCGACGTAGGGCTTGTCCTGGGACTCCGCGACCGGCCGGCAGGTGATGTGGCCCCGGTAGGTATTGACCCCTTCGGCGAGACCCGGATCGTCGTGGACCGCCTTCTGGAAGCCCTTGCTGGCCAGCGCCAGGGCGTAAGGCAGCGTCGCGTTGTTGAGCGCCAGGGTCGAGGTGCGAGCCACCGCGCCGGGCATGTTGGCCACGCAGTAGTGGACGATGCCGTCCACCTCGTAGATCGGATCCGCATGGGTGGTGGCGTGGGTGGTCTCGAAGCAGCCGCCCTGGTCCACCGCCACATCCACCACGACGGCTCCGGGCTTCATTTCCGAGAGCATCTCCCGGGTGACCAGCTTGGGGGCCGAGCGCCCCGGGATCAGCACCGCTCCGACCAGGATGTCGGCCCGGGCGAGGGCGGAGAGCAGGTTGTGCCGGTTGCTGGCGAGGGTCGCGACCTGGCCGTGGAAGAGGTTGTCGAGGAATCGCATGCGGTCGAGATTGGCCTCGAGGATCGTCACGCGGGATCCCAGTCCCAGCGCCATCTTGGCCGCGTTGAGGCCGACGATGCCGCCGCCGATGATGACCACGTCGCCGGGCGGCACACCCGGCACTCCGGAGATCAGCACTCCACGGCCGTTGTAGTTGCGGTGGAGGTAGTGGGCGCCGACCATCACCGACATGCGACCGGCGATCTCCGACATGGGGGTGAGCAGCGGTAGGTGCCCGTCGCGGTCGGTGATCGTCTCGTAGGCGATCCCACAGACGTCGTGGGAGGTCAGCGCGTCGGTCAGCTCGGGCAGCGGGGCCAGGTGCAGGTAGGTGAAGAGGATCTGCTCCGGCTGCAGATGGTGGAGCTCGGAAGAAACGGGCTCTTTGACCTTGACGATCATCTCGGAGGAGGACCACACGGTGCCGGCGTCCGGTGCGATCTTCGCCCCCGCCTCGAGGTATTGCCCGTCGTCGAATCCGCTGCCATCGCCGGCGCCTGTCTCCACCAGCACCTCGTGACCGCCGACCACCAGCTCGTGAACCCCCGCGGGGAGCATCCCCACGCGATACTCGTGGTTCTTGACCTCTTTCGGAATGCCGACCTTCAAGCCGTCCCTCCCTCCGTGCCCGCTTCGGAGCCTGTCTTCGGGCTCGCCGGGCTCGCCCTCCGATCGTCGCCCTTCGGCCGGGGCTTCTCGGCGGCGGCGCTGCGCCTGCCACCCCCGGTACCCGCACCCATCTCGACTTGACCTTTGAACAGGGCCCCTTCGTGGATCACCACCCGGGGAGCGGAGAGATTTCCGTACAGCTCGGCGGAAGCGTCCAGGGTGATCCGCTCGCGGCCGACGACGTCCCCATGGACTCGGCCCGCGACCTCCAGCTCACCTCCCTGGAGACCGCCGCGGACCCGACCTCCGGGCTCCACCCGGACCTTGCCCTCGATGCGGACCTCGCCCTGGAGATCCCCTTCGATCACCACGTTTGCGGTGCCGGTGATCTCGCCCACCATCTGGGACCCGGGAGCGATCCGCGTGACCGCAGGGCCCCCCGCCTGAGCCGGAGGAGGAACGGGGCGCCGTGTGACGCCCGTCTCGTGGGGGCCTTCAGGCGGCTCGGAGTCTCGGCGGAAGATCGGCATGGGGCTCCATTGCGGCGCGGACTGGCGAGGACTATAACAAAGGGCAAGAAGGGCCGCCCCCCGGGCTCAGGGATGCTTGCGCCGTTCCTCGCGCTCCTTGCGGCGGGCCTCCACGTAGGCCTCGTGAACCCTGCGATTCTCTTCCCAGGGCCGGGCTTGGAAGTACTTCCGGGTCAGCCCGACGACCGTGCCGGAGAGCAGCAGCACCGCCAGCAGGTTGGGAAAGGTCACCACCCCGAGGGCCACGTCGCCGAGGGTCCAGATGAAAGCGAGGCTGACGACGGCGCCGAGAAAGTGCATGCCGACGAAGACGATTTTGTACGGCAGCACCGCCTTGGGGCCCCAGATGTAGTTGGCGCACCGGTCGCCGTAGTAGCTCCAGGAGATGGCCGTCGACACGGCGAAGAGCAGCACGCTCAGCACCACGATCCAGCCACCCCAGTCGCCGAAGCGGGACAGGCCGCGTTGGAAAGCGAGCTGGGTGAGCGGCGCTCCGCTTTCCGCCGCCTCTCCCCAGAGGACCGGATGCTCGGCCCCTTCGTCGGTCACCGCCAGGCCCTCGGCGGGCCGCAGCACACCGCTGAAGGGACGAGTGTGCTCGGGATCGAGGAAAAAGCGCTCGACCGCCACCTCGTGCCAGCTCATGACCGGACCGTCGGTCTCCGGATAGCCGTCGACGAGGCGCACCGACTCCGGCATCTCGGCCTCGACGGCGTTGCCGTTGTCGCTCACCGACACCCAGGCGCTGTCGCCGCCTCCGATCGGCATCTCGGTGGGCACCCGCTCGCTCCAGACGCCGGTGATGAGGATCGCCAGCCCGGTCATCGAGCAGATGACGATGGTGTCGATAAAGGGCTCCAACAGCGCTACCACACCCTCGGACACCGGCTCGTCGGTCTTGGCCGCCGCGTGCGCGATGGGCGCCGAGCCCTGCCCCGCCTCGTTGGAGAACAGACCCCGGCGGACGCCCCACATCATGGTCAGAAGAAAGGCCCCGACCCCGGTGCCCGCCACGCCCGCCGAGGGATTGAAGGCCTCGCGGAAGATCAACCCGAAGGTGGGGATCACCAGGTCGTAGTTGAGCACCAGGATGAGGAACGCGCCGGCGACGTAGATGGCGGCCATCAGCGGCGCCAGGATGCTGGTCACCCGACCGATCCGTCGAATGCCGCCCAGGATCACCGCCGCGACGATCGCGGCCGTGATCAAGCCGGTGATCCACACCGGCACCCCGAGCTCGGTCTCCATCGTGTCGGCGACCGTGTTGGCCTGCACCGCGTTGCCGGTCAGAAACGAGGTGACGATCAAGGCGCCGGAGAAGAACACCGCCAGCGGCTTCCACTTCGAGCCCAGACCCTTCTCGATGTAGTACATGGGCCCACCCGAGACCGAGCCCTCCCAGACGTGCGCGTCCTGGTCGGGAAACTCGATCTGGCGATAGTGCTGGGCCAGGGTGACCTCCGAGTACTTGAGCGCCATGCCCAGCAGCGCCGTCACCCACATCCAGAAGAGCGCTCCCGGCCCTCCCCAGTGGATGGCGATGGCGACGCCGGCGATGTTGCCGATGCCCACCGTCGCGGACAGTGCCGTGGTCAACGCCTGGAAGTGGGAGACGTCTCCGGGCTCGTCCGGATCGTCGTAGACACCGGAGGCGACGGCGAAGCCGTGACCCAGCCGGCGGACCTGGATAAAGCCGAGACGGACGGTCAGGACCAGCCCCGTCCCGAGCAACGCGATCACGACGAACGGGATCGTCTGGTCTCCAACCGGGATGCCGGAGGCCCAGACCAGCTCCTCCAACCAGGTCACGATTTGGGCGATGGTCTCTTGCATGGGTCCCCCTTGTCCGCGACCCGCCTCCCTCCGGCCCGAGCTCCAGGCCGGAGCATGCCGCAGCGTCTCCTGGATCCGTTACAATCAGCGCCGGTTGTATATCACGTCTGGAGGACTCATGCAGCTTCGATTTCCACCCATGCGCTCTCTCGTCTCGGCGTTGGTCGCGGCCTCGATGGCCGTGCTCGCAGCGGGTCTCTTCGCGGGGCTTCTCTCCGCGCAGGACGATTCCCAGCCGCCCAGTGGATGGGAGCTCTCCGGCGACGCCGCCCGCGCCCGCCCCACCTACGACAAATTCTGCTCCACCTGTCACGGCGCCGAGGGCCACGGGGACGGGGTGATGTCCAAGTTCCTCGATCCCAAGCCCAAGGACCTGACCGATACGGAGTACATGGACACCCGCTCCGACTACCAGATCTATCTGGCGATCAAGGACGGCGGCGCCGCCGTCGGTCTGTCCGACAAGATGGCCCCCTGGAAGTCGCTGCTGGCCGACCAGGAGATCCGGGACCTGACTCTGCTGGTGCGCAAGCTGGGCGTCGGGGAGTGAGGTGAGACGGGCATAGGCGCCAGCGCCGAATGCCGTTTTATCCAGAAAATCGGCCGGAAGAGTCTCTTCTCCGGCGTTTAAGATCTGAAACGGCACACCGGGTGCTCGCTCAGGAAATTCCCGGACGCTGCGCTCGGGCGGACACACCGGTCCGCCATCGAGGGTCCCGCAAGAATCCATCAGCACTATTCGAGAGGTGAGGCGATAAGTTGACGCATATGGGTGAGACGGGAGCAAGACGGATGAGGTCTCTCGGAGCAGCCCTAGTCCTGCTGGCGACACTGGGGACAGCGGGCTGGATGGCCTCGATGGGCTGCAGCGACGGGAAGGCCCCGGGGAGCATCACCGACACGCTCACCGAGCCCGTCACCGGCATGGAGATGGTCCTCTTGCCCGCCGGTACGTTTTCCATGGGCAGCCCGCCCGACGAGCCGGGTCGCGAGCCCGGAGAGACGCTCCACCGGGTGGCGCTCTCGCGACCCTTCTATCTGGGACGCCACGAGATGACCCAGGAGCAATGGGCTCGAGTGATGGGCGACAACCCGAGCCAGCACAGCGATTGCGGTACCTGTCCGGTCGAGAACGTGAGCTGGCACGAGGCCCACGACTTTCTCGCCCGGCTTTCCGCGCGTACCGGAGAGAGGTTCCGATTGCCGACCGAGGCGGAGTGGGAGTACGCCTGCCGCGCCGGCACGACCACCGCTTTCGCCACCGGCCCGCGGCTCTCCCCGGCGCAAGGCAACTACGACGGCCGCTACCGGCTGCCAGCCGCGCCCGGCGAGCCGCCGACGTACGATCCCGAAGGGCTCTACCGCGAGAAGACCACGCCGGTGGGCTCCTTCGCCGCCAATCCCTGGGGGCTGTTCGATCTCCACGGCAACGTTTGGGAATGGGTCGAGGACGATGCGTGCCCGTACGACGACGCGGGAGCCTCCATCGAAGCTCCCCTCGAGGACCCACTGGGCGTCTGTGACCCAGCGACCAGCGGGGGCAAAAAGGGAATTCGGGGCGGCAGTTGGTACTTCGGCGAGGACAGCGCCCGCTGCGCCCTGCGCTATACCCATCGGCCGCAGGACGTGGGGCCCAGCCTGGGATTCCGGATCGTGCGGGAGGTCGCCTTGCAGCAGGTCTCCAAGAGGTAACTCCAAGAGGTAACATAGCGAGCGCTCATGAAGCCACCGCCTTTCGACTACGTCGTCCCGGGCTCGCTCGACGAGGCCCTCGACCTGCTCGGCGACCATGGCACCGAGGCGAAGCTCCTGGCCGGCGGTCAGAGCTTGATTCCTTTGCTGAGCTTCCGTCTGGCCCAGCCGGCGCTGCTCATCGACCTCAACCGCCTCGACGACCTCGCCTACGTGCGAGCCGGGACGGATGCCCCGTCCGCGGCCGACGACGGCGTGCTGCGCATCGGCGCGATGACCCGCCAGCGGGCGCTGGAGCGGGATCCCGCGATCGCCCGGGTCGCCCCGTTGCTCGCCGAGGCGCTGCCCTGGATCGCCCACCCACAGATCCGCAACCGCGGCACCGTGGGCGGCTCGCTGGCCCACGCCGATCCTGCGGCCGAGCTGCCGGCGCTGGCGGTGGCCCTCGACGCCCGGTTCCATCTCACCGGCCGGCGGGGTGTGCGCCAGGTGACCGCGGACGACTTCTACACCGGTCTGTTCGCCACCGCGCTGGCCGCCGACGAGATCTTGACCGAGATCGAGATCCCCGCCGCCGCTCCGGGCACCGGGTGGGCCTTTCTGGAGCAGGCACGGCGCCCCGGAGACTACGCCCAGGTGGGGCTGGCCGTCCGGCTGACCCTCGACCCCTCGCGAGCATGCCGAAACGTCAGGCTGGTCTTTCTCTCGGTCGGTGACCGGCCGATGGTCGCCTCGCGCGCCGCGGCGGCTCTCGAAGGAGAGCCCCCCTCCGAGTCCCTGTTCGCCGAGGCCGCGGAGATCGCCACCGGCGAGATCGATCCCACCGACGACATCCACGCCAGCGCCGAGTTCAAACGTCACCTGGCGCGGGTCCTGGCCGGCCGTGCGCTGACCCGGGCGGCACAGAGGGCGGCCGATGGGGAGTCTCCGTCGTGACCGACGCTTCGCGGATCGAGCCGCGGACGATCTCCGTCCGGGTCAACGGCACCGAGCACACCGCCACCGTCGAGCCGCGGATCCTGCTCTCCGACTTCCTACGCCACGATCTGGATCTCACCGGCACCCACGTGGGTTGCGAGCACGGCGTCTGCGGCGCCTGCACCGTGCTCCTCGACGGTGTGCCGGTGCGCTCCTGTCTGCTACTGGCGATCCAGGCGGAGGGCCACGAGGTGCGTACGGTCGAGAGCCTGGCGAGCGAAGACGAGAACGGCGAGCTCGTGCTGCACCCGCTCCAGGAGGCCTTCCGGGAAGCCCACGGTCTCCAATGTGGCTTTTGCACGCCGGGATTTCTGCTCACGCTACTACCGTTCCTCGACGAGAACCCCAACCCCACCGAGAAGGAGATCCGCCAGGCGATCTCCGGCAATCTGTGCCGCTGCACCGGCTACCAGCACATCGTGGACGCGGTGAGGCTGGCGGCGCAGCACCGGGGGACGAACGGCGCACGGCAAGCAGAGGAGACGGAAGCGGGAGAGCCGCCAGGGAGAGAGACACGAGCATGACGCCCACCACGTCGTCCGGAGCGGTTGTCGATTTGCGGGTACGTCTCGAGGTCCTGCGCCAGCGCTTTGCCGAGATCGAGCCACGGATTCACGCCTTCGTTCCCGGAGCCGGTCCCGACTGGGAAGGGCTGCACCGGCAGGCTGAAGCTCTGAGCGAGCGTTTTCCGGACCCCGACGACCGCCCGCCTCTGTGGGGGCTTCCGGTGGCGGTCAAGGACATCTTCCACGTCGAGGGCTTCCCCACCCGCGCCGGCTCGACCCTGCCGCCGGAGGAGCTGGCGGGATCGGAGGGACCGGTGGTGCGGGCGCTGCGCGACGCTGGAGCGCTGATCCTGGGCAAGAGCGCCACCACCGAATTCGCCTACTTCGCTCCCGGTCCCACCGAGAACCCGCATCGGGCGGGTCACACACCCGGGGGCTCGTCGAGCGGCTCGGCGGCGGCGGCGGCGGCGGGGCTGTGTTCGCTGGCCCTGGGCACCCAGACCATCGGCTCGGTGATCCGGCCCGCGGCGTTCTGCGGCGTGGTGGGCTTCAAGCCGAGCTACGACCGGCTGTCGTGCGAGGGTGTCATCCCGCTGGCTCCCTCGTACGATCACATCGGGCTCTTCGCCCTGAGCGTCGCCGCCGTGACGCGGGCCGCAGCGGCCCTGCTTCCGGACTGGGCGCCAAGCGGGACCTCGCAAGCGACCCCGGAGCGGGCGCCGGTCCTGGGCATCCCCGAAGGTCCCTACCTGGATCGCTCCTCGGTGCCCGGGCTGGCACATTTCGAGGAGACGGCCGAGCGTCTCCACGCGCTCGGCTGCCGAGTGGTGACCGTCCCGGCCTTTTCCGATTTCGACGAGATCGAGCGTCGTCACCGCCGGCTCTTGGCCTACGAGGCACACGAGACCCATGCGGTCCACCGAGACTGGTTCCTTCGCCACGAGAAGCGCTACCACCCGACGACCGCCGCGCTGATTCGCCAGGGTCGCGAGGTCCCGAGCGAGACCGCGCGGGAGGTTCGTGCGGCCCGCCGGGAGCTGCGCGACGAGCTCCACCGCCTGATGGACCGGCACGGTCTCGACGTCTGGATCGCCCCCCCGGCGCTCGGCGCCGCTCCGAAGGGTCTCGACTCCACCGACGATCCGGTGATGAACCTGCCGTGGACCCAGGCGGGGCTGCCGGCGATCCAACTGCCGGCCGGGCGGGACGACCAGGAGCTGCCGATGGGGCTCCAGGTGGTGGGGCGCTTCGGCGCCGACGGGCGCCTCCTCACCTGGGCGTGGAAGCTGGAAACCGCGCTGGGGCGGGGCTCAGACAATCCCCCCTCGCAGGCCCCCTTCGATTGAGGCTCTTGCCCTCCTCAAAACGATACACTCCGGCCCATGCTCCACTACCGCACTCGGCGCGGCTCCTACCACGACTCCATCGTGCTCATGCAACTGCGGGTGGCCCTGGCCGACCTGCCCGGGATCGACGACGCCGGGGCGGTGATGGGCACTCCCAGCAACCTCGAGATCCTCCGCGATGGCGGCCTGCTGCCGGCAGACCTCGAGGATCTGGCACCGGACGACCTCCTGGTCGTGGTGCGCACCGAGAACGGCGCAGACGAGGGGCAAGGGGACGAAGCGGCCACCGCGGCGTTGGACCGGGTCGGCGAGCTGCTGGCCCGGCGGCGCGCCGAGTCGGACGCGGACTATCGGCCCAAGAGCCTCGCGTCGGCGCTTCGGATGCTCCCCGAGGCCCGCTGGGTGATGGTCTCGGTCCCGGGGCGCTACGCCGCCGAGGTCGCTCGCGAGGCGCTGGAGCGAGGCCGCAACGTCTTTCTGTTTAGCGATGGGGTACCCCTCGAGGAAGAGAAGGCGCTCAAGGAGACGGCCGCCGAGCGGGGGCTGCTGGTGATGGGTCCGGACTGCGGCACCGCCCTGGTGGCCGGAACCGGGCTGGGCTTCGCCAACCGGGTCCGCCGCGGCCCGGTCGGGCTGGTCGCCGCCTCGGGCACCGGGTTGCAGGCCGTGGCCGCCCGGGTGCACGCCCTGGGCTCCGGGATCTCGCACGCTCTGGGCACCGGCGGCCGCGATCTCTCCGCCGAGGTCGGTGGCGCCTCGGCTCTGAGGGCGATCGAGCTGCTGGGCCGGGACCCCGCCACCGGAGTGCTGGTGCTGATCTCCAAGCCGCCGTCTCCCGAGATCACCGCCCGGATGCTCGCAGAGCTCGCCGCCACCGCCCAGAGAGCCGGCAAGCCCGCCGTCGTCTGTCTGCTGGGCCGCGAGCTCCCCTTCCGACGCATCGGGCCGCTGCGCTTCGCCGGCTCGCTGTCGGAGGCGGCCGCGCTCGCGGTCGACCTGGCCGGCACGAACGGGAGCCTGCCGGCGCCGGAAGAGTCGCCACACCCGGGCTCTCTCCGTGGCTCTCTTCGTGGCCTGTTCTCCGGCGGCACCCTCGCCCAGGAAGCCCTCCTCGGCTGGACGGCGTTGTTCGGACCGGTGGAGTCCAACCTGAAGGCCCCCGGGTCGGTGCCCTGGGATCGCTCGCGTCCGGCGACGGGCCACCGCCTGCTCGACCTGGGCGACGACGCGCTCACCGTCGGCCGGCCTCACCCGATGCTCGAGCCGTCGCTGGTGGCCGAAAGGCTGGCGGAGGAGGCTCGGGACCCCGGGGTCGCCGCCGTTTTGCTCGACGTGGTGCTGGGAGACGGTGCCCACCCGGACCCGGCCGCGGTCTTGGCGCCGGCGGTACGCCAGGCTCGGGCCACCCACCCGGAGCTGGAGATCGTCGCCGTGTTGATCGGCACCGACCTCGATCCTCAGGACCTCGGGGCTCAGCGGCACCGGCTGGAAGAGGCGGGTGCCCGGGTGGTCGACGACCTGCCGGCGGCCCAGGAATCGCTCTACCGGCGGTGCGGCCCGGACTCCGAGCCAGTCTCGCACCCCATCGACCCATCCGCGTTGGAGGCACCCCTGGCGGCGGTCAACGTGGGGGTCGAGTCGTTCCATGAGGCGCTGATCGCCCAAGAGGCCGAGTCGGCGCACGTCGACTGGCGGCCGCCGGCGGGCGGCGACGAGCGGCTGGCGTCGATCCTCCGCAGGATGAGCGCGACCGCGGCCGAGGCGAGCTGAAGGCGAGGTGAAAAAGAAATCCGCTACAATGCTCCGCATCCGATCCGGTTGGAGTGCCTCGGGGATCTGTTGGCTGGCCTTTCTTGGGAGGAGATGTTGGTGAAACGCGAGTCTGTACGACGACGGGGAGCGGCCCGCGGCGCCAGCGGCACGGGATCGGTGCAGGTCGCCCGATGTCTGGCACTGTCTCTGGCGCTGTCCTTGGTGCTGGCCGGTACGCTGACGGCTCCTCGTGCCTACGCCGGCGAATTTATTCCTCTCTCTTCCGCCATCGGCATCCGGGTCTCGGTCGTCGATACACGGCAGGCGCTCCTCGAAGCCGACCTCGACCTGACGATGTACACCCGGTATCCGACCGCCTCTCCGAGCTACCCGGCCGGCACCCCCTACTTCGGGATTCCGGCTCTGGACTACGGTGACGGGTCGACCGTTCCGACCACCACCCTCGCCCTGGCCAGCTCGGGCGGTGGTCCCGGCGGCTCCAACGTCTACCGCAGCCTCGCCTCCTTCACCCACAGCTACCCGCTGCCGCTCACCTACACGGTCACTGCGGGGATGTTCTGTACCGCGTGCTTCCGCGGCAGCGCGACGTACTTCCCCGCGGGGATGCCCGGGTCCCCGGTCTTCAGCACGGTGACCGACTACCTGCCCACCTCGGTAATCGGCAATCTCGCTGCACGCTACTCCTACCAGGGAACCACGCCCTCGTACTTCTTTCCCAGCTACAGCGTCCGCTACCAGGTCACCCTCTACGGCGCGGTCACCAACACCACCCAGGTGGATCTCTCGCTGCCCGTCCAGGTCCCCACCCTCTCGCAATGGGGACTGGTCGCGTTGGCGGTGTCGTTGCTGGCCGGCGGTCTCGGGCTGCTGCGCCGGGTTGGTTGAAAGCTTCCACCCGGCCAGCACTCGCGGTCTCGTCGTGGCTAACTCTCGCTCTCGGGTACGTCGTTTCGCCGCCAGCACGCTGATCGCCGCAGGTCTCGGTCTGCTCGCGGTCGTCGGCTGGCGGTGGGCGGCAGGCCCGGAGTCCAGCGGCCACTCGAAGATCTCCCGCCGCGATCGGCCGGTGCTGCTGATCACCGTCGACACCACTCGCCCGGACCATCTGGAGCCCTATGGCGCGGAGGCGGTGGAGACCCCCGCGCTGGCGCGTCTTGCGGGGCGGGGCGTCGTGTTCGAAAACGCCTACTCGGTGGCCCCCATCACCCTCGTCGCCCACACCAGCATCCTCACGGGTCTGGAGCCTCCCCGCCACGGCGTGCGCAACAACGGGCTCCACTACGTGCCGGCCGAGGTCACCACCCTGGCGGAGCGTTTGCGCGCCGAGGGGTACGCCACCGCCGCGTTCGTCTCCGCGGCGGTGCTCGACCGTCGCTACGGTCTCGACCAGGGGTTCGACGTCTACGATGACGATCTTTCGACCGGCCGCGAGCGTCACCCACGCATGGTCGCCGATCGGCCCGCGGAAGCGGTGGTCGCGGCGGCCGCCTCCTGGCTCGACACGGCCCCGGACGACCGGCCGTTCTTTCTCTGGGTCCACTTCTACGATCCCCACGCCGCCTACTCGCCTCCGCCGCCCTTTCGGGATCGCTATCGCGAGCGTCTCTACGACGGCGAGATCGCCTACATGGACTCGCAGATCGGTCGCCTCCTGCGCCACCCGCGTCTCGGCGGTGACACCGTGGTCTCCGTCCTCGGCGACCACGGGGAAAGCCTGGGCGAGCACGGCGAGCAAACCCACGCGCTGCTCGCCTACGACGCCACGCTCCACGTGCCCTGGATCCTCAGCGTCCCCGGGGGTCCGAGAGGAACCCGTCTGTCCCAGACCGTCGGACAGGTGGACCTGGTCCCCACCCTACTCGACCTGCTGGGTCACGGGATCCCGGAGGGCGGGGCCGGGGTGAGCCTGCTGCCGCTGCTCGAAGACTCGTCGCAGCCGCTCCAACGATCGCTCTACGCCGAGACCTTCCTGCCCTTCTACACCTATGGCTGGGCGCGGCTGCGGGTGCTGCGCCAGGGTCGTTACAAGTGGATCGACGGACCCGATGCGGAGCTGTACGACACGGGCCGGGATCCCCGGGAGCTCGCCGACGTGCGCGAGCAGGAGCCGGGGCTGGCCCACGATCTGGCGCGAGACCTGCGCGAGCACCTGCAAGAGCTCGGCGGCCAAGAGCGCGAGAGCCGTGTGGACCTCGACGCGGAGGGCCGCGAGCGGCTGCGCAGCCTGGGCTACCTGGCCGCGGGCAGCGGCACCCCGCGGCGGGACGGAGCCGAGCTTCCCGACCCCAAATCCATGATCGATCTCCACGTCGGTCTCGAGCGAGCAAGATCCTTGATGCGGGACCGCCTCTTCCCCCAGGCGGTGGCGACCCTGGAAGGGGTGCTGCGGCGAGACCCCAACAACCTCGCGGCGCTGATGGATCTGTCCTCGGCGCTGACCGAGATGGGCGAGCTGAACCGCGCCGCCGAGGTCACCGAGCGCGCCCTGGCGCTCGATCCCGAGTACCCGCGGCTCTATCTCCAGATGGCTACCGTCGAAGCCCGGCGTGCGGGTCCCGAGCGAGCCGTCGAGCTGCTCGACGAGGCCCTGCGTTTGGATCCTCAACTGGTCGAAGCCCTCCTGCGCAAAGCGTTGCAGCTCCGGCGGGCCGGGCGCGGGGCGGAGATGGTCCGGACGCTCGACCGAGCGCTGGAGGTGGACCCCGACTCCCCCGCGGCCCACGTGCTCTACGCCCGCCTCGTCGAGCTGCCCCGCGACCCGGCAGCGGCCGAGACCCGGGTTCGCACCGCCCTCGAGCGGGATCCCTTTCTAGTCTCCGGCTGGCAGCTCCTGGGGGAGATCCTGGAAGCCACGGGACGGCCCGGCGAAGCCCTGGCCGCCTACCGGTCCGGGCTCGAACGGCAGCCGGATCACGGCGAGCTGCACGCCCGCCTCGGCATCGCGCTGGCCCGTTCCGGAAGCGGGGCGGAGGCCGAGGCCCACTTGCGCGAGGCGTTGCGGCTGAGCACCGAGGAGCGGTTGGAGGTGCGGGTTACCCTGGGGGCGTGGCTCGCCGAGCACGGACGCTTCGAGGAGGCGCAGAGGGAGTACGAGAGGGTTCTCCAGGAGCAACCGGATCATCCCGCCGCGCGCAACAACCGGGCCATCGCCCTCTATCGCACCGGACGTCTGGAGCAGGCCGAAGCGGAGCTTCTGGATCTCGTCGAGCGCCACCCCCGGCACGCCGACGCCCACAACAACCTGGCGGCCATCGCGCTCGAGCGGAGGCGCTTCGCGGTCGCCGCCGAGCGCTCCCGCCGCGCCCTGGCGCTCCAGCCCCGGATGGCCGAGGGGTGGAACAACCTGGGGCTCGCGCAATCCGGTCTGGGTGCCGGGGAGGAGGCCCGCAAGAGCTTCGAGCGGGCCCTGGAGCTGTCGCCCGGCTATTGGCAGGCGCGGCTCAATCTGGGTGTGCTGCTCGCCCGTAGCGGCGAGCCCCGAGCCGCCGCCGACGCTCTCGAGGAGGTCGTGACCCAGATGCCCCGGCTCCCGGACGCCCATCTCCAACTCGGCCGTCTCTACGGCGGCCCCCTGGCCGATCCGCAGCGCGCCCGGACCCACTACAATGCCTTTTTGCGTCAGGCACCGGTCCATCCCGCGGCTACCGCGGCCCGGCGCGAGCTGATCGCGCTGGACGTTCCGGCTCATGAGACGATGGGAGCCCCATGATGAAGCCACAACACCTTCCGTTCCTGGTCTCGCTCGCCCTCGCCGCGAGCGCGGGGATGGCCGCCGCCCCGGCGCTCGCGCAGCAACCGGCATCCCGAGAGACCGGCGAAGCCGCCCAGAGCACCGAAGCCGGTGAGGCAGCAGGCACGCAGCCGCAGACGTCCACAGCGAGATCGGCCGAGGAACGACCCTTGACCGGCATCTGGTGGAACCGACCCCGCGTGGTCGAGGCGCTCGGGCTCAGCGTCGAGCAACGGGCCGCGATGGATGCGGCGATGCGGGCTTCGCTGGCCGAGCGCCGGAAAGTCCTGGAGCTCCTCCGCAAGAACCAGCGGGACTTCGCCGACAAGGTGACGGGCGGCGACCCGGCCGCGGCGACAAAGGCCGCCGACGCCTTGGCCGAGGCCACGGCGGAGGTGAGCCGCTTCGAGGGGCGACTCAAGATCGAAGTGCTCGGTCATCTGACCGAGAGCCAGGCGAAGACGCTGAGGGAACGGTTCCCGATGCTGCTGGCGCGCCCGTGGCTGCGCAATCCTGCGGTTCGACGCGGTGTCCGCCGCACTCCATGATCCAAGAGCTCCAGGAGCGGGAGAACGAATGACCACCCCACCCGACATCGAGCGAGCCAACCGCACGGCGGTCGAACGGATGATGGCCTCGCGGCCGGTGCTCACCGGCGTCGGTCGGGCTCGGAACGTGATCCCCGGAATGGCCGACGACCTGCTCCTCCACGCCGGTCCACCGATCGAGTGGGAGCGCATGTCGGGGCCGTTGCGCGGCGCGGCGATCGGCGCGCTGATCTACGAGGGCCGGGCCGGCGACGCCACCGAGGCCGAGGCGCTGGCCGCCTCCGGGGACGTCCGCTTCGAGCCCTGCCACCACCACGCGGCGGTGGGTCCGATGGCCGGCGTCACCTCACCCTCCATGGCCGTCTACGTGGTCGAGGATCGCGAGCACGGCCACACCACCTTCTCCAACCTCAACGAGGGTTACGGGAAGGTGCTGCGCTACGGCGCCTACGCCCCGGAGGTGCTGGAGCGGCTGCGCTGGCTCGACCGCGAGCTCGCCCCCCGCCTGGCCGAGGCTCTCGCCGTGGAGGGGAACGAAGAGGGCGGGAGCGAAGGGAGCCTCGATCTGCGAGCCTTGCTCGCCGAGGCGCTCCACATGGGGGACGAGGGGCACAACCGCAACAAGGCGGGCTCTCTGCTCTTCCTCAAGCACCTGGCACCGCGGCTGGCGCGCACCGCCGGCAGCACCCCGTCAGGAGACAGCGTGGCGGCTCGGGAGCTGCTGGGCAAGGCCCTAGCCTACCTCGGGGACACCGCTCTGGCGGTGCTCAACCCGGTGATGGCAGCGTGCAAGGCGATGGCCGACGCCGCCCACGGGGTCGAGGGCTCGACGCTGGTCACCGCCATGGCGCGCAACGGCACCGACTTCGGGATCCGGGTCTCGGGTCTCGGAGACGCCTGGTTCGCCGCCCCGGCGGAGACGCCGGACGGGCTCTATTTCTCAGGCTTCTCCGCCGCCGACGCCAACCCGGACATCGGAGACTCCACGATCACCGAGACGGCGGGCATCGGCGGCTTCGCCATGGCGGCGGCGCCGGCCATCGTCAGCTTCGTCTCCGGCACTCCCAAGCTGGCGGTGGAGACGACGCTGGAGATGTACGAGATCACCGTCGCCGAGCACGAGCACTTCCGGATCCCGGCGCTGGATTTCCGCGGCACACCGACGGGGATCGATCTACGCAAGGTGGTGGAGCTCGGCATCACCCCGCGCATCAACACCGGCATCGCCCACAAGGACGCAGGCATCGGTCAGATCGGCGCCGGGCTCGTGCGGCCTCCCGCCCAGGTGTTCGAGGAGGCGTTGGTGGCGTTTGCGGAGCGTTACGGGTTTGCCTGAGGTCGAGCCGAACCCTTCCTCCACCCGGGGGGAGACAAGCTCCCCCCCTACGCTACGGCTTGTGCGAGATCGGCCACCCGGCACCGGGCGCTCGCTTGTCTCACGGATCCCCTCGATCGAAGGGGGGACTCGAACGGGACGCTAGAACGGGAAGCAGGTACAGCCCGTACAGCGGTGCCCGGTGAGATCGTTGACGGTGGTGGTCCGGCAGACGCCGCAGCCATTTCCCAGCTTGCACTCGGCACCCGGGTTCTTGCACTTGGTGCCACCGTCGGCGCACAGGGGGTCTCCGGCCGCAGCCGGGGTCGTCTTGCAGTCCGCGGCTGCTTCGGCGTCGTTGAATTCGAGCTCGCCCGGGCAGACCTCGCCTTCTCCTCCATCATCTCCTTCAACGAGGAGCTCGGAGAGCCAGATCGTCTTCAGATCGCCCGAAGACGCCATCGGTGTTGCTTTGCTCGCCGCCGGGGCCGAGGCGTCTGCCACGGCGGAGAAGTACAGGACGGAGACGACGGTTGCCAAGACCAACGTGCAGACGGAGTGTCGCCGAAGGTTGCTCATCGAGGGATCTCCTTGTCGTTGCGCGGATTCCGAGGTGGGCTCGAGCCCGAGCCACGATGGCCACGGGCACCGAGCCCACTGCGGAGACATGCGCAAAAGCTCGCCCTTTTCGCTACTTACCAGAAGATTCTCGGTGACTTTCAGCGCCCAGGATGGCCCTTACTGCTCGTTCTCCCCCTGATCGTCGTCGTCCTCACCCTGGTCGTCGTCCTCGTCCGGACCCCAGGCGAGAGCGGCCATACCGTCCGCGGTCTGTCCGAGCACCGTGGCGACGCCGGTCACGGGATCGATGACCCCGAAGTAGGTGACGTCCTCCATGAAGTTGGCCTTGAAGAGCGAGTAGAGCACCCCCGTCTCGGGCTCGAAATCCATCGTGTTGGGCCGTGGATCCAGTCCGAAGCCGATCGGGAAGAGCAGCGGAAGCTCGAAGATCACCTCGCTGTTCTCGGGATCCAGCGTCTGCAGCCCCGCCGATCCCTGGCCCGGCTGGTTGCCGCTGTCGCCCCCGTGGTAGAGGAGCTCTTCAGGTGAGAACGCGAGCCCACCGCCGTTGTGGAAACCGGTGCCGGGGAAACCGGGGGCGATTCTCTGGGTCGCCGCGCCGGTCGCGAGGTCGAACGTCGCCAGCCCGCCGCCGGGGAAGGTGTAAGCGAACAGCTCCCCTTCTTCGGAGAACGTCATGTCGCTCATCACCCGGCGCTGCGGGAAGACGCCGAAGAAGCCTTCGAGGCCGGTCGGACCCACCTCGGTGGGCGCCGCCGTCGCCAGGTCGATGGTCACCAGAACATGCGCCTGGGAAGCGTCGTTGCGCGTGCCGACGGCGTACAGCACGCCGTCCTCCGAGACCGCCATCGCGCTGATCCGCAGCACCGAGGTTCCGGTCGAGCCAATCAACGAGGCGGCCCCGGTCTCCGGATCGAGCTCGTAGAAAAAGTTCGGCCCGGTCCGCTCGAGGTGGGCCATGCCAAAGAGCCGCCGCTGGGGCTCGTCGTCATCGTCCGCCGCCAGCGGGAGAGTCAGGGTCGAGAACAGGGCCGCACCCAACAGAAGACACGTCCACATCTTAGGAGCCTTCATTCGAAACCCCCTTTCGTGTTCGCCAAAAGTTGTTGGAGCTCCCCTAAGCATATCCTGATCTGTCTCGAGATCCCCGTCGCCGGGCCCCGAGATCCCTCTCGCCCGATGCATTCAGAGGGCATGAATACGTGCAGAGGCAGGGTGGTGCCAAGCCAGCCAAACAAAAAACGGGACCGGAGAACCCGGTCCCGTCGATAGGCGTTAGATAGGCGTTGAACGGCCGACCGCGCCGGCTCGAGCCGGCGCGATCGGTCTGGCAACCGCTAAGGAACCACCCGGAACAGACCCCACAGACCGCCGTCGAACTGGAACGACGACTGGTCCCGATAGAGGTAGTCGCCCGGGATGCCAAACTGACCACCGGCACCGTTCTGCAACAGTGCGTCGAAGTGGTTGGTCGGGCCGTGGCCCATGTGGGCGCCTTCCCACAGCGAGAGCTGGTTGTCACCCTGCACCAGCGGCGGGATGTCCACCGGATTGCATTCACCCGGCACCCCGTTGTGGAACTGGCCGGGGCAAACCCAGGGCTCCTGCTGCCAGATGTGGCCGTGGATCTGGAAGATGTGGTTGCGGGCGTGGCCTCCCGGCTCGAGCACCCGGAAGCGCACCGGATCCCGGCGCACCGCCTGGAAGATCGGTGTCTCCGGGTCCCCACCCACCTGACCGTTGGTCAGGATCTTGGTGATCACCAGATCGCGGGTGAAGCCCAGCGGCGCGTTGGGCGCGAAGCCGAAGCGGAACCACATGGGCTCGGTGCGATAGTTGAAGCCCTTCTGACCCGAGTCTTCCGCATCCTCGGCCTCCGCGGTGTTGGGCACCGCATCGCCGGCGGCGAAGCTGGCAAAGGTGCCGGCGGTGGGGCCGATCACCGGTCCTCCTGCCTCGGGCGGAGCGGTGGGCAGACGCGTGTCGCTGCCGAAGCGCAGGTTGACGTCGTCCTGGAAGAGGAGCGCAAACTCGCGGAAGAATTCTCCGGTCTCCTCCACTTCCACCGTCGCCGAGGCGCGCGAGCACCGCGGCTGACCGAATCCTCCGCAGGTCGCCAGGCTCGCGTCCTCGATCCACGAGGCGCTTTCGGGCTCGATGATCAGAGCCCCGATGGCGCCCTTGCTGGGCTGTTTGATGCGATCCGCGGGGATCAGGTTGCTGCCGCCGAACTCGATGGGAGTGACGCTCACCGAGCCCGAGGGCTGGATAGAGATATCCCCCGCATACCACTGGTAGGCCACCGTCTGACCCGGTGGGGCCGTGCGGATGAGGTTGACGCCCACGTTGTTGCCGTCGTGACGGCTGGTGTCGCGGGCCACGAGCTGCGCATGGAGACCGACCTGGTTGGAAGGCCGGATCTCGTTGTTGTTGAAGTCCTCCACGATCATCGGCAGGGTGTTGAACCCGTCGAGGTCCGGCATCGTCTGCGGCAGCTCGTTGTGGAGCTTGAGGTTGATGCACTCTCCGGCACGGGCACGCAGCACCAGTGGCTCGATGGGAGTCCCCGGTAGCAAGCGGCCGCTGAGCGGATCCAGGTCCGCGGTACGCACGTAGAGGATCGCGGTCGGGTCGTGGAGCGGCCCACCGTTGACGGTCCGCGGGTTGTAGACCAGCGTCCCGCCGGGGAGCACGTCCCGGGCCAGCACCGCGGAGACCTCGAAATTGCGTTTCGGTGCGGTATTCGGGCAGATGACGTCGAACTTGCTGCGCTCGGCGGTAGTGATCGGCAGACCGGCGGTGGGGTTGTTGGGCAGGCGCTCGAGCTCGAGATTGCTGCTGTCGAACACCCGGAACAGACCCCAGATACCGTTCCACAGATCGTCGGTGGAAGCGCCCGCGGCGTACAGATGGTCCACCCGGTTTTGCAGCGGGTTCTTGACCAGTTGAGGGATCTTGAACTCGAAGTGCTCCGAGATTCCCATCATCTGGGCATTCTTGAAGCCGGAGTTCATCCACGAGGGCTCGAACAGCCACTTGAGCCCGTTGACCATGGTGTTGTGACCCTCTTCGTGGGCGCCGACCAGGAGACGGATCTGCACCCGGTCCCCTTCGAACGCCTGCATCAGCGGCGTGAACGGATCGCGCGGCCTGACCCGTGGCGTCAGCGGCGGGTAGAAGCCCGGCTGGACGTTGAACCTGGGATCGGCGCGACTCACGCGGGACGAGAAGGCCAGGGCGAGGTCGCCGCCGGGGCCGGCCGTCTGGCAACCGTTCTGTCCCGGGAACACCGGGAACAGGCAGTTGACTTCCGCGGGATCGCGCACCCGCATGGCCACCGGCTCGTTGCGGTAGTTGACCACCATCGTGCCGGGTTCGTCCGCCGAGACCGCTTCGGGGCAGGGCGGGCGAACGCCGCCCGGGCACGCCGGGGCCTTTTCCAGCAGCAGCGGCAGCCCGACCTCTATCTTGGCCGGCGGGTTGATCGACGCCCGGCGATTGTCGAAGCCGCGGCCGGCGACTCCGACCCCGGCGCCGTCACCTGGTTGCTGGCCGGCACAGATCGCGCTCGCGCTGAGGGTGGGCCCCGTACAGGCCCACTCGTTGGGGAAGGTGGGACCCCGACCCTCGCCCAGGGGCAGATCGTGGCTGCCGGCCTCGTAGGCGAGCTGGAAGTCGGCGTACTCGAGCATGAACTCGCGGTAGCTCTCACTCACACTGGCGGTCAGGATGTCCGCCCGCCAGCTCGTGGGGCCGCCGTCGAACCGGTTGCCGAAGATGCCTCCGGTCTCCGGATCGCGCCAACTCGAGCCCTTGGGCTCGACCACCAGACCGGCGTAGAGACCCGCCTGCTGGTGGGTCGAGGGGCCGAAGTGGTCGTGGGTGAACACCGTGCGCAACGTGCGGTCCTCGTTCTGCAGGTTGAGCACGTCGTCGGCGTACCAGCGTTGCACGGTGGTCTGTGCACCCAGGAAGGCGCCTCCCGGCGTGCGCGGGGTGATCGGACCGGCACCAAAGAACGGGTGCGGCTCGAGCACCGGACAGACGAAGGTACCGTCCCGGGGATCTCCGCCCTGCCACTCGTTTCCGGCACAGCCGTTGTGGCGGCGGATGGCGCGAATACGCTCCCGCACCTCGTCCGGGCTGAAGGATCCGTCCTCGTAGTTCCAGCCATTGGCCGCGCCATCGGAAGCCTGGACGTCGAACTTCACCAGATGGATGTGCTGCCCCAGGACGTCGGTCGGGGTGCGCACCTGGAAGTCGTCCAGCTCGTAGATGTTGGGCACCAGGTTGGTGAGCCAGTAGGTGATGCAATCGTCCGAGTTGGCGCGAAAGAACAGCGGCTCCGGCGGACGCACTCCGGCGAAGGTGGGCTTGACGTCGTCCCACAGGGTGATGATGCGCTGTTGTGGGAAGTGCCAGCCGGCCTTGTTGAAGATGACGTCGAGCTGGATGTCCGCCGCCTTGTAGAAACGACGATTGTCGAGCTGCGGAATCGGCTCCCGGGTCGCCGGATCTTCCAGCATGCACGGCTCGGCATAGGGCGCTCCGGACTGGCGCGGCAAGCCGTTGGCGATGAACCCATCGCCGCCGTTGGCCGGGGTGCCGTCGGGGAAGTAGGTGTCGTGAAAGCGCTGCTCGTGGAAGCGCATCGCCGCCTCCTCGACCGGCTCTCCCGTCTCCGCCACGGCCAGAGCCTCGACTTCCTCGACCTCCTTGGTGAAGTCGAGACGGGTCTCGACGTGGAGCGCCTCACCCTCCAGCAGGACATGCCGCTCGAGACCGCCGTCGTCGATGGTGTCGAGGGGCGGGTGGGGCGGCCGCGAGCCGGCCGAGCCCGGGACCCAGAAGGGATAGCCCGGGTTGCCCAGACCGGCGAGGTCCGCCAGCGTCATGTCGCGGACGAACTTGCCGTTGATCTTCACCTGGCCGCCGCGATTGGGCAGGCGCGGGTCCGGTGCCACGGTCACCACGGCCTGCGGCATGGGCGCCATGGCCTGTCCGTCGATCGGCACGATCCCCGGAATCGGCGTCCCACGCTCAATCTCGCCGTCGGGGAGCCGGCGGGTACCGTCCTCGAAGACGTCGTGCACCCGCCACAGCGCCCACATGCCCTGGGCGAAGTGGGGATAGAAGTGGCAGTGGAAGATCGAGTCGCCCACCGCGGCGTTGCGGTTGCCGCTGCCGTTGTAGGTCATCTCGAGAGTGAACGACGCACCGGGGCCGATGGCCTGACTGTCGAGATACGCCGACTCGTCGCTGTCCGGAGCGAACACCCACTGGTGGGTGTGTTGATGGTGGATGTGGTGTTCCTTGACCCCGCCGTGGAGGATGCGGAACTTGACGTGATCCCGCAGATAGGCGTGGTAGACGTTCGACGGATCGTCGGGATAGAACGCCTCCGTGGCCCGGCAGGTCGGATCCCCCACGCACGCGTTGGCCGGCACGTCGACCACCATCGCCGGGTCGCCCACCGCCCACGAGGTGAGGAAGAACTCCTCGTACTTGCAGCCGAGGCAATCCCGCATCGGCCCCACGTCGAGACGGTTGGCGATGATCTCGGCACCGATGCCTCCGGTGCCGTAGTTGATGGCGAAGGCGTCGCGCACGCTGTGGGTCGTGAAACCCAGCACGGCGTTCCCGAAGAACTTGGGAAACGCCTGCGTGGCGCCGATCTCGTCGTGGTAGATAATGGTGAACTCACGGAACGACCGGTCCCGGTTGGGATAGACCGGGTTGGGCGGATACGCGTCGTCGAAGGGACCTGCGATGATGGCGGTCAGGTCCGTGTGGACGATCTCGTTGCCCTGGAGCATCGCCAGCACCGGCAGACCCGCCTGTGGGTGGGCGAGAGGATATTCCGCATCGTAGTCGAGAATCGGATGTCCCTGGGCGGTGTCCCCGATCTTGGCCGCCTTGATGTCCTCGGCGGTGACCTGGCTCCGGTACCACGCGGCTCCCCGCGGCTCGACGTTGACCGCGCCGAACAAGCCGGCGGTGATCTGACCGCCGTCGCCGTCGCCGCCGGTCACGGCCCCGTGGCTGTAGAGCACGTGCTGGCCCTCCCGCTCGGCGTGGAGGTTGTACCGGGCGCTGCCGCCAGGCGGAACCACCGCTCCCGGGCCGTTGGTGCCGACCCAGGTACCGTCATCCAGAATCGACTGCACCAGTTGCATGCCGACGACGTGGATCGACGCATCGCGGGTGTTGACCTGCTCGTCCGGATCCGCCGGAACGCCGGGAGCCTGCTCGCAGTCGGGACAGCGTCGCACGTTGTCCCGGATGGGATTGATCAGGTTGGTGAATTCGATGGTGAGGCAGTCTCCGACGTTCATCCGGAGCACGATCGGACGGGGTCGCTTGTCCTCCCGCAACATCACGTTGCCCGGGTTGCAGGACACCTCGGTACAGGGACGTCCGGAAACGACATCCACTACGTCCCGGCGCAGGGCGAAGATCTGCCCCTGCGGTTGACAGGCCCCGAGCCGGTTCCAGAAGAAGACCTGATCCAGGGCCACGACATCGGCGACGATCTGACGCTCGCAGATGTCTTGCGCGGTGAGAATCCCGGGGAGCAGCAGAAGCGCTCCGAGAGCCAGGAGCCCCAGTGATTTGAGGTTGAGCGGTGATTTGTTGGACATGAGACTGACTCGTCCCCCTTTCTTGCCTTCCTGCACGGTGACGCGGTTTGAGCTCGACGAAACCTCCCGACGAGACTCCTTGGCCGGTGAAGGCCGGATTGACTGCAAGGTTGAGCGCCTGAAGTATGGCTTGCGCCGCCTTACCCTCCGGTGACAGCTCGTGAAATCTCGATGGGATGCCAACAAGAAATCGGCAAATCAAGGATGCTGAACCTTCAGAGATCGCACCCGCAGAATCCATCCTTGCCTCCCGGAGGACGTGACCCCCAGCGAGGGAACCTCGACGAAGACGTAGTACACCCCCGGCTTCTCCGGGGTGAAGACCGCCTCGTAGAGCCCGTCCCCGCGGGTCTCCGCCCTCTGGCGCCGCTGTCCCCGTCCGCCCCCTTCGAAGGTCAGGACCTGCACGTCGAGACCGTCGACGGGCTCACCGCTCCGCGGATCGGTGAGCCGGAAGCGCAGAGGCTGCGGGCTGCCCACGGTGAGCGCCGACTCCGCCGTCGTCCCGGCGTCGAACAGCGGCTCGATCTCCAGCTTTCCGGTCTCCCGCTGGGCCTGCAGCACGGGATCCGGGAGCACCTCGACCTCGAAGCAGCACACCGTCCGCGGCGAATCGAGAAAGAACGCCACGTCGTAGCGGCCGGGCTGGCGCAGGGTGGCGAGGGTCTCGTAGCGCCCCGGAGCCCGCTCCTGCAGGCTGCGGTCCACGGCCAGCACTGCGCGGGGTTGGCGGCGGTAGTTCTGGAAGTGCCCCATGGGTGCCGCCATCCCTTCTTTGTAGAAATAGATGGCGCGGTCCGCCGGATTGGCGACCAGCATCGCCGTGGCACCCGGAGCCTGGACCATACCGGCGGCCGGAGTCGGAGCCGCTCCGGTATCGAAGGGCCTCTGACCCCCGGGAAACTCCACCACCGGCACGGGCTCGCCCTCATGCCCGATCTCTTCGAGGGGAATCATCAAGACGATCTCGCTGCCGCGGTGGCGTACGTAGGCGAGGTGGTCGGAGAACGCCACCTGGTCCGGCCCGTCCTCCACATCCGCCGTCTGCACGATGCGCTGGCGAGCTGTGTCGAGAATGTGGACGAGATCGAGCTCCGGATCCACCAGAAAGCCGAGCCGATCTCCCGGCGCGAAGAACAGACGTCCGAGCTCGGCGGTCTCCTCCCCCTCCTCGCGGGGCACCACAATGCGGGCCACGGGCTCGCTCCGGGCGGGGTCGACGGCGAACACGGCTCCAGCGGCGTCCACCACGTAGGCGGCTCCCGCGGTCACCGACCAGGCGACGGACGCCGGAGCCTTCCCCACCGGCACCTGGTGGACGACCTCGAAGGTCCGCGAATCGATCACCGCCAGGCGGCCGGCGTCCCGGCGGGTGACGAAGACGTGGCGGCTGTCGTCGGAAATCGCCAGATCGTGGGGGCCGCCGCCCAACGGGATCCGCCGGACGAGCTCGCGGCGCGCCACGTCGATCACCGCCACCCCGGACGCCACCCCGCGCGTCTCCCCAGCTCCGTTCTCGGCTCCGGCTTCGTCCCCGGCCCCGTCCTCGGCGGTCTCCGGGAGCCCGGTGTAGACCACCCACAAGTAGGCCCCGTCCGGCTGCAGCGCCAGGCGCCCCGGACGGCCGCCGGGGGTCACTTGCTCCTCGACCTCCCAGCTCGCGGTGCTCACCACCGCCACCGACCCCGCGTCCGGCTGCGAGACGTAGAGCGTCGCCTGGTCCCGATCGAGAGCCCAGTCCTCTCCCGGGGAGTCCAGGAACACCATGTCGAGGAGCTTGGTGGTGCCAAAGCCGAAGAGCGGATCCACCACCGAGATCGACGCGTCGTCGTTGAGGGCCAGGACGAAGTAGACGTTGAGGTCCAAGGTGGGGGGTGCCAGGAGGCTGCCGCCCAAGAACGCCGCCACCTTCTCCCGGCAGGTCTCTTCGGTCGCCAGCGCATCGGTGGGAACCCGGTGGTCCGGGTCCTCGATCTCCGGCTTGCGGTCCATCCACGCCGCCGGGTAGACGCCGGACAGCGGTGTCCCGCTCACCGTGTCGGTGAGAGAGAAACGGAAGAGCACTTCTTGCCCTTCCCTCAGCTCCTCCCCGGAGCCCTGCTTCTCGTCGGAATCCTGCGCGGAAGGTGCGCCCGCCACCGGCTCGATCTCGAGCTCGACGGCCAGCCCCTGCTCGACGAACCGCCGGGCCGACGGAGCGGCCTCCGGCGTCTCCGAGGTCCCGGAGATCTCCAAAAGACCCCAGGCCACCGGACAGAGAGCGCACGACAGCAGCGCTCCCAACCTCAGCCAATTGAACGGCAGCCGATTGAACGGCAGCCAATTCGACGGCGTCACCGATCCCTTGTCCATGGTGCAACCTCCCCCAGGCTCTGCGCACCCGGTCTTGGACTGGCTCGGTCGACAGGGGACAACGTCCCCCGGGGGGTTCCGCTCGCCAGACATCGCGCGGCGCCCGATTCCCAGGGATCCTCTTGAGATCCCCCTCCGACCTCGTGCTCAGCTTCTCTACTCGATGCTCGTCGTAAGAAGCAAGAATTGGACCACACGGCCGAAATCCAGCAAAGCCCCGACAACCCGGAGAGCTTCCGCGGTTGGACGAACGGCGAAGTGTCAAGCGCCGGATACGGGTTGGTAACCGGATGGTGTTGCCTGAAGGACCACCCGACCTCAATCGCCGGGGCGCGAGACCCTTCTGTGAGCCCGCCACCCCAGGCGATGACTTCGTTGTCAAAGACGTGCCTACCCCCCTTCCTCGTGTGCCGAGAGCCGGTGCCGTACAATGCCGACCGATAGACTGCCCATCGGGAAGGCCCGCTGCCGATGGGTCTGACGAGAGCGTGTCCGCACAGCCCGAGCCACCGACCGAGGAGAGCCCACGCCCCATGTTTGTCCCCCACGACCTGAGCCGCGTCCGAGTCCTGGATCTGTCCCAGAATTTCAGCATGAATTCCCCCTCGTTCGCCTTCTACGAGGGCCCGACGGTCAAGTGGGTCAAGAGGATGGCCTTCGAGGGGGTCAACGCCCAGCTCATCTCCTCCACCAACCACATCGCCACCCACCTCGACTCGCCGTGTCACTTCTACGACCCCGGCTCGGACATCGCCGGTATCCCGCTGGAGACCCTGGTGGGTCCCGCCTGCATCGTCGACCTTTCCCAGTTCGGCGTCGGCGACTACCAGATCTACGGCCCGGAGCACTTCGAGCGGTGGGAGAAAAAGACCGGTATCAAGATCGAGCGCGGCGACATCCTGATCATCCACACCGGGTACCACCGCTTCTACAACGAGGACTGGCACAAGGACGCCCCGTGCCCGGTGCGCGGCGTGGTCGAGGACAGTGCCCACGAGCCCGATCTGCCGCGCTGCTTCCTCAAGCATCCCGGCCCCACCTCCGAATTCGTCACCTGGGTGCTCGACCGCGGCATCCGCTGGCTGGCGGTGGACTGCATCGCCGCCGATCACCCGTTCAACACCAACGTGCGCAAGGCCCGGCCGGATCTGATCCCGGAGGTCGAGGCGGCCATCGGCAAGTCGCTGGACGAGGCGTTCCCGTGGCCCAAGGACTACCAGTGCATGCATGTCCAGCTCTTCCCGCACGGGGTGTTCCACGCCGAGAACGTCGGCGGCCGCATCGACGAGGTGCTCGACCAGCGTCTGTGGGTGGGCTGCTTCCCGTTTCGCTTCAAGGGGGGTGAGGCGGCGTTCTCCCGTTTTGTCGCCTTTGTCGAGGAGGGGTAGCCCACCGATGGCGACCCGTACCTTCGGGCAGCGGATCCGCCGCAACGAGGATCCGCGGCTGCTCACCGGCCGGGCGTTGTTCGTCGACGACGTCCACCTGCCGCGGATGGCGCACGTCGCCTTCCTGCGCAGCCCGTTCGCCCACGCCTGGCTGGAGGGCGTCGACGTCTCCCGTGCGAGGGACCGGCCGGGGGTGGCGGCGGTGATCACCGCCGAAGACCTGGGGAGCTACTGGCAGCACGGCCCGCTGCTGGTGCCGCCGCCCCCCATCGAGGGTGCGGTGTTTCACGCGCGTACACAGGTGCCGCTGGCCCGCGACAAGGTGCGTCACGTCGGCGAGCCGATCGCTGCGGTGGTGGCCGAGAGCCGCTACGCCGCCGAGGACGCCCTGGCCGACATCGACGTGCGCTACGACCCCCTGCCCGCCGCGGTGGGTCTCGAGGAGAGCCTCGGGGACAGCGCTGCGCCGATCCACGACGATCTGGGCTCCGCCCCTATCCCCAACTTGGCGGCCCACGTGGTCCAGACCAAGGGCGACTACGCCGCCGCCCGGCACCAGGCCGAGGTGCTGCTCTCGCGGCGCTTTGTCTACGACCGAGGCACCGCCGCGGCGCTGGAGAACCGCGGCGTGGTGGCCGACTGGGATGCCCGGGCGCAGCGGCTGACGGTGTGGGACACCACCCAGGCACCGATCCCGATCCGCAACGGGCTCGCCGGTCTGCTCGGGCTTTCGGAAAACCAGGTGCGGGTGATCGCCCCGTTCCTGGGCGGCGGCTTCGGTCCCAAGATCATGATGTTCTATCCCGAGGAGATGCTGGTCCCCTGGCTCACCCTGCGGCTCGGCCGGCCGATCAAGTGGATCGAGGACCGCGAGGAGAACTTCTACGCCACCACCCAGGAGCGCGGCCAGATCCACGACGCCGAGATCGCCCTCGACGGCGAGGGACGTATCCTGGGGATCCGCGACGTCTTTCTCCACGACACCGGCGCCTACAACCCCTACGGTCTCACCGTCCCGATCAACAGCCAGTGCACGCTGCTGGGGGCCTACCGGGTGCCCAACTACTCGTCCGAGTTCAAGGCGGTGTTCACCAACAAGCCGATCGTCACCCCCTACCGCGGCGCCGGCCGCCAGCACGGGGTCTTCGTCATGGAGCGGCTGCTCGATCTCGCCGCTCGCGAGATGGGCCTCGACCGCGCCGAGATCCGCCGCCGCAACTTTCTGCCACCGGACGCCTTCCCCCACGACCACGAGATCCTCTACCAGGACTTCGCCCCCCTCACCTACGACAGCGGCGACTACGAGCCGGTGCTCGACCAGGCGCTGGAGCGCATCGGTTACCGGGACTTCATCGACCGGCAGCAGCCCGCAGAGCGCGCCGCGGGCCGGTGTGTCGGTCTCGGCATCGTCGCCTATGTCGAGGGCACGGGCATCGGCCCCTACGAGGGTGCCCGGGTGCAGGTGCAGGCGAGCGGCAAGGTGAGCGTCGTGACCGGCGTCGGTACCCAGGGCCAGGGCCACATGACCTCCTTCGCCCAGATCGTCGCCGACCAGGTGGGGGTGGACGTCGCCGACATCGAGGTGGTGACCGGCGACACCGACCAGTTCCACTGGGGCGCCGGTACCTTCGCCAGCCGCGGTGCGGTGGTGGCCGGCAACGCCATCCACGCGGCCGCGGTGAAGGTACGGGGAAAAATCCTGCGCCACGCCGCCGAGGAGCTCGAAGCGGCGGAGGAGGATCTCGAGCTCGCCGACGGCCGGGTCCACGTGCGCGGCGTGCCGGACCGCGGGATCTCGCTCGGCGAGCTGGCGGTCAAGGCCAACCCGATGCGCGGCGCGGTCAAGCCCGGCACCGAGCCCGGTCTCGAGGCCACCGACTACTTCGGCCCCGAGCGCGGCGCCACCGCGTTCGGCGTCCACGCGATGATCATCGAAGTGGATCCGGAGACGATGGACGTCGAGATCCAGCGCTATGTGGTGGTCCACGACTGCGGCGAGGTGATCAACCCGCTGATCCTCGACGGTCAGATCCACGGCGGGGTCGCGCAGGGTCTGGGCAACGCGTTCTACGAACAGCTCGTCTTCGACGACGCCGGCCAGCTCCAGAACGCTTCGTTCATGGACTATCTGCTTCCCACCTCGATGGAGGTGCCGCGGATCGAAACCGGCCACGAGACCACCCCCTCGCCGCTCAATCCGCTGGGCATCAAGGGAGCGGGCGAAGCCGGGGCGATCCCGGTGGGGCCGTTGTTCGCCCAGGCGGTGGAAAACGCCCTGGGGCACCTGAAGGGCGGCGACCGATTCGAGATCCTCGAGATCCCGCTGTCGCCGAGCCGTCTGTGGCATCTGTGGCACGCTTCCCGGGCCGACTCCTGAGATGCGCACTGCGAAGGGTACCGGGACGCGTGCCGAGATGCGCGCTAAGATGCGCGCCATGGCGTGCAGGTATTCGAGGCCGAGTCGGGGTCGGCTCCCGGCCCTGGCCCTGGCTCTCACCCTCCCGGTCTTCCCAGCCCTCCCGGCTCTCGCCCAGCCGCCCGCGGGTCCGGTCTTCGTCGACCGCGCGCCGGCGATGGGTCTGCGGTTCGTCCACGACAACGGCCAGGCGGGGGAGATGTACTTCCCCGAGATCGGCGGCTCCGGCGCCGCGCTCTTCGACTACGACGGCGACGGGGATCTCGACGCCTACCTGGTCCAGGGCGGCCCGCTCGGCGCCGCCCGCGAGAAGGCGGGCACGGAGGGCACCGGCCTCCCCACCGACCGCCTGTACCGCAACGACGGCAAGCGCTTCACGGACGTGACGGAAGCCAGCGGCATCCGCGCCACCGGTTACGGCATGGGCGTCGCCACCGGCGACATCGACGGCGACGGCGACGTGGATCTGTACGTCGCCAATTTCGGCTCCAACCAGCTCTGGCGCAACGACGGCGATGGCACCTTTTCCGACGTCACCGCGAAGGCCGGAGCCGACGATCCGCGCTGGAGCATCGGGGGCACCTTCTTCGACTACGACCTGGACGGCGATCTCGATCTCTACGTCATCAACTACGTGGACTTCGACCTCGAGCGCAACCCGCGCTGCTTCACCGCCAGCACCCGGCGCGACTACTGCGGTCCGTCGGCCTTTCCCCCGGTCCCCGACCGGCTGCTGCGCAACCGCGGCGACGGCACCTTCGACGACGTATCCGTGGCCTCGGGCATCGCCAAACAGGCCGGTGCCGGTCTCGGTGCGGTCACCGCCGATTTCAACGACGACGGCCGGCCGGATCTCTACGTCGCCAACGATGGCCAGCCCAACTTCCTGTGGCTCAACCGGGGGAACGGCACCTTCCAGGACGACGCCCTGTTCGCCGGTGTCGCCCTCAACCGCCAGGGCAACCCGGAGGCCAGCATGGGGGTCGACGCCGGGGATTTCGACAGCGACGGCGACGACGACCTGTTCATGACCCACCTGATGGGTGAGACCAACACGTTGTACGTCAACGACGGCAGCGGGCTGTTCGAGGACCGGTCGCTCGAGACCGGTCTGGCTTCAGGCAGCATTCCCTTCACCGCCTTCGGCACCGCCTGGGTCGACGTGGACAACGACGGCTGGCTGGATCTGTTTATCGGCAACGGCGCGGTGCGCATCCTGGAGGAGCTCGCACGTCAGGGCGATCCCTACCCCCTGGACCAGCCCAACCAGCTCTTCTGGAACGACCGGGGCCGCCGGTTCGTCGACATCACCGACCGCGCCGGCGAGAGCTTCCACCTCCTCGAGGTGACCCGCGGCGCCGCCTTCGGTGACATCGACGACGACGGCGACGTGGACGTCTTGACGAGCAACAACCAGGGCCCGGCGCGGTTGCTGATCAACCAGGTGGGTCAGGATCGCCCGTGGATCGGGCTGCGGCTGGTCGAGGAGGGCGGCGGTAGACGCAAGCACTTGCGCGACGCCCTGGGCGCCCAGGTCGAGGTGACCCGGACCGGTGGTCCAGGCGACAGCTTCCCCACCCTGCGCCGTCGGGTGCGCACCGACGGCTCCTACGCCTCCGCGCACGACCCCCGGATCCTGGTGGGTCTCGGCGCGGGCGCCGAGGCTCCGGGTGCTCAAAGCCCGGAGATTCGAGAGATTCGGGTGCGCTGGCCGGACGGCACCCGCGAAACATTCCCAGGTCTCACCCCCGGCCGCTACCACACGCTACGCAAGGGGTCCGGAGCTCAGGCGACCGCAACGAGCCAATCCGACAAGAACGCCACTGGCGAGGAGAGTCCATGAGTCGTTGGAGCTGGAGCAAGAATCGCAGGTCTCCGGGGGTGCCGCTCACCCTGAGCCTTCTCGCCGTGAGCGTTCTCCTGACAAGCTCGGGAGCCGCCATCGCCCAACCCCTCCTGCCGCAGCCCCCCCAGGCCCCAAGCCCGTCGGGCGCGGCGCCATCACCGCCCGCGGAGCCTCCCGTGCTCGTCCCGGTGCCCCACCCGGATCTCGAGCCCCTGGAAGAGCAGGTGGCGGAGCAGATCGGCGAGTACAAGGAGCTGATGGAGGCGACCCTCGAGGACGCCGGCAGCTCGCCGGCCCAGCGCGCGGGCGCTTTCGGCGGGATGGGCAACGTCTACCAGACCTACGGTCTGACCGCAGCGGCGGAGGCCTGCTACGTCAACGCCATCAATCTCGAGCCGGGGCAGGCCCGCTGGCCCTATTTCCTGGGCCTCCTGCTCAAGGACGAGGGCAGATTCGACGAGGCGGTGGCGATGTTCGAGCGCTCGATCGCGCTGGACCCCGCCTATCCCCCGACGTACTACCGTCTGGCCGAGGCGGAGCTCGCCCGCGGCAACACGGACGCGGCGGCGAAGCACCTGGCCACGTACCTGGAGGACGAGCCGGAGTCCGCCGCCGGCTGGGCGCTCAAGGGTGAAATGGCTCTCTCCGCGCGGGACTACGCAGCGGCCGCCGAGCACTTGGAACACGCCCTGGAGCTGCTCCCCCGGGCCAACCGGTTGCACATGCCCCTGGCGCTGGCCTACCGCGAGCTCGGCGAGCCGGACAAGGCGCGCGAGCACCTCGCCCAGCGGGGCTCCATCGGCGCCCGTCCCGACGACCCCCGCATCGATTACCTGGAGGAGCTCAAACAGGGAGAGCGGGTACACATTCTGCGGGGCCGTCGGGCGTTCCAGGCCGGCGACCTCTCCGCCGCGCTGAAGTCCTTCGGCCAGGCGGTGGACGCCAACCCGGAGAGCATTCCGGCGCGGGTCAATCTGGCGACCACGTTGGCCGAGACGGGCGATGCCAGGGGCGCCATCGCCCAGCTCCTCAAGGCCCTCGAGCTGGATTCGGAAAACGGTGTGGCTCACTACAACCTGGGCGCCCTGCTCCGGCAGCAGGGGGACCTCCAGGGAGCCCGACTGCATCTGGAGGAGGCGGTAGGCCTCGACGACGGCGATGCGCAGGCCCATCTGGAGCTGGGCCGCGTGCTGGAAGCGCTGGAGGAGCACGAGGCGGCCCTGAAAGAGTTTGGGATGTCCATGGAGCTGCGGCCGTCCGAGGAGGCCCGGCTGGGAGAGACCGATGCCCTGGTGGCGCTGGGACGCTATGCCGAGGCCAAGGCCAAGCTCGAGGAGGCGATCGAGGTGCGTCCCGAGAGTGGGCTGATCGCCCGCGATCTCGCCTTGCTGCTGGCCACCACGCCGGATCCCGAGCTGCGGGACGGAGCCCGCGCCCTCGAGCTGGCGCAAAAGGTGTTCAACGCGCGCCAGACGGTCGATCACGCCGAGCTGGTCGCGCTGGCCCTGGCGGAGATCGGCCGTTGCGAGGAGGCCGCCCAGTGGCAGCAACAGGCGCTGGAGTCCGCACAGCACTTCGGGGCCGAAGGACGGGCCGCACGGCTCGCCGAGGGGCTGGATCGCTACCAGGCAGGCCCTCCCTGCCGACCGCCTTTGGACACGGCCACGAGCGCCGAAGCCACCCCTGCCGGTGAGAGCGGGAATGGCGAGGAGGCACCTGAAGCTACTGAAACAGCTTCACCACCGCCGGCTTCGTGACCTTGCCCATCGCGTTGCGCGGCAAATCCTCCAGACACCTCAGCCGGCTTGGCACCTTGTAGACCGCCAACCGGTCCTTGGCCCACGCCCGCAGCGCCTCCAGGGTCAGCTCCTCGTCCCCTTCGGCTCCCTGATCTAGAGCCACCGGTACCACCGCCGCCACCACCCGCTCGCCCCACTCGGGATCCGGGACTCCGACCACCGCGCAGTCCTGGATGCGTGGGTGAGTGCGCAGCACCTCCTCGATCTCCAGCGCGGACACCTTGTAGCCCCCCGTCTTCAGGATGTCGACGCTCTGGCGGCCGAGCAGCCGGTAATAGCCACCCTCTTCCACCACCGCCACGTCGCCGGTGCGGAACCAGCCATCGTGGAACGCCTCGCGCGTCGCCTCCGGCCTGCGCCAGTACTCGCGGAACACCGCCGGACCGCGAACCTCGAGCTCCCCCGGCATCGCTTGCTCCCCCACGGCGAGCGCCTGGCCGGTCTCGTCCACCCGCCGGATCTCCACCCCGGGAAGGGGAAATCCCACCGTCCCGGCCCGTCGCTCCCCTTGCAGCGGATTGGACAGCGCCATGCCGATTTCGGTCATGCCGTAGCGCTCGAGCAGCCGGTGGCCGGTGACCTCCTGCCAGCGCTCCATGCGTGAGACCGGCAGCGCCGCCGAGCCGGAGACCATCAGCCGCAACCGGGCCGCTCCCGCCGACCACGCCACCCGTTGCTCGGCGGGCGCCCCCTCCCACGCGGCGAGCAGCCGACCGTAGATCGTGGGCACCGCCATGAAGAGCGACAACGGATCCTCCTCGCGCCCAAACCGCCGCCACACCTCCTCGGCATCGAAGGTGGGAAAGCCGGGGGCGGAGAGAAACTCGCATACCGCCCCGCTCCACAGCGCGCAGGCCAGCACGTTGACCAGTCCATGGACGTGATGCAGCGGCAGCACGTGGAGGATGCGATCCTCCGCCGTCCAGCCCCACGCATCGACCAGGGCGGTGATCTGGGCTTCGAGATTGCGGTGGGTGGTGACTGCGCCCTTGGGCCGGCCGGTGGTGCCGCTGGTGTAGACCATCAGCGCGGCACGGGTGGGGTCGACGTCGGGCAACAGGGTCTCAGGTAGAGGGTCAGGGACCGCGCCGACGAGCTCCCCGGCCGTCCAGCAGCGCAGCCCTCGGGCTTCCGCCAGTGGCCGCAGCCGGGCGTCGAGCTCGGGATCCAGCGCTCCGGCTCCGATGGCGATCTCCGCGCCGGTGTCTTCGAGGACATACTCCAGCTCCGGCGGCGGGTGCATGGTCGCCAAGGGCACGGCGATTCCCCCCGCGCGCCAGATCCCCCACTGGACCGCCACGTGGGCCGTTCCCGGGGGCACGAGGTAGACCACGGGGCGCTCCTCCAGGTCCTGGGCACTCTCTCCCCACCCAGCCAGCAACCGACGCGCCACCGTCTCGGACGCCGCCAGCAGATCGCCGTAGCTCCACTCCTCCCACGAGCCCTCGGTGTCCGATGCCGCACGAGGTGCCACCAGAACCGTCCTGTCCTCCCTCTCCCCGGCATGCGCCCGGGCCCGCTCGACCAGGGGGATCACGAGAACAGCTCCTCGGCGTCCTCGCCGCGTTCCTCGGCCACGATGCGCTCCGCCAGGTGCTTGCCCGTGGCGAAGCCCAGGGACATGCCATGACCCGAGAAGCCGGCCGCGTAGAGGGCACCCGGGGCGTGATCCACCGCGCCGATGCAGGGGAAGCCATCGTCGGTAAACCCCATCGTCCCCGCCCAGCGGTGGGTCACCGGGCGCTCCGCCAGCCGAGGAAAAGTCCCCGCCAGCAGCTCCTCCAGCGCTCCCTGCACCTTACCGGTGGGGGACTCCAGATAGCCCACCTCCTCGGACGCCGCGACGTGGCGACGGCCGCCAAGGATCACCGTGCCGTCGGCGAGCTGTCGCAGATAGTCGTAGCCGTCATTGACATACCAGACGCCGGAGAGCACGCGCTCACCGGGTGCGGTGGCGAGTGCCTGACCGCGCACCGGGCGCACGTCCAGCGACAGCTTGGGCAGCAAGGCGGGAATGTAGGCGTTGAGGGCGAGGATCGCGCGGCGCGCCAGCACCTCGCCGGCGCCGGTCACCAGGTGCACCCGGTCGTCCCTCTGCTCCAACCCGCGGATCCGCACCCCGCCAAACACCGGAAAGAGCCCGAGCCTCACCAGCCCGCGGCATAGACGCACCGGGTCGAGCCCGCCGTCCCGCGCCTGAAAAAGCGCGCCTTCCAACAGATCCGAGCCGGACGCCTCGCGCACTGCCGCGGCATCGCGCCATTCGACGTCGAAGCCCTCCTCACGAAGGGCCTCGGCGCTGGCCTGCAACACCTCGCTGCCCCCCGTGCCTTTGAGCGACGCGATCCAGCTCCCTTCGGCCAGGAAATCCGCATCGACGGGGTGAACGGCGCCCGCATCGAGCAGCTCGGCTCGCAGCAGCTCCCGGTTGTCGCGCGAGACCCTCCAGAACGCCAGCGCCCGGTCGTGGCCCACGCGGTCGGCGAGTCGGACGAAGGGCTGGGAGGTACCGGTGAGAAGAAAGCCGGTGTTGCGACCGGACGCCTTGTTGGCGACGTGCTCGGCCTCCAGGACCACCGGCTCCCGGCCCAGCTTCGCCAGCCAGTAGGCGGCGGAGAGACCGACGAATCCACCCCCCACGACGGCCACGTCGACCTCCCTGGGCGGCGACGAGCGGGCGAGCCAGTACGACGGCGGGATGCCGCTGACGGACCAGTACATGATGGGGTGACGTTATCTCACCCCACCAACACACTCCCCCCGTTGACATTCAGAATCTCCCCGGTCACCTGCCGGGCCAGCGGCGAGGCCAGAAAGACGACCGGGCCGGCGATGTCGTCCGCCGAGGCCACGCGGCCGGTGGGGATCCCCTTCTCGATTTCCTCCTTGCCACCATCGGCGAAGGGCTCGATGCACATCTCCGTGTCCACCCAGCCGGGAGCCACCGAGTTGACCCGCACCGCCGGTGCCAGCTCCGAGCACCAGGACTTGGTGGCGGAGATCATCGCCCCCTTCGACGCCGCGTAGGGGCTGTAGCGCGCCTCCCCTCGCTGCCCGGCCGTCGAGGTGACGTTGACGATGTTGCCCTCCGGCGCCTGCCGGAGCAACGGCACCGCCCGCCGCGCGCACTCGAAGCAGCCACGGACATTGAGATCCATGGTCCGCTGGTAGCGCTCCGCGTCGAGCTCTTCCAGGGGATTGCGCTCCCAGATCCCGGCGTTGTTGACCAGCACGTCCAGCCGTCCCCACTCGGACTCGACGAAGTCGAACAGCCGGTCGGCGCCGTCGCGGGTCGAGAGATCCGCACCGAAGGCGAGATGGGGCTGGTCGGAGATCTCTCTCAGCTCCTCCAGCACCCTCTGCGCAGCCGCTTCGTCGCGCCCGTAGTGCACCAGCACCGCGGCTCCGACGAGGGCGAACAGCCGGCAGCAGGCGGCACCGATGCCGCGGCTGCCACCGGTCACCAGCACCCGATAGCCGGGCAGGTGGATCAGCGGCTCGGGCACCGACACGGCTCAGCCCTCCGCCTCGACCAGCAGCGCGATGCCCTGGCCTCCGCCGATGCAGGCGGACGCCACGCCCACACCGCCGCCCCGGCGTCGCAGCTCCTTGAGCAGCGTCAGGGTGATCCGGCTGCCGGTGGCGCCCAGCGGATGCCCCAGCGCGATGGCGCCACCGTTGACATTGAGCTTGTCGGTGTCGAGATCCAGCTCCTGGATCACCGCCAGGATCTGACCGGCGAAGGCCTCGTTGATCTCGATCAGGTCGAGGTCGGAGAGCTCCATCCCCGTCTTCTCCAGCACGTTGCGGATGGCGGGCGCCGGACCGATGCCCATGCGGGTCGGATCGACTCCGACCACCGACCACGCCAGCAGCCGGCCCAGGGGCTTCGCGCCGCGGCTCTTGGCCTCCTCCTCGGTGGACAGCAGCAGCATGGCGGCTCCGTCGACGATCCCCGACGCGTTGCCGGCGGTGACGAAGCCCTCGGGATCGAAGGCCGGCGGCAGCTTGGCCAGGGTCTCCATCGTCGTTTCCGGCCGCGGGTGCTCGTCCTTCTCGACCGTGCGCTGGCGCTTGCCCTTCCCCACCGTCACGGGCGTGACCTCCTCGGCGAGGCGTCCGGACTCCCAGCCCTCGGCGGCCCGCTTCTGGCTCCTCAGAGCGAATTCGTCCTGCGCCTCCCGGGAGATGCCGTAGTCGCGGGCCAGGTTGTTGCTGGTCCCGGCCATGTAGCAGCCGCAGTAGGTGTCCATCAGAGCTTCGAGCAGAAGATCCTCGAATTTGGCATGGGCGAACCGGAACCCCTGGCGGGCGCCCCAGACGACGTGGGGGGCCTGGGTCATGTTCTCCATGCCGCCCACCAGGCAGGTGGTGGCGTCGCCGGTGAGAATCTTCTGCGCCCCGGTGACGATGGATTCGATCCCAGAGCCGCACAGCCGATTGACGGTGAGGGCGGGCACGGTCTCGGGAACGCCGGCCTTGAGCGCCACGTGGCGCGCGCCGTAGATGGCGTCGGAGGAGGTCTGGAGCGCGTTGCCGACGACGGTGTGGTCCACGTCGGAGGGCTCGAAGGGGACGCGCTTGAAGAGTGCCTTAGCGGCATGGGCGCCGAGGTCGATGGCGGAGATGTCCTTGAACGAACCGTTGAACGCGGCCATGGGGGTACGAATGCCGTCGACGAGCACGAGGTCGCGGATGTCCATCGGGGGAGGTCTCCTTGCAGGATCAGTGAGTCTTGGCGCGGCCTTCGGGGTTGTAGGAGCTCAGCGGCTGACACGGCCGGCGCCGGCTTGGTGGGTTGTCGAGGATAGCACGGCCTCGTCACTCGTAATGGGACCACATCCGCAGCACTTTGACGGTGCGTCCCTCTTCCAGCACCTGATACACCAACCGGTGCTGGATGTTGATTCGACGGGAGTAGGCCCCGGCGAGATCTCCTACCAGCTTCTCGAAGGAGGGCGGGTGAGGGTCTTGTTCGTCTGCTTCATGTTGCTCGATACACCCGAGGGGGTGGCTTTCGAGCAGCCGCCCCCCCCTCCCTCGATGAGCGCTTCCCTACCCGATCAACCTTGGCCGAAGTCTCCCCTTTTACCTTAGAAACACCGCTGTCCAGGAAACACTGGATCCGCTTGAAGAAGGAGAGACTCCTATGAACACGAAGAGGTTTGGAAGCCATCGACGCGCTCCCATCGCCCTGGCCCTGGTCGCTCTGCTCACTCCCCTTTTGGTCTCCCTAGCGGCCCCCGAGCCAGCGGATGCGATCGTCCGCTGGAAGTGCACCAAGGGTCCGTGGCGCTCATACACCACCCGGCGCGAGATGCGCGGCACCACGCGCTTCGAGTGCGGCTGGGGCGAGTGTGGCGACCTGAGCCACAGCCAACCCACGACCTGGGTCGACATCGTCGGCGGTCTCAGTCAGTCCTGCGAAGACCACTCCAACTCCTTCCGCGGCCCCTACGGAGAATGGAACGGCTGCCTCTCGTGGACGGGCACTCAGGTCTCGACGGGCAGATATCGGATCGATGGAATCGCCGAGTACCAAGGCTTCTGGCCGGCCAGTTGGTACAGCCTCGGATTCATGGCGTCCGTCACCAACATCAGGGGACCGGTCGAGAGCAAGGTCGATTACGTGAGCGGCGCCTGGGCTTCCGTCTACGATCTGGACTACTGCTTCCATGTCAAGATCATCGGGAGCATCTACTACGCCACCTTCCCGGTACGGGCAACCCTGACCGGGGGCAACCCGGATGCTGCCTCCGGCGGAGACTGGGCGCAGTTCAAGCTCAGCGGCTCCACCGGGCTCGCCTGCTCGACCAAGCAGTCGAGCTGCGAAACGGTGGTGTGCTCGGACCTCGAGGTCGAAGCGACACTGTTCTGCGAGTACCGCGACTGGAACGTGGGCGAGGTTCCCAAGGAGAGGGAGAAATAGCCATTCCAGAACCCGGCGACCCCGTTGAACGACTCGTCTCCCGCTCGCGGGCAGCCACGAGCACCGCACGGACGTCCTAGGCTTGGCGTGTGAAGACGAGTCGCCAAGGTGCCTCTTCGTTCACCAGCCGGGCTCTTCCGAGGTCTCGTCGAGAGGGGTCGCCATGCCTTCACGGATCGACTCCCTCATCCCCGGAATCGAGAGCAGGTAAAGGGTGACCAGAACCGCTTTCGGGGCCCGGATGTCGCGTCCGAGCCCCGAATGGTCTCGGGTCGGTGGGGTCATTCGAACACACTGGTGGTGCTGCACGTGTTGCAGTCCCAGCACCAGGTACAGCCGGCAGCACAATTGGACGTTCCCCGGGGTCTGCACTTGCCGGTGGTGGTGTAGTAGGCGCAATCCTGGGTGTCGTCACTCTTGTTGGGGTCGTAGAGACCGTGGGCGTCGCATCCGGCCTGGTTGCCGTCCCAGGTGCTGCAGCTGAGGGATTCAGTGTTCGTGCAGGCGAGACAGCTCTCGGGATTGTTCTGGCCTCCACCCACCAGCCCCACGATGCTGCCCAGACCCGTGGCGTCGATCCCGTCGGTGGGCGGACAGACGTTCCAGCAGGAGCTGTGCTCCTCGTTGAAGAGCTCCATGTGGGCGTGGCAGCTCTGCCAGCAGTCGTTGTAGATTTCGTCCACGTGCGTGAAGGCGGTGCCAATCCGGACGCCGCCGTCGCTGACCGAGGGAAAGACCCAGTCACCGACCTGGTAGACCATGTTGTCGATGTGCGCCAGAGTGACCCACCCGATCTTGACCCAGGGGTCGCTCCCGAAAGTCGCCCAGAGCTCGAAGTGCTGCTGATAGCCACCACGGAGATAGCGGTGATGGTTCGTCTCGTTCGGCCACTGCTCAGGGCGAAGCCCACACGCGAGACGGCTGTCGACGACCTTCGCCATGATCGAGGTCGGCGTCAAACCCCCGGGGACCTGGTGCGGACGAGCGCGGAGATACACGGACTGACCGCACGTTTCTCCGATGGTGCCGTCGTCCTTCCAGATGTCGAAGGCCCAGTTTCCAGTCCACGGTGTGTGGTGACCGGGCGGAGCCGACCACTCCAGCGAAAGTGTCGATCTTCCCTATCCCTCCCGAGTGGCGCTTCCCGTTCCTCTTCCTCAAGAAGAACGAGGCATCTGCTGCGAGGGCAGCGTACTCCGGGGATGGGGACGACGAACCTCCTGAGATTAGCCTCGTTGGTCCAGCGACTATGCTCCCGCCCTACACCATGGTCGAAGTGGAATCTGCCACCGCGGGCGAGGGTCACATCATGGCATTGGCCGCTGCCAAGCTGCCTCCCGCGGCGGCATTTCGGATCGCCGTGCTCCGTGCGTTGGCCGTGTCGCGGAGGTGTGTGGTCAGGAAGTAGCTGTAGATCTCGGTGGCTGCTGGCTCTTGTGACCGACGAACTCGCCGACGAGCTTGAGGCCGGCGTCGGCAGCGAGACGCCAGGAGACAGCGTTCTGCCGGAGGTCGTGGACGCGGAAGGCGCCGATGCCCGGGAGCGCCGTGAGGCTGGCGCGGTTGCGGATGCGGTTCCAGGCGGCGCGGACGGTGGTGCGGTGGCTGCCCAGTGCCTTGCCGCGGAAGACGAAGGGGTTGCCGCGGAGGCGCGGGAGGCTCCGGAGAACGCGGCACGTTTCGTCCGGCTCCTGGGGTAAGCGTACGATATGTCGTACGGCTCGACAAGGGGGTCGAATGATTTGCAGAGGTCTCAGGTGTTAGCCTGAGACCGGTCTTCAGGAGACGCGAGATGGACTGGCGCGACAGTATCGAGGTCAACCCGAAGGTGTTGGTGGGAGAGCCCATCGTCCGAGGCACCCGCATCTCGGTGGAGCTGGTTCTCGAAATGATCGCCGCCGGTGTTTCGGAGGCGGAGATCCTCGACAACTACCCGGGCTTGACCGCTGAGGACATCAGGGCGTGTGTCGCCTACGCCGCGGAGATCGTCGCGTCGGAGCGCGTGTATCCGCTTTCCGCCTGACCGTGCGGAGCCCTACGAGAAGCGTGGCTGATGACACCGTGCATCGTAGAGAAGACCACTGCCGATTCCGCCGATCACCAGCCCGCCGAGCGCTCCGATAGCTACTCCGACAGGGCCTGCTCTCAATCCAAGACCCATACCAAGACAGGCTCCGCTGAAGGCCCCTGCTAGCCGGACCTTGCCGCCCTCGTTACGGGAGCTCGTCGGCGCGCGGAAGATCTTGTAGCCGGCGTAGCTTCCTGCTGCCACACCGAGGAAGACAAAGGTCTTGGGTGTCGGTGTCCATCGAAGGTACGGGGCCAGAGAAGCGGAATTAGCGGGCATGGGACTCCTGCTGCGCCAGCTGCTCCAATGGTCGACCTGGTCTCGCAGCTTGCCGATCTGCTCCTCCATCGTCTGCTGCGAAGTGAGCATCTCTTGAAAACGAGCCTCGTGAGTCACCGAGATCGCTCTCAGGCTCCGCTCCAATTCCTGCAACTGACCCTGGGTCCTCTTGGAGCGATCTAGGAGCTCCTGCATCCTGGCCCGGCTTCGAAAGCCGAGCGGAAAGTTCGAGAGCGTGCTTGCGTTGGCAGCCACATCCAGCAGGCTAAGACCTGTAGCGAGCATTGAACAACCTCCTTCTGAGCCACCTGTAGGAAATCTTACTGGCTCCCGAAGTCGCACGGGAAGGCAGGTCCTTCCCCGTTGGCGCTACAGGCGTCACAGTAGTCGAGGCAGCAGTCCCCTTCAACCTGGCAGTCGAAATCGCAGTTGCAAGTGGCGTCGGGCAAGACCTCGCCGCAACGGCCGAAGCAGCTTCCAAAGGAATCGTCCTCCAACGTTTGACAGCTCGTCTGGATCTGGATCGTGGCGCCAAACGTGCCGCAATTCGGCGGCTGACCGCTCTGGGAGCCACCGTTGCAATTCTGGGTGGAGGCCGGCACGTTGACCGTACGAGCGCCATTCTGGACCTGCACCGAGGCGGTCAGCGTTCCCATCGGGTCGTCGCAGCAGACCGGGTCGTGCTCGACGATGTATTCCTGGACTCCGAGGCCCGCGCCGACGCAAGGCCCGTCGCGGACGACGTTGGGGAAAGAGGCCTGGGTCACCAGGATTGCATCGGTGGCATCGCCGCCGAAGAACTCGGTGGTCTGGCTGACAAACTGCGAGTGCCCGATGTCACAGTTGCAGACATTGGTCCACTCGCCACCGTTGGTCTTCGAGGGTTTCGGCCCCTTGAAGCAGGTCCGGTGATCGTCCGGACAGCTCCGCGATCGCCACTCGTTGCCAAATCCCAGATTGATATTGCCGGTCATCGCCCCGACGCCGGGAGAGTGCTGAAACGGCCAAGGCGAGCACAGGTCGAGGTCGTTGCTGCAGACGCCGTGTCCCGAGTGGCAGGCGCATTCGAGACCCCAGTAGCGGTTCATCCATCGAGCGAAATTGGAGACGGTCACGCTGCACACGCAGTACTGCGGATCTGTACGGGTCGAGCCGCCAGGGAAGGTCAGTGCTCCGACCGAGGCGCGGAGCAACGCCGCGGCGTCGGCCTCGCGGCGTCCGGACCGAAACTCCTGGACGCTGAGACCCGCCAATCTGAGGAACTGGGCATCGGCCGCGTCCAGCTCCGTGCGAAGGTCGCCACAGGCAGCCGCGTCGCCGACCGTGGCGACACAGCGGTCGATCGCAAGCTCCAGCCAGGCATGTAGAAAGAGGAGGTCGGTCAGATCCTCGACGGCGGCTTCCACGTCGAGCTCGCCGGCCCGCTGCCGGACCTCGGCCGCCACAGCCGCCCGTGAGCGCAAAGCGAGAACCCCCTCGCGCTCTTCCAGATCGGCGAGCCGGGCATCGTTTACCGGTTCGAGGCTCGGCCCCAGCCGATCTCCCGAAGCACCCAAGAGAGGCGGGCCAGGAGCTACCACGAGCAGCAGCGGAAAGAGGAATACAAGGAGACGCAGGGGGTGAGCACGCATGGACGACTCCTTTCTGGGAGGGCTCGGCGGAGGCACGAGCAAGGCTGGCCCGTGCTCCCACCAATACGACAATACTATAGCCGTCCTTTGCGCTGGTGGGTGCTCAGCCACTCGCTTGTAGGAGCCCCGAGGGGTGGCTTTGCGGGGGGGGTTGGTGGCAGAATACGCGGCATCCACTGAAGCCAGCCGTACCTTGCGCGCCAAGTAAGCATGTCCCGGACCATGCCCGATTTCTCGTCCTATCTACGCCGCGGTGGTCTGGCGCTGGTGGCGCTCGGGCTCGGCGGATTCGCCGCGGACTACGGCTACAACGTCGGGCTCTCACGGCTCCTCTCAACTCACGAGTACGGCGATTACAAGGTCGCCCATGCGTTCGCGGTCTTCTTTGGCACCCTGGTGCTGCTGGGTGGGGATCGAGCGGCCCCAAAAGCCCTCGCCGGACCGCTCGAGCGTGGCGAGCTGGTTCAGGCCTGGGAGTATCTGCGCTTCTATTTGCGCCTCTCGATCGCCTTGTCGGTCGTCGTCATTGCGGTCACCTGGTCCGCGAGCTTCCTGCACGTGGGGACCAAGGATCCCCTGCACCATCACGCGTTGGCTTGGCTGGTGGTCAGCGTGCCTCTGCTGGCGGCGGGTGCGCTCACGAGCCGAACCTTGCAATCGGCCCGTCGCCCCGTCCTCGCGGCGCTCCCCTGGCGGGTGGGGCTCCCCGTGCTGCTCCTCGTCGCCATCGTTCTGTTGGCCCGGGCGGTCGAGAGCGTCAGCTTGTGGCAGATCCTGGTGCTGGCGGTCGGGGTCGTGCTCGTCGTCGCCGGTGGACAATGGCTGCTGGTCCGTCGCGTGGCGCTGCCGGAGCTCAAGCGGGACCCTCGAGCCTCCGAGCCGCGACGATGGCTTGCGACCTCGGTGCCGATGATGGGCTTCTTTTTGGTGACCCTCACCCTCGCTCAGTCGGACCTCTACTTCCTCGAGATCCTCGGCGACGAGCGCGAAGTCGGTCTGTACGCCGCCGCCCAGACCACGGCTCACTTTCTGGTCTTGATCCAGACCACCGTCGTCGGGCTCGTCGCACCCCTGGTCTCAACCGCCATCGAGTCTGGCGGCCGGGGGGAGAGGGAGACCCACCGTCAAGCCCAGCGAATGATGCTCACCGGCCTCCTTCCCGCCGCTGTGTTGGTCGCCCTGGCGGGCCGTCCGATCCTCTCGCTGTTCGGTCCAGGCTATCCCCAAGCCTTGACCGTGCTCCACTTGCTGCTGGTCGGCAACTTCGTGTGGGCCACCGCCGCAATCGCCGGCCTCTGGCTTCAGTTCACCGGTCGTGGCCCGTTGATGGTGGTCATCGCCGTTGCCACCCTCGCCGTCGACTCGGTACTCAACGTCCTCCTGATCCCCGACTACGGCATGGGCGGAGCAGCCCTCGGGACAGCCATCACCCTCTCGTTGGCGGGCTTGACCGTCCTCGTCGCCCGCCACAGAAGCCCGCGGCTTTAGGGATTTTTCTTTGTCGGCATGGGCAAGACTTCCTGGCCGCAAGCGGACCTGAAGAAATTTGCCTCACACGTCATGCAGCTCTGAAACACGAAGAGGGCGGACTCCCAATCGTAGGCTTCCGGGTGCTCGGCGAGCCAGTCGTCGACAAAGTTGTCCAGGCGATAGCCTCCGCTCCAGTCGTCGTTTTCCGTGATCCAAGAGCTATAGAGATTGCCCGGAGTGGCGTGGCTCTTCAAGCTCGAGCCGAGCCAAGCCCATAGCTGCTCGCAAGGAATCATGGCGATCACACCGTAGATCGGTGACCACTGGGACGCGATGTGATGCTCGAGCTCGATGTAGGTCCGGGCGGCGCTTCCAGGCGAGATGGCTTTGGCATCCGCAATGTGCCAGTCCTCGAAGGTCTCGGCGGTGTATTGGACATAGCCGTCATACCTGGCCTTTGCAAAGGCCGCCAGCGATAAATCGCCATCCGCCGTGGCGCGACTCTCGAGGGCCTGATAATCGGCCTGGGCATGGTAGCAGTACACCGCGTCCTGGATGGAGTACCGACCGTAGGTGGTGGGAGCCAGAGTCCCCTTCTTGACTCCTTGGATGTAGTCCGAGCTCAGAGCCTTGTGAGCAACGTCGTGTGACGCCAACCAGAGCTTCCACGAGATCGAGTCGTCCGGTGGCGGCGCCTGGTCGTTCAACGGAGTGTCGGAAAGCGCGGGGTGGTCGAAGTCGATCCGTCTCGGGGAACGCATGCTCGTTCGCGGCATGGTGACTCTCCAACTCGAGTACAATTCTCTCAATCAACGACTGGAGGGGTTCTCGATGATAAAGGCAAAGGTCGCTCTTTGTGTGGTGGCAGTGCTCTTCGCAGCTCCTGTCTTGGCCGAAGATCACGGCGTGGAGCATCTCGACCAAGCCTGGGTCCAGGCAGTCAGGGCCAACGACCTGGAAGCCGTCATGGCGCTCTATGCCTCGGACGCGGTCCTGTATCCACCGGACGTGATGAGCGCCGAAGGGAGCGACGCCATCCGCGAGGGATGGAAGCAGTTTCTCGATGCGTTCGAAGTGCAGGACGCCGAATACCACGGGACTTACGAGACGCAGGGGAACCTGTCGGCGGGCTGGGGGACCTGGAAGCTCGTGGTCGTCCCCAAGGCCGGAGGCGAGCCGATGACCATGGAGGGGCGGGCCACCGCGGTGGCCAAGAAGATCGGAGGCGAGTGGAAGTACATCGCCGACCACGCCTCCGTCCCCCTGCCTCCGCCGCCTGAAGGAGGGGGTTAGAAGCTCGCGGCTCCCGGACAAAGTCGTCCATCGAGTTGACGTTTGGTTGTTGCAATCAACCGATTGGGCGCCGAGTCGAGCGTTCGGTCGACCGATCAGGGCTCTTCGGCGGACCAATACCCGGACGGTGGACCGAACCCGAAAAAACCCGTCAACTCAGTTGACGTTTGGAGGACCAAGCGGCGAGCCAGGCACCCTATCGGGCCGATCGGAGCGCCAAACGGCGGGCCGGGCGCTGATCGGATCAAGGAAGCGACCGAACGGGGGTGTCAGGCGGCAGTCTGTCTCACCTCTTCGGGCAGTCGGCCGGCAAAGCCGAGCACCCAGCGCATGCAGCGGTGGGCCACGTCCACCGGCTCCAGGTGCATCATCGGGCAGCCACCGGGAATGACCTCGATGCCAAGCTCATGGCACAGCTCCACCGCTCCTTCGGACACACTGCACGGGCCGATCGAGCGATGCATCCACACCCGGCGGATACCCTGGTCGGCGCACTGACGGACCAGGTCCAGGGACGCCTCGGCGGGCGTGGCGATCATCAGGGCATCGACCGGGCCGGGAAGCTCTGCGAGCGAGGGGTAGCAAGGGTCGCCTTCCACCGAGCTCGCCCGGGGATTGACGGCGTAGACCTGGTACCCCTTCTCTTTGAGCTTGCGATAGATGGTCTTGGCGGGCAGGTTTCCGTCCCGGGAGACTCCGGCGACGGCGATACCGTGCTGGCTCAGGAAGTCGTGGACGGCGCTCGGGAGCGGTCGAGCCATGGGGCACCTCCTCGGCTCTGAGGCTAGCGCGATCCGGCTCCTCGCGAGCCACCCGGCGGGAGGGGCTACCCGAGACGGGAAGACGGCTCCTAGCCTGCTTTATTCATCAGTCCTGGCCGCGTAGGGCGATTTGGACCTTGTCGAGGTGTGTTGGGGCGGGGTTATCTCGGGTGTGAGGTGAGTCATCTCTTCTATGCGTACCCGGGGAG
>Ga0102952_1000066_pt1 | contig 61213 bp, 58 predicted proteins | sample SalPon2A_C_D1_MG_FD_78506 | JGI IMG/M metagenome (GOLD analysis project Ga0102952, IMG submission 78506) | Soil microbial communities from South San Francisco under conditions of wetland restoration - Salt Pond MetaG R2A_C_D1_MG | ecosystem: Environmental > Terrestrial > Soil > Wetlands | place... | reverse complement strand
GAAGAAATACAGACAGAGTTTATAAGATATTTACCGGTATATCAGAAATCCCGGTACAAAAGTTAAGAATACAACTACAATCCTGTTAATAGAATTAAACAACCTGTTCGGGCAACAACCCGTGTAGACCTGACCCAAACAACGCTACAAACAACTAACAACTCGAATTCAATAAGTCAGCAAAGGTGTTTTCTTCAGATACTGGTTAGAATTGAATTGCTCCAGGATGAAATGTGCGACGTCCTTTCGCGATATTTTTCCGGCGGTTACTCCTTTCAAGTCAGTAAATACCCTGTAATTCTCTGTCAGCTCCCCGTTTGTAAGGAATCCGGGTCTGACGATGGTCCAGTCTACATCGCTGGATTTTATTATTGATTCCTCTCTGTCCTTGTCCTTGTAAATAGTTCCCAGTATCAGGGGATTTACTATCTTGTCATAAAGGAATCCACCGTGTCCTTTACTGTCCCCGGCACCTATCCCTGTAACAGAAATTAATCGTTTCACACCGGCTTTTTTCATTTCCTGAATGACGTTCGATACTCCTTCAGAAAAAACCGTAACTTTTCTGAAAGTAGGATTAATACCAATTGTGCAACACACTACATCCTGATCTTTCATAACTCTGCTAATAGAATCGGTATCCAGTATGTTGCCTTTTGCTACTCTTAATTTGTCATGTTTAATACTTAATTTGGAAGGATCTCTGACAAGGGCTGTTACAAGATAACCATTGTCCAGAGCAAGTTTTACAAGCTCCAGCCCGATTCCTCTCGAGGCACCAATAATAAGAACATTCATAATCTAGTAATTAGTATACAGGAAAAATAAATTGATTCTTAGCTGGCGGTTCGCAGAAAAGTAGACCTTAGTGATACTACAGCTCGTAGTTCGCAGGAAAAACTTAAAAGAAGCTGGATTCCCGTTTTTACTTCGATAAACTCAGCACAGGCTACGGGCATGACGATATTTTTCGTAATAGTTTTATTCCGGCATTACACAAGTTCACAGGACGGACCTTAGATATTGGTTGTTAGCTCATAGGGAAAGATGAAAAAGACGCTGGAGTACCGATAGATATATTCTGGAATGACAAATTTTTCTGTGGACTATTTTAGAAACAATAAAAATAAATAGCTTAGTCCAGAATTATAACGTGTATAATATAAAGCTCTATTGAAATAGATTGAGTAAAATATTGAACACAAAAGTGAGGTAATTCTTTAGGAAGGTGCCTACTATAGAGTCATAAGCTGTGTGTACCACAGTCTTTCCTAAAGTCCCACTTTTTTATTCCCTAATTTCTCCTTTAGACATTTGTGTTTTAATTAAACTGGAACGTCCCCGGTGACGGTCATAGCAAGTGTATAAAAATTCGATAATACTTCCACCAGCTACAAACTTATTACTAATCACTTGCATTGCCGGATTTATCTCCGAGTGCAGCGTGTGCTGCGGCCAATCTGGCGATCGGTACACGGAACGGTGAGCACGAAACATAGTTAACACCGAGCTTGTTGCAGAACTCTATACTCGAAGGGTCACCGCCATGTTCTCCACAGATGCCGAGTTTCAGGTCTTTTCGTCGTGATTTTCCTTTTTGTACGGCAATTTCCATAAGCTGGCCGACACCGTCACGGTCGAGTACTTCGAAAGGATTTTCCTTGAGAATACCATCACTCAGATACTGGGAAAGGAACTTGCCTTCAACATCGTCACGGCTGTAGCCAAACACCATCTGGGTCATGTCGTTTGTGCCGAAGGAGAAGAACTCTGCGTATTCAGCGATCTGGTCTGCGGTCAGTGCAGCTCTCGGTAGCTCGATCATCGTACCGAACAGATAATTTACTTTCTTTTTCTCTTTTTCCAGCACTTTTTTAGCAGTTTCTTCAAGCATTTCCCGGCATCGGTGAAGCTCTTCCACAGTCCCTACAAGAGGGATCATTATTTCTGGCAAAACTTTTTTCCGTTTTTTTGATACACGACAGGCTGCTGTAAATATCGCTCTTACCTGCATCTCGTAGATTTCAGGAAACAGGATCCCGAGGCGGACACCGCGAAGTCCGATCATAGGGTTTGCTTCCCGTAATGATTCAATCCGGTGAAGCATATTTTTTTCTTTTTCGTAACTTTTCCCTTTGGATTTCTCAAGGTCTCTTACTTTTAACAACTGAACTTCGTAATTTGGTAAAAATTCATGAAGTGGCGGGTCTAAAAGTCTTATTGTGACCGGGAGTCCGTTCATGGCTGTGAATATACCCTCGAAGTCATGGACCTGCATCTTTTCAATTCTTTTAAGTGCCTGCTCGCGATCTTTATGGTCGTCAGCAAGGATCATCTTCTGCACCCATGGCAAACGGTCCTGACCCATGAACATGTGTTCGGTACGGCATAGTCCGATACCTTCTGCCCCGAACTTGCGGGCGCGTTGGGCATCTTCAGGGGTGTCCGCGTTTGTTCTGATCTTCAGGGTGCGTACATCATCTGCCCATTTTAAAAGGGTTTTAAAGCGCTGAAATAATTTCGGCTCCTGTACTTCAAGGTTTCCTGAATAGATCTCGCCCGATGTTCCGTCAATGGATATGGCCTCACCTTTTTTGATCGTTTTATTACCAAGTTTCATTGTCTGTTTTTGCATATCTATAGTCAGCTGGCTGCATCCCGAAACACAAGGTTTACCCATTCCTCTCGCCACTACTGCGGCATGGGATGTCATGCCACCCCGTGCTGTGAGCACTCCTTTTGCCGCAACAAGTCCGTGAATATCGTCTGGTGTTGTTTCATTCCGAACAAGAATTACATCTTTATTTTTTCCAATCTCTGCTGCTTCATCAGCGGAAAAGAGAACAGTCCCGGAAGCTGCTCCGGGTGATGCCGGAAGACCTTTCCCAAGAGGTTCCTGGCTGACTTTTTTAAAACTTCCGTGAAGCAGAAAGGAAGCATGGTGTGGATCGACCCTGAGCAGAGCTTCTTTCTTATTAATTCTTTTTTCCTTGACCATATCCACAGCGGTCCTCACGGCTGCTTCTGCGGTTCTTTTGCCAACCCTGCACTGGAGCATGTAAAACTTCTTTTTCTCCACAGTGAACTCAATGTCCATAAGCTCTTTGTAATGGTCTTCGAGCATTTTGCAGGTTTGTTTAAGCTGTTTATAAATTTTGGGATCACGCTTCTGAAGCTCGTTAATACCAAGGGGAGTACGGGAACCGGATACGACATCCTCTCCCTGTGCATTTGGTAAATATTCTCCGTAAAGTTCTTTTTTCCCGTTGGTCGGGTTTCGAGTAAATACAACTCCTGTTCCTGAATCATTCCCCATGTTTCCGAAAACCATCCCCTGAACGTTAACGGCAGTTCCCATTGTATGTGGCAGTTTGTGTATATTGCGGTAGGTAACAGCGCGGGGGTTGTTCCAGGACTCGAATACCGCTTCTACCGCGGCCATCAGTTGTTCGAACGGGTCTTCAGGGAATTTCCCAACCTCTTTTTTGAACAATTCGATCGATTCCTTGACCACCTGCTGCATCCCCTCTACAGATACCTGTGTGTCCTGAGTAATTTTTTCTTTCTTTTTTACCTTTTCGAGAATCTCTTCGAAGTCATGACGGCTTACCCCGAAGACTATATCGGCAAACATCATTATAAAGCGTCTGAATGCGTCATACGCGAACCACGTATTTGATGTAAGAGAGGCAAGACCCTTTACAGTTTCCTGGTTAAGTCCCAGATTGAGAACAGTATCCATCATGCCCGGCATGGAAGCGGCTGCACCTGAACGCACGGAAACAAGTAGAGGATTCTTGGTATCACCAAATTTCTTCCCGGCTTGCTTTTCAAGTTTTTTAACAGCACTTCGTATTTCCTTTTCAAGGCCATTTGGTATTCCATTCTCCATATATTCAAGGCAGGCTTTTGTGGTTACTGTAAAGCCCGGGGGGACCGGTAAACCGATACGAGTCATTTCAGCAAGGTTCGCTCCTTTTCCTCCAAGTAAAGCTTTTTTATCCTTGCTGCCGTCTGCAAAGAAGGATATGTATTTCATTACCACTCTCCTTTTCTACTCTGTCTTTAAAGATAATCTGTATACACTGAAAGTTTTTTCTTTATTCGTAACCAGCTGGTTTATCTACAATTACTTTAAATATAATTGGCTACCCGCAAAAGCGGCTAATTAAATAAGACTATAATAATAATTAAGAATTAAAATAATGAAAAGGTTTTAGCTGTTAGAATTTAGCTTTAAGTTTCTGAATCGTTGTTAATATAAAATCCTTTTTGAACATCCATGAGATGTGAACTAACAACAAGGAACAATTTTAGCAAACATTTAAACCTGTTGTGTTAATAGGTGATGGTGCTATAATACACAGGTCAATTTTCGCCTCATATGAAAACCAAATCGGATAGCAGGTTGTGTTGTTACACCGACAAAGCTTCTCATCCGCAGGTTGTGCTTACAATGATAAAAGAAAATCTTCCTGAATATCCTAGTTCAGGAAATAACAAGGTCCGCTTTTCAACTAATTCAGATTTTGAAAAGGTACTGAGACAAAGGGTTCAGAAATATTTTAAAGATACAGGTCTCCCTAAAAGGGACTGCCCCGGGATGTATCTAAAGACAGCAATTGTACTCTTATGGGCGGTAGCTTCCTATTCACTGCTTTTATTCTCCGGTCTGCCACTTCCACTGCTTCTTTTAGTTGCATTTTCAATGAGTATGGCACTCAATGCAGTCGGGTTCAATATAATGCACGATGCAGTGCACGGTGCATATTCATCGCGATCAGGGATAAATAAAATAATGGGTCTGTTCATGGATCTTATTGGCGGGAGTTCATACTTCTGGTACTGGAAGCATAACTATCTTCACCACTCGTATCCGAATATTACAGGGCACGATGATGATATAGAAGCCGGCATATTCGCCAGGTTCAGCCCACACCAGAAAAGATATTCATTCCATCGCTTCCAGCACATCTATATTTGGTTCCTTTACGGATTTCTTGCGATAAAGTGGCACATTGTAGATGATTTCCATACTTTTTTCACGAAAAGGATAAATAACCATAAGGTACAAAGTCCTTCAACTCCGGACACCATAATATTCTTCTGCGGGAAAGCGCTTTTTTTTACAATTGCTTTTGTAATTCCTTCGTTTTTTTACCCTTTTATTTATGTTGTGCTTTTTTATGTTCTTATCGCATTTCTGCAGGGTGTGCAGATGTCCGTGGTTCTTCAGCTTGCACACTGTAACGAAGTTGCAGAATTCCCTGTTCAGGACAAGGAATCCAACTCTCTGGACACATCGTGGATAGTTCACCAGCTGAAAACCACAGCGGATTTTGGCAGGAACAATATTTTCCTTAGATGGTATGTCGGGGGTTTGAACTTCCAGGTAGAGCATCATCTTTTTCCGAGAATATGCCATATTAACTATCCCGCTATATCAAAGATAGTGGAGACGACCTGCAGGGAGTTCAACGTTCCCTATTTCGCATATGACAGTTTGTTTTCCGGTATCCGGTCACATTACCAGTGGATAAGACACCTGGGTGGAAGCTCGGGATCTTTTAGCTCTTAGCCGTTAGACATACAGGGGATTACATTCATTTTTTTCCAGTAACTGCGGGTTAAAAGCCGTGAGTTGATATATGTTTAACTAAAAGCACCAGCCATTATGATCTCGAGGATGACAAACGTCCTCTAAGTGCCAGAACTATTATCACAACGAAGAAAACAGCGGAAAGTACTACGAAACATAATGTAATTGCATAAAGACTGTTAAACGTATTTAGCAAAGCATTATCCGGTTTCTCCGGATTTACTGCCAGAGAAATGCTGTCACCACGTTTCAGATCGTGAAGACCCGATAGAGAATCAATAATCCCCCGTCTTGTTACCAGGTAATATTTTTTCCCCTGAAAGCTATACCGTATTGTAAATTCTTTGGTGTCTCCGCCCTTACTACTAAAAACATTTTCCACTTTGATCACATAGCCGCTCACCGGCTTTAACCCAGCGTTCCTGGACATTTCCCATGCAAAAGTAATAACAAATGTTACCAGTAGCAGTATAGACAGCCGGATTACCACATTTCGCATTGACGGGTTCATCGAAATTCGGGTGAAATCATTTTTTTATTTTACATTAACTTTTAATTTGTAAGTAGTGGCTCGCAGGGAAAAAGAAACGGATTCCGGTTAGATGGATAACAGAACAATAATTCCCGTAAGCTACTTGGGAATGACCATTATTATTGTGACATTCCATTGTTGGAATTTTCCCTATTTTCTTTTAATTTCTCGAGAACCTCGCCCAGTTTGTTGATCTCTTCTCCGTAACGTGCCCAGTTACCTTCTTTCTGAGCATTTATAGCAGCATCGTAATGCTGGCGTGCCTGGTTAATTATATCCTCCGGCAGCATAAAGCTCTCTGCTTTTTGCTTTTCTCCGGGCTGTTCATGAGTTTTCTTTTCCTTCGTGGCGGAAGTTCCAAAAATTGCATTGATAGCCTCATCCAGAGTCGGTTTCATAACTATCTGATTCTCATATGCGACTATAACTCTTCTTAACTCCGGTATCTTTCCACCCGAGGATCTCAGGTAGAGTGGTCTGACATACAACAGCGATTCCTCGATCGGGATTACAAGAAGTGACCCCTGGTTGACTTCGGAGCCACGCTGATCCCACAGTGATATCTGTCTGGAGATGTCCGGGTCCTGGTTGATGCGGTTAATGATCTGCCTGGGTCCGTAAACCAGTTTTTGTTTGGGGAATCTGTAAACTGCAAGCTTACCATAATTTTCTCCATCTGCTCTTGCTACCATCCATGCAGCCATATTGTCTTTCCCCTGTGGTGTGAAAGGGATCATTAATATATATTCTTCCTTATCTTCGTTTGGAAGCTTCATTATAATATGCCTTATCATAGGGTCTCTTGTTCCCTCTGATATCACCGGTATCTGCCACTTGTCTTCCTTGTTGTAGAATATCTGGGGCTCTTCCATGTGGTAGATCGTATAGAGTGCAGTTTGATAAATGAATATATCTTCCGGATAGCGTATATGCTTTTGCATATATTCGGTCATGTTTGATAACGGTTGAAATGTCTTATCAAATATTTTTGCGTAAGTCTGTATAACCGGGTCTGAAGGATCGGAGATATAAAAATTCATTGAACCGTCGTATGCGGAGACTACCACTTTTACTGAATTACGAATGTAGTTGATCTGTCTCCGGCCGCCAACATTCTGTGAATACGGATAGTTGTTACTTTCGGTGTAGGCATCCTGCATCCACTTAAGAGAACCATCTTTATCGATTACCATATATGGGTCACCGTCCAGCTGAAGGAAGGGTAGAACCCGCTTAATTCTCTTCTGGATATTGCGGTAGAACATGATGCGGCTTTTGGATGTTATATCATCGGAGAGTAATAATTTTATATCCCTGAATCTGATAGACATCAGGAGCTTCTTTAGAAATGAATCTATTTTTACTCCGCCCTTACCCTCGTAGTCGGTAAAAACGTTTTCTTCCCCGGAAGGGTAGTCGAATTCCTTTGCCTGTGTGTTGGCAACTACATAGTCACCTGTCATCTCGCCGTAATATATCTCCGGCCTGGTTACTGATAGTGATTCTTTGGCTGAGACTGGGGGCAGGTCCTTCACGAACAGGACCGGAAGACCCTCGCTGGTAACTTCATTCACAGGGGTCAGTGTTAATCCGTATCCGTGAGTGAATGTAAGACGTTCGTTGATGAAATTCTTCTGCGGAAGTGATTGTGAATTCAGCTCTCTGGCAGAAAGAAGTGTCTGGCGATATTTACCGTTAATGTGGTAGCGGTCGTTATCTATTGAAATAAAGTCATAGTACGTGCGTATCTCCTGCAGCTGTCCGAATGTATCAAGCAGCGGTTCCCTGTCCCATAACCTTATATTGTTTATGGTGTTCTCGTTCTCCCTGATATCCTTCATTGTCAGAGAGGAATTGCCTTCGAGGTTATATTCGTTGACCTTATCAAGCTTAAAAGCCTGTTGTGTTGCTGCAATGTTTCGTTTGATATAAGGCGTTTCCTTTACAAGTTCATTCGGTTCAACAATAAAATTCTGCAGGATCGAGGGATATGCCCAGTATGCCACGAAGGCAACAGCGATATAAAAACCGAATAACGACAGCAGAAGTCTTTTACTTTCCCGGAATATATTGAAAAGAAATGCAAGTGACAGCAGGAAAAGAATAATTGCAGATAATTTAAGTATAGGCAGTGTAGCATGAAGGTCAGTATAACTTGCCCCAGTGAATGGTCCGGTGTTCGAATAGAGCAGGTCAGGGATCTTTATATACCATGTTCTAGCAGCAAGCATCAGAAAAAAGAAGAAAAGTAGGATGAGCAGGTGTACTTTTGTCCTTTTTTCTGTTCTGCGCCCGATCACTTCAACCTCATCGATATGACGGCGTGGTTGCAGTTTCCTTATAAGTGAAGCTAGTGCCCCACGGCTATGATAGATCATAAAAGAGCCAATGAGTGATACGATAATGACCCAGAAAAGTAGTCCCAGTATCATCTTTATAAAGGGGAGGGTAAAAAAGTAAAAAGAGATGTCACGGTTGAAAACAGGGTCTGAAATGTTAAAAGGAGTAGAATTTAAATATTTAAGAACTGTATCCCAGCTTCCCGCTTCAGCAAGTCCTGTGAAAAAAGCTACAAAAAGTGAGAACCCAAGAGAGATATTACCGATGTGCTTCCCGATGTCCATCGGACGCCTTCCCTGTTCAATGCTGATGAGGACCGGCATGCCTCTAGTGCCCCGGGTTGCTATCCGCAGGTTTATATATATAAGAAAAAATACTGCGACACCTACACCTGCGCCGAGCAGAACTTTTGTGGAAAGTATTATCAGAAATATGTTCTGGTATCCGACTTCCTTAAACCAGAACCAGTCCGTCAGCAAACCGATGGACATCGGGAAGAGGATAAACAGAAAAAATATGATTATAAAAATGGAAAGTTTTCTATTCATAACCTTTGCAGGGATTAATTGTCACAGTTTTAAGTCTTATCGTCAATTTATAAAAGCTGAAATTATAAAAATCAGCCGGTATTCGTTAGAAAAAGATGTGGATTCCCGATCCTTCAACAGGTTCCAAAGATGCATTCGGTAGCAACTGTGATAAATATCAAGCAGATCTATAACATTCCCCATTTGCTAACATTGGATTAAGTATCCTTAGCATCTTGTGCATACATGCTACTATCGCTACCTTCTTTTTCTTCCCCTTGTTTATTAGTTTCTCATAATAACTCTTAAATCTGCTGTCGTGTCTTATTGCACTTAATGTAGCCATAAATAAAGCACTCCTTACCTCAAATCTACCACCTATTGTCATCTGCTCTGTCCCCTGTACTTTCCACTCTCCCTCCTGTATGGTGCTACTCCTACAAGAGCTGCTATCTTCTTCCTGTTTATATCCCCAAGCTCAGGAAGCTTCGCAAGGATTACTGTCGATACTTTATCACCTATTCCCACAACTGTCTCCATCATATCCTGCTTGTATCTCAGCTTACTGTTTTTGCCTATAAGCTCTTTTATCTGTTCTGTAATATTGTCTATTTCCTTATCAATTGCTTTTAATATCCTCTTTAATACTCTTTTGTATCTCCACACTGTAGTCCTTCTTCTCGAGCCTGTTCTTCTCCGCTGTCTGCAACTTTATAAGCTGGCTCCTTCTACTTACAAGGTCATTTAACAGTAACTGCTCCCTTGTACTACTACTTACCTTTATCTCCACACTGTAACACTGGGCGTAATGTGATATCACTGCTGCATCTATCTTATCTGTCTTTGCAAGCTTACCCATTGCCTTTGCATGATGATGGATCTTGTATGCATGTTCCCTGCTTACTTTAAACCCAGCTTTAATAAGTGCATTATATACTCCCAGCTCATATCCCCCCTGTAGGCTCTAGTACTATAAGCTCCGGCCTGTAGAGCGACAACTTCCTTACAAGTCTTTTAAAATTATTACTACCCTGGGTCCAGGATATATCATGTGGCCTTATATGTATATCTATCTTATCCTTTGATACATCTATACCTGCAAAACATCTATTTACCTGAGTTGTCATTTTGTAGTATCCTCCTTAGTAATGACAGAATTTCCCTTCTTGGTTTCTTACTTGTACATACAGGCTTAAAAGCCTAATCAGCTGTTCGGACTAAAAGGGTTTTATAAGGGTAAAGCGACTAAGCTACCGAACGGTCTTACGAGACCTAATGACAGAGAGTCTGCTTTACCCTTCCTTAACCGAATGTAGTGATAAGGGATCTCAAATGTTAATGCAAGTCAGAGAACTTTATGGCGTCTCCCCGGACTTCTTTCGGGAGATTTCTGTGCTGGTACGCTCCGGGGAATGATAATCAATTTGCTTACCATTCATCCGGGAATATTAAAGATATTAAAACGAAGGTTTTTCCTTCATACGTTCGTATATTTATTTATATTCGTATATTTATAACCGAACTAATATTTTTAAAGATTTACCCATAGTTTGAGAAGGAGGGGGCTTGATAATAAAGAATCAGCTCATATCATCATAAGGCATAGAAATTGCACAAATATACAGGTTGCGAATTGAGAGAAATACTGATTATTCAAGGGAGTTATATTTAATTAACAAATGCATCTGAAATGTTGAATATACTGTTTTACATTGAGGTAATTTAATATCGATGTGTCCAACAACAATCCAATTGAAATCGGGAATGTAAATCCGGAAACTTTTTATCGCAAAACAAGAAGACGTAATGAAAAAATTCATAATATTTGTTGTTTTACTTATTGTAATAGGTGTTTTATGGGCAACCTGGAGATATTATGAATCAGAACAGTCCAGACGTTCAATTGAATTAAGTGCAACCGCTGAAGTTACCCTTGGTGATATAGAATCCGTAGTTACCGCACAGGGAACGCTTGAGCCCAAAAACTATGTTGATGTTGGTGCGCAGGTTTCGGGTCGTGTGGAAAAACTTCATGTCGAAATTGGTGATACTGTCAAACAGGGTGATTTAATTGCCGAGATAGATCCCGATGTTTATGAATCGAAGGTCCTTGTTGATGAGGCACGGCTAAAAAATCTCCAGGCTCAGAAAGTTGAACAGAGTTCACTTATCAAGCAGGCAAATCAAAAGTATGTACGGAACAAAAATCTCTACAGAGATAAGGCGGTCAGCAAAGAGGTCCTGCAGGATGCCGAGACCGCGCTCGAAGTAGCAAAAGCAAAACTGCTGGCACTTGATGCACAGATAGAGGAGACGCAATCTACTCTGGAAGGTGACAGAGCCAATCTCAACTATACCAAGATCTATGCACCTATTGGGGGAACTGTTGTTGACCAGTCCGTACAGGAAGGACAAACAATCAATGCCAATCAGACAGCACCTGTAATTGTTCAGATCGCCAATCTCGACGTTATGACCGTGCGTGCACAGGTTGCCGAGGCGGATATAATGAAGCTAGAGCCCGGTATGAAAATGTATTTCACAACATTGGAATCCGGAAACAGACGGTGGGAAGGAGAAATCCGCCAGATTCTACCGAAACCTGAAACGATCAACGATGTAGTTCTTTTTAACGTTCTGATCGATGTGGACAACAAAGACCATAAGCTCATGACAGGGATGACCACACAGATGTTCTTTGTCCTGGCAAAAGCGAAAAATGTACCGCTAATCCCGCTGGTGGCCTTGGGTAAACGGGTCCCGGAGTCCGACACAGAAGCCGGGGAAGCCTATCAGGTCCGTGTACTTACCGGGGACAGGTACGAGACCAGAACTGTCATAATAAGCATTTCAAACCGCTCACAGGCGGCCGTTGCCAATGGGCTTAAGGTCGGAGACCGGGTGCTAATTAACCCATCTCAAATGAAGACAGGAACTTCTACCGGACAGCAAAGCAGACATCCGAGGTTACTTGGACTATGACAGTATCACCGGCTCCTGTTATAGAGCTTGAAAATATCAGCCGCCACTTTCGCAGTGGAGAGACTCTTCTCAAAGCTCTGGATAAAGTAAGCCTGCCAATATTTCCGGGCGAATTCGTTGACATTATGGGGCAATCTGGTTCCGGTAAAACGACACTGATGAATATTATCGGCTGTCTCGACAGGGCAACGGAAGGTACGTACAAGGTACTTGGGAATGATGTTTCTTCTTTTGGTCCCGAGAAGCTCGCTGAGCTTCGTCGTGAAACCTTCGGTTTTATTTTCCAGCGCTATAATCTTTTGGATAACTCAAATGCAGGTGAAAATGTTGAAATTCCAGCTATTTATGCAGGACTTTCTTATAATCAGAGACAGCAGCGTTCCCGAGAGCTGCTCGAAAAATTCGGGCTTGGTGATCGATACAATAGCTGGCCTTCACAGCTTTCAGGTGGGCAGCAGCAGCGCGTGGCTATAGCACGTGCACTGATGAATAACCCATTGGTGATCCTGGCTGATGAACCTACGGGCGCGCTTGACAGCAAAAGCAGCGAAGATGTTATGGACTTATTGATGGAGCTTAATGAGAGTGGCAGGACGGTTATTGTCATAACTCACGAGGAGCAAGTCGCGGCTTACGCCCGAAGGGTAATTAGAATTGAGGATGGAAGGATTATTGCGGATAACGGTCCTGTACTGCCGGAGAATCCCGAAATAAGTTTACAAACAGGTAATTATAATAATTCAGGTCATATTGCTGCGGAAACAACAGAAGCTGTGAAGACGGCACTCCGGGCCTTGCGTATAAATATTTTCCGTACATCTCTGACACTGCTGGGTATTATCATCGGGGTGGCGGCAGTGATCACTATGCTGGCGGTCGGCAATGGGAGCAAACAGAGAGTCCTGGAGCAGATCAGCTCGATGGGAACGAATCTGCTGAATATACGTCCCGGAGCACCGGGTCTGCGTTCAAGCGGAGATGTGGTGACTCTGATACCGGATGACGCGAAGGTTATAGAACAGAAAATTCCTAATATAACGGTTGTTGTGCCGGAACGCAGTGGTCGTAAGACATTGCGTCTCGGAGATATCGATTATGCCACGAGTGTCCAGGGGGTCGGATCGGGATTTCCAGTTGCCCGGGATTGGGAAGTCAAGCAGGGAACATTTTTTACAAGAAAGGATGTCGAATCTTATTCGGCTGTGATCGTTCTTGGATCTACTGTATTGCAAACCTTCTTCCCGGATGGCGGGAACCCGATCGGCAGATTTATCCAGGTTGGGAATATACCTTTTGAAATTATCGGTGTTATGAGTTCAAAGGGTGCTGCCCCCTGGGGCGGTGATCAGGATGACACCACCTATATACCCTATACGACCGGGATAGCCAGGTTATTTGGATCGAATTACCTGAACAGTATTACTGTGAAAGTGGACGACGTGAATTTAATAGAAGAAACGCAAAACCAGATAACTCAAATGCTGATAGCCCGGCACAGGACGGAAGATTTCCGGGTACGGAATACAGCTTCTTTCCTTGAAATGGCTACTGAAACACAAAACACACTTACAATGCTCCTTGGTGTGGTCGCTGCTATTTCTCTGCTGGTTGGCGGTATAGGCGTTATGAATATCATGCTGGTCAGTGTTTTAGAGAGAACCAGGGAGATTGGTATTCGCATGGCTACAGGTGCACGCCGACGAGATATTATGATCCAGTTTATTACCGAGGCTGCCGTTGTTTGTACCATCGGGGGTATTTTAGGGTTATTGACGGGCCTGGTCGCGGGAAATATTCTGTTGTTCTTTGGAGTTGACGTGGTGTTTACTTTTCCACCTGCAATACTGGCTTTTTGTTGTGCTGTCGGGACAGGGCTGCTCTTCGGCTACCTCCCAGCCCGTAAAGCTGCACATCTTGACCCGGTAGTGGCTTTGAGCTCGGAGTGACAGATGAGAAAGTATAGAAGTTTCACTTTATTATTTATTATGCTTTTATTGTCCGGGTGTTCACTTGCACCATCCTATCAGCGTCCTGATATGAATACACCGGCCAGCTGGAGCGGGGAACACGAAAATACCCCGACCGATATCGCATATAACTGGTGGAAATCATTTGGTGATGAAGAGCTTGACGGTTTTATGAAAGAAGCGCTGGCTCATAACAACGAACTGCTGGCCGGTTTGCAGCGTATAGAGCAGGCAAGAGCCGGCCTGAAGATAGCAGGGGCAAGTCGTCTGCCCGCGGCTGATGCATCGGCAGACGCATCATGGTCCAGTGCCGATCGTTCACGGGGAAGCAGGAATAATAACTCATCATTGAATGCGGGTGTAAGTGTATCGTATGAGCTGGACCTTTTCGGGATGAATAGAAACAGTATTAAGTCAGCGGAGGCGGACCTACAGGCTAGTAGTTATGATCAGCAAGCCCTGGCACTTATAGTAATGGGTGATGTGGCTACAGATTATTTCACGTTGTTGAATTTGCGTGAACGACTGAAGATAGCCGATAATAACCTGGATAATTCCAGGGAAGTGTTGCGTATTACTGAAGCGCGTGTTCGGGAAGGTGCGATATCAGAGCTGGAACTGGCACAGCAAAAAGTAGTTGTTGCTACCAGCGAAGCAGCACGCGCTTCACTGGTGCAACAGATCAGGAATGCCGAAAACGCTCTTGCGGTGCTTCTGGGTGAAGCACCGGAAAGTATTGTGGTCGATGGACAAAGTCTCGACGTAATGACTATCCCTTATATCGCAGCAGGTCAGCCATCTGCATTGCTGGAACGCCGCCCTGACGTGCGGTCTGCTGAAGCTGGTCTTAAAGCTGCGAACGCAGATATTGGTGTAGCAAGAGCTGCTTTCTTTCCCTCTGTATCCCTGGGAGTTGGTGAAACTATATCAACCACGGGGTTCGGGAACCCGCTCGCGAATGTTTTTTCGATTGCTTCTTCATTGTTAACACCTATTTTTCAGGGTGGACGTCTTGAAGGAGGTGTGGAAAGAGCGACGGCACGTCAACAGGAGCTTGTGGAAGATTACCGTAGAACAGTATTGGTTGCTTTTCAGGAAGTGGAAGATGCTCTTGCCGCTGTGAAGGCAACACGAGTAAGAGAGGATGTACTTGAAACAGCTATGCAGCAGGCCCGAAAAGCATATCGTTTATCAAAGATCCGTTATGATCAGGGGGCAATTGATTTTCAGACCCTGATTGACACACAGAACACACAACTCTCGGCTGAGGACAGTTACTCACAGGCCAGACTGGCTCGCCTTACAGCTGCAATAGATCTTTATAAGGCTCTGGGTGGTGGCTGGGTATCCCAATAGGAAACTGCCAGGAATTACAACTGTTAACCGTATGGAAATCTTTAGTAAAATCGGTGTGTAGCATTGATTTTTGGTAATTTTCATTCAGGAAAAGTACATATTAAACAACGATTCAAATTCAAGCCGGTAATGACATATATCTCTTTTAGCAGTTACCGGAATTCTCGTTATGTTGTATTTTCCACTTGTATTTCACTAAAAGGTAATTACTCTGCCATTTAGTATGAGACCCGAGAATTATATTTATGTTGGTATTGATATTTCATGGAGATCTGCATGAAGGTAATATTTTCCTATTTAAGGCTTATTCTGTTTCTCGGCGGAGTACTTGTGGGAATCCAGGTGCCGGGTTTTGTCGATCAGTACGGCAAGAGTCTCAAGTCCCACTTTATAGAATCCGAAACGAATCTAAATGAATTTAAAGACGATGCTGAAAAGTACTTCGGCGGTGATATGGAAAAGCTTATAGTTCACTACAAGAAGGATAAAGACCCTGTATTCACATCCGGGGGTGAGAGTATAGATTCTATCTATCAAAGGAACACGGAACTTAAAGTAGCATTGGCTGATTTTAATAGTGGAACAATTAGTGCCTATTTCCAGGTTTTTTTAACACCTGTAAAGGATATAAAGAGTGAGGTCTGGAGGGACTACACATATTCAATCAGGCTGGATCCGTCAGCAATATCGGTGGGACTGGTTACAGGATTGTTGATCGCTGTACTTGCAGAAATATTTCTGAGAATTGTTTTCGTTATTATCATGAGAATTGGGAGCAGATTGCAGCCGGCAGAGTAGATTTTAGCTCTCATTGCGATTTATGCTTCAGATTTCCAAACTGCCAGAAAAATTCAAACATGTATTGCCTGTGTTTCAGTCAAAATTATAATCTTTCTTCCTGCCTGTATGATGCCAGGCTCCATTCATCACTCTTTTTATAATATTTCAGGATATAAATATTGTTATCATCCGCTATTACTCTGAAGTATGTGTAATCGGGGCCATGCCATTTGTCGATCAGCTCCTTTACCTTATATTTTCTATCGTTGGTTGAGAAGCTGACCGGACGCTCGTTAGCTTTATAGCCTGAATAGCATTCAACCTTTAATTTCATGATATTTTCATAACTATAATAAGAAAATTATAATGTGAAATTCATGGTATTGCGATTAATGATTTTTCGTACACAGCATATAAAACTGTAAATGCGTGCTCCTTAACAGGAGTAATAATGAATAAGGTGTAATATAAAAAGTTATGCTCCGAAGATCCTTAAAATTTTCATTTGTAATTTTACTGACCATAGTAATTAGTGCGTCAACTTATATCCTGTATTCATGGGTTGGGGTTTTTTACAAGACTTTCCATATTGTAATGCACGCATCCAGGGACGCACCGGCCTGGATAAGCGGACCTGGATACGAGGTCAATGTGACCAGTGTCGGATTGTCACAATTAAATAATGAAGACATTTACAATGTTAACCCCGACTCCAGAGTCTATATATTCAGACCCGAAGGTATCAGAGTAACTCCATTTGTCATACTAGTTCCCGGATTTACCGATAAGGGTGCGGCGGATAAAAGAATAACAAGAGTATCAAGAGCTTTTGCCGAATCGGGAATCGGAGTTGCAGTTCCCGATTCGGAAACCATGAGAGCTAGAATATTCAACAGTGAGGATGTAGATCTTGTAGTTGCAACATTCAATTACCTGGCAAGGCAGGATTATGTTGAAAAGAAAAGAATTGCGATCTGCGGCTTTTCAGTTGCGGGGTCCTATTCGCTGATTGCTGCTTCAGAGCTGGGGAAAAGACCACTTTTCGTACTAACATTCGGTGGTTACTACGATCTGAAAAATGTAGCAGCCTCCGTAATATCCGGGCAGGTTTTTTATAAGGATAAAACAAGGAAATGGATACCGGGTGATATTCCTCGTGATGTAGTCGCCGGGATTCTTGGCGATAGCTTTAAGAACAAAAATTCACCTGACTATGTAGAAGCTAAAAGAATTATAAGTAAGGTGAGCAGCGAAAAATTTGACGAGCTCTGGCATTTATCACCCATATCCGTAGTAGACAGGATCAGGGCACCTGTTTATGTTCTACATTCCAGGAAGGATGACTCAATACCTGTCGAAGAATCCTACAGGATTGTAGAGTCACTTTCGCTGAATACCGAAGTCCACTTCACAGAATTTTCAGGTCTCAGTCACGTAACACCAAAGGATTTTTTTTCATACGATTATCTGAAATTGAGCTGTACCTTGCTGAAAATGATGAAAATACTCCTGGCCGGTTAGAACCGAACTTAAATCTTTTATAATGATAAATTCATTCTATTTTCAGGTTGTATATCGGAGTTGTTCAACCATTCAATGACTTAAATAGACGAATCGGTTTGTTATAATTAAAAGTTATGACACAAAAAGATGAACCATTAGAGAATAAAGTGGTATTGATCACGGGTTCAACCGATGGGCTAGGCATGCATGTAGCACAAAAGCTTGCCTCGAAAGGGGCTACTCTCCTACTCCACGGGCGGAAAGAAACCAAGGGGAAAAAAGTCATCGAAGAACTGAAACAGCAAACAGGTAATGATAATATCGAATACTACAATGCCGATCTTTCATCACTTGAACAGGTCCGTCAACTCGCCGGGAGCGTAAAAAAATCTCATGACAGCCTTGATATACTTATCAATAATGCCGGTATCGGTGATGGATCGGATAAATACAAAAGGGAAGTCAGCAAAGACGGATATGAGCTCAGATTCGCTGTCAACTACCTTTCTCACTTCCTTCTTACACATCTATTAGTTCCCGAACTCAAAATGGCAGCTCCATCCAGAATAGTAAATGTGTCTTCAATTGGACAGCAGGCTATCGATTTCGACAACATAATGCTGGAGAAAGGTTATGACGGACTGCGTGCATATATGCAGAGCAAGCTTGCCCAGGTTATGTTCACTTTCGACCTTGCAGAAAAACTGAAGGGAAGTGGTGTTACAGTTAACTGCCTCCATCCTTCTACACTCATGAATACGAATATGGTATTTGAATCAGCTTCGTTCCCTTCGACAATGAGCAGGATAGAAGACGGCGTCGAATCAGTTATGTACCTGGCGATTTCACCGGCCCTGGACGAGGTGAGCGGTGAATATTTTGATCGTATGGAAAAAGCAAGGGCCAATGCACAGGCTTATGATAAAAACGCCAGAGATCGGCTATGGCAGCTTAGCGAGGAACTAACAGGGCTGAACTAAACCGACCCTCCGGTCTCCGATAATCTGAATCCACTTCTACTAAATATTTTAAAGATAAAAATCAAATTTGACCCAAAGGACTGGTTATTAATTATGGTAAGAAAAATCATGTGGACAGTTGACAAAAAATATTAAATAATACAGAAATAAAATACTCCGGGGTAACATTATGAAAAGTCGACTGATTGTTTTCGTGATTATGCCTTTTATGTTATTTCTATTCTGCTCTGCATGTAGTAACAACCGGTCAAAACAAAGGACGACCGAAAGTGAAGTTAATTCGGATTCGGGTAATAAATACGGCGGATATAACAGCCAGGCTGAATGGGGAGAACATCTTGTGACGATCAGTGGTTGCAATGACTGTCATACTCCAAAAAAGATGAGTCCCTACGGTCCGGTACCTGATACTTCATTACTGTTATCCGGTCATCCTGCCGATGTTCCTCCACCTGATATAAATCGTAAAGAAATAGAATCAAAGGGGCTTGCCGCAACCAGTGACCTGACTGTCTGGGTCGGTCCCTGGGGAATCTCCTATGCTGCTAACATCACACCTGATGAAACAGGTATAGGCAGCTGGAGCGAAGCACAGTTTATTCGTTCCATCAGAGAAGGAAAGTTGAAAGGACTTGAAAACAGCAGACAGCTTCTTCCACCTATGCCCTGGCAGGAACTGGCTAAGATGACCGATGGTGAATTAAAAGCGATATATGCATACCTGAAATCCGTAAAGCCGGTCCGTAACGTTGTACCATTACCTTTGCCACCGATAAGTCTGAAAACAAATTAACATATTATATATAGTTGATTAAACAATATCGGCAACTTAAAAAAAATAACACTGTTGGATTTTTAATTTCAGTAATGTTTTCCATGAATAAAAATATAAAGAGATTTGATACCTAACCCCGGAGAACAGGAGAATAGTTATGTCCGATCCTAAACAGTATGTTACAGACATCATATATGGGAGATGGAAGAGCCAGATAGTTTATAACGGTGTTAAACTGGGGATTTTTGATGCCATTAATACTGGCAAGCGAAACTCTGAAGAGATAGCAAGAGAACTCGAACTTAACCCTGTATTGACATACCGCCTGATGCGCGCCCTGGCATCCCTGGGAATGCTCAAAGAGCACGATAACTGGAAGTTCTCCCTGACAAGGGAAGGTGAATATTTAAGAAAAGACCATCCCGAATCCCTTCACGGGGTCACACTGCTTGAAGAGGGACCGGAGCATTATGCTATATGGAAACATCTGGGTGAAATTATACGAGATGGGAAACAGGACGGTTTCCTGCGCGAGTTCGGATATCCGGTATTTGAATACACCGCTGTTGAACCCCGCTATAGGGCTATATTCAATGATGCAATGAGCAGTTTTTCAAGAGGGGAAACAGCAATGGTGCTGGATGCATTATCAGATTATGATTTCTCTGATATATCCCAAATTTGTGATATCGGAGGAGGGCACGGACATCTGCTCTGTCATCTTATAAGAAAGTACCCCCATATAAAAGGTACAGTTTTTGACCTTTCGAATGTATTTGAAAAAGAGGAAATGCTTTGGGCCAACAGGCTTGATCTTGAAGACCGTTGTGAATACCTGGCGGGCGATATGTTTGAAGAAGTGCCGAAAGCCGATGCCTATATAATGAAACATATACTCCACGACTGGAATGACGAAGAATGTAAACGGATACTTTCGAATATGCAGAAAGCATCAGCCGCAGGGGCGAAAGTTTTTGTTGCCGAGTTCATAGTCCCGGGACCTGACAATCCACACTTTGCGAAGTTCTTTGATATTCACATGATGTGTGCAACAAGTGGCCAGGAGCGCACGGAAGAGGAATATGCCGAATTATTTGAAAAATCAGGCTGGAAACATATCGGAACCTGGTACCCGTCACAAGGCATTATGGGTGTTGTTGGGGCTGAGAAGGGATAGATTTATTTGGTGGCCGTAAGGTATTTACGCCGGGCATTCAAATAACGGGTTGCTATTTGATTATTTGTTGGCTGGGGCGGGAGGATTCGAACCTCCACCGCAGGCTCCAAAGGCCTGTGTCCTGCCATTAGACGACGCCCCATAATCAACTGTAAATGTTACCAAGCTTTTGGAATTACGCAATTGCCCGGTTACCCTACGAGCCTGTGCCAGCCGTGTATTCCATGGGCAAGGTAAGTATCGAATTCCTCTGCAGATTTCAGATAATCGTATATCTCAAGAGCGGATCCTTCATCTTTAAACGCGGCATAAACAGCAGACCCGCTGCCAGTCATTAATACTGAGTTCGCACCGCAGGAAACAAGGAAATCCCGGTAATATTTAACTTTGGGATACAGTCCAAAAGTTGCCTTTTCGAGATCGTTGTGGAGAGGGAGTTTTTGTTCAGTATCCTGAAATCCTGTGAAAAGTTTGTATGTATTCTCATTAATCGAACTTTGTTTTACAGCATACCTGTTGATATCATCCCACTTCTCGAATACAGCTTTAGTTGAAATCTCTATACCCGGATAGATAATTATGTAGTGAAAGAGCGGGAAATTCTTTACCGGAGTTACGATCTCGCCAACTCCTTCTGCCAGCGATGTTACACACTTTATGAATACGGCCACGTCGGCTCCGAGTTTCGGACATAATTCCAGTATTTCTTCGTGAGAAAGTTTGCCTGTAAGTCTGTTCAGTCCGATCAGTACAGCTGCAGCATTGCTACTTCCCCCGCCGAGACCAGCACCTATCGGTATTTTCTTGTTTATAGATATATTTATAGCCATACCCGAACCGGTCTTCTCTGTAAAAAGCGAAGCAGCATTAAATGCGATATTCTTTTTCGGGTCACCGGGGTTAAGTCCCTCTGTAATGATATTTACTCCGCTTCCCCTTTCGATTGTTATTGTCACTTCGTCAAATATATTTACGGGTTGTATAAGGGTTCTTATTTCGTGATAGCCGTTTTCGCGCTTATTCAGTATCTCGAAAATGAGATTTACCTTGGCCGGGGAAAGTAAAGTGATCGATCGCATTATTTATCCTCTAAGGTATCGGAAAAATCTATTGCAATATCAACACCTTTAATATTGCTTTTTACTGACCTGAGCACTCTGTCTTTTTCCCTGAAGTGATAAATAAAGTTAACACCAGGTCTGTCGGATTTACCCTCCGCATTTATATAATACTTGTAAACATAAACCAGATCAGAGTTGACTTTTTTCCTGTAATAGGGGCTACCCAATACTTCGGATATTTCCTTTGTTGTTGGGAGCTTGTAGTGATTTGATTCCTTCACATTCGTCCTGGCTTCTTTATGAAACTTGCTGATATCTGCCCTTCCAAAGGAGTTCAGGAGGTTTTTGAATAAAGACATCGAAAAATATTTAAGAAACCTCTCCGGAAGAGTTACTTTATTTACCTTTTCATTTTTTATTATGAATTTTACGGGAATATCAAAATTACCATTTTCATTCTTCGATCGGTGATATCTTTTTTTCAGTATATAGGTCCAGATCTTTTCATTCTCACTATCTTGTTTCGAGTCGGGATTTGCGGACATGAGCCATACTATATCCCCGGACTGCAAAACGGGATTTTTAAATTCAACGGAGAGTCCGCCCTTGTCGTCAACTGAGAAGTTCTTCTCAAAGTCGTCAAGCTGGTATTTTACTTTCAGGAACCTGTAATATATACATCCGGAAAGTGAAAGGATCAGTATTAATAATAATATTGTTTTTAGATTTTTCTTTCCCATTACATTACCGCAGGACCTATATAATAATGTATAATCTTAAATCAGTCATGTTTTTAAAACTTCTTTCCCTGTTCATAATAATCCCTTTTATTGAGCTGGCAATTTTAATTAAAGTCGGAACCCTTATCGGTTTCTGGTACACAATGCTGATAGTCATTTTCACAGGTGTTGCAGGTGCATCGCTTGCCAGAGCTCAGGGATTAAAGGTCTATGTCAGAATACAGAAAGAGCTTAATTCGGGGAGAATCCCTTCGGATGATATGCTGGATGGGATGCTTATTCTTGCAGGCGCCATAGTACTTTTAACACCCGGCTTTATAACAGATTTAACAGGTCTACTGTGTCTGTTCCCTATTACAAGGAATCTTATCAAAGCCTATTTAAAGAAGATATTTGCCAGAAGGATAGAGCAATATAATAAAGAAACGAGAATTACTATTGATGATTAAATAAAGAAACGGGAGTAGGACCTTTGTTGGCACTACTCCCGGCCTCTTAAAGGAGGATGGAGGATGATATTTTATGAATTCACTAGTAAATTTAAGCTATTAATATCTAAAGTCAAGCAAAAAATTAATTCGCCAGCTTAAATTACATTCGTCTCTTTCAACACTACAGGTGGAAAGTGGTTTCAGATTAATAACAATATATCAAGTTTAAATGGTAAGAAATCCATAAATCAGTGTCATTTTCAGCTATTTTGAAATTAATATTAAGTAATTTAGTTAAGGTTTGAATGGAGTATGGTCTATTTTGTGTATTATAGGCATGGAGTATTCTATAGATTTGGATAATTTCTGCTCATATTCCATGATCCACTCATATGGTGCCGTGCTGTAAAAGTGACTTAGCGTCATCCAGTCACCCCGGCTGTTGAGCATGCCATCTTCTACATTCACAAGAAAACCGGTCATATCCCCGCCATCCATCTTGTTTATGACGCTGCATTCAGCGTATGAATGTGTATTTTCGATAACAGGGTTACCACCTGGTAATGTTCTGTATTCGATATCCGAGAACTTGTCACGCTCTCTTCCGGTGTAAAAACCAAAATGTTTTACCAGTCCTATCTGATCCTTTTTTAGCAAGTGAACTACAAAGGAGTTGCTGGCTGTTATGAATTCGTGTGTATAGTTTCCTTTCCATATACCTACCATCAGTCTTGGAATGCTGTGAACTATGGATGCCGTGACCAGAGTGACAGCAACCTGACCGTTTATCTTTCCATTATTAGCACTGGTAATAACCACCACAGGTGAATTGGACCAGAAAGCACCTGCAACAGCTGACCCTTCACTCAAACTCATATATCTCTAATTTATTTAATATATTGAATAATATCAATTATTAAATTAAACTGAGAATTAGTTGTAAATGGTTAATTTATTTGTAAAATATTAGAAAATATTGGTTTATTATATTCTAATTGACCTTGACTTAACTTTTAAATTGGTGTAATTACAGAATACATAATATCAGGAGGATGTTATGCAGAAATTTTATTTTAAGTATTCCATTATCGCAATACTGTTAATTGCTACAGTAACAGTCATTTCCTGCAGTTCTCCGGCGAATAAAGAGCTTGCCGACGCGAATGATGCACTACAGGCTGCAAAGGACGCCGGGGCTGAGCAGTATGCACCCGACGAATATGCAGAAGCTGAAGATCTTATCAAGCGTGCGCAGAAGCTCATGGAGGAAGGGAAAAATAACGAAGCACGTGATCTTCTTGAAGAAGCCCGATTCAAGGCTATAGCAGCTAAAGGTAAAGCTATTGATAATTCCAGAATGGCATCGATGACACCCGCTGACAAGGAAGTGGAAGCTCAGATCCTTTCCGACGTAAAACCGGAAATAGAATCAAAGTCTCCTACAGTAACTCCTTCAACAACTGGTTTGAACGATGTGTTCTTTGATTTCGACAGTTCCAATATAAGAAGTGATGCTTCCAGCACCTTGAATTCGAACTATAACTATATAAGTTCACATTCCGGTGACTATCGTGTCATTGCGATTGAAGGATATTGTGATACCAGGGGCACTGAAGAATACAACCTGGCGCTTGGACAGAGAAGGGCTGATTCAGCAAAATCATACCTCGTGGGTCTTGGAGCTTCTCCTTCATTAATTCAGGCAATTTCCAAAGGTGAGACAGACCAATGGGCTCCAGGTGAATCCGAGTATGCTTATCAGCAGAATAGAAGAGCTCACTTTGTTCCAATTGAGAAATAACTTTCGGAGTTTAAAATGATTAATTTAAGAAAGTTATATCCTCTTTTCTTAACAGTTCCGTGTGTCTTGATCATGAGCGGCTGTGTGGCTACCCAGGAAGATGTTGGCGGTCTTTACGCAAGGCAGAACAAGCTTGAAGCAAGAATGGAGCGTCTCTCTCAAGAGATGGATGTTGTAAAAAAGAAAAATTTCGGTGTTGATTCCGGTTCAGCCAATGTTGGCGACCAGATTTTCCAGCTACAGACGAAGGTTGATGATCTGGAAAGGAATATTTCTGATATAGATTCCAGGCTCAGCAGTCTGCAAAATGATGTTCAGAAATTGAATAAAAGAGTTTCAACTGTATCATCCCAGGCTCAGTCTTTGCAAAAGAATGCCGCTGCTCAATCTCAACAAAAGACCGAGGAAGTTTCAACAGCACCCAAAGAACCGGAATTAAATGATTTTGATAAAGGATACAGAAACCTGGGTGAAGGCAAGTATAAACTTGCAAGAGATCAGTTTAACTCTTATATTAAAAACAATCCGGATTCGACAAAAGTGCCTGATTCCGTATTCTGGATAGCCGATTCATACTATAGACAGGGTAATTACGAAGAGGCTATACTTGCATATCAAAAACTGATCGATTCCTATCCAAAGGATTCCAGGGTGCCTTTGGCATACCTGAAACAGGGGCTTTCATTGAGGAAACTGGACAAAAAAGATGAAGCAAAACTGTTTTTTGAAACATTGGTGGACAAGTACCCGGATTCGGAAGAAGCTCAGCAGGCTAAAAAAAATCTTGAAGAGCTTGAAGCAGAGGAGTAAAAGTATTATTATTTATAATTATAAAAATTCTATTTAATACTCTTAAAGGAGGTGTCAAAATATGTATAGGGTGCCAAAAACATTATGGAGTCTACCCTTATTAATTGCAGCTATAGTTTATCTGGGTGGGTGTGCTGTACCTCCACCTACACAGGAACAGGCTGCTGCAGAAAATGCTGTAGCTGAAGCAAAGGACGCAGGTGCTGCTGAATGTGCACCTGAAGAGCTTGCTGCTGCCGAATCTGCATTAGCAAAGGGAAAGGCTCTCGCTTCTGAATTCTGTAGCGAATTGGAAGCCAGAAGAATGCTCATCGATGCAAGGGCAAAAGCTGAAGAGGCAAAAATAAAATGCTCTAATATGCCTTATGTACCTGCAGCAGGTGTTGAATTAAAAGATATTTTCTTTGATTTCGACAGATATAAGATCAGACCCGATGCTGCTGAAGTTCTGGATGAAAACGCTGGAACTCTGAAGCAGAATCCAGATTTGAACGTCGTTATCATAGGATATGCTGACATAAGAGGATCTTCAGCATACAATCTAAGACTGGCACAGAGAAGGGCTGATTCTGCCAAAGCTTATCTTGTGCGTCAGGGGGTTGATCCCTCAAAAATCAAAACTGACAGTGGTGGTGAAACCACAGAATTTGCCGCTGGAAGTACTGAAGACGCGTATCAGCTTAACAGAAGAGCTCATTTCGTACCTACAAAAGGACCCATATCTCAAAGAGATAAGGTCGTAGGTGCCAGAATAATTTTGGTAAAGAAATAAGTTCTGGTTCTTAAATGAACCGTTTTAAATTCAGGGGAAAAGACAAGGTCTTTTCCCCTTTTTTTCTATTTTGATTATTATTGCTTCTGTGGACAGAAGAATTTCTTTTTCATTGCAATAAAGATTCCGTGATAAATTTTGATGAAATATTCTAATAAGAAATCCAGAAATCTTTTCAAAAAAGCCAACAGATATCTGGTTGGTGGCGTAAATAGCCCCGTAAGGTCATTTAACGCGGTAGGAGGGACACCTGTTTTCGTAAGCAGTGCCAGGGGACAGTATATTTATGATGCTGACGGTAACAGATATACAGATTATATGGGGTCGTGGGGACCCTTGATATTCGGTCATTCAGATCCTGATGTGGTAAAGGCAATTAAGAACGCTGCAGGAAAAGGAATAAGTTACGGTGCTCCATGTGAAGAAGAGATAGAACTTGCGAAACTCATAGTAAGTTCTGTGCCTTCTGCAGAAAAGATAAGAATGACCAATTCCGGAACAGAAGCGACTATGAGCGCTTTAAGGCTCGCCAGAGGCTATACTGGCAGAGATTACGTTGTGAAGTTTGAAGGGTGTTATCACGGTCACGCAGATTCGCTTCTGGTAAAAGCCGGTTCGGGTGCAACAACATTCGGTCACCCAAGTAGTCCGGGTGTTCCCGCGGAGTTTGTTAAGAAAACGCTGCTTGCAGATTTTAACAATATTGATTCTGTAAAGAAACTGTTTAAGAAATATCCTGATAAAATTGCGGCTGTTATATTGGAACCGATCCCCGGTAATATGGGAGTTGTTCTCCCCGATGACGGTTTTCTGAAGGAATTGAGGGAACTTACTGCAAGAGAGGATGCCTTACTCATCTTTGACGAGGTAATCACCGGTTTTCGGGTTGCCAGAGGAGGAGCACAGGAGGTTTTTGGAGTTAAGCCGGATATTACCTGCCTGGGTAAGATAATAGGCGGTGGCCTGCCTGTGGGCGCATACACCGGAAGAAAAGATATAATGGAAACAGTTGCACCTGAAGGACCCGTATACCAGGCCGGAACCTTATCTGGTAATCCATTGGCAATGAATGCCGGGCTTGCAACGTTAAACAAGTTAAGGACAAAGAGAGTCTACAGAGAACTGGGAAAGACAACAACTGGTTTTGTAGAAGGTATAAGGGATATAATTGCCAGAACAGGGGGTCAGGCGAGGGTTAATTCTATTGGTTCCATGTTCACCGTCTTTTTTACCGGCGAGGATGTTGTTGATTACAGTTCTGCTTTGAAGTGTAATACCAGAAGATTTGCTGATTTTTTCAACGGGCTTTTGTCCAGAGGCGTGATATTCCCGCCATCCCAGTTTGAATCGGTATTCATATCTACAGCCCATACAAAAAAGGATCTTGATAAAACTCTTGATGTCATTTTTAGTGTTATGAAGCAAATCCAGTAGTTAAATCATGGGGAAATACGGGTCGAAAAACAGGTGGTTGATCTTTATTGCCGTTGGGTTTGAACTCGGCTCAGCAGTTGTTGCAGGTCTTGTTATAGGAAGCTATGTGGATGAGTGGGCCGGTACCAGGTCGCCTTATTTCACACTTGTCGGATTGCTGGCGGGTGGTATTACAGGGTTTACCATATTAATAAAGATGTTGAAGATCAGAAATGACAGCAAAGAATAATGAACATAATGCCGCTATAATCAACCGTACTGACAAGACTGCATTCATAGTTATAGTAATACTTGCGGCTGCGAATTTTTTTATAGGTCAGAGGGGAATTGCTCTGGGGGTTATAACCGGAGGAGTAATTTTTATAGCTGATTTTATTGCTATAAGGCTTATAGTAAATTCGCTTATCGGTAAAACAAACACCGTGGCGTACAATATATTTTTATTCGTGATTAAGCTACTGGTACTGCTTTTATTGATAGGCCTGCTATTGGTATTTGCAAAATTAAATATTTATGGTTTCATTATAGCCTTGACCGCGGTAGTTTTGGTGATTGCAGGTAGTGGATTAAAAGGAAATAAACATGGAACATTTTAGCTGGTTCAGCTTTTTACATTTGCTTGGGTACGACCATGTTATTGGTTCTGTGCTCGTATTGTTAATACTAATGGTAATCGGATTAATTATAAGGAATACGCTTTCCAGGGAAGATTCGGTTCTGCCTGACTCCAAGTTTTCATTGACGAATATATTTGAGATACTTGGGCTGGACTTCCTGTTCGCCCTGTTCGAGGATGTGTTCGGTTCAAGGGAAAAAGCAAGGAGATATTATCCGATACTTGCGGGCTCTTTCTTCTTTATTCTTTTCGCAAATCTTCTCGGACTTGTTCCGGGATTTTTACCGCCTACGGGGAATATAAATACAACCCTTGGATTCGCACTGGTTATATTCATTATGTATAACTATTATGGATTTAAGGAACACGGTGTCGGGTATCTGAAGCATTTTACCGGACCCATTATATTTCTCGCACCTCTTATGGTGGTTATAGAAATAGTAAGTCACATTGTGCGACCTATCTCACTATCATTGAGGCTGTTTATGAACATTACCGGTGACCATATGGTGCTGGGGGTATTTACGAATCTGACACATATTCTATTCCCGGCAATCTTTATAGGTCTGGGTATTTTTGTTGCATTTCTGCAGGCATTTATTTTTACGATATTATCAGCAATATATATAGCTCTTTCAGAGGCACACGCACATTGACGAACAGTTCGTCAATGAATAAAACAAAAAATAAACTTACGATCTTAAGGAGGTATTACAAATGAAGAGGCTATTTACCTTTTTAACCCTGACTGTATTTACATTATTTGGTGTTATGGTACCCAGTGCTTTCGCTGCAACTGAAGGTATGGGAGACCTTGCCAAAATGGGAATAGGAATTGGTGCCGGACTTGGAATCGGTATAGCAGCCGGTATTGCCGGACTAGCTCAGGGTCGTGCAACCGCTGCTGCACTAACAGGAATTGCAAGAAATCCCGGGGCAGCATCAACGATTCAGACGCCAATGATCATCGGACTCGCTCTTATTGAGTCACTGGTTATCTATGCTCTATTAATTGCGTTTCTACTTCAGGGAAAAATCTAGAATTGATAACGGGAGGGGTATAAACTCCTCCCTTTTCAATCGGGGTATATTTTGAAATATATTCCCTTACTTCTGATAGTTTGTATTATAATTTCCGGTTGTGCTGCTACAGGCGGTATTCTCGGGAATAATGAAAATGATACACCGGGTAAATCCGCTGATACATATTACAAATTATTGATGTGGAAGTATTATGACAGGGCAGAGGCTTTCGTACATCCTGAAAGTAAAGCCGACTATGACAGGTTTGTTTACGAGCACAAGGACGACCTGAATATTACAGACTATAAAATACATCAAATTATTGCCCTTGATGAAGACAAGGATGTTGAAAAATCTATGGTAAGGGTATACGTTACCTACTACAAATACCCTTCAGTATCTGAGGTTTCAGAAGTCCTTAACGATGTTTGGGTAAAATCCGGTGACAACTGGTACCTTAAATCGAAGTTCGACTCAGATATGTATAAGTAAGTGCATGTTCATTTCTCAAAGTTTTCGAGAACAAAACTGGCGGCTTCCTTTTTAGTGTTTATATAACCGTCGAGCTGCTGTTCTTCCACTGCATTTAAAATTTCGGAAAATATCGGTCCTGGTTCGAATCCCATTTCTATAAGATCATTACCGCTCAGAAGTGGTTTGGGTTTGATCTCGGTATTCTTGTACTCTTCAAGTCTGTCTTTCAGAAATTCATATGCACTGGTGATACCGTGACTTGCAAGGCAGTCCGCAAGGTGCATGTCCATGTGATCATCAAAATAGGGTGTGCTTATAAATCGCCTGAGAGTGCTCTGTCTCATATTGAAAACGTCCTTGAATTTTAAATGGTCTCTTATAAGAGCTGTGATCCTCTCCGTCTGTTTTTTTGACAAACGGAGTCTTCTGCATATCCTCAAGGCCATTTTTGCACCCACACGGTCGTGGCCGTTGAACCTTATTCTGTCCTTCCTTTCAATGGTTGGGGGTTTCCCTATATCGTGAAGAAGAGCACCCATAGCAACCTCTTTACCGGGCTTGTGACCGGTAATATCGTAAAGTTTGTCAAGAACCAGGCAAGTATGTTCGAATACATCGCCTTCAGGATGAAATTCAGGTGGTTGCGGAACGTCATCCATCTCGAGAACCTCGGGCAGTATATAACCCAGAAGATTGCTTTTTTTCAGCATTTTTAAACCGCTTCCCGGATTGTTCTGAGTAATTATCCTGAGTATCTCATCCCTCAACCTTTCTGCGCTTACCTCTGCTATCCTGTCTGCCATTGATTTGATGGCATAGAAAGTAGGTTCCTCTATTCTGAACTCGAAGCGTGAAGAGAATCTTACGGCCCTTATCATCCTCAGCTTATCCTCTTTAAATCTTTCCACGGGATCCCCGATTGTTTCAATGACCCCGCGCTTCATATCCTCAATACCGTTTACATAATCAAAAATCTCTTCCCTGAGGGGATCATACAGAAGACCATTTATGGTAAAATCCCTCCTGTCCACGTCATCTCTCTCATCTTTGCTGTAGGATACTTCTGATGGACGTCGGCCGTCCTGATAGCCCCATTCTTTCCTGAAGGTAGCTATTTCATATTTATAGTTGTCAATGATAACAAGTACGACACCGAAACTTTCCCCTACAGGTACCGTATGGTCAAATATTGCCTGAACTTCCTGAGGGGTTGCACTCGTGGCGATATCGAATTCCTCGGGTTGCAGTCCCAGGAGTGCATCTCTTACACAACCGCCAACAAAAAAAGCCCTGAATCCCGTCTCCTGAAGAGTTCTGACTATGGATTTTGCAGTTTTGTAGAAATTACCTTTGTAATGTCCTGGTTTAATATGCATAGATGGAGTTTTAAATAATAGCTTATGATGTATATTAATTTAACCTAACAAATCTTGATTCGGAATTGTACTTTAACTATGACAGAAAATAAATTTCATAAAATACTTGAAAATAAGGTAAAAGAAAACAAATCGAGACTTATTTTCCAGAAGAAAGACGGATGGAGCTGGAAGCAGATCACCTGGCTGGATTTCGATTCGGAGGTAAGGAGTATCGCCTCTTACCTGCTGGATCTCGGCTTTTCCTGCGGAGATAGAGTACTTATTATTTCTCCCAACGGACTTGACTGTATTTTTACTGAATGTGCGGTATTGTTGCTCGGCGGTATATGTATCCCATTGTCGGAAAACGAGAAGGAAGAGAACATAGAATACATACTGAGTAATAATAATATTAAATATGTATTTCTTTCGGATGAAACACTACTTAGCGAACTCTCGGATTTTTTCGAGAAGTTCGAGGATATAGAAAAGATATTTACCTTTTCAGATTCTAGATTTTCACCGGAGAGCAAGGTGATAAGTTTTAAAAATGTTATCAAATTCGGTTACTTAAAGAGAAAAAAATTAAACGATACTATTAATGAACAGGCAGAATCTATAAATCCCGAATCTCCTGCAATTGAACTCTACTGCTTCAGAGAGGGCACGGAATCGAAAATAATCACCCAGGAGATGTTTATAAAATTGATGGAGCTTGTTAACAAAAAATTGAGGTTTATATCAAAAGAGGACCAGTTCTATTCTCTGTTATCAAACTCGAATTCTTTTTCAAGGCTTGTCAGTTTTCTTCCTGTATATACAGGAAGCAGAGGTGCAATGGCGGCATACCCAAAAGATTTCCTGAAGGATGTAAAGGAGATCATGCCAACTATAATTTTTCTTTCACATGATACTCTTGAAAAACTCGCCGGGGATTCGTCTGTTAATAACAACGGCAGCAGTTCTCTGAAGAAGAATCTGGGAGGCAGGGTAAAATATATTTTTACGGACGTAACGCCTGCGTTTTCAGCTAAAAGCAGTTTTTTTACATCCGGTATCTCAATTATCGAGCTCAACGAGCTTGCACTTATGGATTGTTAGGTTTCTGTATCCTCTACGGTGCATAACGCTTTTCCGGTCTTAAACCTTATTAATACATTGTCACCGGTTTTGAGATCAGCGGCATTGCTGATAATGCTGTTTTCGGGTTGTTTGTAGGTTATGCTGTACCCCCTTTGGAGTACTTTAAGAGGGCTTAGCGAATCGATCTTTGCTATCAGAGTGGATAGCTCTGACGATACATTGTCAACTTTTGCAGTTAGGAGCCATTTGAGTTTGTTTCTGTAATTCAGCAGTTCACTGTCTATTTTGTATGCGGTATTCTTAAGCGAGTAGTCAAGCCTTTTCCTCATATCCTCTAATTCGTTAATAAGTGTTACACTTTCCTTAACAGCCAGCTCGGCTGCCATTGATGGTGTTGAAGCACTGAGGTCTGCAACCATATCGGATATCGTGTAGTCTGTCTCGTGTCCGACAGCGGAGATCGTAGTAACAGGGGACTCACTGATTTTCCTCGCTATAGATTCTTCATTGAATACCCAGAGATCTTCCCTGGAACCTCCTCCCCTTGCAATTATTATAAGGTCCAGGCCTTTCATTTTATAAAGTCTATCAAGGGCCCTGACGATTTCCCCAGGGGCCATGGCTCCCTGGACCCTTGCCGGGGATATAACCGTTTCGATGTTTGGAAACCTTCTGAAAAGAATTTTTAATATATCTCTTACAGCTGCGCCGGTCGGTGATGTTACAATTCCGATTTTCCTGCTTAGATATGGAACAGGCCTTTTTCTTTTTTTATCGAAAAGGCCCTCGGCCTGAAGCTTCTCCTTGAGTTGCTCAAGTGCGAGTGCCTGAGCGCCGACCCCCTTTGGCTCTATGTACCTTATGTTCAGCTGATAGACACCCTGTTTTTCGTAAACGCCGACCTGTCCGCAACATATGACTTCCATGCCGTTTTCAGGGAGGAATTTAATATACTGGTTAGCCCACTTGAAGCATACGGCTGATATCTGTGTCTTATCGTCCCTTAGGGAGAAATACCAATGACCGCTGGCATGATTATTCCTGAAGCCGGAAACTTCTCCCGCCACCCATACATATTCACCCCCTATGTTGGCGGAAATAATGTCCTTGATCCGTGCATTAAGTTCGCTAACCTGATATACGGAACCAGTTACCAGGGACTGAAAAGAGGGGTAGTTCTCCATTTTTACTCACCATCGAAAAGACGGGGATTGGATTCCTTGAGTTTCTCTCTTAAGGCTGTTTCAATTTTCGCTTTTGACAGAGTTCTTACATTTAGGAGCTGCTCGGTCGAGAGTTTTGAGGTACCCAGTAGATTGGTTCCCTCACAATCTGCATTATCCAGCTGAGTAAGCTTGAGATTAGCACCTTGAAGGTTTGCATTTTTAAGCTCGGCGTTTATCAGGTTTGCCCCCTCCAGGTTTGTGTTCTGCATTTGTGCGGATTCAAGTCTGGAATCCTGAAAGTTTGTACCATAAAGATTTGCTCCTCTGAGGTCAGCATTACTAAAATTGGTCGTTCTGCAAAAAGCGAGCTTGAGATTGACATCTGAGAAATTTACTCCTTCAAGGTTTAAACCTATGAGGTTCGCCCAGGCCAGGTCAGGAGTTGATTCTTCATTCCTTTCTCTCCATGAATTCCACGCATCAACACCCTGTTTTATGATCTTAACATGTTCTGAATTAGCCATTTTATTTACCAACCATATATTTCTTATAATAATTTTAAAGCGCTTAGAAGTATATACACCGCAATCGCGAAAAAGACTATCCTTTTAACCAGCTTTGAGTAAATGCTGCCCTCGTATCTGTAGATTTTTTCGCCGCAGTTGATGCAAACCCTGGAAGTTGTTGTAATTTCGTAACCACATTCCTCGCATTTTGCCACAGGTGTTCTGGACATTTAGTCTACCCTTTTTATGGCAGGGGATATCAGATTCGGGTGATAGCGTGAAATTGCTTCAGCCAGGGATCCTGTAACATTTTTAATATCCCACTGTGCACCTTCGGACATTCTCAGGTTTACAAGGTGATAAAGCTCCCAGAGATCGAAAGCCCCTATAACAGACCTGTTGTGAGCGTTAGTTATAACATAGGGAGCTGCTTTGTGTATTCCGGCATCGACAAACTTTGTGTGCATGGCTTCACTTCTCTCAACTGATTCGTGTAAAAGTTCGGATAAACCCGCATCCCTGATATTGGGTGGCACTGTAAATCCATTTTTTACGGAAGGTTCTTTAACGATCCAGTTGGTTTTCCTGTGTCTTAATAGCTGATGCCAGCATGCCTCGCTTAAATTGAACTCTGCCTGATACTGAACAAGCCTGAAAACATTAACAGGGTTATCATGCTTGTTGAAATCAGTAAGCATACCATTAAAAAGGTTCAGCAACTTTTCATTACTGTAATCGGACAGTATTTTATTGATATTTTTGTAAGGGGTTTCGGAATGCTGGTACAGAGCTGCTCCGGATATCAGGATAAGAGCCTCCCTTTCGGGGTCAGGGCTGTTTTTCCCGGTCCAGTCAAGTAGTTTTACGAAAGGAGTGGTGTCAGCTCTGTAACTTCTTTCTTCATCAATTTCTTCTGAAATTCTGTCCAGTGTTATCCTGGTGGATTTAAGATATTTATTTTCATTTGCGTATTTAACAAGAGTCGGCGCTGAGAACCTGACTTCTTCTTTTATCTCCTCAGCTCTTTTTCTCACCTCGGGGTATCTGCTTGAAAGGAGTTTTGATAATGAGTCCTCTATCGCCCTTGCGTTGCCTGTCATGCCAAGGTTGGTATGAGTTGAAAGATTAAGTGCATATCGTGCATCCTCAAACGCGATCTTTTCCAGTGCTCTGTGGTGGGAGTTCCTGTCTTTCTCATCAGGTACAGGTACTGTTTTTTTCAGATACTCGAATAACTTCTCGTTAAGTTCGCAATAGATGTCGTACTGCTTGTTGCAGAGTTCACTGAACTCACTTTTCAATCCCGGCACTGATTCAAGCCCGACAGGTGTGAAGTAGTCTCCTCTTTTTGGCTTCTGATAACGCTGTGAATATTCGGTAAATGAAAGATATTCATTTGATAGTTCAAGAATGGATGAGAAAAGCCTTGATACGTTCTCTATGCCTACATGTATTGCTGCATGTTCTGCCACGGATGCGTGACCATAGTTCAGGACCCATTTTTCATGGAATTTCGAAGCACGCTCCTGACCATGCTGTTCTTCCTTTATCACAGTTTCTATATTTTCTCTGAAGCTTTTCGGGCTCCTGCTTACGTAAGCGAAAATAACTGCAATTACTTCTTCCGGTATGTTGCTTACCGTATAAATGTCCCTATCCAGATTGGACACATATTTTGAGATCTCTTTTGTTAAAATGGTTTCATTATCAGACATGGAGATACCTCGAAATGAATACAAAAATGATGTGTTCAATCATTATAAATGAATTGACTGTGCTTGGAAAATAGTGACTAGGAAACCGCGGTTCTTTTTTTCAATTCGTTTACTATGTATGTAAGGACCTGGGCGCACCTACCGTATATAACAGCATTAACGAAATCATCTTCAGTGCTTTTGCTCTCACTGATAATAGCTACTTTTCCCCCCTTGTTCATCACCTGGAAGGGGAAGGACGCAACGGGTTCATGTTCGAGATTTGCACCGACAACGATCAGGAGATCGCAATTCTGAAGTCTCATCCACGCTTCCCTGATCTCCCAGTGTGGCAGTGGCTGTCCGGGGAAGGATATAGGAGGTTTCATCTGGTCACTCGCACAAACAGTACATTTTGGAACCGTTGCACCGCTTTCAAGCTGGGCAAGTGCTTCGCTCATACTGTGGTCCTTGCCACACTGGGTACACGTTACCCAGTGAATACTTGAGTATAGTTCCAGAACATTTTCACTGCCGGCTTTCTGTTGAAGTCCGTCTGTGTTCTGTGTGAGTACGGAAGTTACATTAAAGAGGATGCCGAGTTCATATATAGCCATATGAGCAGCATTCGGGACTGCTGAAGAAATGGTTGGGTAGAATTCTTTCATTCTTTTCCAGTACTCTTCCCTGACCTCTTTCTTATTTTTAAAATGCTTTATATCAGGATTAAAACTGAGGTCCCCGACATCGGGCAGTCCGGACTCGAAAGAGAGTTCGGAACCGGTAAGAATTACGATGTTATTAGCTTCAATAATCCATTCGATTAATGCCGTTACTGCATCATATTCTCCAGTCATCAAGAATTGAGTATACAGCTATAATTGAAAAGGTGTCAATCTGATAAACATATTTAGGGTATAAATCCGGTTCTCTTCGATCAACAATGGAAATAACTTTTGTTGCTGGTACAATTATGAACTCCGATTATGAAGCATACACCAGCCGAAATATCAGAATTCAGTGACAGGGCACTAATGATACTGTGGGATGACGGACATGAGAGTATATACCTGTATGAGGATTTGAGACAGATGTGCCCATGTGCTACCTGCAGAAGACTGCGTGCGAAAAGCAGGACGGGTAAATTACCTTTCAAGAAAAAAATACCTATGGGTGGCGGAACTACCGACATAAAACCTGTTGAGATCGAACATGTTGGTCATTACGCTCTTAAATTCTACTGGAATGACAAACATGATACTGGAATATACACTTATGATTTCCTTAGAGAAAAGTGCAGTTGTGATCAATGTGAGAATAGCTGATTTTCTTACTGCTGAATTTCGTAAATTATATTTACATTTGCCTCTATTGAGAGATCGCCGGATTCGATGTCAGGTGGGTCAGAAGATTCTGTAGCCATAGCTGTTCTGTAAGTCTGTTTGTAAACGGGCATGGGATAATTATAGGACGGTGTGATCCTTAGTATTTTTACTATCTTTATGTTTGCAGCATCAGCAAGTGATCTGGCAGTTTTCTTAGCATCTTCGACCGCTTTTGTTAAAGCTGCTCTTTTACTCTCTTCCCGTTTACTGCTATCGAAAGCAGGACCGTTAACCTTGTTTGCTCCAACATCTGTTGTGGCGTCTATGATCTCACCCAGTTTTTCAATCCGAAATGTTTTTACTGTCACTTCGTTCGTTACTCTGTAGGAAGTAATGAATGACCTTTTTTTCGCCTGATCATATTCGTAAACAGGGGAAAGGGTGTATTCAGATGATTTAAGGGTATCATCAGGACCGAGCTTTTTTTTAAGAGTTGATATAACTTCGTTCGTTTTAGCGGAATTTTCGGAGACGGCCTCCTTTGCATTTTTAGCAATGGTTTCCACGGAAATGCCCAGGATTGCCATGTCTGGTTTGACTACAACTTCCCCTTTTCCATCGACTGACATTGTAGATTTTTGGTACTCATCAGCGAAAGAGTGGTTTGCTGAAAAAAGGATGGCGGCCAGAAGCGGGAAAATTATAAATTTGAAAAAATTCATAAAAGCTTTCCTTTAAAGTACCGACTTAAATAATGTTGATATGTCTAAAATAAGATCAGGCTCTTGCACTTACTGCGAGCCATTTTCTGACAATGTAAAGATTACCGTTCTTGTCCTTGTGCCCATGCTCTTTTAAAGCAGGTTCTACAGCGTTTTTCATTGCATCTGATGCATCATCTATAGGATATCCGTGCAACGCACCGGCAGCGTACTGCTGAAATGCACTTATATGTTCCCATGCTTCTTTCTGAAGTTCTGCTGCAAATTCTGTCGCTTCTTCGAGCTTGAAACCGGCCTTGCTTACCAGATTCTCGTAGTAAGATTTTGGCAGGAATTTAGATGCTTCAGCCCTTCTCTGGCTTTTCTCCCTCTTTATTCCCCTGTCTCTCAGGTATTCAACGGCCTTTTTCACCTGGCTTCTGTAAAAAGGAAGTGTTTCTGCAGGACGTGCTTCTTCGTAAAATGCCGTGTTGAAGAATAACCAGCCACCGGGTTTTAGTATCCTTCTAATCCTCTGTAGGCTGTCAACCTGTGACTCCTCGGAGAGATAGTGGATTCCATTACCCCAAAGGGCTATATCAACACTGGAATCGGGAAGAGCTATATCCTCTATTTTGGAGTTAATAAGATTAAGTCTTTCTATCTCATTCTCAAGCCTTCTCTGGGTGAGTTTCAAAGCCTCGGAAGACTGATCCAGACACATAACTGCGGTCTTTTTCCATCTTTCAGGTAGGCAGTTGAAAAATAACTGCACCATGGTTCCGGCCCCCGTAGCGATATCAAGCATTCTGTCAATGCTCTTCATACCGCGTGCAGCCATTATTTTAACCCAGCTTGATATAATATCGCAGTTTACCTTCTTATATTCTTCTGTGTCGGCAAACGGCTCATAATCATATTTTTCTTTTAATTCTACTTCTTCTAATTGGGACATTAATTACCTCCCTGAACCCAACGATCCATAATAATGTTTTGTAATCAAAATATATAATAATACACGTATAACAATAATTAAGAAATACTTCCAGCTTAATTATTATATAATCCCGAAGAATAAAAATAAATATCCCTACACACCTCTTTTCTCACCCCAGACAATTTTGTGCAACTGCGGTAAAACCCTTACGTTATAAAGATTATTTTCCAAAACAGCGTTAGTGAGCCATTCAATGTTTTTCCCGTAAACCGGTTGAAATATTACCTTTGCCTTTATACTGTATTTTGAGATAACATCCACAGCATAATCAAAATCGGCGGAATCGGAGATGACGAACTTGAGCTGGTCCTTGCCATCGAGTTTTGAAAATAAAGCAAAATCCATTTTTTCCAGCATCCCTGAACTCGGACATTTGCAATCCATACTAATACAGCAGTTCCGGTTGAGAAAAATATCCGGCGGCTCTTTATGTCCGCTTGTTTCAAGTATTATATTATATTCCTTGCCGACAAGGGTTTCTGCGAGCTCGGAAACTTCATCTCGTTGTATAAGTGGTTCTCCACCTGTCAGGCATACGCTTTTACATGAAAATCCTTCAACCCTGGAAAGCACTTCATCGAGAGACATATCCCTGAAATCCCTTCCTTCAACTGCATACATGGTATCACACCAGCTACACCTAAGGTCACAAGCGAACAGTCTAACAAACACCGTGGGAAGACCGATCTGCATTCCTTCGCCCTGTATTGAGAAAAATATCTCGCTTATTTTCATATATTCACCCGGTCACTAACTTCTGTATATTGTCGGATCCTCAACACCGGCTTCACTAAATGCTTTTTTTCTTTCAATGCATGAACTACATTTACCGCAGTGAATATCCCTGCCTGCGTAACATGACCAGGTTTCCTCAAAAGGTACGCTCATTTCACTCCCGATACTGACTATCTTGCCTTTTGTCATCTCTACGAAAGGCGCTATCACTCTCAAACTGCTGTTGTCAGTGGCAAGTCGTTCGGAAGCCTGGAACGATTCTATAAATTCACTCCTGCAGTCCGGGTATACACCACGGTCCGAATGATGGGCCCCGAAGAGTACATTGTCAAAGTCCTGACTTACGGCATATCCGATGGCTATGGAAAGAAAAATTGAATTTCTGTTTGGGACTATAGTGGTTTCCAATGTATCAAACTTTTTTGTAGTTTCACTGACCTCAGGAATGTCGATTGACAGATCTGTAAGAGCCGAACCGGAAAGTAACTCCTTCATTCCGGATAAATCTATAATCTTGTAATCAAGTGAAAGTCTTAAGCATGTTCTTTTGGCGTATTCGATCTCCTTTCTGTGCTTCTGTCCGTAATTGAAGATCAATGGTCTTATTACCCAATCTTCATTAACGAATTTATAGCACAGGGTAGTACTGTCAATACCCCCGGATAATATCAGGACTCCGCATTTTCTCATAATTTATCTTTATAATAAACTGATGGTTTACCAGAGACAAATAATGTTGCCGGCCGGAAAAATTATAATTTTTTTATTTTGATTTTGAAGTTACTACCTCGTAGAAATTGCCGATTTTACTCTGGAGCTGGTTAACATGCTGTATGACATCCTGTATCTCGTGTTCCAGTTCCTCTGCTTCAAGGTCTATTTCATCGCACTTCCTCCATTCGAGTATATGTCCTTTTATATGATCAAATGAATGATGCATTGTCTGCATCTCGTTCGTCAACTGGGAAAGGCTTTTTGCAAGCTCCTGTTTCTCACTCGCCCTTGTAACATAGACTATCCAGAAAAGTGCGAAAAGGACTGCAAGAAGTATAACCCCCTGCGGAGCTGCAGTTTCGAGTGTGGGATATACCCCCAGGTGTTCGAATTTTGGGAAATTCTCCAGATGGGTGATATCAAGCAACCCGGCTCCCTGAAGTTCATGTAATCCCTTCCCGACAAGTATAAAACACAGAATGTAAAGGAACATACTCGTGACAGAAAAGAAGTACTTGAGTGGTATCCTAAGTGCGAGCTTGAATATAAAGTAGATTATAATCACCGTTAAGACCAGTGCAGTAAGGAATCCCCAGATAACCGGCGAAACTGATTTCTCGGCCTGATAAAGTAATGCCTGATAGAAAAGTACGGTCTCGAATGCTTCCCTGTATACCGCCAGAAATGATACTGCCACGAGTGCAAAAACGCTTTTTTTATTTACAGCGGTCTGTACCCTGGTTTTAATGTAATGCTTCCATTTTTCTACCTCTATCTTTGATATGAGCCAGTAACTGACATAGAAAAGAACGGCGGCTGCAGCAAGTGCTGTAATACCTTCAATAACCTCTCTGCTTGCTCCGGAGATCGTGATGATGGTCCTGGCGAGAAACCAGGTTACAAGGCCGGCAATTATTGCGGCTATCCATCCATAGTGAATATACTTTATCTCCGCCTTTGAACCTGTTCTTGAAAGGTAAGCTATTATTGCTGCTATGATCAATATGGCTTCGAGGGCTTCTCTGAGAAAGATCGAGAGTGAGTTTGTATAGAGTACGGCTGATCCAAGCGAGTCTGTATCTGAATAGACCAGTGATGCACGGTCAAGATCTGCGGAGATGTCCTTTTTCATCGAGGCAAGCTGGTCATAAGGGATCCTTTCTTTGATACCCGACCTGAAGGATGTAAGTTTTCCTTCAAGTTCTGTTGTAAGCTGTTGATTTTTTACCAGAAGGTCCTTTTCGACGGTTTCGTAACCGTTGAGATAAGCATCAATCGATGAGTTGAGGGCTTCCTCAAACTTTTCATTTTTATAAAATACGAGTGCAGCATCAAGATTTTTACTTGTGTATTCAAACGGTGAGTCGGGAACATGGGCGTCTTTTAAAAGGTCTGTCCTGAGATATCCGAGTAAAGATGAAGAATCACCGAGATCTTCCGATTCTATCTTTTTATCAAGTTCGCTGTTTGTAAGAGTTGCCAGATTCCTGTAGTCTGTGAGTGCAGAAGGAATCTTTTTGCTATCTCCGTTTTTTCCTGAAGGATTTCCGGGGAAACCAAGAGAAAGCACATAAAATGCTGCATCCCATTTTTCGCCATCGGACAGGGATTTAAAAGCAGGCATAGAAGTCCCGTTGACACCGAACGAAATGGTATTATAGACCTTGTATGGTGAGAGCGAGGCTTTTACCTCTGGATTGGTGAAGTCTGCAGGTGTGGGGTCCAGGTTTGGTGCCAGTGTGCCGTTTCCTTGCCCGTTATATCCATGGCATGAAGAGCAATTACGGTTATATACGGTTTCTCCGTGAGATATATCAGGACTATTGCCCGGATAGGAACGGACATTGTAAGCTACTATTATATTCTGCTTAATACCTGAAATCAGATTTTTTATTTCTTCAGGCGGAGCTTTTTGATCGACTTTTTTTTCGAGCTCCAGCAGGTCACGCGTGATACCCTCTGATCTTTTACTTCCTGTATTTAACGATTTTTGAATATTGACCGCACTTTGGGTGAATTCCTTCATTTCACTGTATTCAAAATCGCTTAGAACTTTATAATCAGTTCCTACGGCCTTATGATAGTCTCCGTTTATATAATCTATGACGGACATAAGTCTTTGAGGACTGGTTGAAGCAAAAAGGTTGAAAGTCCCTGCTATGAATACTAAAAATGAGATAATTAGTAGCTTGAGATTCTTGTTCATTTTATCTATACAAAAATTAATATTGATCAGGTAAAGACCTGAAAGATGATTGAAGTTACCATTGTAGACCTCTGTTGTCAACAATTATCAAACTATACTATCAAAAGCTGTAAATCAACCGTTCTTTGAAGAAAAATGCCAGGACATTAAGCTTAATAGAATTGATTCCTGAGGGTTTGCATATATATCTTTATTAATTATCATTAGAATGTTTTATTCTTAAATTTAACTACCATCTTAGAGAGGTATAGGGATTAATTGTCTGGAGAAAAGAAAACCAGCCTTTTTGAACAATTCTCCCCTGTAACCAGAGAGCAGTGGGAAAAACAGGCCGTTAAGGATTTAAAAGGCTCCGATTACAGCAAACTAATTTGGAAACCCTATGAGGGTTTTGAAGTAAAACCCTTCTATCTCAGGGAAGACCTGAATTCACTTGATTGCATAATGAAATCGCTGCCGGGCGAATTCCCCTTTACCCGTGGAAAGAAACGAAATGATAATAACTGGGAAGTCTGCGAACGTATAACCGATGCGGATATAAAAGAAGCAAATAAAAACGCTTTAAAAGCACTTGAAAAAGGTTCGGATGCCATCTGTTTCCTCTGTGAAATGAATGATGAAAATATCATTGGTATTCCGGTCCAAAACGTTGAAGATATGTCGGAATTAATCAGAGACATACCGCTTGATAAAGTGCCAATAAGTTTTGAACCCGGTATTGCAGGTCCGGAGATAATTTCAACTTTCATTGCTGCTGCCGAGAATACAGGATATTCCCGGAAAGATCTCAGGGGAAAACTTTTCTACGATCCGGTAAGCAACCTTGCTTTAACCGGCAGGTCGCCTTTTACGGTGAAAGATCTTTTAGAGAGTGTCAGCACACTTATTAAATTTAGTGATGCCGAGATAACAGGTTATTTCCCTCTTTGTGTTACAAGTAATGAATTTCATGAATCAGGGGCTTCACATGTGCAGGAACTTGCCTTTGCAATCGCCAAGGGAGCTGATTACATAGTTCATCTAATTGAGATGGGGCTGGATGTGGATAGCATAGCCCGCAATATGTTCTTCAGCTTCTCAGTGGGCTCAGACTATTTTATGGAAATAGCAAAATTAAGAGCTGCCAGGACCATGTGGTCATCCATTATAAAAGAGTTTGTTCCGCTTGAGAAAGAGTCCTGCGGTATGAATATCCATATTAATACCGAATTATGGAATAAAACCATCTACGATCCCTATGTAAACATGATTAGAGGGACAGTAGAATCGATGGCAGCAGCTATAGGCGGTTGTGATTCGATCTGTGTAACCCCGATGAATGTTACTTATGAGCATTCGGGTGAGTTCTCCAGGCGAATGGCAAGGAACACCCAGCTAATAATAAAAGAGGAATCTTATCTAAACAGAGTAATAGATCCTGCGGCCGGATCTTATTATATTGAAAATTTAACCCAGTTGTTGCTTGAGAGATCATTTGATCTGTTCCTTAAAATAGAAGATAAAGGTGGTTATCTCGAGTCGTTAACAACCGGAGCTGTTCAGAATTATATATCGGGTATTAGTGAGAGGAAAATTGAGGACCTGAAGAATAGGAAAATGATACTGGTCGGGACCAACCAGTATCCCGATGGTAATGAGAAGATGCTGAAATACTTTCAACATGATCATCGCGAACAGCATTTAAAATACAGCGGAGTAAGCATTGAAGCCGGCAAAAAATTAAAATTAGATAATTTGATCAGTGAATTTAATGAAATGAATCTAACGACCGGTGATATAGTCAGGAACAGAAAAACGGATGAACCTGTTGAGGTCCAGAGTATAGAAACCTACAGAGGCGGGGAGATTTTTGAAGAGATACGTTTCGATACCGAGAAGTTTATGGGGAATGACGAGACTAAACGTCCTAAGGTATTTTTATTTAAATGTGGAAATCTCGGAATGAGGAATGCAAGAGCTTCTTTCTCGAGGAATTTCTTCGGATGTGCAGGCTTCGGGATCACTGAAGACACCGGCTACGATAACCCGGAAGAAGGAATTACCCCTGCAGAGAAAAGCAAAGCTGACATAATTGTCCTTTGCAGTTCTGATAATGAATACGAAAAGATAGCTTCTGTCGTATGTGCCGGCATAAAGGATAAAACCCCTGAAGTACAGATCGTAATAGCCGGGAATCCAGGAGACAAAACCGAATTGCTAAAAAGCAAAGGGGTCGATGAATTTATTCATCGGGGATCAAATGCATACGAAAAATTAAAAAAGTTCCAGAAGATACTGGGGATTATTCCTCAATGAAAGGTATTTGAATATGAGACCTGATTTCAAAAAGATAGACTTTAAAGGAAGCATTAATAAGAAAATTTTGGAGAACGAAAGAAATGCCCGTGGAACAGGGGGTATGAACGGTGGGATCCAATGGAAAACCCAGGAAAATATAGACCTCAAACCACTGTATATAGCTGAAGACATCAAAGACATGCATCATCTTGATTTCGGAGCCGGTATACCTCCATATCTGAGGGGTCCTTATTCAACAATGTATGTCAACAGGCCCTGGACCATAAGGCAGTATGCCGGGTTTTCCACTGCCGAAGAGACAAATGCATTTTACAGAAGGAATCTGGCAGCCGGGCAGAAAGGACTATCAGTAGCTTTTGATCTGCCCACACACAGAGGATACGACTCCGACCATGACAGAGTACAGGGAGATATCGGTAAGGCCGGAGTTGCGATAGACTCCGTGCTTGATATGAAGATACTGTTCGACCAGATCCCTCTTGACGAGATATCTGTATCAATGACAATGAACGGGGCAGTGCTGCCTGTTATGGCATTTTACATCGTTACAGCGGAAGAGCAGGGAGTTTCACCTGAAAAACTCAGCGGTACTATCCAAAATGATATTCTTAAAGAATTCATGGTACGAAATACTTATATTTATCCACCCGACTTTTCAATGAGAATTATTGCCGACATATTCAAATATACATCAAAGAGAATGCCTAGGTTCAATTCCATAAGTGTAAGCGGGTACCACATGCAGGAAGCAGGTGCAACTGCTGACCTCGAACTCGCCTATACACTTGCCGACGGACTGGATTACCTGAGAACGGGGATAAATGCCGGGCTTGATATTGATGATTTTGCACCGCGGATATCTTTCTTCTGGGCTATCGGTATGAATCATTTTATGGAGATTGCCAAGATGCGTGCGGGCAGAATGCTTTGGGCAAAATTAGTAAAGGAATTCGATCCCTCAAATCCGAAGTCACTTGCACTTAGGACTCACTGTCAGACTTCCGGATGGAGCCTTACAGAGCAGGACCCTTTCAATAACATTGTAAGAACCTGTTGTGAAGCCCTCGCAGCCGCATTCGGCGGTACACAGTCACTTCATACCAATGCACTGGACGAGGCTATAGCACTTCCAACGGATTTTTCTGCAAGGATAGCCAGAAATACCCAGATATACCTTCAGGAAGAAACGAATATTTGCAAATCCGTTGACCCCTGGGCAGGTTCGTATTACGTTGAATACCTCACGGACAGGATTGCGCATAATGCATGGAAGCTCATTGAGGAAATTGAAGACCTGGGAGGAATGGCAAAGGCTATCGAAACCGGGCTTCCAAAGATGAGGATAGAAGAGGCGGCAGCGAAGAGACAGGCCAGAATAGAATCAGGCAAAGAAACGATAGTTGGTATAAACCGCTATCAAACAGATGAGGAAGACGAGTTTGAGATACTCGAAGTCGATAATACATCCGTCAGGAATTCGCAAATAGAACGTATAAATAAAATGAAGAAAGAGCGAAGTAGTGGAGATGTAAAGAAAGCTCTTGATGACCTGACACGATGTGCCGGGACAGGAAAGGGTAATTTGCTTGAGCTCGCGGTTGAGGCTGCAAGGAAAAGGGCAACCCTGGGGGAGATATCAAACGCATGTGAAAAAGTTTGCGGAAGATACCAGGCAGTAATAAGATCGATTTCCGGTGTATACTCTTCTGAAATGCAGGGAAACGAAGATTTTGACAAAGCAAGGAAGTTGAGTGATGAGTTCTCTGAACTTGAGGGAAGAAGACCCAGGATCATGGTTGCCAAAATGGGACAGGACGGACATGACCGTGGAGCCAAGATAATCGCAACAAGTTTCGCCGACCTCGGTTTCGATGTGGACATCGGTCCATTATTCCAGACCCCTGCCGAAGCTGCAAAACAGGCTATTGAAAATGACGTTCACATAGTTGGTATCTCAAGTCTTGCGGGGGGACACAAAACCCTAGTTCCACACTTAATTGAAGAGCTCAGAAAACTGGGCAGGGAAGATATTATAGTGATAGCCGGCGGGGTGATTCCTAAAAATGATTATAAATTCCTTTTTGATGCAGGTGTTGATCACATATTTGGTCCCGGAACCGTTATATCAAAAGCAGCTCAGGAAATCCTGAATTCAATGATCGATTCCAGAAAAAAGCAGATTTAGACAGCAAATTTATGGTCAGCCAGAAAAAAAGACAGAAGATTCAGCTCGAAGCTGACGATTACGTAAAGGGGATAGTACATTCCGATATATCTGTGTTAAGTCAGGCTATCACTATCATAGAGAGTGCCCTTCATGAACATCTGGAACTATCCAACTACATAATTGACAACTGTCTTGAGAAATCGGGTAATTCCGTAAGAGTCGGGATAACAGGTGTTCCCGGTGTAGGAAAAAGCAGTTTTATAGAGATGCTGGGACTTCACCTCGTAAATGATCTTGGAAGGAAAGTGGCTGTTCTTGCCGTTGACCCCACCAGCCATGTATCAAGGGGGAGCATACTGGGAGACAAGGTCAGGATGGAACAACTGTCCAGGCATCCTGACGCGTTTATCAGACCTTCACCCACTTCCGGTTCAATGGGAGGTGTGGCGAGGAAAACGCGTGAAACAATAATCCTGTGCGAAGCCGCCGGGTTCGATACGATAATTATTGAAACGGTGGGGGTGGGACAGTCCGAGATATCCGTGCATTCGATGGTAGATTTTTTTCTTCTTCTTATGCTTGCCCGTGCAGGAGATTCTCTTCAGGGTATTAAGAGAGGTGTGGTTGAAATGGCTGATGCACTGGCGATTACAAAAGCTGACGGTGACAATATAAAAAATGCTGAAATAGCAATGAAAGAATACAGGAATGCGCTCAGGTTGTTTCCCCCCAAGGATTCGGGGTGGGACCCGAGAGTTTACAAATGCTCGTCTTTGACGGGCGAAGGCATCATGGAGATATGGGAAACAGTTCTTGAATATTTTGATAAAGCTAAAAATAGTGGTTATTTAATAAAAAACAGGCAGGAGCAGGCAAAATACTGGATGCACGAAACTGTACTTGCGAACCTGAAGGACGGTTTCTATAATAATCCCGGGGTGAGAGCTGTTATCAATAAACTCGAGCAGAAAGTTATAAAGGGTGATATCAGCTCCTTTACAGCTGCAAAAAAACTGATAGATATATATCTCGGTAGAACCAATTAATTATTAATTTTCAGACCTGTATCCAAGAGTAGACGATGCACCGTCAGTTAAAAGAATATCAGATTTATGATCTGGACCATGATGATCTGGACAGGATCATAGAAATAGAAAATAATTCGTTCATAACACCATGGCCCCGTGAAATATTTGAGCTGGAGTTCAACCTTAAACGCTCATATAACAAGGTTTGCAGGGATGAGCAGGGAATGGTGACCGGATATTGCCTGTCCTGGCTTATTCATGACGAGATCCATATACTCAAAGTCGCGGTAGATTCAAAGTTCAGGAAAAGAGGTATCGCCAGAATGCTTATAGAGGATACGCTCGAATATTTCAAATCCAGAGGTGCAAACCATGCTGTTCTTGAAGTCCGTACGGATAATATCTCTGCGATTAATCTCTACGAAAAGCTCGGGTTTGAGCCTGTGCGTATTAGAAGGAACTATTACCGTGAGACCGGTGATGATGCTCTGGTTATGATGCTGGAATTCTAGCTTTTTGATCACAATTCTCTTTCAACTACGTAATCAGCGAGCAGGTTGAGCGAATCTTTATAAGGGTTAACCGGAAGCGGCTCGATAAGCTTTTTAGCTTTCTGAACATATTCACTTGCTATTTTTTTGGTGTGTTCAACGCCTTTGAATTCTTCGACTATGTCCCTTATTTTTACAAGCTCGGGTTCTTCCAGGGATTCATTGCCAAGAAGTTCTATAAGCTCTGTTCTGATATCCGAAGGTGCACGGTTCAAAGAGTAAAGGAGAGGTAGTGTCATCTTGCGTTCCAGAAGGTCTTGACCTACCTCCTTGCCGAATTTTTCGTCTGTTGAAGAGTAATCAAGTGCATCATCAATTAACTGAAAAGCTATTCCGACATTCAGTCCATAATTCCCGAGGGCATAGGCAGCACCATTTCCGCTATTGGCGAGAAGTGCTCCAATTTTGCCACAGCTTTCTATAAGTGATGCTGTCTTGAATTCGATTATAGAGAAACATATATCCTCGGTGATATCAGTCATATTGTTTCCGCTCATAACCTCGAGGACCTGACCCTCCGCAAGTTTGGCTGATGCGTCAGTCACTGCCTTTACAAGCTCAAGATTACCACACGACTGTATAAGCCCCAGAGCTCTGGCAAGCATAAAATCACCAACAAGTACAGTTGGCTTGTTCCCCCAGACAATATTCGAAGACGGTTTTCCCCGGCGTAATTTCGCTTCGTCGACAACATCATCATGAAGGAGGGTGGCAGTATGGATCAACTCGAGGGCTGCCGCAGCATATATCTTTCTTCTGTCTTCAAGAAGACCGCAAGCCCCGCTTGAAAGCAGAAGAACGGAAGGTCTTATTCTTTTACCACCGCTGCCAAGCAGATATTTTGAAATTTCATAGACCAGTGGTATGTCTGATTTGATATTTGATTCAAGTACGTCTTCTACTTCTTTTAATTCCGGGTTAATCAGGGAAAATATACTGGTGAATTCCATCGCGTTAAAATTATCTGAACGGTATATATAAGTCAAAGCGGAGTTATTTAAAAGAACCTTTTAAATTTTATATGATCTGATTTATAAATAAGTATGAACTCCTGATAATTAAATATGGAGTTTTAACAGGGTTTATTTAATGAACTGGATAGATATTGTAATACTTTCATTGTGCTGTGCGTTTTTCTTGCTTGGATTGAAAAGAGGAATAGTAGACCAGGTATTTTCTGCTACAGCCATACTGGGGGGTATATTCTGCGCTTTAATATTGTATGATATCGGGGGAGAACTGTTTGTAAGGCTCGATCTTATCAAGAACAGGTCGATCGCGTACATAATCGGTTTTCTGGCTATTTTTATATTTACCTATTTGATTATACAGATTCTGGGATGGCTCACATCAAAAATGGTAGGTACATTGAAGCTCGGCTGGCTGAATAGACTTTCAGGTGGTGCGATAGGATTGTTAATAGGAATATTGATATCCTTTACGTTCATCACGGTTGTCAATCTGTTTTCGAGTAAAACAGATCCTGATGTAAAAGATTCCATACTTGTTCCCTACGTGGAAACCGCATATGGAACCATAAAGGATTCACTCCCCGATGATCTAAGAGGTGAATACGAAAATGCCAGAAAACTAATAAGAGACAAGGGGTTGAAAGAAGCAATAAAGATAGGAGAAGAACCACGAAAAAATTAAAATTAATAAAATATCTTAATTGGCTGTTTAATTTTTGGTATTATAGAAATTGACATGATAGGCGTTACTACACTTGATGAGTTTATAATAAAAAACCAGGAAGATTTTCCATTTTCGGAGGGTGAATTATCCAGGTTATTAAGAGATATAGGGCTTGCTGCAAAACTTGTACACCGGGAGGTTACAAGGGCAGGGCTTGTTAAGGATATACTAGGCAATACCGGTGAAATAAATGTTCAGGGGGAAGAAGTCCAGAAACTCGACAAATATGCCAACAGGAGTTTCGTAAGTGCCCTGAGACTTGGTGGTGAATGTGCCGGGGTTGCTTCAGAGGAAAACGAGAATTTCATTCCGACGACTGACCTGCAACCCCAGAGCGCCAAGTATATAGCTGCTATTGACCCTCTCGACGGATCCTCCAATATAGATGTGAATATTTCAGTAGGCACCATTTTTTCCATATACAGAAGGATCAGTGATCCAAACATGAAATGCATAGTTGAAGACTTTCTTCAGAAAGGCTCGGCTCAGGTAGCTGCAGGATATGTTGTATACGGTTCCTCGACAATGCTTGTATACACTACAGGTAACGGGGTGAACGGGTTTACACTCGACCCTTCGATCGGGGAATTCTGTCTTTCCCATGAACATATACAGATACCCAAACAGGGTGATCAGTATTCGGTGAACCACGGTAACCTGATAAGATTTCCCAAAGGTGTCCAGGAATACATCTCATATTGTACGAGTAGTGACCCCGATACCAACAGACCTTATTCAATGAGATATGTTGGCTCAATGGTTGCAGATATTCACAGAACACTCCTGAAGGGTGGTATATTCATGTATCCGAGTACCGATCTAAGCCCTCAGGGTAAGCTCAGACTTCTATATGAATGTAACCCTCTTTCTTTAATCGTTGAACAGGCGGGAGGGCGGTCTATAGATGGTTCGGATAGAATTCTCGATATTCAGCCCAGGGAGCTTCATCAGAGAACTCCAATATATCTCGGTTCCGAATACATGGTAAACAGACTTGAGAACTTTCTCAATAATGTCGGTTAGTTTAACTCTCTTTATTCAAAACGTTTAAAAAATTTGAAGTTATGGAATCATCCTGATTGACAGGGGTAAACCCAAGGTGTATTTTGTTAAAACATGAGCGAATACAAGGCCTGGTTCAGGTGTATAAATGAAGATTGCGGTGAGACCTACAGACTGGACGAAATAGTATACAGGTGTAAAAAATGTAATAACCTGCTTGAAGTCGTTCACGATATGAACGAGCTAAAGAAAAAGACGCCCGGCGAGTGGAAGAAGATCTTCGACTACAGATACAGAAGGCAGGTATGGCCGTACGGAAGTTCCGTATGGGGCAAAAAGGAATGGGTCTGTCCGATGGTTGATGATGATAATATCGTTTCAATGTACGAAGGTGCGACCAACCTTTTCTGGGCTGAAAGATTTGGCGAACAGCAGGGGGTCGATGACCTTTGGCTGAAAATGTGCGGGAACAGTCATACCGGTTCTTTTAAGGATCTGGGGATGACAGTGCTGGTTTCGGTAGTAAAACATATGAGGAATAACAATATGGATATTCCTGCCGTAGCATGTGCTTCCACAGGTGATACATCTGCGGCCCTTTCTGCTTATTGTGCTGCTGCCGGAATACCTGCAATTGTGTTTCTTCCCAAGGACAGAGTTTCCATCGCGCAGCTCGTTCAGCCTATTTCCAACGGTGCACTTGTACTTTCAATTGATACAGATTTTGACGGATGTATGGAAATGGTCCAGCGTATTACGAGCGATCATAATATATATCTTGCAAACTCCATCAACTCTCTTCGTATCGAGGGGCAGAAGACGATAAGCATTGAGTTATGCCAGCAATTCGACTGGGACGTTCCTGACTGGATAATTATACCGGGAGGGAACCTTGGAAATGTTTCAGCCCTAGGCAACGGATTCCTTATGATGTACGAACTTGGATTAATTGACCGGCTTCCAAGAATAGTATGTGCACAGGCAGAACATGCTAACCCGTTGTATCTAAGCTACCTGAAGGATTTTAAGGAGTTTCACCCTGTAAGAGCAAAAAAAACCCTTGCTAATGCGATTCAAATCGGGAACCCGGTAAGTGTTAACAAGGCTATCAATATACTTAAACGTTTTGATGGAATAGTTGAACAGGCAAGTGAGCAGGAGCTTGCAGATGCAGCAGATATGGTTGACAGGACAGGTACTTTTAACTGTCCGCATACAGGAGTTGCTCTAGCCGCTTTTCTGAAACTTAACAGGAAAAAAGTTTTTAAACCAAAGGATAAGATCGTAATTATATCGACTGCGCACGGTCTTAAATTCGTAGAGTTCAAAATCGGATATCACAAGGGAGAATTAAAGGGTATCGTACCCGAATATGCCAATATGCCCCTTGAGCTTCCCGATGATTATAATGCGGTCAAGGATGCTGTATTTAGCAACATTCCTGATTAACAGATATATAGAGAAAAATTTAAGATAAAGTATAAAAAAAGCCGGGTAATCATTACCCGGCTTTTTTATTTATTTAATTAAAACAGTTTCGTTTCTATTAACTTCCGAATCTGAACTGCATGTCTACTACTACACCAAGCTGAGAGAAATCTGAAACTTCGTTGCTCCCGAATGGAATTTCAAGACCGGCACCCAGACTTAACACCTGGCCGCCAACTCTTATTCCCGGTGTAATGTAAACACCAGTAATGTTGTTATCGAAGGAAGTGGAAGAAACGGCCTGAGCCTCAACAAGGAATGATGTCTTAAATGGAAGATTCAACTCAGGCGTCATACTTGCTGTACCACCGTAGTTAAGTAACAACTCTGTATTGTCACCTTCAACCTGGTCGGCATTTACAAGTATATCGAAGTTCATGTTTGCCTGGATAGCAAAAATTCCGCTGCTTGCACCGAATACTACATAGGGCTTAAGAGTTACAGTGTCGTCAAGAAAATACGGGAAATCCCTGAAGTAATTCAATGCTCCTACGGCTCCTGCATCATTACCTGCAGTTGGTATAATTGTTTCAAACCCTACCGTCAGAACGGAATTGTCCATATTCACCAGAACAAACTTGGCACCAAGCCCGAGATTACCAATGTCGTAATCATCTTCGTTCGCGAAACCGAAGCTGGTAACTCCCGAGAATGGTAGTTTGGCATAAACACCAAAAAGATTCTGATATAGGTTGAGATCTACCCTGTACTGGTTCATCCAGAGATTACCACTACTGTCAAGGTCTATCCATTCGCCAGTTGCGCTGACAGAAGTTTCTGAATAAGGATGTTCAAGAAAAAACGATTGCGGTATCTGTGCTCCCGCAGCTTCAGCTTTTGAAACCGGTATTAAAGCAATACCAAGTAAAACAAAAACAGAAAGTAATAAAAAACCTAATCTACTAAAATAAACGGATATTTTTTGCATATCTCCGTCCTCCTTTAAAAGTGGATACACTGATATATACTAATTTTAGTGTGATTCTAAACGATTTCATCTGGAAATTCAAGTAGTTTTTAAACATATAAAAATCGAACAATAACAATATAATAAAATGCATTATTTATTAAAAGGTTTATATTTGATAACTGACGAGAAACTTATAGAAAGAGCCAGATTTTCAGAAACGGTTGAACTCGCAGTTTCCGGGGGCGCTAATCTCCTGCAGCTGAGAGAAAAAAATACCGAACATAGAGAGATAATACATCTTGGAAGAAAGCTCCTTGAGATCACAAGAAAATTCAATATTCCTCTGATAATAAACGATTCACCTGAAATTGCCCTGGAAATAGGTGCTGACGGGGTTCACCTTGGTGAAGATGATCCCGATATTAGATATGCCAGAGAATTACTTGGTAATGATGCAATAATCGGTGTATCATGTTACAACAGGATTGAAAGAGGCGTTGATGCAGTTGAAGAGGGGGCGAGCTATCTCGCTTTCGGTACTCCTTACGGTACTCCCACCAAGCCGGGTAGGGAGCCCACCAGTTTCGAAACACTCAAAGAGGCCAGATCGAGATTCCATGATATTCCCATATTTGCGATAGGTGGAATCTATCCGGAGAACGCTCATGAAGTTCTGCAAACAGGTATAGATGGTATTGCAGTCATCACAAGCGTCTTTGGTTCCGATCAACCTGAGAGTTCTTCCAGAAGGCTCTCTGCATTATTTCAGTAATTTATGCGCTTATCATTAGTAGCCGAAATCTGTCCCCTTTCTTTTTCCTTTAACTCTTTCAGCGAGCGCATGTGTTACTATAGGCAATGCAATTGTAGCATCGCAGTAGCACTGGACAAGCCCGCCGTCAAAGGCTTCTTTACCCCAGCTTACCGCTTCTTCAAATGTACATCCTGAAAGACCACCCCACTGAGGAGAATCAGTTGTGATCTGAATAGCGTACTTATGGGGATAGTATGTCTCGTCATTTTCAACACCCTTGCGCTGGAAACCTCCTTTTCTGTTCGGTATTGTCCTGTCTTCATAAAGGAGATCACTCGTAACCGCAAAGAGCTGAATAAAATCTTTGGGAACACCTCCACCTATATATATAACCGCTGTGTCTTTGACCTTCTCAGCCATTTTCATGAATTCTACATAGTCCTTAATAGCATCTATTGTAAGATCGAAACCACGGCTTTTAGCAATTAGTGCTGCATCGCCGTAGGGGCTGTCCGCGATTGCTGGACAAAATACAGGTACACCGCTCTTTGCAGCTGCAGCGACAATACTGTTTATATCTTTTTTGTCGAGCCATTCGCCAAAAAGCTTGAGAAATTCCCTTGAAGAATATTTATGTCCTTCATCCAGCGTCATAATGAATTCGGTAATAAGCTCTGTCATTTCCAGGTAATCTTTTTCTTTTCCATAAACGTCGTAATATCTGTTGATTCCTTCGAAAAACAGCTCCTTGTTATTAGCTGTTGGATTACCCTGCCAGTATCCCATGCCCATTGCATCCACGATATCTTCGGAAATATTAGCCCCTGTTGGTATAAGAACGTCTATATAACGATTTTCGATGAGCCAGTTTATGATTTTCCACTGCCCTGTAGTAGATAGTGAACCTGCATAACCAAGCAGTATCGTTACATCATCATTTATCATTTTTTCGAAAATATTTACTACGTTCGCAAGGTTCCTGCCCTGGAAACCTGTTCCAGCCATATCCTCAAGCAGATCGGATATGTTTTTGCCCTTTTCAACATCAATCGCTTTTACTTTCTTTGTGTAGTAATTTCCGTTACTGGATTGGTCGGACATTTTCAACTCCTTTGTTATTTTTTGTTACTATACAACAATATTTACAAGTTTTTTTGGCACAACTATTATCCTTTTAATTTTCTTACCTTCTATATAGGATTTTATCCTGCTGTCTGATAGTGCAGCTTCTTTTAATTTTTCCTGATCTGTATCGGATCCCAGCTGAAGCTGACTCCTTACCTTTCCGTTAACCTGAATTACTATACTGATTTCCTCGCTTTCAATCATGTTTTCATCCCAGTCGATCCACTTCCTGTCAACCAGACTGTCGGTGTAACCCATTTGTTCCCAGAGCTCTTCTGAGAAATGGGGTGCCATTGGGTAAAGAAGTCTTACTATTGAACAGATAGACCATGACAGTATTTTTTTATCCTGCTTATTTACCGGGCTGAACTTTGATGTTTCGTTAAGAAACTCCATTATAGCTGCTATCGATGTGTTGAACTGATGTTTTTCAAGATCTTCCGATACTTTTTTTATGGTCCGGTTCATCTTGATTAGTTGTTTCCTCGACTCCTTTGAGAGCTTTTCCTGATCAAGCCTGATAGAATCAGAACCGGTAAGGCTCTCGATGTTATCCTGAGCCAGTTTCCAGACACGGTTGAGGAACCTATATGAGCCTTCAACACCTTCATGACTCCAGTCGACATCACGGTTTACAGGTGCAACAAAAAGCATGAAAACACGTAAAGTATCAGCTCCGAATTTAGCAATTATTTCATCCGGGTCTACAATATTGCCGAGTGACTTGGACATTACAGCACCATCTTTCAGGACCATGCCCTGCGTAAGAAGGTTACTGAATGGCTCGTTTATCTTACAAAGGCCGAGATCTCGAAGAACTTTCGTAAAAAACCTGGAATACAGGAGGTGTAGTATTGCATGTTCAATACCCCCTATGTACTGGTCAACAGGCATCCAGTAGGATACTTTTTCCGGATCAAATATATCACTGTCGTAATCAGGGGAACAGTATCTCAGGAAATACCATGATGATTCAACAAAAGTGTCCATGGTATCTGTTTCTCTTCTTGCTTCGCCATTGCAACGCGGACAGGCGGTTTTTATGAATGAATCTATTTTGGAGAGGGAAGTCAGGGTATTCCCGGTTATTTCAATATCAAGAGGTAGTTCAACCGGCAGCTGGTCGTCCGGAACCGGAACCTCACCGCATTCTTCACAGTAAACAATTGGTATAGGTGCTCCCCAGTATCTTTGCCTTGATATACCCCAGTCCCTGAGGCGGTAATTGATCCGCTTACTGCCATTGCCTTTTTTTTCGAGGTATTCTGCAATGGATTCAGACGCGTCATCTGACCTCTGACCGTCAAAGTGGCCCGAATTGCCGAGCACCCCCTTCTCGGTAAAAGCACCTTTTTCAATATCGACTTCTTCACCGTTTACAGGGAAGATGACCTGTTTAACATGAATGTTGTATTTTTTTGCGAAATCCCAGTCTCTCTGGTCATGAGCCGGAACAGACATGACCGCTCCGGTACCGTAAGTCATTAATACAAAGTTAGCCACCCATACAGGTATCTTTTCTCCGGTAACAGGATGTGTTGCCTCTATACCAAGCGGTACACCTTTCTTCTCAATGGTTTCCAGGTCAGCTTCTGTTACTGTGGAATTACCACATTCGGTTATGAAATCCTTAACTTCTTTGTTATTCTTGGCTATTTGTCTTGCAATAGGGTGTTCAGGTGCAACTGCCATATAGGTCACACCCATTAGCGTATCAGGTCTGGTTGTAAACACTTTTAGTTCATAATCCGGTTCCTTTACACTGAACAATACCTCGACACCAGTTGACCTGCCTATCCAGTTTGCCTGCATGGTCTTTACGGCATCCGGCCAGCCATTGAGTTGCTTAAGATCTTCAAGCAGTTCATCAGCATATTCCGTTATCCTGAGACACCATTGTGGGATCTCCCTCCTTACTACTTTGGCACCTGACCTCCAGCCTTTACCATCGATCACCTGTTCATTGGCCAGCACTGTTTTGTCCACCGGATCCCAGTTTACGAAAGATGTCTTTTTATAGACAAGCCCTTTTTCATACAGCCTGTTGAAAAGCCATTGTTCCCATCTGTAGTATGTGGGGTCACAGGTTGCGATCTCCCTTTTCCAGTCATAACTGAAACCGAGCTTCTTTAACTGTGACTTCATCTGGTCAATATTATCGTATGTCCATTTTGCGGGATGAATGCCGTTTTTTATGGCTGCGTTCTCTGCAGGAAGGCCAAAAGCATCCCAGCCGATGGGGTGAAGTACATTAAGTCCCTGGGCCCTTTTATACCTCGCTATAACATCTCCTATGGTGTAATTCCTGACATGTCCCATATGGATTCTTCCAGAAGGATAGGGGAACATTTCAAGAACGTAGTAATCGTCTTTTTCAGTATCTTCTCTGACTTCATAAACTTTATTATTACGCCAGGTGTTCTGCCACTTTTGTTCGATTTGAGTGTGATTGTATTTGGGACTCATTTTTTAATTGAATTCTCCGGTAGCGAAGTAAATTAATGCAGAAAATGTATATTTATAATTGATTAGTTCAGTATTGTAAATAATGCTAAATTGCCTTTCAAATTTATAAACGCTGTAATTAATCACAGATAAAGTTTATATTTAAAAGTTAACAATATTAATTTGATTGTCATGAAAGAGCTTAAAGAACTGCTTGATGAACTTAAAGATTATCTCCAGGTTCAGCAAGAACTTGGGAACAGGAGAATACCGGTCAGGGGGCATTTAGTTGAGGCAGATAATGAAAAGTCATCAATAACTGAAGTTGAAGGAGAGCAATTGAGCAAGAACCGGAAAGAAAGAATAGTAGTAACGGATCAACCCGATATCTTTTCCTCCGGTAAAGTCGAAACACTTGAGCAGATCAGAGAGGATTTGGGTGAATGTACACGCTGTAAATTGAACGAGGGGAGGAACAATATTGTATTCGGGGAAGGAAATCCCGACGCAAGAATTGTTTTTGTGGGTGAAGGACCCGGCAGAGACGAAGATATGCAGGGAAGGCCTTTTGTTGGAAGGGCTGGTAAATTACTGACAAAGATCATAAATGCAATGGGTCTTAAAAGGTCCGATGTATACATATGTAATGTGGTAAAATGCAGACCGCCCAAAAACCGCAACCCGGAAGCGGATGAAGTCGCTGCATGTGAACCTTTTCTTTTAAGACAGATAAGATCAATACAACCGGAGGTAATAATATGTCTTGGAAGTGTAGCAACCGGTTTACTTTTAAAAATGAAGAATATAAGAATGTCCGATCTCAGGGGGCAGTTCCACCAATATGGAAATTCGAAGCTAATGATCACATACCATCCTGCTGCGTTACTCAGAAACCCGAACTTCAAAAAACCCGTGTGGGAAGATATGAAAATGGTGATGAAAGAACTTGACATGCCGGTCCAGGGGTGATTAGCTCAGTGGATAGAGCGCTGGCCTCCGGAGCCAGAGGTCGGGGGTTCGAATCCCCCATCGCCCTCCAACTTACTATTTAATAATATCAAGAAGTTATGCTGATTACCTTGTCACCTTCTATAGTGTCATTTTCCTTTGAGGTGTCCATAGAGGTGTCTAAGGATGGAGTTTTTAGGTATTTCTCAAGCTTGTTTATTACTGAGATATTGGTTCTCTCCTGAGCGTGAGATTAGTATTAAAGTACGGAAATCTAAAAGTATAAAATTACTTTTAAATAGTAAAAATATTTTTTCATATAGTTGTATGTATAACAAGACATTATAGTTAAGAGTGAATATAGAAACCTTGTGTATAGATAGGTAAAATATAAAATCTACTACTTTAATGTAATAAAGCAGATTCCTAATGTCTTCTGTCAATATTATTGTAGTTTTCCTTGGGAACATATATTTAAATGATTTTTAAAATCAAAATATGAACTTGAGATGATAAATCGGTAGTACCAACAGAGTAATAGTTTTAATGAACCACCAGAAAAAATTAGAAAAACGATTATATCTACAGAGTGCCGCTTTAAATGCAGCTGCAAATGCTATTTTAATAACTGACAATTCAGGAATAATCGAATGGGTTAATCCAGCATTCACAGAGATAACAGGTTACCCCTATGATGAAATAATAGGGAAACACACTCGAGTATTGAAATCCGGAGTACATGAAAATTTATTTTACGAATCTTTATGGAATACAGTACTATCGGGAAAGGTTTGGCATGGAGAACTTGTAAACAAAAGAATGGACGGAACTTTATATAATGAAGAGCAAACTATCACACCAGTTAAAGATAAGAACGGCGAGATAACACATTTTATTGCAATAAAACAGGATATTACGGTAAAGAAAAACCTTGAGCAGCAGCTAATTAAGAGCCAGCGTATGGAGAGTATGGGAAAACTTGCCAGTGGTATCGCACATGACCTGAACAATATATTACAACCCATAATGATGTCCTTAAGTATTTTGAAAGAACAAGTTGATGATGAAATATCAAACAAATGGATAAACATATTGCAGGACAGTGCAAACCGCGGTGTTTCTATCGTGAGTCAGATCTTATCCTTTGGTAGAGGATCAGAAAGGAAATATGAACACTTGGGTATTAAGAATCTTGTGAATGAAACTAAAGAAATTCTAAACGCAACATTGCCCAAGAGTATTGAAATTAAAACTGATATATGTGAAGAACCGTTAGGTATCTCAGGTAATTTGACACAACTACATCAGGTTATCATGAATATGTGTGTAAATGCACTGGACGCCATGCCTAATGGAGGTGTATTGACCATTTCTGTCAAAAACCTGAATATTGATGAAGATTATGCTAAAACAAGTGTTGAAGCCAAGCCCGGACCGTATGTAGTAATTGATATTTCTGATACAGGTGAAGGCATTAAAAGTGAATTTCTAGAAAATATTTTTGAACCATTTTTTACAACCAAGGAACCGGGAGTAGGTACTGGTCTCGGCCTATCAATTTCCTACAACATAATCAAAGATCACGGCGGATTTATAAATGTTTATAGTGAGTTGGATAAAGGGACAAAGTTTAAAATCTATATACCTGCAATTATTGGAAATGAACTAATTGATGAAGAAAAAGAATTGACCAAGGATTTACAAAGAGGTAACGGAGAATTCATCCTTGTTGTTGATGATGAGACCGCAATTCGTGAAATAACAAAAATAATACTTGAGAAGAATGGTTACAATGTATTAACTGCTAAAGACGGTGCTGAAGCAATATCTAAATATAATGACAATAAAGATGAAATAGAACTGGTGATTATGGACAATATGATGCCTGTTATGTCCGGTCCGGCTAGCATAAAGGTACTTAGAAAAATAAATTCTGAATTGAAGGTTATATCTTCAAGCGGTTTAAAAAATGATATAAAAGAAGAATATGCGGATGAAGCAAATGCTGAATTAAGTAAACCGTATACGACAGAACAACTACTTACTACCGTTAATAAAACTATTAAGTAATTATTCATTGAGGCTCTATTCTATAAAATAGTATAAAAATTCGAATCAATTCTATATTTGTAGCTCTTGCATATTTCAATTGAATTAACCTTTAATACCACCTTTCAGAGCCAGAGGTCGGGGGTTCGAATCCCCCATCGCCCTCCATTGAATTACTACTGGTATAAAGTTATTTATTAGAATCTGTAATCAGCATGGACAGGATATTGTCACCAATTTTGTATATCTGTTCCAAATATTTAAATGTTTCATTCCGTGAAATATAAAACTCTTAAAGAAATAAAAAAACCGGGGAGATCGGCTCCCCGGTATCGGCTAAGCTGTATCTCATCAGATTGGGAGGGTATGATGAGAATAACAGGTGCCCCACATTAAGCTTTGCTTAAAGGGGGACTTTTCTAATTTTTAAATAGCTCAGTCAAAAATATTTCTCTTTTTGAAATTTTTGTTACCGGAAAGGAAACCAATAACAACGAAATTCTGAAATTAAAGTATTGAATTGTTTCCACTGTAGTTCAGCCATCCTTTTTTAAGGATCTGTCAACTTTGCGTCCCATCCTTACGAAT
>Ga0102952_1000059_pt1 | contig 65918 bp, 63 predicted proteins | sample SalPon2A_C_D1_MG_FD_78506 | JGI IMG/M metagenome (GOLD analysis project Ga0102952, IMG submission 78506) | Soil microbial communities from South San Francisco under conditions of wetland restoration - Salt Pond MetaG R2A_C_D1_MG | ecosystem: Environmental > Terrestrial > Soil > Wetlands | place... | reverse complement strand
TGGGCGTTGTCAAATTCGTAGGCTACTGTCTGATAAATAGGAACAGCAACAGATTTAGTTGTTGCTTCAGTTGTATAACCTGAATGTATAGCTTTCGTTCCATCTTTCATATTTTCCTCCAATTAGATATATGTATTATTTGATATCCCGTGTTATTATCCTAAACCTTGATATGATATTTAATAAAAAACAAACTGATTAATTCCGGATACTTTCAGACTAATATTGCATGATCCGGAGCGGTGAAAATTAATAATACAATATAGTGTAGTTAAATAAAAAGTTTACTTTATTCAATCCACACTTCATTCCCTGCAGACTGCAATAAGGAATACATAAAAACTACTGAAAATATTATAAATAATTATTTATGCTTTTACTGATGCTAATGCATACTTTTATCTTCATGCTCTGTTCGAATTTTTAAGGAGGTAATTATATTAATGTTAAACAAACTACTCGGGCTTTTTTCAAATGACCTGGCAGTGGATATCGGAACGGCTAATACACTTGTATATGTAAAAGGAAAAGGTATTGTGGCAAATGAACCCTCTGTAGTAGCAGTTCGGGAAGGTTCCGGAGGCTATAAGAAAATCCTGGCTGTTGGAACCGAGGCCAAGAACATGGTGGGAAGAACACCCGGAACAATCAAGGCAATAAGACCACTCAAGGAAGGCGCTATAGCCGATTTCGAAATCGCTCAGAAAATGCTCGAATACTTCATAAAGAAAACTCACGACAGAAAGAAACTCGTTCGACCAAAGATAATTGTATCGGTACCCGTAGGGATAACAGAAGTTGAGAAAAGAGCGGTCAAGGAATCCGCTGAAGCCGCCGGAGCCAGGGAAGTATTTCTAATAGAGGAAACTCTGGCTGGGGCAATTGGAGCGGGGTTGCCCATTACCGAGCCCAGCGGTAACATGGTCGTTGATATAGGTGGTGGTACAACTAGTGTAGCAGTTATATCACTCGCCGGAATAGTAGTAAGTACTTCAGTAAAAGCAGGTGGTTTCAGGTTCGACAACTCAATCCTCCAGTATATCAAAGCAAACTACAATATCCTGATAGGTGAAAGAACAGCTGAGGAGGTTAAGATCAAACTTGGTAATGCACGGAAAGATCATGAACCCCAGGTTTTAACAATCAAGGGAAGAGACCTGAGGACAGGAAGACCTATAATGATAGATATAACTTCCGAAGAGGTCAGACAGGCAGTATCAGAACCAACAAATGATATAATAGAAATTATAAGGGAAACACTCGAGAGGACACCGCCTGAACTATCTGCAGATATAGTAGATTCGGGAATAATGCTTACCGGAGGAGGTGCACTTCTGGGTGGTCTGAAGGAGCTGATAAGTCAGGAGACAAGTCTCCCTGTTAGAATCGCGGACGACCCGCTTACATGCGTGGTACTGGGGTCAGGGATGGCACTTTCACAACTTGATGTTTTGAAACAGGTTAGTTTTTGATGAGTCATTCCCGAAAGAAATTATCCTGTTAATTATGAAAGATAATTTGTGTAATAATTTTCGACTTTGCTACTTAATTGATTGTCATTAAGAATTAAATTCTACTACCAAAAAAGGTAGCGTCACCTTTTTCTACTTTAATTTTTTGTCGGGGATTCTTTAGTTATGAACTTGTTTTGTCTCTATGAACTGTTCCCGCAATGGCAATACCTGCAATTAGAATGATAATGTCTTTGATCAGATATTGTCCCTCCGGGCTTGGAACAAAAGGTATATGCACAAAACATACGTTAGGGTGCATAAAGAATGCCAGGATTGTTCCTGGTATTCTGACAAATTGCAATATTATTGAATAGTTAACCAATGGCTTAAATATTAAAGTTATACCTATAGCGACTTCCCACCACCCTAATAAAGGGAGAATGGTTTCCGGCGGGAAAAAATAAATTGTATGGGCCAGAAGTGAAGTTGTTGTCTTTACTCCAAATGGTTTGAGAAGTCCAAACCATATAAAGATCAATCCTAAAGAAAAACGGTGCATATCATGCCCATATTTGTAAAAAGATTCGAGTACTTTTTTGCCAATATTATCAATTTTGGTCATTTGGTTGTTACCGCTCCTAAAAACATTAGGAATAAGTTATTTTTTTATCACTAACATAACATTATAAAACAGCACACAAGTAAAAAAGGAACATTACCCTTTTAAAATAGATACGGAAAAATATAAAAAGCCGGAAAGGCTTCCACCTAACCGGCTTAGTTCTCAATTAAAAGAGGAGAATCCCCTATTTAGTTTGTAGCTCTTAGCTCGTGGCCGTTAGTAAATACTACGAACCAACATCCAAAATATAACGTCTTTTTTTCCTGATACCGTATGCTCCGAACAGCGGGAGTAACGGGAGTAGCATGTTCGCTGCTGCTGTTGCCGTGCTTACTGATGTTGCAACACTACAGCCGCCTCCTCCACCGCCACCTGTACCACCAGTGGTTCCGCCGCCGCATGCTTCTGTTGCTGTACAGTCAGTATCATTACAGTCTGCCTGTCCGTCTGCATCGTTATCTACACCGTCTCCGCAGCTTGTCTCTGTTCCGAATTCACATCCTCCAAACCCGTCACAGCCTTCGTCAAGACAGTCTATCTTGCCGTCTGAGTCATTATCTACTGTATCTGCACATTCCTCTGCTCCTGTCTCGCAGTTCTCTGCCGTTGCACATGCAGGGTCAAGACAGTCAGCAAAGCCGTTTCCGTCCTCGTCTCCTTCAACTGCACAATCTTCCGCGGGCGGTTCGGTCATTCCAAAAACCCTTTCCCCTCTGACAAACATATAAGTCGCTCCTTCAGCACCGTCAGATACAAATACACCCAAATGGTTTTCAGAATCATCCAGACCGGTAACGAACATTCTCGTCCATCCGATCTGGTTGATATCACCATCCGGGTGGTTAGGAGTTGTTGACGAATCACACAGAAGGTCGTTCTGGGATAATTCCTGATTTGACTGTCCATACGTTTCGTTTAATCCTGAAGTAGAAAAACAGTTAATTTGTCTGTTTCCGCAGCTTGTGGGGTCTTCCTTGTAATCAAAAATGAAAGATGTCCAGGTTGCATCTCCGGGTGAAGCCTGATATCCGAGTAATCCAGCAGGTCCGTAACTGTCAGCAAATGTAATACCAACTACATTTACGTCATCACCTTCAAGTTCCGCACCAAAATCGAATAAAAGCTCTTCCGGTTTCAGCTTGACAAATCCGTTGGTTGTTCCATCTAGAGGAGTATTATCAGCCAATATTTCTCCTGTTGTAAAATCAACAGCATCTCTACCCATTGCGTTCATTGAGAAACCTGGAGACTCATTGTACTGTCTTGATGTGCCGATCAAATGCTGGAATGATTTAGCTGTAAAATCAGCTTCTGAAATTACAGGCGTAATGATAACAAAACCTTTAGAATCGTTTGCATCGATAGATGTCATTTCACCCGGATCGGTTTCTGTCTCACCCTGGTTCTTTGTAAAATTCGGATCCGGCAGATAATAGACGTGTGTGTCGTTAGGTGTCAGAAAATCAACAAAATCCCTCTCGTCACAGATAACCTCATTACCATCCTGTATGGGTGAAGAATCAGGGTCAAAACTCCTGAATATCTGCACATGAACCCAGGTGCCCTCTGTGTCATTTGTATTGGTAACCTGGAGAAACGTCTGGTTTGACATTGTCGTATCATAGTAATATATAAGCTGGCTGCTTGCCCTGGTAGAAATCCCGGTAGGTGCCTGAACTTCCCTGGTCTCTCCCTCATTCTTATTCGTATTCATCCACCTGCCCCCTGTTATGCAGTTCTCGAATACAAACCCCAGGTGGTTCTCATTACCCGATATGCCGCTGACGAATGTTCTTATCCATCCGTCCTCTTCTCCAAAATCACCCGGCTCTACCGGTATATCGCTGCCGTCACAAAGTAAACCGTCAAGAAAATTGGTATTATGCTGAGGGAAATCAGCAGAATTTATACCCAGTGTTGTAAAGCATGAAATGGGAGTATCTCCGCAGCTTGTCGCGTCTTCTTTGAAATCAAACAAAAAGCTTGTCCACACAGCATCCCCGGGAGTTACGTGGTATCCGAGTAGACCTTCCGGACCGTAATTGTCCGTTAATGTTATACCCACAATGTCAACTTCACTAGTACACGCAAGTTCATATATAAGCTCTTCAGGCTGAAGTAGCACCAGACCTGTTGTTGTACCGTCAAGCGGTGTACCGTCATCGAGGACTTCCCCTGTAATCAGATCAACAGCATCCCTTCCCATAGCGTTTTCCCTGAAATTGCTGGAGTCATCAGACATATTACCAACCATGTGCTGAAAAGATATTGCCGTAAGGTCGCTTTCAGAAACTACAGGAGTTATCACAACAACCCCCTTGGTACTTGTTACATCAATACTCGTGCTCTCACCTTCATCTGCAGGTGTCTCCCCCATGTTCTTTACAAAATTGCTGTCACCCAGGTCATATTCATGAGTATCATTAGGTGTAAGAAAGTCTATAAAATCCCTCTCATCACAAATAACTTCATCACCATTCAGATCGATTCCATCGGGGTCATCGTTCCTGAATATCTGGACATGTATCCAGAGACTTTGGGTATCATCCGTGTTGGTTACCTGTATGTTCGTATTCCCGCCATCCTGGTCATAATAATAAATAAGCTGTGTGGATGCCTCGGATGCATTACCGGTTGCTTTAATTATCTGACACCGGGATGAGCTGGGGAATAGTAGTACTGCAAATAAAAGTGCAAGAATAATTAAAATGCTCTTCATTGTTTATCCTCCTTTAAGATAATAGTCCCATTTTACAACAACAGGAGTCAAAAAATCAACATAAGCTCCTGAATTTATTGAATCCGGGATTTTATATCCTGGTTATTTCGTCGCTACCGCTACTCAGAAATGACAATTAAAGAGGCCATAAAACAATAAGCGGATTCAGAATGACTTAACCCTGAACATAAATTACTAATAAAAAGATTTATTGTAAGGTATAAATAAAAGATGGTAATAATGGCTCCGGCGGTAGGATTCGAACCTACGACCTAGTGATTAACAGTCACCCGCTCTGCCAGCTGAGCTACGCCGGACCTGATTTTTGAATCGAAAATTTTAATGAACTATCTAATTTATATGGAACTTTTAAATGAGTCAATATAAATATATAATTTAGCACGGTCATTTCCGGTTATAAATAAAAATCCGCGAAATACAGCAAAAAATGAGTAAAGAAAGTAATAAAAAAGATAGTAATAAAGAACAGAAAGAGAAGGATGCCAAGATGGAGAAGGAGATCAGATCAAATCTCCCCGCTACAACCACTTCTCTTCAAAAATATATTGCCGAAATAGGCAACTACCCTCTCCTTAGCAGAAAGGAAGAGTATGACCTCGCTATGAAATACAAAAATGAGGGGGATGTGGAAGCCGCCAGAAAACTGGTCGTTTCGAATCTCAGGTTCGTTATCAGGATCGCAAATGAATACAAGAATTACGGTATCAATATAATGGACCTTATACAGGAAGGTAATATAGGTTTAATGCAGGCTGTTAAAGGATTTGACCCCACAAAAGGATACCGGCTAATCTCCTATGCCGTCTGGTGGATAAGAGCTTATATCCAGAACTATCTAATAAGGTCCTGGAGCCTTGTAAAAGTGGGTACAAGCCAAGCTCAGAGGAAACTTTTTTATAAACTTCGTTCTACGAAAAAAAAGATGGACATTGTAGATTCAAAACCTACCGGAGAGGAATACAGGGAAATAGCTGATGAACTCGATGTGCCCGCTAAAGATGTAATTGAAATGGACCAGAGGATGAGCAAAAAGGATTTTTCACTTGATACCGAGGTCGCACAGGACAATCAGCATACTCATCTCGATTTTCTGGAAGATAGTTCGCTCAGCCAGGAAGAAGCACTTGAAAAAAGCCAGGAGAGTGAATTAATCAGGGAGAATATGGACGAAGTTCTGGACTCCCTTAATGAAAGAGAAAAGTATATTATCAAACACAGGATACTATCCGAGAAAGCTGAAACTCTTGAGGACATAGGAGATAAATACGGTATATCCAGGGAGCGTGTACGCCAGATCGAGAAAGCTGCATTAAAGAAGATCAAAAAAAACCTGACCGAAAAGGGAATAGATCTCTAGATTCCTACATGTGTTTACTTATTATTTCCTGTGACTGCTCCAATGCCCTGGAAAGATTTTCCGGCTTGCTTCCGCCTGCCTGAGCCATGTCGGGTTTTCCACCACCACCACCACCGATTATACCGGCGAAATCCTTTATCAGCTTTCCCGCATTAAATCTTGGTGTAAGGTCGTTCGTAACCCCCACCAGAATAATTGCTTTGTCATCATTTCTGCTGCCCAGTACAGCTATTCCCGACCCTAATTTCTGTTTTATATTGTCCCAGATATTTCTCAGTTCGTCAGGTGATACATCCACCTCTTCGGTCAGCAATTTAATTCCCTCGAAATCCTTTGCGTTGTTGACCAGATCGGAAGCAGCGGAGCTGAGATTTTTGCTTTTGTATGACTCCAGTTCTTTACTGAGTTCTTCGTTCTCCTCCTTGAGCCTTTTCATCCTTGATACGATATCGGACTGAGGTATCTTGAGAAGCGAAGAAAGATCCCTTAGTGTTTGTTCCTGTTTTTTTATGTAGTTCCAGCCGGCATCCCCGGCAACTGCCTCGATCCTCCTTACCCCGGAAGAGGATGCAGATTCAGAAGTTATTTTAAGCATCCCGGCCTGACCGGAAGAATCAAGATGTGTTCCACCACAGAGTTCGCTGCTGTATTCTCCTATTGATACTACTCTTACCTTGTCTCCGTATTTTTCCTCGAATATAGCAGTCGCCCCGGATTTTATAGCTTCATCGTAAGGAATATCCGCCATGGTTATGACCCTGTCGTCTCTCCTGATCCTTTCATTTATAATTCCTTCGATCTTCTCGAGATTACCTGGACTTATCTGCTCATAATGAGTGAAATCAAATCTCAGCTTGTCAGGAGCAACAAGAGACCCTGCCTGGGTAATGTGGTCGCCAAGTATCTCTTTCAAAGTAGCATGAAGAATATGGGTACACGTATGATGAACCCTTGCACCTTTTCTGTGATCCTGATCGACATTAAGACGCAGAGTGTCTCCGATCCAGATAGTTCCTTTCTTTATCCTCGCCTTGTGGACGATCATTGGCTTGAATGGTTTTATCGTATCAGATACAACAGCCATGAAGCTTTCTGATTCAATAGTGCCCCTGTCCCCGACCTGACCGCCTGATCGTCCGTAGAAAGGTGTTTTATCGGTAATTATCTCGATTTCGTCGTTTTCTTCAGCACTGTCGACATGTATGCCATCTTTTATTATAGCTCTTACAACACCTTCGTCCTCAAGCTTGTCGTAGCCTGTAAATTCAACTTCGAGTCCTCCCGTTATGAGGTCAGCGTATACTTCTGTAGCTTCGTCACCGTCTGACCCTTTCCAGGATTTTCTGGACTGTTGCTTTTGCTTTTGCATCTCGGTGTCAAAGCCTTTTCTATCTATAACTATTCCTTCACTTCGGGTTATATCCTCAGTCAGATCGTATGGAAATCCGTATGTGTCGTAAAGCTTGAACACAACATCCCCTGGCAATTCAGGTTTTTTGTTCCGCCCGGATGTTCCGGTTCTGATTTTTTCTATTTCCTCTTCAAGCAGCTCAAGCCCTCTGTCTATAGTCTCCAGAAAACGCTCTTCCTCATTAATGACAACCTGTGAAACGAAATCAGATTTTTCATAAAGTTCCGGATATGCATCTCCGAGTATTTCATTTACTGCCGGTAGTACTTTGTACAGGAAAGGCTCTTCAACACCCAGCATCTTGGAATGTCTTACAGCTCTTCTAAGTATCCTTCTGAGAACATACCCTCTTCCCTCGTTTGAAGGAAAAACCCCGTCTGTTATGAGGAAAGCCACTGCTCTTGCATGATCGGCGATTACCCTCATTGATGTATCAGTTTCCTCGTTTTCACCATATTTAAGTGTTATCAGTTCTTCAATCTTCTTTATGATACCCCTTATAAGGTCAGTCTCGTAATTGCTATTAACCCCCTGTATGATCGAAGCGATACGCTCAAGCCCCATACCTGTGTCAATACTTGGATTTGGAATGTTATGTATCTTGCCGGAATCGTCCCTGTTATACTGCATGAATACTAGGTTCCATAGCTCAAGATACCTGTCGCAATCACACCCAACTTTACAGTCTTTCTTTCCGCAGCCATATTCTTCACCCTGGTCCATAAGTATTTCCGAACAAGGTCCGCATGGACCTGTGTCACCCATTGACCAGAAGTTGTCTTCATCTCCCAGCCTTATAACCCTTTCTTCAGATAGGCCTATAATATCCCTCCAGATATCGTATGCCTCGTCGTCATCCTTGTAAACCGTTATCCAAAGCTTCTCAGAGGGTATTTTGAACACATTTACCAGAAGATCCCACCCGAACTCAATAGCTTCCTTCTTAAAATAGTCTCCAAAAGAGAAATTTCCGAGCATCTCGAAGAAAGTATGGTGTCTTGCCGTATACCCGACATTATCCAGGTCATTATGCTTTCCGCCCGCCCTTACACATTTCTGGGAGGATACTGCTCTGCTGTAGTTTCTCTTCTCTGTCCCGAGAAATACATTTTTAAACTGCACCATCCCGGCATTGGTGAAAAGTAATGTAGGATCGTCCTTGGGGATAAGTGATGAGCTTGGAACAATCTCATGGTTCCTCTCGCTAAAATATTCAACAAATTTTTTTCTAATCTCGCTACCTTTCATCGCAATTGGTCCCGTAATATTCAGCACACCGAGGCTGAAACCGATTTTTCTCCATTGAGAGGATAACTGGCGGCGAGCTGTCCACAGGCTCCGAGTATATCCCTTCCGCGGTTTTTTCTTATCCTGACATTAATACCCGAGTCAGATAGTATTTGCTGGAACCTCAACACTCTGTTCATCGAAGGTGATCTGTAAGGAAGGGGATCAGCCTCATTGAAAGGTATGAGGTTTATTTTGCAACTTATTTTGTTTAGAAGTTTCGCCAGTTCTGCAGCATCTCCGTCTGTATCATTTATATCCTTTAATAAAACGTATTCGAACGTTAGCATCTTCCTTTTCGGATAAGGGAAATTCCGTGTTGATTCTATCAGCTCCCTGATATTGTATCTTCTGTTTACAGGCATAATGGAACTTCTTATTTCATCGTTCGGTGCATTTAGTGAAATTGAAAGATTTACAGCCAGGGATTTACCAAGTTCTTTTATTTGTGGCACCAGCCCTGAGGTTGAAACCGTTATTCTTTTTGAAGACATCCCCATGAATCTGCTGTCTGTAAGTATTCTTACAGCCCTGATGAGGTTATCCAGATTGTCGAGTGGTTCACCCATACCCATAAATACTATATTGGTAACTCTCCTGCCTATATAGGAATTCACTTTCATAACCTGTTCAACTATCTCGGAGGTAGCCAGATTTCTCAGCTTACCCACTCTCCCTGTCAGGCAAAAAGTACATCCCAGAGCACAACCGACCTGTGATGAAATACAAAGGGTCAATCTGCCTGAGTCCGGAATAAGGACACTTTCTATTCTTTTTTCGTCAGCAAGTTCGAACAGGTATTTGACGGTGCCGTCCTTCGATATCTTTTCATCGAAAAGCTCAAGAGTATCGAAGAGCGGAAGTTCACTGCTCAGAAAGTCCCTTAACCCCTCGGGGAGATTGGTCATTTCTCCGTAGGTTGACGCACCCTTTTCGTATACCCATGATGCTATCTGGTCTACCCTGAATGACTTTTCGTTAATTGAATCTATGTAAGACTCGATCTCCTGGGGAGAAAGGTCCTTTATCGCTTTCGAACACATAATAATTAAAATATAACCAAATTATATATATATTTGTTAAAGTTGTAAGTAATAAATTTAAATGGATTATTTGTCAGAGAAAACTGGAATAACTAGCTATTTTAAAAATTTAAAGTTCAATCACACCTTCCTCAACACCGACTATGGAATAAACGTTTTTCCCATCAATTTCACTCTGTTTTACTTCTACATTGCTCTTTACAATATCATAAAGTTTATCCGAGACCACGACCTTCCATATGCCTGACTGCTCACATATATCTCTGGCGGCGGATATTATGTTTTTAACAGAATTCGGAATACCGGAGCCGGTGCTGAATGCAACTGATCCCTTATCAATACCGATTTTGCCGCTTATGACAGGTTTACCTTCATCCCTCCTGTCCTTACTCATTTTTGCAAGAACCTGAAGTACTTCCACAGCGGCACAGATAGATCTTAATTCCGGTTTGTTCTGCTCATCCGGAGCGTTGAACAAAGCTACTATCTCATCCTGAAGTAATGCTTCAATAACACCGCCGTAGTCACCGATTATAGTAGATGCAGCTTTTCTGTAACTTGTCAGAAACGAATTGAGTTCGGAAGAGTTAAGTGTTTCTGCAAGTTCCTCAAAATCGTTAATTTTAGCAACAAGTGCAGTAACATTTCTATGCTTCGGCTGTTTGCTCGTATCCGGAAGAACTATTCTCGGTCTGAATTCACCAGCCCCCTCCACCGGAGGTTCTGATTTATCCTGATTTTCTTTTGACATCTGTTCGGAAATGTCAACCACCTTTTCTCTCTCGTCAGCTTCTTCAACCACCTGGGAATCTTCTTTTTCCGTATCAGTAACTTCCTCATCTTTATAGTCTTTCGCGGATTCTTCACTATTTTGTGTCTGGGCAGACTGAAAAGGGCTGAACTCGTATGAATAACGTTCATTATCTCTCTTTTCATCCTTTGAATGCTCATCTCGCGCATAGGAAGAGTATTCACCGAACTGCCTGTTTAAAGTATTCACCATCCTGTTAAAACTACGGTATGCGCCCATGATGCCCATCTCCTCATCAGTTGAGGAATCAATTTCAAGACGTGCAGTTAGATCACCGTCGGCAACTCTCTCCATAGCACTTTCAAGTCGTTTAAGAGCTTTCACCTGGGGAGGCCCCTGTATGAACAGGAATACTATCAGTCCGAGTGCAAGGATAGCTCCGATCAGAAGACTCCATACAAGGGTATAACTGTCTATATTGCGCCCAGCGGTCTCCTTCATACCCAGTATTATAGATTTATTATCCGGAACATTGATCAGAAATTTCTTCACACCTTCTACATCATCATTACCGAAACTCTGCTCTAGCACACCGTTCTGATCAAGCAGTTTAAGATATGCAATATCATTTCTGGAACTCAGGAGTCTTTTGGCTGTGGAAGAGAAATCCGTATTTTCACTGAACATACCGGAAATCTCGGCTGATTTGGTTTGTACATATTTGTTGGGAAAGTAATAATTATGGAAAATCGAAACTGCAAGAGCAATTAATAGACAAGTTATAAATGTAACAATCGCAGCGGTTGTGTTTATAGTTCCACTGTCAGACTTAAAAAACATCCAGAACCTCCAGCTCAGAGGATATAAATATCGAGTTATTAAAAAGGATTTAATTAAATGTCATGATACTATTTTAAACGCAATAAGTAAAGCAATTATAATGTTTAAAATAGTTTTATTTTAAGTGGCTAATATTAATTCCACGGGCAGGAACATTTAAGTAATAAGAATTAGAACAAATCCATACTATACCGATAAACTAGCTGGCGACAACGTTAACTTTTGTCTTGGCTTTTGCGTACTTTTCGAACTCTACCTGACCGTCTTTCAGAGCAAATATAGTAAAATCTCTTCCGATACCCACGTTACGTCCAGGGTGGTACTTGGTACCTCTCTGTCTTATTATGATATTCCCGGCTCTCACAACCTGACCGCCAAACTTTTTAACACCTAATCTTTTTCCAGCGGTATCTCTTCCGTTTTTAGTACTACCCCCACCTTTTTTTGTGGCCATTTTTATGAACCTCCCTTGGAAATATCAGTTATTTAATATCGGTTATTTCTACCTTGGTATGTTTCTGACGATGCCCGTTCTTTCTTCTGTAACCTTTTCTTCTCTTGAATTTGAAAACCGTTATTTTACGGGACTTTCCTTCACCAAGTATTTTACCTTTAACAGTAGCCTTATCCACATAAGGTGTGCCTACCGTGGATTTCCCATCGTCATCAGACACCATGAGAACTTCCCCAAAATCAACCTCGTCTCCCGGGTTTCCAGGGATCTTCTCAATATTAATCACGTCACCTTTCTTTATGGTGTATTGTTTTCCGCCTGTCTGAATCACTGCATTCATAATAAACCCTCCGCATTATCAAGAGGAGTAATTTTGCCTTAAGTTAGTATACTTTGTCAAATCCTGTTTAAAAGAAATGATTAACATTTTTCCGAATATTATTTAAGTTCAAGCCTTTTCAATGGTATATGTTTCGACCCGCTTCTTTTCAACACACTCCTGAACACAGTAACATTCCGAATAATAAAGCCGGGACTCTTTATCGGAGGGATATCCCGGGGCAATCTTATACGCTGTTTCACTCTCCCAATGGTGAGATGCGGAATGAATTCCCTCTCTTCGGGTGGAAAACCCATGCTATTCAGACATTTATCCACATTTATTTTTAAATTTTCAATTTCAATATTTTCTTCAAGACCTATGAACAGTATCCTCGGAAATCTGAGGTCCGGGAATCCACCTAGTCCGGAAAGTTCGGATTCTATCTCTCTTTGCTCTATGAATTTCGACAAATTATCATTAATCCCTGCAACTGTATCCTCTTCGAGATCTCCAAGGAACCTCAATGTTATATGGATCTTTTCAGGTCTTTCCCACCTCACACCATGTATATCTTTCCCGAGGTTTTCAATATAGTTTGAAACAATGGACCTGATATTTTCAGGTATCTCGGCCGCTATAAATATCCTCAGTTCGACACACCCCGGTTATGGTTCAGACCCTGAATATTATCTCTTGCACCATGTCGGAAACGATTTATTACCTCCGCTGGTCAGCCTTCTCTGATTCTGTCCGTTGAGATACATGATATATATGTTCTTGGAAGCATCTCTTGTGGAAGAAAATGTAATATAGTGACCATCGGGTGTCCATGAAGGTGTTTCGTTTCTTCTGGTTCCGGAGGTAAGTCTTTTCTCGTTATTACCGTCAGGATCGATCGTATATATATCAGCTTCATTCCCCTGAACCCTTACGAAGGCGATCCTGTTAACTTCCCTGCTCGGAGACCACTCAGGATCCGTGCTGTAATCACCGAATGTGAGCTGTTTGAGACCGCTTCCGCTTGCACTCATAACGTATATCTGGGGCTTGCCCGAACGGTCTGATACAAAAGCTATTCTGCTGCCGTCAGGAGACCAGGTAGGGGACACATCGATCCCGCGGTGCGTAGTTATCCTTTCAACTCCCTTACCATCCTCATTTGAAATATATATATCACCGTCTGAACTGTAGGCGATCTTTGACCCGTCAGGTGACCACGCAGGACTCTGCTCAAGCACAAATGGTTTTGCGAGTCGGAATTCCCGCTGCCTCGGTAGCAGCTCTATAACATAGAGGTCTTGATCCCATACCTTGTCGGAGTTGAATACTACCTTTTTACCGTCCGCTGAGCAGTCAGGTGACATAAGAAGCGAATTGTGATCTGTTATCCGCGAGGAATTATAGCCATCGTAATCCATCTCATACAGGTTTCTCTTCTTGCTTCCCTGAACGACTATAAGCTTTGATGTGAAAAAACCATCAATACCGGTAAGCTCCTTCATAACTTCATCCGCAAACCTGTGAGCGGCTTCCCTAACTTTTCCTGGACTTACAGTATAGGTTTTACCGATAAGTGCTTTTTCCTGGTTTACATCAAAAGCCCTGAGAGCGATGGTAAGATTCTCCCCGGATGTTTTGTATTGACCCGATATTGCAAAATCGATCTCTTTCTCGAATAGGGACTGCAGGTTTACCGTACCGTCCTCAGAAACATTGATATTATCATCTCTGACAGTAAATAAAGCTGCGTTACCGAGATCGTTTCTCAATACTTCTGTGAATTCGGATGCTCTGCTGCTGGAAGCACCAATGCCCCTGAGTTCGGGTATGATGATCGTAACTTTTTGTATTACAGGCGAGGTGACAGGAGGGAGAACTATCTGTGCATTAGAGTACGATGGGATAAGGAATAATACTGCCAATATAACTATATATTTTAGATTATTGATCATCTTTAAGCTCCTGAGCATAGTACTTAGTTAGAATTTTAATGGAAATTTCCATATTGCAATAAGTTTTTACAGCTAACCTTAAAAAGAAAGCTAAAGAGAGAATCGTCATTCCGTAAGTTCCACATTCCAGTAGGATACGTCTACCAGATTAAGGAATGGTTCCCACTCCTTGTATTTAATAGCCTTTATATAAAGATTGCTGAAAGGATTCCATGCCGGTTTCTTTGGTTTATTTAACAACTTCATATTTGATTCTTTAGGGGTTCTCCCACCCTTTTTACGATTACACCTGGCACAACAGCAAACAACATTGTCCCATGTACTTTTACCACCTTTTGATCTTGGGATTACATGGTCAATTGTGAGTTCACTCCTGTGAAATGAATTTTTACAGTACTGACACATACCGTCGTCTCTTCTGAAAATATTGATTCTGTTAAATTTTGGTTCTTTCCGGTGGTATCCTTCATATCTTACAAGAAGAATTACACGTGGAGCCTTTATTATGTTGTTAACGGTTTTAATACAATCTTCATCCCTTGCTGCAGAAACATCGGCCCACGATTCGAAATCAAACGTTTCATAATCACTGGAAACAGCCTTTGCAGCACCACAATAAAGGAGTATAAAAGCCCTTTTGAGGCTGGTAACTGACACAGGTATATAGAATCTGTTTAGTACCAACACAGGTGATGTCAACATATCAAAGAAACAATTTACCTTCTTCCCCGATTGTGTTCAAGAATTTATAATTGCTTTAAGCGTTTTATTTGTATAGTTTAAATAACTAATATTCATATGAATTCCTTAATGGAAAATTGGATTACCAGGAGAGATTTATGCAAATCCAGGATATTTTTTATGTTCAGATAGTATTCCTTATTCTTACATTTATTATGCTTTATAAGCTACTTAAAACAGACTCAAGAGTAGAAAAAAAACTGGAAGAACTCATGGACAAATTAAAAAATAAAACGGACAGAATCTAGATATGTACCCGGAATTGTTGAGAATAGGTGATTTCGTGATTTCCTCTTTCGGAGTGATGGTCGCTGCCGCTTTTCTTGTAGCTTACTGGTTTGCCTCAAAGGAGTTCAAAAGATATGAACTGTCAGACGATCTTCTCGGGAATATCTTTCTTGCGGCCATGGCCGGGGGGATCGCTGGAGCCAAACTTTTATACATATTTGAAAATGTACCTTTTCATAATTTGATATCGGACCCTTTCAGCTACATATTTTCAAGAGGCGGTCTGACTTTTTACGGCGGTTTTATAGGGGCAATAATACTTCTGCTTATAGTAGCGGCGAGATACAGGGTGAGTTTCTGGAAAATTGGAGATGCACTCGCTCCATCTCTGGCTATTGGATATTCGATCGGCAGGATTGGCTGTTTTCTTGTTGGAGATGATTACGGAATCCCTTCGACATTGCCCTGGGCCATCTCTTTCCCAAACGGTCTACCGCCGACAACAGAAACAGTACATCCTACACAGGTCTATGAAACACTTATAATGGGAATAGTTTTTATATACCTCTGGAAGATAAGAAAATCCGGTTTCAAAACGGGTTATATGTTCTCACTCTACCTTGTTCTGGCCGGAAGCGAGAGATTCTTTATAGAGTTCCTCAGAAATACGACCCCAAGCCCGATTCCGGGTTTATCACTCGCCCAGGTTATGGCAGTTATAATCGTAGTTATAGGTATTAACAAAATATACAGATTAAAGGTTAAATAAATCGCCCCTACGAAAGCCCGTTCACCTGGATCTTTCAAACACATGATTAGAAAACTGTATCCCAAATATCTGCTGGCAATATTGTCCGGTTTATTATTTTCAGCAGCTTTCTATTCAGTATATCTATCGCCTCTGGCATGGATCTGTCTGATTCCCCTGTTTATTTCAATATATGATGAAGGCCCGGGAGACTCCTTCAGATTCGGTTTAGTTTTTGGAATGGCGGCCAGTTTCGCAGGTCAATACTGGCTGATAGGCACCCTGACAAGATTCGGCGGTTTCCCATTATTGATCAGTTTGATCTTTATTCTGATTTTTTGTATTTATGCGGGGCTTCAATATGCATTGTTCACTTACATCTGTTCCAAATTCAAACTTATTTCAAACAAAACATTGCTTACCCTGATAGCCGCCGGATGCGTGTGGATAACCCTTGAATATTACTTCCCGAAACTTTTTCCATATGGAATCGGAAATTCCCAGGGCATGAATACTACATTCATACAGGTATCAGATATATTCGGACTCCACTTTCTGAGTTTCATAATTGTACTGGTGAATATCGCACTCTTTAGAATCTACTCAGGGCTAAGGTCAGGTCAGCACATTCCTTTGTCCGGAATTGCCGCACCAGTGATCCTGGTTCTGTTCATGATCTCCTATGGAAAGTATAAAATCGGGATAGAGACAAGCAACATTGAAAGAGCGCCTAAAATTAAAGCCGGTATTGTACAGGCCAATTTTGATTTCTTTGAAAAAAACGAGGAAAACAGCGACAAACTTACAGACAAGCATAAATTGATGTCACATAAGCTTAAAGGTGCTGATCTTATAATATGGCCCGAGACAGCCGTCCAGAGCTGGCTCCCGCTCGATGCAGAATATTACAAGCAGGATGGTGTATCAGTGGTTCCGGATATGGATGACACTTTATTTCTTATAGGAGGACTGTCATTTAAAGAAAAAGGTGGCTCAGGAGAGAATAGACCTGAGGGCGAATTCACAAAATACAATTCAGCATTCCTGCTCACATCAAAAGGTGAAGTCCTTGGAAGATATAATAAAATTGAGCTGCTGATGTTCGGAGAGTATATGCCGTTTTCAGGTATTATCCCGTCAATAAAAAAACTGAGTCCGGCAACAGGTGATTTCACACCAGGCAGCAAAATTAATTTACTTGAGAGCAGAGAGAAAGGACTCCGCATAGGAACTCTAATATGTTACGAGGACATAATCCCTTATTACAGCAGGCAGTTCGTAAGGAAAGGAGCGAACCTACTCGTTAATCTTACGAATGATGCCTGGTTTGGAAAATCGGTAGCACCCTATCAACACCTGCTGGTTGCAATCCCAAGAGCAGTAGAAACAAGACGATCATTCATAAGATCAACCAATACAGGCGTAAGCGCGTTCATTGATTCTGCCGGCCGTGTAATTTACCGTTCGGATATCTTTGAAGATGCAGCTGTGAAAAAGGAAATAGCACTGATGGACAGCGAAGAGACAATATACGTGAGGCTGGGAGAGATATTTCCGCTTGCATGCATGATATTTTCGATATTTTTTATCTATTACATTTATTTAGGAAAGAGATATATCAGATAATGCCTCTATCAGTTCATCGTTCTCATTCGGAGTTCCTACGGTAATCCTGAGACAATTCTCAAGTCTTTGAGTACCATGGAGTTTTCTGACAAGTATGTCCCTTTTGACAAGTTCATCAAAAACTCTCTGGCTGTCTCCCACATCAAGAAGCAGGAAATTGGCATCAGACGGATAAACACTTATACCATTAATACCCGCGAGTGCTATGGAAAGCCTTTCCCTTTCCTGTTTCACAAGCTCTATTTTTTCCTGCACTATATCATATTTCTCATAGACAAGAGAAGCCAGCACCAAGCTTAGTGAATTTATATTATAAGGTAATCTCGCCTTGTTCACCTGGTGGATGATACATTCTTTACAAAGCATAATCCCGAGTCTAAGTGAGGCAAATCCTATCTTGGACATAGTCCTGAGCACAACTACATTCTCATATGTTTCAATAAGTGGTAGCAGTGTGTCACCCTGGTAATCAAAGTACGCCTCATCCAGAACAACGATCCCGGAGGTGGATTCAATGATCTCTACTATTCTGCCCCTGCTGAACCTGTTGGATGTAGGGTTATTCGGAGTAGCAAAAAAGAATAAATCAGGGTCTTTCTCGCTGATCACCTCCTTTATTGCTTCGGTATCAAGATCAAAGGATTCATCAAGATCGACCTCTGACACCTCTTTCCCAAGAACCATGCCTGAAATCCTGTACATCGAAAAAGTAGGTTTGGGCATCAAAATACAACCGCTCTTACCCGTATAACACTCAATGATCATCTGTATAAGTTCATCGGAACCATTACCCAGTAAAATTCCTCCCGTAGGTACACCTGTTTGAGAAGATATCTTCTCCCTTAGTTCGCGGGTGGTAGAATCGGGATACCTGTTGAGTTCAATCCGGGATACAGATTCATATATTTCATCTGATATTGTATTTAACAGGTTGTAGGGGCTTTCGTTGCCGTCCAGTCTGATTCTGCATTGTATCTCAGGAACGGAATAAGGTTTTAAATCCCTTATGCTTTTACTTATTCTTTCCTCAGTATTCTTTTTATCAGGCATTTTAAAGATTCGGGTTAAATGTGATCACTGCAGTCTGATCTTTACAGACAGAGCATGGGCTCCCAGATTCTCGGCTTCTGCAAGATCAATTACAGTTTTACTAAGGTTCCTGAAACCGTTTCTGGTCATGGATATAACACTCGGCATCTTTATAAAATCGAATGCACTGAGTGGAGATGAAAATCTGGCTGCACCTCCCGTTGGAAGAACGTGGCTGGGTCCGCATACGTAATCACCAAATGACTCGGTAGACATCTTGCCCAGAAAAACAGCCCCTGCGTGCTGTATCTTCTTTAACAGCTCCCTCGGTCTTTTAACAGCAAGTTCAAGATGCTCGGGAGCAATAGCATTTGATACTCTGGCAGCCTCATGAAGATTATCCACAACGTATATTACTCCGTTATTTTTTACGGACTTTCCGGCTATAGCCTTTCTTTCCAGTCCAGCCAGTTGTGATTTAACCTCTTTTTTTACCTGATCTGCAAATTCTCCGGAAGTTGTAACAAGCGTAGGAACGGCCATTTCATCATGCTCCGCCTGGGCAAGTAGATCCGAAGCTAACCATGAAGCAGAACACGATGCATCGGATATGATAAGCACTTCACTGGGACCGGCCAGCATGTCTATATCAACAGCTCCATAGACCAGTTTTTTTGCAATTGTGACATATATATTGCCGGGACCTACTATCTTGTCGACCTTTGGAATCGATTTGGTACCGTAAGCCAGTGCCGAAACTGACTGTGCACCACCGACCTTGTAAATCTCATCCACTCCAGCAATCGATGCCGCCACAAGTACATACGGATTTACAACTCCGCCCGGGCAGGGTGTGACCATGGCAATATCGCTGACACCAGCTACTCTTGCAGGTATAGCAGTCATGAGGACAGTAGACGGGTAGGCAGCCTTACCTCCCGGAACGTATATACCTACTCTTTCAAGTGGTCTCACGAGCCATCCAAGCTCATTACCTTCTTCGTCCCTGTAGCGCTCGCTTTCCGGAAGTTTCCTGCTCTGATAGGATTCAATTCTTGAAGCAGCGGCTTTTAAGTGTTTGACGATATCATCAGGAACCTCAGACCAGGCCCTTTGAATTTCATCCCGGTTGACCTTCACTGTTTTTTTATCGAGAGAAATCCCATCGAATTTCCTTGTGTATCTGAATAGAAATTTATCTCCACCGGTTTTGACATCATTTACAATTTTTTCAGTATCTTTGTATATCATTTCATCAAAAGTGGAAAGTTGATTGGTTATTTTTCTCAGTTTTTTTTCTATATTTCTTTCATTTAATTTAACTATTTTCACAATCAAATGATTATACACACTAGTTGTTAAAAAATGTAGAATATTACTGTATCAGGAGAATAACATGCGAATCATAAATATATTTTCTATCTCACTACTCATTATCGTCTCATTAGTAAATTCATCGTTTTCAGCTGACAGCAGGGATTCGATGATAAACAATCCCGCATCGTATCTTGAGATTCCTGAATGGTCGATCTATTCTGCATGGGGCGGGATCGGGATAATCCATAACGTGAAAATTATTAATACAGGTGATGTGGAATATAAAAATATAAAGGTCAGAGTAATATATACAACTTCAACAACCAGCTCACCGGGTACAGTGATAAGCCAGGAGACCGGAGTACTCCCCGTTACTGTTCCGCCCCACAGCTCCGATCTGTATCTCAGAGAAGGTGCGACACTAGGCTCCAATTCGCAGTTTATGAACCCAATAAGGATCGATATACTCGGTGCAGAATACAACCCATGATAACCGATTATCCGGCAGGTCCACGATTGCTTCCGTAACAACAGAAAAATTTGTTACTTCCTCTATATTAACCGTGTTTGAAAAGCACAACTTTGCATTCCCGACATCTGAATGCGTGCAGTTTAGGTCTCTTTAACCAGTAAATAGTACCCGGAAGACCGCTCAGGATGGTTGGTATTCCCATAGACTCGTCTATATCTCTCCAGGAAATACCACCAACTGAAGGTATATACCCTTCCTCCATGGTTCTGTTACACTCCGGGCAATTAATCCCATTCTTTTCAAACCTTGTAGTAAGTTCTACAGGATGACCGGATTTTGGTTTTCTGTATTGAGTATAGATATAGAAAAGGAAGATCAACCCAAGTACGGCGAAGAAGATCCCAAGACTCATCATGAGCGTGAGCAGGCTGTAGTTCAGATCAAGCTCGGAAGATAGCATGCAGTCCGAGGGGCTTGTTTCCAGATATTTAATAGAAATAATATCGCCCGGATTCTGACTATCGTATCTTTTTTTGGAAACAGTTAACCGGCAAAAAACTTCCTTGCCACCGGGGTTTCCGTATGCTACCAGGAATTGATGATGGTCGGAAGGTAAAGTGTTTCCGGTAATTTCTATCTCACCATTTACGAGTACTCCTTTCATTTTGATCTCGGCTTTCGAGGAAATGCCGTTTTTATCCAGGTTGTAAACATCGTAGTATTTACCGGAATACAAATATAGAAGGTATGAAGCCGCAGCAATTATCAGAATTGCCAGCGATACCTGTATTATTAATTCAAGTTTTTTTGACATCGTCCACCCACCCCTCAATAAAACATTATTATATATAATAAATTATCGTTCTTTTTTAACTATTTCTCCCGATGTGTGCCTTCTCCGAAACCACTTTCGATCAAATTTTCAATTTCCTGTAATGCGGCTTCCGAATCTTTACCAGAAATTATGATATCGATTCGCGATCCTCTTACAGCTGCCAGGGACAACACTCCGAGAATACTTTTACCATCGACAAGGTAACCGTCCTTTTGCACCTTTACGGATGATTCGAACCTGCTTGCAACCCTTACGAAGTTTGCAGCTGCTCTTGCATGTAATCCGAGTGTGTTCTTTATGGTAAAGCTCTTGTGCAACTCCGCTTTGCTCAAATTACCAGTCCTGTATGTAAGTTATTGTAATTTTGAATAATAATATAAGCCAGATTTAATTCAATCGATTTTATTTCAGGGTTGAAATAGTTTCCTGTCTATTTCAGGATTGATCTTCAGAGAATTTAGGTAGGATAGCTTCAGAAGATAACCCTCGGCTGATATCTCGACTTCCATGGGGAAATATTCATCCCTCCCCTTTACGAAATTGTCATAATTTATCTCAACCGTTTTTCCACGATCCAGGGTCACCAGAGCTTTTTGTACTCTTTTATTTGCAGGATTGACGAACAGTATAGTCAAGGTTCCTATCGAGTTTATATATCTTATTCTGAACAGTCTCGACTCGTTATCAATATCCAGCGAATAACCCTCTTGCCACAATCCGAAAGGGACTTTCCCCAAAAGTATATCAGTGAGAACATCTGTAGTGATTTCCGGCGGTATGCCCGGATAGAAATAGGATAAATTAAAACGGGATGCATTCTCAAAAACCATCTCATCGCGTGAAGTCCTTAGATAGACCTTTTCACCGTTGGATACAAGAACTCCAACAGTTTTGCCGAATAGTGCGAGTATCTCAAGCCTGAAAAAATCCGGCTTTTCCACGATAGTTGCCTGTTTGAAAGAACTGTTCTCATCAATACTCTCGATCCTTACCGACGCCATACCTTTAAGAGAATGAACAGCACTCTGATTCTCCTTTATTGTCCGCGTAATTTCATTAATGTTAATATTCGTAATTTTGATATTCTGCCCGACAGTTGCACATGACTGGAGCAATACAGTTAGTAAAAATAACAGCAGAGGGGAAGCAGCTGCTTTAATATTAAAAGGAATTATATCGATTTGTATATCTCCTCTATTTTTTTCTCCAGTCGATTTTTCAGTTCCAGATTCTCTTTCATATCCATATCATTATTTTTCAACAAGCTCAGAGCTTTGCCGTAATTCTCCAGTGCCTTAACCCTGTCAGCTTTTTTCATATAGACATCGCCCAGATGTTCCTTAATCGCCGGATCTTCGGATGACATATCAGATGCCTGTTTTATATACTCCAGGGCCTTATCGTAATCTCCTCTCTGATAATACAGCCAACCGAGACTATCCACTATGTAGCCGGAATCCGGTGATAGCTGCATCGCTTTTCTGATAAATTTTTCTGCTTCGTCCAGATTAACTCCTTTCTCCGTATAGGTGTAGCCTATAAAATTCATTGCGTCCGCATGTTCAGGGTTTACCGAAAGCAGAGATCTCATGGTTTCTATTGATTTGTCTTCCTGTCCGTTGTAAAAATAGGCAACACCCAGGGAGTATATGATCGACTCATTCCCGGGATCTTTATTCAGAAAATTCTGATACAGGGATATTGCCTTATCGTATCGATCCTGCTTTCTGTATAACTGACCAAGGTAGTTTGCAAAAGTTGCATTTTGAGGATCTTTTTCAAGCTGCTTCACGATCATGTCGACAGCCAGAGCTGTCTCGCCATTATTCTCATGTATTCTGGCAAGCTGAAAAACCGCATTATTGTAATAATCGGATCCGGTACCAATCTGTTTGAATATTTTTCTCGCTTCGCCGGTCTTGCCCATGTTAAGCATACATACGCCTGTATAATATATTGCAGAGTCATTATCAGGCTGCTGCTGAAGAACATAATTCAGCTTTCTGAGTGCCTCGGCATACATCCCTTTTTGTACATAAAGTATTCCGAGCTTCAATTTTATATCCGAATCATTACTGTCATACACCTCGGCGTTCTCAAACTGCGTTACAGCTTCATCGAGTCTGTTGTTCCTGTAGAGGAAACTTCCGTACTCCTCGTATACAATAGGACTGTCATGATATTTATTCAAAAGCTTCTTATAGCAGGATTCAGACCTGGCCGGGTTACCAAGATTTTCATAGATGACCGACAGCGTAAGCAATGTAGCATAATTATCCGGATCAATATCGAGTATTTCGCTATATATCTTTTCAGCCTCGGAGAGTTTTCCCTGTTCTCTAAGTACTTCGGCAAGATAATAGTGTGATTTTATATCGGATGGTTTTATTCCTATGGATCTTCTCAGATACTTTTTAGCTTCTTCATAATTATTTCTGTCTATGTAATAAACGCCCAGCAGGAGATTCGATTCATAGTCACCGGGGTCCAGAGCAACTGCTTTTTTAAGAATATCCTCAGCTTTTTCTTTTGATTTATCATCGTCTGAAGCCGCATAAAGTTTGCCAAGAACTTTATATGGAGGAACATAATCCGGATCGGACTTTATAGCTGATTCCAGTGTTTCAATTGCTTTTTCCATCTTATCCGAAACCAGGTATAGAAGAGCAAGATTATATTTAAGGTAGGGAGAATCCGGGTCGGACTTGAGAGCAAGTTCCAGTTCATTTATAGAGCCCGGAAGGTCTCTGTCATAGATCTTCATTCTGGACAAAGTGAAATGATAGTATGCATCATACATATCATCCGGGAACTCATGTGGTTTTTCACTGGATTCCAGTTCGTGTTTATGAACCTGTTCGGGCTGCTTTACACCTGCACACGATAGCAATAAAAAAAGTATAAAGCATGCGTATAGAAGGTTTTTTATTCTCATGTTATTGATAATACAATACATTAAGTCCTATCTTGCCAACAACTCTGATTATATCAGTGCTTTTCGAAATATCTCCCTCAAGTAATTTGATGTGTGTTGCATCAGCCGGGAACTGGCCAAAAGTCGGATCTACGGCCAGCCAGCCACCGGCATATATTTCATCCCACGCATGATAATAGAACCTGCCATCAAGATATACAATACCAAGCACCACCTTAACCGGAACCCCAGCAGCCCTGGCAAGTGCGGCAAAAAGTACAGAGTGCTCATTGCAATCACCTTTTCTCGACTCAAGTATATCAACAGAATCGGGAATACTGAGCGTTGGTACTTTTTCAAGATTTTCAAAAACCCAGTCATTTATTAAACGGGCTTTCTTCTTCTTATCGGTTGCGTTTCCCGTTATCTGCTTTGACTTCTTAACAATTTTGCTGTCAGTTGTGTTTATAAGATTACTGCCCTTCAGGTATTTATCGATATCACCGGAACTTCCCGATCCAGAACCGTTCCCGGAACCAATTTTTCCGTTCACATTTATATCCAGCCTGTTCCCCGAGAGGAACTGTCTGTAACCGTCGTTAATATCCAGATCACTGAAATCATCTATTCCTTTAATCTCTACTTTCATTTCTCTCACATCTCTTGCATTTTTAATTATCTTTCCCGAAGGGATCGATGTCTTTTTTACGATATCGAAGCTGTCTTCATCTTCTCCGTTTTTAACTGATTCATCAGACAGGTATGAGACGAATCCCGGGGGTATTTCCTCTTTAACTTTTTTCCCATCGGATGTAATCCACATATCAGTACTTGTTCCCATTGCATCGACCTTTACTTTGTAAGCATCATAGCTGCCTGACGGTGTAGACACTTCTTCTTTCCCCTTAACACTTACAACTGCTTTCAGCTTTGTAAGATCTCCTCCTGTATAAAATATTATCGGGTCGAACAGATAGAATATATGTTCATCTCCCTTATTCATTCCCAGTGAGGCGAGTTTTCCTGGTAACAGGGAAGGAAGGATATAATCCCTGTTTAGATCCAGCATGATCACCTTGGGATTGTCCCCTCCGCTCCTCATTATTAACTTATCCCCTTTTTGAACACCGATTAGTTCAAGATTTGCCGAATCAGATTTCAAACTGTACTCAAAGCTGTTTATTTTTCCGTCTCCGAGTATATAATCCGATCTTAAATCAAGCGATGTTCTTGTACCCAGAACCGTTATGTTCATAACAGAATCTTCATATACCTCCATACTGTCATTATCACCCGTAATCTTTGTGTGTGTATAGCCGATCCTGCCTCCGTCAGACATTATTCCCATCCAGTATTCTGATACGTTGCCGGATGATAATTCAGCTGAGAATACCGTTGTTATTAAAACAGGACAGATAAAAAATATCAGAAATAATACTGTTGTCCTTTTTAGCATAGTAATTACTCTACATCGGTTTTATCCTCAGACAACAACTGAATTCCCGATTTTAAAAACAGCTTTGGGTTCTGTAAACTAAAATATTTGTAAAATTGTTTATATCTTCAAATGATTGACACCTGATAACTGATTAGGTTCAATAAATATGCCAATGGATCTTGAAAATATATATTCAAAGGTAATGGAAAATCAAAGAATTACTCCTGAAGATGCACTTGGACTTTTAAAAAAAGGTGATCTTCTTCAGCTCGGGGCCCTGTCCAACCAGGTAAGAAAAAGACTGAATCCCGAGAACATAGTTACCTTCGTTGCCGACACGAATCCGAACTACACAAACGTATGTGATACTGAATGTCTTTTCTGTGCATTCTGGCGACCGAAAGATGCATCCGACGCATATACGCTGAGTGTTGAACAGCTGGTAACAATGATGAAAACATATTACCATAACGGTGCAACTACTGTCCTCCTACAGGGTGGACACAACCCGGACCTTAAGCTGGATTACTATTCAGAGATAGTTAGGCGCGTAACCACCGAAATTCCGGGTCTTCATTTGCATGCATTCTCGGCACCGGAAATAGCGGCTATAGCGAAATACGAAAACCTTACCACAGGAGAGGTCCTTAAACAGCTCTGGGATGCAGGGTTGAGGACGATACCCGGCGGCGGAGCAGAGATACTCACAAACAGGATAAGAAAGAAAATAAGCCCGCTCAAGATCAATGCTGACAGATGGATTGAAATAACCAGGGAAGCACATCTGACAGGTTTTAAAACGACAGCAACAATGATGTTCGGCCATTTCGAGGAAGATCAGGACATTATCGAACACCTGAAAAGGGTGAGAGACCTGCAGGATGAAACAGGTAATTTCCTTGCTTTTATACCATGGATATTTAAACCAAAGAACACTTTTCTTGAGAGGAAGATAGATTCTGAAGTAGGTGGTGACAGGTATCTCAGGGTTCTTTCCGTTTGCAGGATCTTTCTGGACAATTTCCGTCATATTCAGGGGTCATGGTTCACGCAGGGGAAAAAAATGGGTTCGCTGACAATGAATTACGGTGCAAACGACCTCGGCGGTACACTATTTGACGAAAATGTTCTTGCATGTGCCGAGAACAGACAACGCTCTTCTATCGATGAGCTTGTCCACATGATTCGAAGTGCGGGTTTCATTCCCGCGCAGAGAAATACATATTACGAGATAATAGATCAATTCTGATAAAACTCATTTCACACTACTTGTCAGAGTACTTTAATTAAAATTGTTTACAATTTACGATTTTGTGAGATATCATTTCTTAAAACCGGATTGGAGGTCTAATTAAATTGTCTTTCCCGAATAATATGAAAAAGTTCATACCCCTAATTTTATTGATGTTCCCGCTTGTTGCTTCCTGTGGTTCAAAGAGAACTTTTGAGACACAGGCTCCCACACAGAATCTGGCTGGTTATACGATCCTCGAAATACCCGATTTTCACTCGAACGTTGAAGGACTATCTCCTGATACACTGTGGACGATGCCGAATCAGATAGCAAAGGAGCTCAGGAACGATAACACCTTCACAGGGGTAAGCAGAGCCCCGCTTGATATCTCTAACGGCGTGCTTATACTGGACGGGACCATTACAGAGGTAAAACCCAGGGAATGGTACAAACAGGCCGTCTCGAACGTCAGGGTGGTTGTAAAAGTAAGGCTTATCGATAAGTCGGAAAGCCTTGTCATAGCTGAAGCCTATTTCGAGGGTACCGCAAGCTGGGGTGTTCTTAGCGGAGGTAAGGTAGTTGCGGATATGAGACTTATTAACGAGATAACTGACTACCTAAAACAGAACTATCCCAACAGCAACAGGCCTCGACGGTAGCTCAGCACAGTTTTATAATCCAGATGTCGTCCCGGAAGTTAACATAGCAATCCATTGAGCACGTGTTGCTTAGATAATACTCGAAGAATTCATAAGCAGAGCCTGTATAAACGGTTTTACCCTCAAAATCCAAGATATTCATGTCGTCAAGCCCCTGACACTCGCAGGTTGATAATTCGAAATCTATCCCGTTTGTGAACTCGGTCTCCTGAAAGCTGACCCTGTCTATACATAAGAAACCTGCATTGCTGTCAAGTGATAACGAGATTTTCACAGTCTTCCCGCCACCCTCAAGAATTTTTTGAGCGAGATATTCATCTATTGTTCCCAAAGGGATTTGTCTTGAATTTATTTTATTCAGTTCTGGTCTTTTTTCTACCGTCATATTCTTCCATAATATCCACAAGATTTTTTACATTTTTGTAAACAGTCTTAAATGTAACAGGTTCATCCTTACCGAAAAGTGCACTCGAGACACCGATCACACCCACACCCGCATTGAAATAATCAGTCATGTTGGTAGCTGTTATACCGCCCGTTGCCATTATATCGATAAAATCTATCGGCGTTCTGATCGCCTTAATATATTCAGGTCCTCCGGTTTGCGCAGCGGGAAATATCTTCACCATATCTGCACCGAGTTTCCATGCATTAACGATCTCCGAAGAAGTAAGAGCACCTGAAATTACAGGAATGTCGCTTGAGTTGCAGTATTGAATTATATCCGCATCAGTATGGGGAGAAACTATAAATCCCGCACCGTATTCACGAGCCTTTTTTGCAGTTTCCCTGTCGAGCACAGTTCCGGCTCCGACAAGAACATCTCTCATTCCTGACAGTTCACCAAGAACTGCAAGTGAGTCTTTACCTTTCATGATAATTTCCAAAAGAGCTACACCTGCTTCTACACAAGCTTCTGCATGCATCATCGTCTCTTTTACATCAGCAACTCTGAGCACGGCTATAATTTTATTTTCCTTTAAATATGCAAGATTCTTAACCATATTAAAAAATAACTTTTCATTAAAATAAAATAATGTAAATTATTCAATGATTATAGAAAATTAGAATTTATATTGAATTGTTAATTTACCTTATTCTGTTATAATTTATTAATAATCTCCGTTTTAAAATGAATGCAATGCATACACATAGCATAGAAACAAGAGTCAGTAATTTCATAGATAAAAGCAAGGAGCTGGGATTAAAGGTTACTCCTCAGAGAATTGCTATATATCGTGAGCTTGCTAAAACCGACCAGCATCCAAGCACAGAAATGATCTATAAGAAGATCAAAAACTATTATCCTAGTATCTCCCTGACTACTGTTTACAGAACTCTTGAAACCTTTGAGAAACTCGGGCTCATATCCGTAGTGAATGTGCTTTACAATGCAGCAAGATACGATGCAAATCTTAACCCGCATCACCACATTGTATGTGTGAACTGCAAGAAGATCGAAGACGTTTACGACGAAACCCTGGATGACACAAAGATAAATACCGAAATAGATGATTACCGTGTTACCGGGTTCTCTGTTCTTTTCAACGGAATTTGCAAGGATTGTTCAGAGAAGGCCACACAGTAATTTTTTCATAAAAATCTGATTTTTTCTTTTACATTAATCATTCCGCATTCAGGTAAGGCTTTATACTAACACCCACCATTCATTTTTTTAAAATGTTTTTAATGTATAATATTTTAAATTTTTCAAATACATTAATGATATTATGAGTCTGCCCAGGGGACTAGAACAAGCATTGAATTTCGGTTTTATGGATTCCATCTTTTCGAGACGCTCGAGAAGATTCGGCCTGGGAATGGAAATCCGTGAAGGGAACCTGAAGTACCGTTCGAAGCACAAACCGGTCCCCCTTTCAGAACTGGAGGAAGCCTATCTAATATGGGCTGGCACCGGCACTACCGGTCTCTCTCTCGGCGACCTTCCAAGGAGCGGCATATCATGGCTATTTCAATGGACCGGGAGAAGCTGGCCCTGCTCCTGCAATTCACATTCTACAGAGCTTTTTTACACTAATGACAATGGACTTTACATGGTAAAGCTTTTTGATTACCTGCCGGAGAGCACCTCTCTATTCAGTTCAAGATCCCGCGAGGACCAACTTAACACAATTCTTGATATTTTCAGAAAAAGACGGATAAGACTTGAGAACGGACGTGCAGACCTTCCTGACAGTGAACCCGGTCTTTTCGACTTCAATTCATGGAACACAAATAAACCGGGAACAACCTTTTTTATTCCGGTTACGAATACTACTGTCGAATACATGGTACTTCTTTTTATATATTTCGGTGCCAAATACGGTTTTAACATTATAGATGAACTGAACGGAGGAAGATCCTGCGGACTTGATAAATGGATAGAGAAAGGATATATAAGGAATGACGTACAGATGTCTCTTTTCGATCTCGAACTCAGGGTACTTACAACACTTAATGTTGAACAGGCTTTTATTTGTCAGAATATGAACCTCGCCCTACAATCACTTGGACTTGGAGGGTGGGCGTTCACAGGTCTTTTACCTCATTATGCACTTGGACTAGACCCCGATCACAGAGGTCTGGGGTTCAGGTTCAATAAACCTGAAAAATCACTAAGGAAAATAACTTCACCCTACCCTGTAGGTCTTGACGGATTCTTCGAGTCTCTCACACCCCCCTACGTCAAAAACATGGGCGAAGCTGTAGACAGGTTCATTAGCACAAGAGGTGAATTCTGGAAAGAGGATAATTCATACCCATACAAAGAACCTCAAAATATACTTAAAGACGAGTATCATCCTAGCGAAGTCAGGATACAGATAGTAAAGGATTTCTGTACTTATATTTATGAGAATTACGGCAGATTCCCTGCATTCCTCGACCCGATGTTCGCAAGGCTCGTTTTCCAGGCGCATCACCTGGATATAGATTTCTACGATGAACATTACCAGGAAGGTGCTTACACAGACCTTCACAGGGATCACTTCATACTATGGCACAGCGATATGAAGAACCCTTTCGCTGATGATAGCTGATATAACTATTTCTTCACCCTTTCAATATAATTCCCGTTCCTTGTATCAACTTTTATTCGATCGCCAACTTCTACAAAAAGCGGAACGGTGATAACTGCACCCGTTTCAATAGTAGCAGGTTTAGTTGCTCCTGAAACAGTATCACCCTTAACTCCGGGGTCTGTCTGGGTTACCTCAAAATCCACAGTCGTAGGTATTTCGATACCTATCGGTTTATTTTCGTAGAACTGAACTGTAACTTCCTGCTGATCTTTAAGAAAATTGCTGGCGTCTCCTATTTGTTCTTCATTGAAACCGTACTGTTCATAGGTCTCGGTATCCATAAAATGATATCCTACATCGTCCTTGTAAATGTACTGCATGGTTTTCCTTTCGATGTCCGGTACGTTGAAACTATCTCCGGATCTGAACTTCTTCTCCTGTACTGCCCCCGTAACAATATTCTTTAATCTAGTTGTTACAATCGGGCTACGCTGCGCCATCTTGCTTTGCTTGTATTCCACGATTTCCCATATCTCGCCATCAACCTCCAACTTTAAACCCTTGTGAAACTTGCTTGTGTCAACAACTCCCATATTAAGCTACGCCTCCGTTTATAGTGTCACTGATTATCATCATGATCTTCTTCCACGGGCCTTAGTTTACCCTCATAGACCGGTATTTTATAGTCTTCATCAGCCCAGGAGGCAAGGTCCAGATACTTACACCTTTTTGAACAAAACGGTCTCCATTCATTATTCTCCCATTCGGTGTAACTGTTACATTCGGGGCATTTTACTTTCATTCTAATAACCTTCCGGATTATTTCTTCTCAAATGACTTATCTATCAGCTCACAGATAATATGAGCGGTGGTAATATGCACTTCCTGTATTCTTCCGGTTGATTTTGAAGGGACTGAAACTACACAATTAGCAATTTTCTTTATTTTTGGAGCGGTCTGTCCGGTGAACGCAATAGTTTTCAATCCCATTTCGTTTGCAGTCTCAAGCCCCTTTATGACATTTTTTGATTTACCACTTGTAGTTATTCCCCATGCGAGATCATTTTTCTGACCCAGCGCAAGTATTTGCCTGGAAAAAACCTGCTCATAGGAATTGTCATTTGATATAGAGGTAATTATGGACCCGTCGGTATTTAAAGCAATTGCGGGAAGAGGTCTTCTGTCAATGCTGTATTTGTTTATGAACTCGGATGCTATGTGCTGCGCATCGGCCGCACTGCCTCCATTTCCAAAGATAAGAACTTTACCACCAGATTTAAAGCATTTTTCAATAATCTCTTTTGCCTGTATTATGGAATCATATGATCCTTTCGCAAATTTCAGCTTTAAATCCGCACTCTCTCTCAGAATTGATATTATGAATTCTTTCACTTTATGTCCTCCTGAATAATCTTTCCAGATGTTCAAACGTCAGTTCACTCACAACAGGTCGGCCATGAGGACAATGGAAAGGGGAATCGGCCATATCAAGCTCTTCGAACAGTGCTCTAATTTGCTGTTCATTCAATTTATGGTTCGCCCTTATAGAACCGTGGCATGCAATAGTAGCGAATATCAGGTCCAACCTATCATTGAGACTTCTGCTCTCACCTGTCTCTTCCATCTCGTTGATCAGGTCTATGAAGAGCTCCTTCACCCCACTTGAACCCAGTAGTGAGGGAACAGACCTTAGCCTTACTGTATTACTCCCGAATCTTTCAGCTGAAAATCCGATAGATTCGAGCTCTGACCTGTATTGGCCTAGAACTTTTAATTCCCCTGGTGACAGTTCTATTATCTCCGGGATAAGGAGTTGCTGAACATTGCCTGTATTATGCTCATTATAATTTCGTTTTACTTTTTCATAGTTAACTCTTTCATGGGCTGCGTGCTGGTCTATCAGGACCATGCCATTTCCCGATTCGCAAACTATATACAGGTTTCGAAGTTGACCTACGACGTGAAGTCCTGAAAAATATTTATCATCACCGAATATGGCACCGGACCCCGGTGTTGTAATGCTATGCTCCTCTGTAATTTCGTGATCTAAACCGGTTGCATGAGATTTTTGTGTATTATTTTGATAGTATCCTGTTTGTTCCGATAACAGAGTATTGTTTTCATGTGTATCTCCCTTTTCACCCGGATGAGGAATAGATCTCTCGTATTTTTCAGTTCTGTCGTAAAAACTTTCTCCCGGCATAAATTCCCCGCCCTCATTTCTAACGGTGAACCAGGGAGCTTTATTCAAAACAGATTCCAGAGATCTCTTTACCAGATCTCCGATTATTTTTTGATTTCTGAATCTTATCTCATGCTTTGTCGGATGCACATTAACGTCAAGATCGGAAGGAGGCACCTGCAGAAATAGAACTCCCTGGGGATACTTCTTGTTTTCTATCTGCTTACCATAAGCATCCAGGATCATCCTTGTCAGGAACCTGTCTTTCACGGGTCTGTTGTTAACGAATGTAAAGAGTTTCTGAGTTGTCGTCCTGCTGCCAAGCGGGCTAGAGACATAACCTAGAACAGAGCTTTCACCAGAACTTTCCCTGAATTCAAAAAGCCTGGTGTTGGGGATAATATCATATATTCTTTCAGACTGATTCTTTTTCCTGTTGAGATTTAGAACTTTCTTACCGTTGTGAACTAGTTCGAATGATACGTCAGGATGGCTTATCGCTTCTCTTTGTACTATATCTATTACTCTTCCGAGTTCGGTCTCAACTGTTTTCAGGAATTTAAGTCTCGGGGATGTATTATAGAAAAGTCTGCCAACCTCGACACTAGTACCACGGGGACAGCCGACGTCCTGAACTTTTTTTATCAAACCACCCCTTACATTTATTTCAGTTCCGGAAAGATCACCTTCGACCTTGGTTCTGAGTGTAAACACAGATATACTTGCAATGCTCGGAAGGGCTTCTCCCCTGAATCCGAGTGTATTTATTGAGAATATATCATTTACATCTTTTATCTTGCTCGTTGCATGCCTCTCCAGACTCATAATTGCATCGTCTCTGGACATACCTGAACCGTTATCTCTAACGGATATATATCTCTTTCCTCCAGATTTGATCTCTATATCTATCCTGTCCGCAGATGCATCTATTGAATTCTCAATAAGTTCTTTTACTACAGAATACGGACGCTCTATAACTTCACCTGCGGCAATTCTTGAAACGATTATATCCGGCAATATACGTATGTTAGCCATTGAGAAAGTTTAAAATAAAATCATGTTCAATTAAATACAAATAAGGATTAATATCCAAGGGGTGTCGTATCTATAAAACTTTGTATAATAATAAAAACAGAATAAATAACAGTGGAACAACTATGGACATTACTGCAAATACGGAGTAGACCGACAATGTTTTCTTTGCACTCACTCCGAATACATCCTGTGACTGTTCATTTAGTTTTTTCAGAAATTCTTTTAACATCTGTTTCACTCTTCAGCCTTCTGCTCTCTTTTTTTCTTTTCTTCAGTTTCTTTTCTAATGGTCCTCAATGACGAGATAAGGGAGTCTACAGGAATAGCAACAAGACTTATAAGTTCAATTGTTCCCCTTGAACACAGGTCAACCGAGATCTCTCCGATCGTCTCGTTATCAGGGGCTTCCACTATATTGACGAAATCATATTGTCCCAGTGTTGCATATTGTTCAAGAACTTTAATACCATCTTTTTCAAGTTCTTTAACAACCTCTTTCATTCTCCCGGGATTTTGTTTAATTGTTCTTCTTCCTTCCGGAGTTAATTTGCTTAACAGAATATATGTATTCATTTGTTACACCATTATTAGACCATCTACAGGGAAATATGTTAAATACAGTTAATAACTATATCAAGTTCCTTAACAAATATCTTTGATACCGGTATTTAAACTTCTTTAAAAGTATTTATAATGTATAATTTAGTTCCAAATAATCAAATTTTCGGTGTAATCATGAATACAAATACAAAAAGCAATATCAGCTCATTCCTTATATTTCTCCTGTTAATTTTCTTTTGCATATCTATACAGAACTCATATTCTCAGAGTGTTGTTGATCCCAAGGGTTCTATAGTTGTGAAAGATTTTGTCTGGGGAGCCGGCGGAAGGGGTCAGGCAGCTATATTAAAAGAGATAACATTAAAGAATACCAGCACCAAAGAATACAGGAACATAGAGATAGAACTCGAACTTTACAGTAATAATCAAACACCACAGGGTTCATTAAGAGGGACTATCAAAGAAACACTTCCACCAGGTAGTGAAAAAACATTCCATAACGTAAAATTCGGCTACATGAATTCCGAACTGAACAAATCTACTGCAAGGGTCGTAAGAGCAGAAGAAATTGAGAGGGGAACACCTACCCGCCCGAGCTCCCTACTGCTTGTAAAGGACTGGAAATTTTCCGGAGGTCGCTACGGAACGGAAGCTATTCTAAAATACATCACAATAGAGAACAGAAGCAGCACCAACTATAAGGATATAAAGATAAAACTCAGCAACCTTGGAGTAAGCGGTCCAAAGGTGGGTATTGAAGGATACACATCTTTTGTAGTTATACATGATGTTATTCCGGCAAAATCAGCCAGGACATTCAGAGATATTAATATAGGTTTCAGACATCCCGATGCCATACGATACAATATCGAGGTAATGAATGCTGAAAAAATATCGGCCAAGGAAATGAGGATAAAACTCGCAGAAAAGCAAAAGGAGGAAGCCGCTTCAACCGGTAAAGACCAAACGAAATACACAGTAGTCAAAGAAGAAAACAAGTCCTCCCTTGCAGAAAGATACAAGAAGGAACTTGAAGCACAGAATAAATCAGAAGTTTCCGGGACCGAAGGTGCAATGGGTGAACAGCCAGTTGAACAGATAACTTCTGAGAAAGAGGAAAAGGTCGTTGCAGGCGAAGCAAAACCCGAAGATAATGCCTCCGAAACAACCGGTGAGGAAACCGGCGCTGCTGTAGCTATAAAACAGGGAGAAGAACCGGTGGCAGAGAAAGAAGTTCCTCTCCCGAAATACGACATAGTCGTAAAGTCATTTAAATGGGGAAGCGGTGTTCCTGGAACGGAAGGAACAATTAAAAACCTTACGCTGGAAAACAAAAGTAGTATCAATTATACGAGAATACGTCTTCTGGTTGAATTTTATTCTTCTACGGATATACCACTGGGTTCAAATGATCTGTTCATTTACGATAATCTGCTTGCTGGAGAAACAAAAACCTTCAGGAATCTTAATATCGGTATGATACAGGTGCTTCCTGAACAGCGTAATATAAAAATCACGGTCAAGGATGCAGAAGCATTCAACAGATAGGATTTATCTGTTTTTAAATAAATTTTTATAAAGGAATTTACAGACAGGTAAGTAAATGCTATTCGATCTCCCCGTCGAACAGACTGGAAGCTTCATCGATTATCTCCCCGAGTCTGTCCTTGAAAAGATCTATTCCCCCCAATGGTATGACAATACAGGAACGACCACCGCTCAATTCCGTGATCCTGAGATATTTACCCTTGTGATTCTCCTTAACATCGAAAAAAAACCTCTTGGATTCTATATCTACGTATTTACTTGTATGTTCCTTTTCGACTTTGTCCATTATCTCTACCTCCGCCTCTGTTTTGCTATGGGATATTATTGGATTGGAAAGAATAACTCCAAATTACAAAAAATCAAGATTGGAGAAATTGAGCAGTTCCCGGATTTGGCTTACAGTATCCATAGCGTATATTTTTCTCTGACTTATCATTTAATTACAGGAATAAATAGAGTGGCAAGAACAAATATTGATCTACCCGAATCTTTCGTATTCACCACACAAATAGATGTCCGCATTGATGACATTAACTATGGGGGTCATCTCGGACATGACAGTGTAATTACCCTGACCCATGAAGCCAGGGTAAGGTTCTTCAATAAAAACGGTTTTTCCGAAAAGGATATAGATGGTCTCGGGATCATAATTTCTGACCTCGCAGCTGTTTATAAATCCGAAACTTTCTACGGAGATCAACTCACTGTAAAAATAGGGATTGGTAAAATTTCAAAACACAGTTGCGAAATTCTATACCTGCTTGAGAACAGTCTTAAAAATGCAGAGGTTGCAAGAGTCAAGACAGGAATAGTCTTTTACGATTACAGGAATCGCAGGGTCGCAAGAGTCCCTGTAAGTTTTTTACAAGCCGTAAATGAAACCTGAGAAGTTACCTTACTCACTCTTTTTGGATAACTTGTAGCCGATATAAAGCGTTGTATCCCCCCTCTTCACAAGAAAGAGCGCAAGCTTGTCAGTTCCGGTATTCCGCAGTGCTTCATTATAATCATCCAGGCCGTTTATCTGCTTTTTATCTATCTGAAGAATTATATCACCGGGTCTGAATCCAGCTTCCCATGCTTCGGTTCCACGGGCAACATTGGTAATTATCACACCTTTGTTCTGACTCAGATTGTAACGATTTGCAAGATCGGGTGTTATCTCCTGAACTTCCATATCGAGCTCTTTGGCAGAGCTGAGTTCCGTGGGTTTTTTCTGTGTATCCTTAAGCTCGCCAAGTGTTATTTCAATACTACTTTTCTCACCGTTTCTTAGAATGGTAAGTGAGACCTTTGAACCCGGGTCTGAAAGGGCAACCAGCTTTGTAAGATCAGAGAAATCTTTAATTTCATTACCATTGAAACCTACGATCACGTCTCCCCTCTTGATCCCCGCTTTATCTGCAGGACCGTTTTTGCTTACATCAGCAACAAGTGCTCCGTTGGTACCTGAGAGTCCAAGACTTTGCGCTATTTCAGGTGTAATACTCTGGATTACCACACCCAACCATCCACGTGTGACTTTTCCGCTTTCTTTAAGCTGCGTGATTATGTGAGAAGCCATATTTATTGGTATTGAGAACCCTATCCCCTGTCCACCTGCAACTATTGCCGTATTAACTCCTACTACTTCACCTTTGAGATTAAACAAAGGCCCTCCGCTATTTCCAGGGTTCAGAGGAGCATCCGTCTGTATAAAATCGTCATAAGCACCGAGCCCCAGAGATCTTCCCTTGGCACTTACAATCCCGGCTGTCACCGTGTACCCAAGTCCGAAAGGATTACCTATGGCCATTACCCAGTCACCAATCTTCAATTTATCTGAATCTCCGAGTTCAACGGCATGAAGCTTTTCATCTGGATTTATTTTCAGCAATGCTATGTCGGTCTTTGAATCCTTCCCGACTATCTCGGCCTTGTATTTCCCTCCGTCTTCCAGGATCACCTGTATATCTTCAGCTTTATCAACAACGTGGTTGTTCGTGACCACATACCCGTCAGAACTTATAATAAAACCAGAACCGAGACCACGTCTTCTGAATTCCTGCTGATGGTTGTCACCAAAAAACTTTTTAAAGAATTCCTCGAAAGGATCATTGTCACCAAAAGGGGAACGCTGGAAATTCGGGAACGCACCTCTTTTCACAACGCTGGTAGTACTAATATTCACCACTGAAGGTGTCTGATCCTCGACCAGTTTTGAAAAAGAAGGAAACTGGTTAAATGATTCAGAACTCCCGTAATTCTCTTCATTATTCTCGGTTGTCTGTTTATGTAGTTCTTCGGTACTCTGTTTACCTACACTTCCGTTTTCCTCAACCTCATCCGCCTTCCTGCAACCTGTCAGTATTGAAGAACCTGCCAGAAAAATAACTAGGAAAATTGGTAGTAACCGTCTCATGAAGTTAACCTCCTGATATATAATCTCATAGCGCATGCATTGGACCGGTTGGCTCAATAGTCTAACATATGCCGGTTAGCTTAATAGTTATTAATAATAACCAAATAATTCATGATATTTATAAAAATATTTTGCCTGATAGAAGTTTTGTTTAATTTATATCAGTGATTTTACCGGATACTATATCCACTACTCTTTGAGCTACATCTGCTGGATTCAGGTCGTCTGTATCCAATATGTAGTCGGATTGTTCATAAAGAACTGCCCTTTCATTAAGTAATGTCTGAGCCTTTTCAAAAGGGTTTTCGACTTTCAGGAGTGGTCTTGTACTATCTCCTGATATTCTTCTCCATATAATTTCGATACCGGCTTTAAGGTAAATAGATACACCATTCTCTTTAATTATTCTCCTGTTTTTATCCCTCAGGACTATACCGCCGCCGGTCGATATAACAAAATATTTATTGTTGTTAACCACATCTGTCAGTGTTTCAGATTCGATATCGCGGAAATACTTCTCTCCCCCGGTATTAAAAATCTGTTCTACACTGGCATGTGCGTTCTTTTCTATTATCCTATCGAGATCGAAAAAGCCGATACCTATTTTTTTTGCGATAATCCTGCCTACGGTACTTTTACCGGCTCCCATAAATCCTACAAGAAAAATTCTTCGGGAATGGTCCAATTTTAGACTCTCAGTTTTTTCAGGAGGTATTCGAGCTTACCCTCGTCTCTACCCGTTGACGAGAGCTTTTCTACATATTTGCCAATTATATCACATTCAATATTTACAGCTGAACCTAATTCAAGTACACCAAAAGTAGTTTCTTCAAGCGTGTAGGGAATAATATTCACTGAAAAAGAATTATCCACTACCTTGTTTACTGTAAGACTTACACCATCAAGTGCCACAGAACCTTTATTAATCATATATTTTGTGAGTTCAAATGGAATTTTGAACCAGAATTCAACGGATTTGCCAACGTTCTTTTTTGAATCGACCATTGCGATTCCGTCAATATGACCTGTCACAAAATGTCCGCCCAGCCTGCCTCCTACCATTAAGGACCTTTCAAGGTTTATCAAACTGCCGATATTCAGAGCCGACAGATTCGTCTTAGATAAAGTTTCCTCGGAAGCTCCAACAGTAAAGGTATCAGATTTATTCGATGTTACAGTAAGACATGCCCCGTTGACAGCAATGCTCTCTCCCTGTGCAATATTTGCCGCGTCGATTCTGCCGACTTCTATAGTAAATATCTTCTCCATGTTCGCTGATTCTATATTTCTGATCTTACCCGTATCTTCAACTATTCCGGTAAACATGTTATTTACTCCTGTTATAAAAAATACCCAAAAGTAATATGGAAATCGCTCCTATTGTTATACAGGAATCTGATATATTGAAGGGAGGCCAGTGATAACCGGGATAATTGAACCAGTGTAAATCAATAAAATCAGTAACATAGCCGAGCCTGAACCTGTCAATCGAATTTCCGAAAGCACCTCCAAGTATCAGAGAAAGTGAAAATATAATAGGTTTTTCCCTGTGGTCCGTATTTTTAATAATATAAATTACAACTATCAGTGCCGCCACAAGAACTATTACGAAAAAAGGAAGTCTTATACTGTCAGGAAGATTTTTCAGCATTCCGAATGCAACACCCGGATTTCTGATATGTGTGAAATCAAGAACCGGAAGTACCTTTACACTGGAATATAGCGGAATAGTCGATCTGACAATAAATTTTGAAACCTGATCAACCAGGATGACTGTCATTGATACCGCTAGAGAAAAGTAATATTTATTCATAAACCGAATGATTATAAGCAAAGTTCAGATTAGTTCAAATGATTCATATGATTAGCAGTCCATTTTGCCCTGTCTGAAAAATCATGTGCCCATGATTTTTCAGTTCTATCTTCAGAATTATTGTAAAGTGTTGTAACTACATCTGCAGATCCCATATAATCTCCAATCGCATATAGTGATATACCAAGCGTCCTGAGATTATAATTCCTAAGCTGTTTTGTAGGCAACCCTCTTGTATGTGCGGCAAGGGCGTATTTTTGGGCTCTTGTGTAATCACCCATGTCAAAAAATAATTGTCCAAGCAGGTAATACCCCGGTGCAAAAAAGTTGTAACGTGATATCATTTCCTCAAGTATTACAATTTGTTCGGTTTTATTGTTCGTCTTTAGGTAATTCAAATACATAGACCTCAATTCCGGCTCATAATTTGAAAGTTCTGTCTTTATATCGAGCGATCTTTTTAAACCATCTGTTAAAGGTCCGTTCTCAAGCTGCTGATATATCTTAAGTGCAGATTCATAACCCTGTTTTTTCCAAACCACGTTAGCTTTAAGGTTCATTACTATGCTGTCTTCAATTGAGTTACCATTTGAATGGTTGGTAGAAATACCCATAAGTTTCCCGTTTTCTGAATTATAATAGTAGGAGTAGTATAGCAGAGTCTTTATATCAGGGTCATTCTTTCCTATATCATAAGCTTTCGTGAAGTTATATACAGCCTGTCCGTAATTCTCATTGCTGAAGGATCTGAGACCCTCTAATTTGAAATACTCCTTCTCACGCGGACACTGCTCAACAGTAATACTTTTTTCAGAAAACCTGTAATCAGACATATCTCTGCCGTTTTTTACAGGTGAAAGTGTATCCAGGAATTTCTTCCATGAACCGATCAGCTCATCAATATTTTTACCGTAAACTTCAGGATCACCTGATTTATAGAACTTCTTAAACCTGTCTATCCCGTATTTATCAATAAGGAATCTGCAGAAGGATCCCATCAGTGTATAGGAATTTGTCGAAGGCTGAAGCCAGAAATCAATACCCATAATAGTTTTCATATCTATATTACGTCCGGATTCCATGAGCAACTTTGCCCACTGATGAACTGTGAGCCTTTCCTGAGGCCAGTCCGCAGCTACGGCAAGCCCCTCGATAAGACCTACCATTGGGCTTATCTTTAAAATATCCGAACCGAATTGAGAGGACAGAACATGCACTAGCTCATGTTTCAGTAAATCATCCGGGAATCCGTCATAAACAAGATGTATCTCTTTATGAACAGGATTGGCAACTGTTGTCCTGTATGCCCCTATAATCTTCCCTCTGGTCTCAGTGTCCGGATATATATAGGATGTTATCTTTTCATTCGGGTGAACGTCGAGGTAACTGCTAAGCTGTTTGTACCTCCATTCATGGTCAAGTGCAATGAGTTTTATATCTTTTTCTGCCCGTGTCCCGGGTCTGTAGTAGATATTAAAATGATCGGTTTTATAAGACTTGCCTAGAACCTGCTGTTTGATATAATCCCTTGAATACTGAAATCCTAATTTCTCCGAGTATATAAAACTGCTTGCGATTATACAGATAAGAGATAGAAAGATAAGAACTGTTGAAAGACCAAGAGACCTTTCACCTATCCTGTTTTTGATCACTACAAGAGTTATAAGGAAGAACCCCCATACAACTGTATTGAGTCTGTAGAGGATCAGGCTGTTGGTAATTGGTATAAGTTTATCGTATATAGGACCGGGGAAATAACCGAATACAGAATTAAAAAGAAACAGTCCTGGCTGATAGTATAATTCGACGAGTGAATATATGATAACCAGTGAAAGAACAATCGATCCGACAATGAAACCTCTCCTGCCGAAGAAAGCAGAAGTAAAAATCCCAACACCCGTTGAAAAGAAGACCGAGATCACCGGGATCAGCACAAAGAACTCAATACCGGTAGTTACAGAACAGTCTCCCGAAATTGCAGAACTTGCAAGACCTGAAAAAAAAGGGATAACAAGAATCAACAGGTTTAATAGCAGTATTGACGATATATTGTCCGAGCGTTTTTCCCTGACAAAGGATCTGCCGTCTGCTGATTGGTTGTACGCTTCGGATGAAAAGAATACAGCAATATACGAAGTAATTATGGCTGTGAGTACACTGTATTCATAGCCCAGTGTGCCGGCCAGAGGCAAAAAGCAAAAAATAAGGGATATGAAACCGGCAATAAGAATACAGATCAGGAACTTCTTTGTTAGTAAAAGTTCAATAAAAGACATTTACATATTCTATCCTATAAAAAATATCTTTTATTACATTGAGGAACTTCAGCAGATAAGGGAATGAAGAAATTAATATAAGCTAGTCAATATCGAGTATGACGAATTCTCTTACACCGCCCGGAGTTCTGACCTGCACTTCATCGTCAAGGTGTTTGCCTATCAATGCTCTTCCTATCGGTGATGTTATCGATATCATTCCCTTGTCAACATCGCTTTCATCCGGACCTACAAGCTGGTAAGTGAAAGTTTCACCGGTCTCGATATTCTCAAGCTTCACTTTAAGCCCGAAAACAACTCTCTCCTTGTTGGTTATATTTTCAGGATCTATGATCTCGGCTCTACCCATCTTGCTTTCGAGCTCCTGGATCCGTCCCTCTATATACGATTGCCTGTCCTTTGCGCTTTCGTATTCGGCATTTTCGGAAAGGTCACCAAGTGATCTTGCATATTCGATCTGTTTGATCACATCTTTCCTTTCTACTGTTTTGAGCTTGTGAAGTTCCTGTTGCAGTTTTCTGTAACCCTGTGGTGTTATAGGCACTCTTTCCATTTAAATCAACTCCTTTTCAAAATTAATACAAATCTGATCTGTATTCCTGGATCGGTTTGACATCCATATCCATACTGATAAGTACTTCTATAGCCTCTACACCTGCTGTTGCTCCAGCTATCGTCGTAAAATAGGGAATATTATGAGTTAAAGATGTACGCCTTATGGAGTAAGACTGCGCTATTTCCTTTTCGCCAAATGTAGTATTAATTACAAGTTGGACTTGACCGTTCTTAATATGGTCGACTATGTTGGGTCTGCCCTCTATAACCTTGTTAACATTCACACAGTCAATACCATTCGATTGCAGGAATTTAGCTGTACCTTTTGTACACATTATATCAAAATTTATCTTAGCAAGCTTCCTTGCTATGGATAAGACCTTATCGTTTTTATCCTCGTTCTTTACGCTTATGAATGCATTACCTGAAAGCGGGAGCTTATTCCCTGCGGCTATCTGTGCCTTTGCAAAAGCCTTGTTAAGTTCCGAATCGATACCCATTACCTCACCTGTAGACTTCATCTCGGGTCCGAGTATGGTATCAACACCGGTAAATCTCACAAAGGGGAATACAGATTCTTTTACAGAATAGTGTTTGGGGATGATTTCCTGAGTAAAACCGAGCTCTTCAAGTGTTTTGCCCATCATAACCTTCGTGCTCAGTTTCGCAAGAGGAACACCAATAGACTTACTCACAAAGGGAACAGTTCGGCTGGCACGCGGGTTTACTTCAATTAGATATACCTCGTCATCTTTTACAGCAAACTGTATGTTAACAAGTCCCTTCACACCGAGTGCTATGGATAATTTCTTTGTCTGTTCCTTGATTTCCTCAACTATATTACTGCTTATAGAGAACGGCGGGAGGACCATTGCACTGTCACCGGAATGTACACCGGCTTCCTCGATGTGCTCAAGCACACCGCCCACAACGACCGTGATTCCGTCACTTACCGCATCAACATCAACTTCTTTTGCATCCTTCAGAAATTCATCGATTAATACCGGATGCTTATCAGAAACTTTAACGGCCTGTTCAATATATCTTTTCAGCACTTCCTCACTATAAACAATTTCCATTGCCCTGCCGCCAAGTACGTAGGAAGGTCTGACCACTATCGGATACCCGATCTCTTCAGCTATCTTCAATGCTTCAGCTTCACTTCTTGCGATCCCGTTTTTTGGTTGTTTAAGCTCAAGTCTTGTAACAAGGTCCCTGAACAGCTCTCTGTCTTCAGCAAGGTCAATATTTTCAGGTGATGTTCCTATTATGTTGACTCCCCTCTCGCTCAGTGGAATTGCGAGTTTAAGTGGTGTCTGACCACCGAGATGTACAATAACACCCTGAGGTTTTTCCCTCTCGATTATAGATAGTGTATCCTCCAGTGTAAGCGGTTCGAAATAAAGCCTGTCAGATGTATCATAGTCAGTACTTACCGTTTCAGGATTGCAGTTGACCATAATGGATTCAAAACCTTCTTCCCTCAGTGCCAATGACGCATGGACACAGCAGTAATCGAACTCTATGCCCTGCCCGATCCTGTTCGGACCCCCACCAAGTATCAATATTTTTTTATTTTCAGTAGGATGGGCCTCGCTCTCCTTCTCGTAAGTTGAGTACAAATAGGGAGTATAAGCTTCAAATTCACCTGCACATGTATCTACCATTTTGTAAGCGGCTGATACTCCATAACTTTTTCTCAGATCACTTACTTCTTTTTCTTCTGCTCTCAGTATTCCTGCAAGATACAGGTCGGAGAATCCCATTTGCTTAGCCCGTTTCATTAACACGGAATCCATGTTCTTGAGACTTTTTTCTTTAAGGATCAATTCGAAATCTATTATCTGTTTTATATTGTAAAGGAACCAGTGATCTATTTTTGAAAGCGAGTTCGCTTCTTCAACACTCATTCCAAGTCTGAAGGCATCCCCAAGATACCATAATCTCTCGGATGTCGGTGTCATTAGCTTCTGTTTTACCAGATCAAGATCATTGGTCTGGGTTTCAAAACCATACGAATCTATTTCAAGGGACCTGATAGCCTTGTGAAGGGATTCCTTGAAGGTTCTCCCTATAGACATAACTTCTCCGACTGATTTCATCTGCGTCGTAAGTACAGGATTTGTTTTCGGAAATTTTTCAAATGCGAAACGCGGTATCTTGACAACTACGTAATCTATAGTGGGTTCGAAGGAAGCGGGTGTATATTTTGTAATATCGTTCGATATCTCATCAAGGGTATAACCAACCGCTAGTTTCGCCGCAATTTTCGCAATCGGGAACCCGGTGGCTTTCGAAGCAAGAGCAGAACTCCTTGAAACCCTCGGATTCATTTCTATCACGACCATTTCACCGGTTTCCGGATTTATAGCATACTGTATGTTTGAACCGCCGGTATCAACACCTATCTCTCTAATCACCTGAATAGAGGCATCCCTCATGCGCTGGTATTCCTTGTCTGAAAGGGTCTGGGCCGGAGCTACGGTTATACTGTCTCCTGTGTGGACACCCATAGGGTCCATATTCTCGATAGAACAGATAATAACAACATTATCCATCCTGTCTCTCATAACCTCGAATTCATACTCTTTCCAACCTATTACGGACTGCTCTATCAAAATTTCGTGAACAGGACTGAAATCCAGTCCTGACTCGGCGAATTCCTCGAACTCTTCTTTATTATATGCAACATTGCCGCCGGAACCCCCGAGTGTAAAAGAAGGCCTGATAATCACAGGATAACCCACTTCTTTCACTATGCCCCAAGCATCGTTAATGTTATTCACAACTCCGCTAGTGGGTACATCGAGTCCTATTTTGATCATAGCAGATTTAAACTCTTCCCTGTTCTCGGCTTTTTTTATCGCAGGAAGTCTTGCCCCTATCAACTCTACGCTGTATTTATCCAATACACCCATTTCAGCAAGTTTGACGGAAATATTGAGTGCTGTCTGACCACCAAGAGTTGGCAGGATTGCATCCGGTTTTTCTCTGGCAATTATTTTTTCTATAATTTCGGGGTCAAGCGGTTCAATATAGGTTTTATCGGCCATTACAGGATCGGTCATGATGGTTGCAGGATTGCTGTTTACAAGTATCACCCTGTAGCCTTCTTCCCTTAAGGCCTTACAGGCCTGTGCACCAGAATAGTCGAATTCGCAAGCCTGACCAATTATTATAGGTCCGGAGCCTATTATCAAAATGTTTTTTATATCTTCACGTTTTGGCATATTGATGGTTTAAATATTAATTTTATAGAATTGTCATGTTGTAGAACTTTCCGAATCTTCGTAAATATTTTCTTCTCCGTAATCGATTGTACTACCCCTGAATCCGTCAAGAGCCTGAATCCTGTATAATGCAGACCTGTACCAGTTTTTGACAGGCGTAATTTTAACAGGAGCAAGGTCCCAGGCCCTGGTCTCTTCTTCGTAACCCCAGTTAACATATTCACTGAAATTATGAATAATATCGGTTAGTACCATACCATAATCTATTATTAACCTCTGAAGATCATACCACTTGGTTAATGAGGCTTCCCTTCGGGTAAAACCAAAATAGCCTGCGGATCCGGGTTCTTTAAGAGCAGAAACACCTCTTCCAAGAAAAGCATCGGCCGCTTTTATAGTTTCCGGTGGGTCTGTAAAGAATGTATCGTAACTCTTCATATGCATTCCAGGCAAGGGTTTTCTGAGATCGAAATCATTAACATTTACCTCAAATCCGTGTTCTCTTCCCATTTCCCTTATAAAACCGGTAATTCGTGTGTCAATTTCAACAACCGTTATGCTTTTTGGTAATCCGCTAAGGCCCAGAACGATACTAACCAGATCATCATCCCCCAGTATTAGTATATCCTTATCTTCTACATCTCCTCTTTCATATGCAAGTACAAATCTCGCGACCGATGTTCCGGGTGTGACATACCCCTGATCAAAGTTGTGAGAAGCAGCAGGTCTCGAAGTCTGTATATCGATAAACTTCTTGTACAGATCAGAAAATTTGCCTAAGGATAATCCCCTTCCTTCACAATAAGAGCATGTCATATCCTCAACTGGATGCAAACTGCCAACAATTTCAACTCCTCTTTCCGTAAGGTGGCAGGCTTTTTCATCGAAATATATCAGATTTTCACTTTTCAGGTAATTGAGAGTTTCAAAAACAGCCGGGATCGGCACATCGGAATAATCAACGATCTCCCAGAGATTATCAGTCTTTTTTACACAGCACAATATAATCGTAACTTCCCTTTTGTTGATCTTTATCTTTATTCCGTCGGATATTTTTGCCGCAGCTTTATCGAAATCCATTATCAAACCTCATTAAATAAATTGAATTTTTATACCTTAAAACAATATTGTATTCAACCATTCAGGTTTATCGAACGGTACTTAAAGAGGTAATTTGAGGAATAAATAATCCAAGAATGATAACCGGGATGTACTGAATGATAATAATCAGAACCGGATCAATCCGTTTTAACATATATTCTTGAACCGGATTCAACAAACTCTTCAGCTTTTTCCTCCAGTCCTTTTTGCACAGCATCCATCTCTGATATTCCGTGTTTGCTTGCGTAATCCCTTATATCCTGCGTTATCTTCATTGAACAGAACCTGGGACCGCACATAGAACAGAAATGCGCTACCTTAGCACCTTCGGCGGGGAGAGTTTCATCATGAAAATCTCTTGCTGTATCGGGGTCGAGAGAAAGATTGAACTGTTCGTTCCACCTGAATTCGAATCTGGCCTTGCTTAGCAGGTTATCCCTGAGCTGAGCAGCGGGGTGGCCCTTTGCAAGGTCGGCAGCATGTGCTGCGATCTTGTAAGCCATTACACCATCCTTAACATCTTTTTTATTAGGAAGCCCGAGGTGCTCCTTGGGTGTAACGTAGCAGAGCATTGCAGTTCCGTACCAGCCGATCATAGCGGCGCCGATGGCAGAAGTTATATGATCATATCCGGGAGCTATATCGGTTGTAAGAGGGCCCAGTGTGTAAAAAGGTGCACCTCCGCAGATATCTATTTCTTTTTCAACATTTTCCTTTATCATCTGCATCGGGATATGTCCGGGCCCCTCGATCATGACCTGAACATCGTTACCCCAGGCAATTGAGGTGAGCTCTCCGAGTGTTTCAAGTTCTGCAAACTGTGCACGGTCATTTGCATCCGCTATTGAGCCCGGTCTAAGTCCGTCGCCAAGGGAAAATGCGATATCATATGATCTCATAATCTCGCATATCTCCCTAAAATTTTCATAAAGGAAACTTTCCCTATGATGTGCCAGACACCACTTGGCCATGATAGAGCCTCCCCTTGATACGATACCGGTAAGCCGGTTTGCTGTAAGAGGAATATATCGAAGCAGTACACCTGCATGAATTGTGAAATAATCCACTCCCTGCTCTGCCTGCTCTATTAGAGTGTCCCTGTAAATCTCCCATGTCAGCTCCTCGGGCTTACCCCCGACTTTTTCAAGCGCCTGGTAAATCGGGACGGTTCCAACAGGAACAGGTGAATTCCTGATTATCCATTCCCGGGTTTCGTGTATATCGTCCCCTGTGGACAGGTCCATTATAGTATCTGCACCCCATCTGCATGCCCATACAGCTTTTTCTACTTCCTCTTCTATACTTGAGGAAACGGCTGAATTGCCTATATTCGCATTTACCTTTACAAGAAAGTTCCTTCCAATGACCATAGGTTCAGATTCAGGATGATTTATATTGGAAGGTATTATCGCCCTGCCTTTTGCAATTTCTTCCCTTACAAACTCCGGGGTGATGGAAGCTATTTGAATATTCGCACCGAAATTCTCGCCGGGATGATAACCGGCCAGTTCCCTGAATTGTTCCCTGAGTTCGTCAAGTCTCTGGTTCTCCCTGATTGAAATATATTCCATTTCAGGAGTAATTATTCCTTTTTTTGCATAATGCATCTGTGTGACGTTCAATCCTGATTTGGCTTTTAAAGGTTGTCTGAGTCTGACAAACCTGGTACCGTTTCCGTTATTATGCTGCTCTCTTGTGTAACTAGATGAATAGCCCGCAAGTGTCTCAACATCATTTCTCTCTTTTATCCATTTCTCTCTTAATGGAGGCAATCCTGAATTAACATCTATTTTTATGTCAGGGTCAGTGTAGGGTCCACTGGTATCGTAAACAGTCAGTAAGTCATTTTCGCCGGAATCCATCTTGATTTCTCTCATTGCTACTTTCACATCGTGTAATTTCCCCTTAACGTATATTTTCCTTGAATTCGGAAACGGGTCCCTTGTTACAGAAGAACTCCCGGGGATTCTTTCTTTTTTCTTAGTGGATTCCATAAATTTTTACTCCCTTTGATAACATATTATTAAGATTAACAGTATTTTCTTTAAAAAATAAGAGTAATTGAGACTAACGTGTTACCCTGGGTCCTCTTCCAAAAGAAGATTTAACGAGTATTATACATTTTATATGATATCAAACGTATTGGGAATTGAATCCTCATGTGACGAAACAGCAGCAGCAGTTGTTAAAAACGGCAAAGTGCCGCTATCCAATATCGTTTCTTCCCAGATCGATATACATAGTAAATACGGAGGTGTAGTACCGGAAATTGCTTCGCGAAAACATATCGAATCAATAATCCCTGTTGTAAACGAAGCTCTTAATCAGGCCGACACAGTCCTCGGATCTATCGACGCTGTGGCAGTTACTCAGGGACCCGGACTTGTGGGATCACTTATGGTAGGCCTGTCTGCTGCAAAAGCCATAGCATATTCAATAAACAGACCGATTATCAATGTTGATCACCTTGAAGCTCATATATCGGCTGTACATCTGGAAAACGATATAACTTTCCCCTTTATCGCTCTAATAGTTTCGGGGGGGCACACAAATCTTTATTTCGTAACCGGTTACACAGAATTTGAGCTTATAGGCAGAACACGGGACGATGCAGCTGGTGAGGCTTTCGACAAGGCTGCCAAGATCCTGGGACTCGGTTATCCGGGCGGAATAGAGATAGACAGACTTTCAAGGACCGGTGATTCCGAAAAAATAAATTTTCCGAGACCTTTCATAAACAAGAAAAATTTCGATTTCAGCTACAGCGGGCTAAAAACCTCTCTCTTGTACTATATAAAAGATAATCCGGATAGTAAGGAAAATGAGATCAGGGATATATGTGCAAGCTATCAGGAAGCTATAGTTGACACTCTTACGGTAAAAACTCTTTCCGCGGCAAAACAATTCGAAGTTAATAATGTAGTAATATCCGGCGGGGTAGCCTGCAATAAGAGGTTAAGGGAAGTCAGTACAGAATTATTCTCGAAAGAGGGAATTAATGTTTATATACCCTCACCCAAATTCTGCACCGATAACGCAGCGATGATCGCTGCTCTGGGATATTTCAGGCTGGTGAGAGGCGAGAGGGCGGTTATGGATATGGGTACCTACTCTACCGCTCGAGTATGATCAGACCTCATAATCCACAACGTGTCTTGAAGTCCTTATATTAGAAACCAGTTCCGCAACTTTCATATGTTCAGGATGTTTCTGATATGTTTCAAGGTCGGCGGCTGAACCGAATTCGGAATATAGTACAACATCACAAGCAGCTTCAGAGCTATTTAGGTTCACACCTACCTCGATAGATCTTATCTCTGTTATCTTACCCTTTAACGATTCGAGTGCCTGCTTTAGCTGTTCCATGAGCTGTTCCCTGCTCTTTCCTTCATACTCTTCCCTGATATCCCACATCACAATATGCTTTATCATTTTCCTCTCCTGGTAATTATATTATTAAGCTATGCAGGTATAAGTACCCATGTTCGTCTTAGGGTTTTCCTGCCCCAGCTGGGTACCATTATTACATAGTTTCCGTGCAATCCATTACTTCTTACGGTGGATTCTATCCTGAACTCTATCTTGAATTTTGTATCCGATCTTAATTCAAATTTACCCGCATCGAACTTCTCCATGGGGCCCTGAAATATCCCCTCTGCTTCATACCCCGGCGCCGGGCTCTCAAATGCTATACGTTTGTAATTTCTGAAATCGAGTTCTTTATATTCAGGAATAAACCATTCTTTCAGATAACCCCTGCTTTGAAGTTTAAGCATAAGGTATGGTTTTGGCAGCTCTACCTTGTAAAGCGAGTATTCAGACATTTAAATCGAATATGGTCCGCAGACCCTTTAAAGTCAGGAAATCATCCACATCCTCTATATACCTTGATTCCCTCGATACTATATGTGACAATCCTCCGGTGGCTATCACATTCGTTTCAGTGTTCATTTCATACATTATTTTCTCTATCATACCATCAACCATTGATGTATAACCGTAAATAATGCCTGATTGCAAGCTCTCGATTGTAGTACGGCCTATTACATTCCTCGGTTTTATGAATTCGACGGGGGAAAGCTGTGAAGCATGCGAGAAAAGAGCATCTGCAGAAATTATAATGCCGGGTGAGATTACGCCCCCCATATATTCCCCGTTATCAGTTATGCAGTCGAATGTTGTAGCAGTTCCGAAATCAACAACAATAGTAGCCTTGTTATATATCTCGTAGGCGGCAACGGCGTTGGCTATCCTGTCAGCACCTACTTCACGGGGATTATCACAGATTATATCCAGATTTGTTCTTGTATCGTAATTAAGCACAAGCGGTTCAAGGTCCATATAAACACCTATCGCCTGAGAAACAACATCCAAAAGTTGGGGAACTACACATGAAATGATAGCGCCACTTATATCATTTAGATTTATATTGTTATTTTCTACAAGATCAACTAATAAAACCGCGTATTCATCCAGGGTCCTGTTCCTGTCAGTAGTAAGTCTGAAACTCGTTACCATATTCTCCTTTTCAAATACCGCAACCGCGATATTAGAGTTCCCTATATCAACTGTAAGAAGCATTTAGCTATCTATCCTCAATACTCCTTTTTCCATGATGATTTTCCCGTCCACCGTTATCGTGGGTGCTGTTATAACACCGTCTAGATGACTCGCGACCCCGACAGTTCCACCCATACTCTTATTATCACCAAAAGCTATATGAATAGTACCGAGTACCTTTTCATCTTCCAGGACATTTCCGCTGATCACTGCTTTATCATTCGTACCTATTCCCAGTTCAGCCACATTAAAAGCTGCCTCGCCAAATGGTTCCATTATGGAGTGAAGTCTTTTGGCACATTCTCCTCCATCAAAACCCCAAGCAAGCCCGTCTTTGACCCTGACGATGATATTTTCATCATTCAATATACCTATACCGGCCATGGAACCATCAAATACGATATTACCAGCGGAGATATTCTCCATAGGGGCTATATATGCCTCCCCGGCGGGTAGGTTACTGAAATTCCCTCTACTGTGATTAAGACCGGTATCAGGAAGACCGCTTCTGCCCTCTATGTTGAGCGTTATACCAGTACCTTTATCCGTTTTAATATTAACACTCTTGCCAATTGTCAGAATCTCAGCCACTTTTCTACTTAGTACCGCTATTTTGTTGTAGTCGGCACTCAGGGTTCTAACCATTGAATCGGTTGTAATTCCCGGAAGAGTGGCAATTCTTACACCATTTTTACTTGCCTCTCGTCTGGCATCAGTATGACTTAATGATCTGGATGTAGGAATAAGAGCAACATCAAAACTTTTCAGAAGTTCAGAGACCTGTTCCGGCGGCTCCTCACCGTTGGAGTTCCGGGGCTCTATCTCGCACAATACTGTTTCAAATGATGAATTCTTTGCAGAATTGAACAACTCATACCCAATCTCCCTGCATGGTTCATCACATACTATAAGAACGGTTTCGGTTTTTTTTACACCCATACAGGTGTTAATGGCTATGTCTGCTGCTTTTCTTAAGTCGGTATTCATATTTTAATCCCTTTTAGGATTAAAATATATAAGATTTTAATACTCTTGTGAACTGCAGAGCGTAATTTAATCAGATCAGTAAGGCTATATTTGTGAAGAAGTTATAGTTTTCAAGCAGTAATGAACTCACTGAGAGAAAATTGTTTGTCCTTTTTCTTTATCTTCTTTAGTGCTCTTCTCTCGATCTGTCTTATCCTTTCCCTGGTGAGGTTATACATTGATCCGATCTGATCGAGTGTATAATTATCCTCGCAGTCGATCCCGAACCTCATCTTAAGTATATTTTCTTCCCTGGCAGATAGTGTTGAGAGTGCTCTTTTAATATTCTCGTTAAGTGATAGATTAGCAACATATTTATCAGGTGTGGGAGAATCATCGGGGATAACATCCTTAAGACTGCTTTTATTTATGTCGTCAGACGAAGGTGCATCTAGGTAAACATATTTTATAGAGGTTGCCCTGATGACTTTCTTTACCTTTTTTACACTCATCCCGGTAGTATCAGCTATTTCACTCAATCCCGGGTATTTTCCCCTGTCATTTTTCACTAGATTGGAGAGTTTTGATATCTTATTTGCCTGTTCCTGGACCCTTATAGGTATCCTTATAACCCTTGTCTGATCATAGATAGATCTTGATACGGATTGAATTATCCACCATGAGGCATATGTTGAAAAACGGTATCCTTTTTTGTGATCGAACTTTTCAACCGCTCTTATCAATCCCATATTTCCTTCCTGTATGAGATCAGCAAGAGGCACCCCCCTGCCAATATAGTTCTTTGTAATACTTATCACAAGTCTGAGGTTTGTTTTAATAAACCTGTTCTTAAAGACGGCCAGTTGGGAATTACAGGCTTCTCTGAGTTTGATCAATACTTTTTTTGTAAATGAATTTGAATCTCCGTTTTTTTGTGAATGATCAGAAATTATTCTATCTATTCTGTTTATATATTTTTCAAGATTCTTTATCTTGATAGATAGTGATACTTCCTGGTCTGCAGTGAGCAATTTCTCATACCCTACGTTCCTGAAATAGTTCTGTAGCAACCTGTATTCGTCATCAGAGCTATGACTTTTCTTGCCCTGAGTGTTATTTCTACTATTACCGAAGTTTATATTACTTAGAAAGTCAGAACTTTCATTCGTGAAACTTTTACCAGCAGCTTCCATACTATTGATAGACTCGCTCATTTCCTCATTTACCTCCGGTTAAACAAAATTGCAATATATATGCCAGTAATAATTGTCGATTTTCGCTTAAAAACAGGGATGAATGTCATGCATTATGACAAATTGTGTCACATAGTAACAAATATTGTCACAATGGGCATCTGTTTTCACAAACGTCAAAATTCTTGTAGAAACATGTATATTCTTTATTTAATATTTGATAAACATGACGGTTAAAGGATAGATCAGACAATGAGAATCATCGTAACAGGTGGTGCAGGCTTTGTAGGTTCATGGGTTTGCGGTGCTTATATTTCCGAAGGGCACGATGTACTGGTAATAGACAATTTATCCACGGGAAGTGTGAATAATATTCCTGCAAAAGCGGACTTTCAGGAACTCGATATAATGGATAGATCAGGACTAAGTAAAGCTTTTATGAAATTCAGACCCGATTACGTTAATCACCATGCAGGACAAATAAATGTGAGGTTTTCCGTATCCGATCCTTCATTTGATGCAGGAACAAACATAATAGGCTCTGTCAATATTATGGAAATGTGCAGGGAAATGAAGGTAAAAAAACTTGTATTTTCTTCAACCGGTGGTGCGATTTACGGTGAACCGGAGAAAATACCGGCAGATGAGAATACTATACCCAGTCCATTATCTCCCTACGGTACTTCAAAACTATGCGTCGAAAATTATCTTGAATTATACAGAAGATTGCATGGCCTTGATTTTATTGCATTGAGATATTCGAATGTTTACGGAGAAAGGCAGAACCCTGGAGGAGAATCGGGAGTGATCTCTATATTTTGTAATAATATAATGAATAATCAAACGTGTATTGTATACGGTGACGGGAATCAGACAAGGGATTATGTGTATTGCAAAGATGTAGCTGAAGCGAATATTAAAGCACTTTCAGCAGTATCAGGGATATACAATCTCGGTACAGGAACAGAAATATCATTAAACGACCTGATCGGCAGACTAAAAATCATAACAGGTAAGAGATTCGAGGTCATGTACGAGAATGAAAGAGAGGGTGATGTCAGGCATATTAGTCTTGATAACCGTAAGGCTGCTGAAAAACTCGGATGGACACCATCAACGGATTTTCAAATTGGTCTGACTCAGACCTGGAGATGGTTCTCAGAGAACAAGTCATCAGTATGATATTGATTGATAATTCAATTTTAATTGGTAATATAAGGTCAGGAGGTTTTACATATAATGGCTAAGAAGGAAATCTATTTCGATGTAAGAGTCTCACACAGATACATAAATGATGGATTGATCACCAAAAAGGAATACGATGATTCTATAAAGAAACTTCCTGACGTCTCCGATAAGGCGACAAAGATAATTATCGAGGATGAAGAAACAGAAGATATGGATAAAGTGGAACAGGAAGAAGGAGAGGAAGAATAGTTAAAATGAATTGGGAATACAAGGTACTTTCAACAAGTGATCTGTTATTTGCAGACCAGAGTCACGATATCGCTGTTTCAAGAGATACTGTAGATAAGCACAGGGAAAGCTCTAAAAAAGAACTGGAAAAATATCTGAATCATCTTGGTTCGGAAAGGTGGGAACTTGTGACTCTGATAGGTGATTTCACCATATTCAAGAGAAAATCGGAATAAAATTTTACTTTATAACATTATTCCCATTCGATTGTGCTTGGCGGTTTTGTAGAAATATCGTAAACTACCCTGTTAACACCGTTAACCTCATTTATTATCCTGACAGAAATTCTTTCGAGAAGAGTTGCCGGTATTCTTGCCCAGCCTGCTGTCATGCCGTCGAGACTTGTGACGGCTCTCAATGCAATAACATTCTCATACGTTCTTTCGTCGCCCATTACTCCAACGGTCTTAACCGGCAGATAAACACAGAAAGCCTGCCATATATCCTCATAGAGACCCGCATTCATTAATTCTTCAATGAAAATATGATCGGCAAGTCTAAGCAGGTTTAACCTTCTTTTTGTTATCTTTCCGATTATTCTTATAGCAAGACCCGGACCCGGAAACGGATGTCTGTTCAGCAATCCTGAAGGGATCCCCATTAATGACCCCGTTTCTCTTACCTCATCCTTAAATAGCTCTTTTAAAGGTTCTATAAGCTTCAGATTCATCTTCTCCGGCAATCCGCCGACGTTATGATGTGACTTAATGGTAGAGGATGGTCCCTTCACGCTAACGCTTTCAATTACATCAGGATAGAGAGTACCCTGAGCCAGGTATTCCACATCCTTTATTTTCATCGCCTCTTCTTCAAATACCTCAATAAATTCCTGCCCGATGATTTTTCTTTTTTTCTCAGGGTCCGAGACTCCTTTCAGCTTTTTAAGAAAACGTTCCTCGGCATTAACGTCGATAAGATTAAATTCCAGATCCCTATAACCGTCTATTACTCTCTTTGATTCGTTAAATCTCATCAATCCGGTATCAACGAACACACAATAGAGGTTGTCTCCTATGGCTTCCTTAAGCAAAGATGCAGTAACCGTAGAATCAACTCCCCCTGAAAGAGCACAAACCACTTTTCCGTCTCCCACTGTTTCCCTTATTTCCCTTATAGCGGTTTCTACAAAAGATTCTGCTGTCCAGAGACCATTGCATCCTGCTATTTTATATAGGAAGTTGTACAAAATATCCTTACCCCTGGAGGTGTGAACTACCTCGGGATGGAACTGTGTTCCGAATATCATACCGTCGTTACTTTTAATAGCAGCTACAGGAGAATTGGGTGTATGAGCAATAGTCGAAAACCCCTCAGGGAGTTCAAGAACCCTGTCTCCGTGGGACATCCATACGTCTGTCTCGTTCGGGATATTATGGAAAAGATCACTGTTGTCATCGATTATTATCCTTGCTGGTCCATATTCACGCATGGTGGATTTTTCGACTTTACCACCGTAAATATGTACAAGTAACTGAAGCCCGTAGCAGATAGCAAGTACAGGAATACCGAGTTGAACTATTTGCGGGTCTATTCTGGGTGAACCGGAATCCCATACACACGCAGGACTACCTGAAAGGATTATAGCCCTGGGAGATAATTCCCTGATCTCGGACAAAGGTGTGTCAAATGGTCTTATTTCCGAATACACCCCCTGTTCTCTTACTCTGCGTGCAATAAGCTGTGTATATTGTGATCCGAAGTCCAGTACTAAAATTGTCTCATTCATTACTGATCAAAGAAGGTAAAAATACTTAATAAAGTGTATTATTACTCGATCCTGTAGTTGGGTGACTCCTTTGTAATTATCACATCATGAACATGGCTTTCACGAAGTCCGGCATTTGTAACTTTTATAAATTTGCTGTTTTTCATCATGCTGTCTATATCTTCGCATCCGGTATATCCCATTCCCGATTTAAGACCACCAACAAGCTGATAGACAATGCCACCGAGTGGACCTCTGTAGGGAACCCTCCCTTCTATACCTTCAGGAACAAGCTTGGATTCAATCATTTCGTCCTGAGCATACCTGTTACTGCTGCCTTTTTTCATTGACTCGATAGATCCCATTCCTCTGTAAACCTTGTATGTTCTACCCTGGAACAGGACAACCTCACCAGGAGCTTCATCCGTTCCTGCAAATAAATTCCCTATCATTACAGAATTAGCACCGCTTGCGATAGCTTTTGCGACATCACCCGAAAATTTAATGCCGCCGTCGGCGATCAGAGGAACTCCTTTTTTACGGCACTCGCTTGCAACATTCATAATAGCAGTTATTTGAGGAACCCCGATTCCGGCAATGACTCTTGTTGTACATATGGAGCCGGGTCCTACACCAACCTTGACCGTATTAGCTCCGGCTTTTATTAGTGCTCTTGCACCTTCAGCCGTTGCAACATTACCAGCAATTATCTCAATATCGGGATATGCAGATCTAATCAGTTTTATTGTATCTATAACTCTTTTTGAATGTGCATGAGCTGTATCAACAACAATTACATCACATCCCACTTCAAGCAGCTTCCCGACTCTCTCTTCTTCCTCGGGACCGACCCCTACTCCCGCACCGCATCTTAACCTTCCCATTTTATCCTTGCATGCATTGGGGAATTTTTCGATCTTCTCAATATCCTTCATAGTAATAAGACCGCAAAGCCTGAATTTACTGTCGACTACAGGTAATTTCTCAATCTTGTATTTGTGCAGAAGTTTCTTCGCATCCTCAAGGGTAGTACCTTCTTTTACCGTAACGAGTTTATCCTTTGAGGTCATAACCCTTCCTATCTTATAATCCAGATTCTTCTCAAATCTAAGATCACGGTTCGTTATAATTCCCACTAGAGTTTTATCTTCCTCTGTTACAGGCAGCCCAGTTATATCATATTCGTGCATTATCGAAACAGCATCGCTTACTTTGTGCTTTGGGGTAACAGTAAGGGGATTTACTATCATGCCGCTTTCGTACTTCTTAACCTTTTCCACTTCAGCGGTCTGTGCTCCCGGACTGAGATTCCTGTGAACTATGCCGATGCCACCTTCCTGAGCCATTGAGATAGCAGTTTTTGCTTCGGTTACGGTATCCATGGCAGCACTTATCAGTGGTATACTCAGTTTTATGCGGGGAGTAAGATTAGTTGATACATCTACATCGCTTGGCATAACTTTTGAATAGGAAGGTAATAGCAGTACGTCATCAAAAGTTAATGCTTCTTCTACTTTATGATTAGACATTTTTTATTTTGCCTTGGATTTTTTCGTTTTTGAAGATTTGGATGATTTTTTTGATTTGCCGGTATCAGTTGATTTGGCAGATTTCGCTGTTTTAGATGATTTTTCAGATTTGGCAGATTTTGTACTCTTTTTTGATTTTGATGTACCGGATTTTTTCTTTTTGGTATCGGTTTTCTTCGTCCCGGCTTCTTTTTCTTCTTTTGGTGATTCCTCTTTGGGGCTGGTAAGTATTTCAAGAACTTTCTTCCTCATCTCGGGAATACCAACACCAAGTTCTATCTCGATCTCCTGTTCATCACCGAGATTTATAAAAACCGGAAGAACTCCTACAAATGTAGTTGCATCAACTTTTTCAAAACCGAGGGCCCTTAATAGTTTTTTAGGTAGTGCGGGTAATTCAACTGTTGCTACATCCGCGGTCTCCTGCGGCAACAGACCGTCCTGGCTTACACTTACTTTTATACGAGTTGGCTTCATATAGAAATCAATCTCCCTGAATGATCTGAATTTTAGTTTTAAAGAAAAATAAAATCCGCTTACTGCTATAATATCCTATTGGAACTTAATTCATTTAAATCATTTAATTTTACTCTATTTACTTTTAGAATCAAATAGATTGTTAGTGGTAATTTTCTGTTTTATCTGATGTTTCCGCCTGAAATATTGAAATCTATTACAGATATCCGGTAATCAAGACCCAGAATACGGCTTTTAGATGGGAATACCGTGTAAAATGGTATTGTCGCACCGGGTTTTATATCGAAATTCATCCCTGCAAGTTTATCGACATTGCTGTAATTTACATCACCGCTTTTTCTTTTAAGTCTTTCGCTGATCGAGCTGAACGGTAAATTCTTTATCTCGTTTAATGTTAATGTATTACCTGCGTAGAACTGCTGTTCATAGACCAGGTCCTCAACAGAATAAAAATCACTTTTCAGCTTTATATAGTTGACAGTTTTGCCTGATGTATTTAAAACCTTCCCGGAAACAAGATAGACCTGACCATACCTGCTGTCGATCCACTGTCCTTTGTCATCTGTGATTTTCAGAAATCTCCCCGGGTTTTTTTCTCCCACTTTCACAGGAAGGTAGGAAAGTGCAAGCTTTTTGTACTTATTAAAGTATTCCTTTGAAACAACATTGAACTGACCAAGAAGATAAAGACCGGATACGAATAACGTTGCCACGATCAGAATAGTAAATATAAAGATGAAAAGATTTTTAATAAATCCTCCTTTACTCCTTCTGCTACGGTATACCCTGCCCGGGCTTTCCCTTACCGTATTCTGGTCAGTATCATTCCGTGATTCGGGATATGTCTTATAAATTGCGTCCCTGTCTACTGTAAGTTCCGGAGTCATGAACGGATTTTCAGCTTCTTCCGAACCCCTGCCTGCATTACCTTCCCCCGCATAATGTCCGGAGATACCGGTTGCCTGATTTTTTTCTCCGGAGTTCTCCTCTTCCTGATATGTGCCTTTGTCAATAGTATCAGTCGTCTGATCCGGGGCGTCCGATCTCTGTGCTTCAACACCTTCTTCAGACTCCGGTTTTACACCAACTGAACTATCTTCGTCATGGTCTTCCGTCCCGACCAGACCAGACTGGATCATACTAGCTATAGAATCAGCATCGTAAATTTTCTCGCTTTCATTCTCATGTTTCAGTGGACTAGATTCGTCAAAAGGGTTATTGCCGCCGAATTCCAGCTGAACGTCATTGTCTGCTCCTTCCACCTCCACAGGAACATAAAAAATTTCTCCGCACTTGGAACATCTTACCCTTGCACCGGGTGGCTGGATCCTGCCGTCATCTAGTCTGAATTTACGTTTGCAGTTGTCGCACTGGATAATCATTTTTATCTATTATAACAAAAAACTGTTATAAAATTAGGCACTATTTTTGAACGCTTACTATATACATAAGTTTTTATTATAAAATCTTTACTTTATTTGAATATAAGTTCATGATTTCTATTGACGGCATTAAATTCATATTCTATGCACAAATTCGCTAAATTGAAAAGAAGATACCACTAATGTAAAATTTATTAAAAAGAATTTATCGGAGGCTTTTTTAACTATGGATTATGATAACCCCATGCTGGCTCTAAAAGAAGAAATGGATAAATACGTGGTAGGTCACGAGGATGTTAAAATGTCTCTGCTACTCGGGATAATAGCCAGAGAACATATTTATGTTGAAGGACCGCCTGGAACAGCCAAAACAATGCTTTCCGAAATAATAACATCTGCGGCGCAGCTTAATTTCTTCTTCTACCAGTTACACAGAGACACAAGGCTCGCGGAATTGATAGGTGATCTAGTAATATCCAAGGAATCAACTGAAAGCGGTGAGATCATAAAACAAAAAGTTGTCGAAGGTGGAATACTTACCTCTGAGATATGCCTCCTTGACGATATTTCGAGGGCACCCGGTGAATCCCTGAACGTTTTACTTAGAATTCTTAACGAGAGAAAGTTTTTTAACAGGAACATACCTCTTCTCACAGCAATAGCTACAAGTAACCCGACAGCAGACGAATATTACAATGAACCACTTGACCCGGCGAACCTGGACAGGTTTGTTCTTCAGGTCAAATCAAGCGGTATATCATACGGAAAGAACTGGGATGATGCGAAAAAAGTAATAGGCATATATGCCAACATGCCTGTAGAACCCGAGATCCCTGTACGTGTTAACAAGGAAGTCCTCGATAATTACTTTAACAAGCTTGGTACTGTAGTAATTCCTGAAGATGTGCAGGAAGGTCTGACGAACTTTGTATCGATCCTTGTTGAAGATTTCGGTCTTAATGAGTCAAATTCGCTTATATCAGACAGGACTTTCTTTGTAAAATCCCTCAAGATCATCAGGGCGCACGCACTTCTTTCAAACAGAGAGACCTGTACAATGGATGATCTTAAGGCACTTAAATATATGACTGTTTTCAGGATCCCTGAAGAGGTTTATGAGCAGATCGACGAGATACTGGAAAGTTTGAAAGATAAAAAAAAAAGTCAGCAGAAGCCGTTAACTCAGGACGATGACAAAAAAGTGGAGCAGGAAGAAGACCCTCCTGAACAGGAACTACAGGAAGTTCCTGACGACGAGGCCGAAAAGGAGTCTGAAGAAAGCGATGATATAGATGATGCTAAAAAAACTTTCTTTCAGGCATTAAAAGAACTCAAAGACAACATAGAACATGAAAACAGCATAGAACCACCCGAAGGTCAGGACATACCAGCGGATCCAACAGGTAAACCCGCCGACGACGGCGACACAGACAAGAAACCCAGCCAGACCAAACAGGTCTTCGGAAGTAAATCAAAGAATCCCGGAGAAGAAGACGACTTCAAGATCCCGGGAAAAAAGAATCTGGAAAGCGCAGACAATATAAGAGTCATAATGAAAGTGCTTGAAGGTAATTTCCAGAGAAATATTGCCAGAAATGCACAACACCCGGGCGGTGTTCCGAGAAAATGGAAAAGAATGAATTTCTTCGATGAAATGAACGACGTTGATCCTTTTGATGCATTTGTATGGTCTGAGAATACAACACCTTCATTACCCAGGGTGCACAGACGCGAAAAAAATGTTCTCGGCGGCGAGATAGCTATCCTAAGAGATGTAAGTACTTCAATGATGGGTATCTACAGTGAATGGTCGTCCTCTGTTGTAAGGGGGGTACTTGAGCTCGCCAGAAACAAGAACATGCGTGTCGGTTACGTTGAATTCAATCACAAATCGTACAAATATAAAAGGAATTCACGTTTCTTTACGAGAGATTACGAATGGATCCTGGACCTATCCTCAAACACCGAGTGTTCGGGAAACACAAATTATGAAGACGCTCTTATGGAAGCTCTTACGGAATTCAGGGGAAGAGGTCTCAGGAACAAGCACATATTATTTATAACGGACGGCATCCCGACTTCCGGTGATTGCGAAGTTATCAATGAACGACATCTTGCCAAGAAACTGGGAGTATCCATACATTCAATTTTCATCGGATCAAAGAATTATCCAAAAATTCTCCAGACAGTATCTAAGGAAACAGTAGGTACTCAGTTCATAGCTTCAAAAGGAAAGAATGGAAAGATCAAGATCGACCGTAAGGACAAGCTCCCCTTCGAACAGAAAACAGACAGGTTCCAGGTAGACCCGTTCGAAAAGGTCTTTACCAAATACTAATTGTTGCTCCTTATATATTTGTTTACCGCCCTTATATGCTCATTGTAAGTCCTTGAGAAAACGTGAGTGTTATCCCCCTTTGAAACGAAATACAGATAATCCTTATCCGCAGGATTAAAAGCAGCCTTTAACGATTCTCTTCCCGGATTGGCAATCGGTCCCGGCGGCAGCCCCCTGTTTCTGTAGGTATTATACGGATTATCAGACTGTAAATCCTTTTTGGTCAGGTTCCCGTCGTAATCCCTTCCCAATCCATATATCACCGTTGGATCACAGTCCAGTTTCATACCGATCCTGAGCCTGTTGTAGAAAACCGCGGACACAAGATCCTTTTCAGGATCATAACCGGTTTCCTTTTCTATCATTGATGCGAGTGTTACGACCTCGTGGTCACTTAGACTTGATTTATACCCATTATTCTTCAGCTGGTTGAATACTTTAATGAAATGTTGTGTCATGGTCTTTACGACTTTTGTTGTACCAGCATTTTTCGGGAAGAAATAGGTATCCGGGAACAGATAACCCTCCAGACTGTTGGTATTAATCCCCGTTTCTGATTTTACATAATCCGGGTCGGTAACAAGTGAGAGAAATTTCTCTGGGTGAACTATTTTATTCTCCCCGAGTATTAAAGATATTTGATAAATATTCTTCCCTTCCGGGATAGTAATTTTTCTGAGTCTTACTCTACCCTCTATTATCCTGTTCAGGATGCTGTTTAGTGAATCGTCCTTCCGGAATTCATATTCTCCTGCCTTGAGAATTTCTCTGGCACCTTTCAGTACTGTCATAAGGAAAAACAGGTTCCTGTTCCTGATAATTCCCTGCTCCTCGAGCTCCGAAGCTATTTGTCTTGCTCCAGTTCCCATGTCTATTTCTGTAACATAATTATTGTCGAGCTTATCGAAATACACCAGGTATATAAAAACTATAAATAGAACAAGTATTAACCCTGTGATAATTAATAGGATTCTTTTATTCATAGATTACAGATTATTTCTTTTTAAGATCGGGATTAACAGCAAGATCGTCTCTGTGTACAACTTCTCCGCCGTAAGTATAACCGAGCACCGATTCTATCTGTGAGGTCTTTATGCCCATGATCTTCCTTACCTCTACTGCACCGTATGATGCAAGCCCCCTGGCCAGTATATTTCCGTCTTTATCGGCACATGCAACTGCATCCCCGACATCGAAATTGCCCTTTACTCCGATAACCCCGGAGGGAAGTATACTTTTCCCGTATTTAACAACTGCGTTCCTTGCACCCTCGTCAAGAACGATCTCACCTGCCGGTTTGAGTGTATAGGCTATCCAGTGTTTTCTTGCACTTAGTTTTTCCTCTTCTGGATATATAAGTGTTCCAATCTCCTGACCCCGGAATATTTGGGTCAGTGTATCCTTATTCCTTCCGTTTGCTATTATGGTCGGAACTCCAAAGGCTGCAGCAGTTCTGGTGGCCTGTATTTTGGTAACCATTCCACCTACGGTAGCCCTGCCCGATGTTGTCTCCGCTGTTTTTTCTATCTCGCTGTCTATCCGGTTTATCCGGGGAATAAATCTGGCGTCACTGTGTTTTCTTGGGTCCTTGTCGTATAGCCCGTCTATATCAGTGAGCAGTATCAGAAGATCGGCTTCGGTAAGTGAAGTTACGAGTGCAGCAAGGTTGTCATTATCGCCGAACATTATTTCATCCACAGCAACAGTATCATTCTCGTTTACAACCGGGATAATATCCATCGCCAGCAACTGGTATATGGTCCGTCTTGCGTTGAGAAATCTTTTTCTGTTTGAGAGACCGTCATGGGTCAAAAGAAGCTGGGCGACGTTCATACGATATTTGATGAAGGCCTTTTCGTACTTCCACATCAGGGTCGTCTGCCCGCTCGCAGCAATAGCCTGCTTCATATGTATATCAACAGGTCTTTTATCGATATCCAGCTTTTTCATTCCCGAGGCAATAGCTCCGGAAGATACAATTATTACTTTTATACCGTTATTTCTAATCTCCGACACCTGGGAAGCTATTATTTTGAACGCAGCATCGATCAGGTTGCCATCGTCATCGGTGAGTATACTGCTACCGATCTTTACTACGACCTTTTTGATGTTTTTTATGAATTTCTGTCTTGAAAAGTCCGTCATTGGAATTTTTTTTTAAAAGCCTGACCCTATAGATTAAACTATCTTGACATTTCCTTTTCATCTGGCTATCTTTTGAATTCCATTGCATTATAAATGCGGGAATAGCTCAGTTGGCTAGAGCGTCTCCTTGCCAAGGAGAAGGTCGCGGGTTCGAATCCCGTTTCCCGCTCCAAAAATGATATTTTTCTAATCTTTTTCCTTTTACATCTATCAACTTCTTCTTTTAACGGCGCTTTCCTTTATTTTTTTACCGATTTCCCATAGTTCCTTTTCTTCGTCCGTTTCCGCATAAAGCTGCGGTACAGGGCGTGGCTCTCCGTTTGCATCAACTGCAACAAAAGTTGCATAACCACCACATGCATAGTCTTTTCGGGAGTGGAATTTACCCACGCGAAATACATCTACTTTCACTACCATTGATTTGGAGGTTGTATATATGACCTTTGCTCTTAGTTCAACTATATCACCCTGTTTGATCGGCTTCCTGAAGTCAACCGCCTCAAAAGACGCCGTAACCGCTTCTTCGTTGCAGAACTGTATAGCTGCAAGTGCAGCGGTCATATCCATCATCGCCAGCACCCTGCCTCCGAAGATCGTCCCGTAATGGTTCGTATCAGTCGGGAATACCAGCTCAGTATGCACCACCTCAACTGTTTTTTTTGTTGCTTCCTTTTCCATCGTCTATGAACCTCTGCTATGCCTGTGCTTCAATCTAAAAATATAAAACTTAATTTACGGCAACACTCTATGTCTTGATAATAAATAATAATAATTTTAATCTGTGATAACGCTCTAAATTACCCGCTAATAATAAAAAAGCCAGACTCCGTTAAGAGCCCGGCTTTTGTTTTTAACATAGCAGGGAACAGATGTTTACTTAATAAAGGAGGATATCCCTGCACTTTCCCTTTTTAATTCTGTCATCATCAGATCAATGAAAGATTCCTCCTG
>Ga0102952_1000057_pt1 | contig 66670 bp, 63 predicted proteins | sample SalPon2A_C_D1_MG_FD_78506 | JGI IMG/M metagenome (GOLD analysis project Ga0102952, IMG submission 78506) | Soil microbial communities from South San Francisco under conditions of wetland restoration - Salt Pond MetaG R2A_C_D1_MG | ecosystem: Environmental > Terrestrial > Soil > Wetlands | place... | reverse complement strand
TGCCTGCGCGCGCACCCGGGCGCGAATCGCTCGTTCCAGGTGCTTGTGCAGGTTCTCCACCATGACGATGGCGGCGTCGATCATCGCTCCGATCGCGATGGCGATGCCTCCGAGGCTCATGATGTCGGCCCCGATCCCTATCCAGCGCATGGCGATGAAAGCCATGAGAATCCCGACGGGGAGGGTGAGGATCGCGACCAGCGCGCTCCGCACGTGGAAGAGAAAGAGAACGCAGACGAGAGCCACGATCAGGCTCTCCTCGAGCAGCTTCTCCTTCAGCGTGTGGATCGCCCGTCGGATGAGGTCGGATCGGTCGTAGACCGGCGTGATGACGAGGCCGGGGGGAAGACCACGGCGGATCGTCTCCAGCTTCTTCTTGACACGCCCAATCGTGGCGAGCGCATTTTCGCCGAACCGCATGACCACGATCCCGCCGACCGCGTCTCCGCGACCGTCCAGGTCGGTGACTCCCCGCCGGACCGCAGGCGCTTCCGTGACCTCGGCCACGTCGGTCACCGTGATCGGCGTGCCCTCGCGGGTCGACCCCACGACCACGCGGCGGAGGTCATCCATCCCCTTCAGGTAGCCCAGGCCCCGGACCATGAACTCGCGCTCGGTCATCTCCACGACCATGGCCCCCGCGTCCTGGTTCGAGCCACGGATGGCATCCATGACGCTCGTGACGGGGATGCCGTAGCCGCGGAGCCTGGCCGGATCGACCGTGACCTCGTAGGTGCGCTGGAACCCACCCACCGAGGCCACTTCGCTCACGCCCGGGACCGCGGTGAGCTGGTAGCGGAGCTGCCAGTCCTGGATGGCACGCAGGTCGGCGAGCGAGCGGGTGCCGGTGGTGTCCTCGATCACATACTGGTAGACCCACCCGAGACCCGTGGCGTCCGGCCCCAGCGCGGCCGTGGCCGCCTCGGGCAGCTTGCCCCGGATCGCAGAGAGGTACTCGAGGACCCGGCTCCTGGCCCAGTACAGGTCGGTCCCGTCGTCGAAGATGATGTAGACGAAGGAGAGGCCGAAGAAGGAGTAGCCCCGAACCGTCTTGGCGCCCGGTACCTTGAGCATCTCCGAGGCGACCGGGTACGTGACCTGGTCCTCGACGATCTCCGGGGCCTGCCCCGCATAGTCCGTCTGGACGATCACCTGGACATCCGACAGGTCGGGCAGGGCCTCCAGCGGAGTCCGGCGCATGGCCAGGATCCCCCCGCCCACGACGATCGCCGTGAGCAGGAGCACGAGGAGCTTGTTCTCGACCGACCACTCGATGAGACGTCTCAGCATGGAGGTCTCCCTCACCCTGCGCCGTGGCCGGCGTGCCCCGCCACGGCGGCGGGTGCCTCGCCGCCAGAGAGCGTGTGGCCCGTGTGTGTCCCCGGGCCTCCATCCATCCGCATGGCCTTCATGGCGGCCCCGAGGCTGGACTCGGCATCGATGAGGAAGGCGGCCGAGCTGACGACCGTGTCGCCGGCCTGCACGCCCTCGAGAATGGCGACCCGGTCGCCGCTCGACAGTCCCGTCCGCACTTCCCTCGGCACCAGGGCTCCGTCCGACCGGCGGACGAACACGACGGCGCGCTCGCCCGTATTCAGCACCGCGGTGCGCGGGACGGTGACACTCTTCGCCGTCGGGTGCGTGGAGACATGTACGCTTGCGTACATGCCGGGCCTGAGGCGGCCGTCGGGATTGGGGAGTTCCACTCGGATCCTCCCCGTCCGGGTTTCCACGGAGACGGTCGGATACACGTAGGTCACTCGTCCGACGAACGTATCGCCCGGGTACGCCTCCAGAGAGACGAGGGCCTCCTGTCCCCGGCGGACGAGCGAGAGATCCTTCTCGAACACCTCGGCCTCGACCCACACGGTGGAGAGGTCGGCGATGTGGTAGAGGGGGGCTCCCGGAACGATGCGGGCGCCCTCCTGTGCGTGCTTCTCGACGACCACACCGCCGGCCGGGGCGCGGAGCAGCAGCCCCTTCCGGATCTGCCCGGTCTCTTCGACGCGTCGGATCTCGTCCTCGGGCACGTCCCAGTAAGCAAGCCGTCGCCGGGCCGCCTCGAGGAGTGCCTCGGCGTTGGCAGCCGCGCGGGAGCCGGGCGCCTCCCGCGTCCGATCCCGGAAACGGCGGGCCAGGAGAAGCTCCTCCTGGGCGGCCACCAGCGACGGGCTGTAGATCCGCAGCATGGGCTGTCCGCGCCGGACCTCCTCCCCGGTGTAGTCGACCAGGAGCTCCTCGACCCAACCGTCGATCTTGGGGTTCAGGCTCACGAGCCGGCGCTCGTCGTAGGTCACCGTGCCCACCGCATCGATGTCGCGGGCGAGGAGCCCCTCGGTGGCCACGGCGTAGGTCACACCGATCCGTCGCTCGAGCGACTCGGGGAGCTTCACCGGGTGATCTCCGCCCTTGGCGCTCATGGCGGCGTGGTCGTGACCAACGACTGCCGGCTCCGGGGCACCGGCGCTCCCCGTCAGGGAGACCGTCACGGCGATCGCGGACAGCACGAGTGCCGCCGCCAGGATGCGCTGTTTCCGAGAGGTCATGGGATCTCCGGATCGATCGGGTCGGCGGGTGGAAGCTCACGGCCGATCGTGGCCTCCATCTCCGCGACGGAGTCACCGTAATCGGCCACCAGTGCATGGAACTCGCTCTCGTACCTGTCGAGGGCCGTCTGGGCGTCGACCAGCGTGCGGAAGTCCACGGCTCCCACGCGGTAGGACGCGAAGGCGGACTCGACGGCCATGCGGGCCTCGGGGAGGATCTCCTCGCGGTAGAGTCGGAGGAGCTCGCCGGTCCTGTCCAGGTCGGCGGCGAGCTCGCCCAGCCGCGCGTCCACTCGGGCCCGCGTCTCCGCCAGCTCGGCCCGCGCCATCGTCTCCATGGAGGCGGCCTCGTCGCGAAGCCGGAGCTGCCGGCGACCCGCGAAGATCGGGAGCTGAAAGCTCACCGTGAAGCTGGCCATCCGCTGGACGGAGCCCGCCACGTTACGCTGCCCGTAGGCGGCCCCGAGCATGAGATCGGGCCAGATCTCCCGGCCGGCTCGATCCGCGCGCGTCTCGGCACGCTCGACGGCGAGCCGGTCCCTCGCCACGGCCGGCCGGTGAGCCTCGGCCCAATCCCGGAGGCTGTCCAAAGCCGGATGCTCGCTCGGCAGGCCTTCCGCCACCGGATGCGGCACGGAGGTGCCGACCGGCCGACCCAGAAGAGCGTTGAGCCGAGCCTCGGCTCCGATGCGGGACGCCCGGGCCCGGGCTACCTCGGCGGCCAGGCGAGCCACCTCCACCTGGGCCTGGAGCACGTCCGTCTGCCGGCCCGTGCCGGCCTCGTAGAGCGCGCGGGCGGCCAGCTCGAAGTCCTCGAGTCGACCCTTCGTCTCGCCCAGCACCTCGATATGCCGGTCGGCCGCATACAGATTCCAGAAGGCGCCCGCCACGCGCGCGCGGATGGTCCACCAGCTCTCGTCCGCATCGGCCCGCGCCATCTCGGCCGTGCGACCGGCGATCTCCCCCTCCAGCCCCAGCTTGCCCGGGAAAGGCACGACCTGGGTGACCTGCACCGCGGGAGCCATGGAGGAGGGCATGTCGGCTCCGAACCCGGGGAGCGACAGGTTCATCATGCCGAGTTGGATTCTGGGATCGGGGAGAACGCCGACCCAGGAGCGGCTCACGTCACGTGCCTCCGCCAGGGCCCGGGCCGCCTGGAGCCGGGGATTGTCCCGGCGGGCGAGCTCGATGAGCTGAGGCAGCGTGGTCTTCGTCTCCAGGTCGATCGAAGTCGGGGACGGTGCCTCCTGGGCCTGTACTCTCGGTATGAGACCCAGGAGCAGCAGAGCGCACGACGCCGTCAGTCGGAGGAGTCGGGGCATATTGGTCGGCCTGGTGAAGGTCGCCCTAGGCGGTCTCGGTGACCGCAGGATGGCGCGAAGCTACGTCCGGGAGAGTGAGGGGATCGTGAAGGCCGCATGAAGCGGCCTTCACGGAGCGACTCTCAGGCGCTCTGCGTGTCGGGGCCGGCCGCCTCGCCGCGGCCCAGGAGTCGCGCGTTGATCGCGACGATCACCGTGGACACGGACATGAGCGCCGCACCGACCGCCGGCGACAGGAGGATCCCTTTTGAGGCGAACACGCCTGCGGCGAGCGGGATGGCGATGACGTTGTAGCCGGTGGCCCACCACAGGTTCTGGACCATCTTCCGGTACGTGGCCCGGGCCAGTCCCACCAGGCGAGTCGCGTCGCGGGGATCGGACCTCACCAGCACGATGTCCGCGGACTCGATGGCCACGTCCGTTCCCGCGCCGATGGCGATGCCCACGTCGGCCGCCACGAGAGCCGGCGCGTCGTTCACACCGTCGCCCACCATGGCCACGCGGAGGCCCCGGCCCATCACCTCCCGGACCGTGGCCGCCTTCTGGTCCGGGAGCACCTCGGCAAAGTAGTCGTCCAGACCGAGCTCGCCCGCGACCCACCGGGCCACCGCCTCGGCGTCCCCGGTGAGCATCATGACCTGGACGCCCATGGCCTTGAGCCGGTCGACCGCCTCGCGGGACTCCGGCCGGATCACGTCCGCCAGGGCGATCGTGCCGGCCACTTCCTCGCCCACCAGGAGGTGGACGACCGTCTTCCCCTCTTCGTGCAGCTTCCCGATCCGCGCGCCGGCCCCTTCGCCCGCCCCGTCTCCCGAGAGGTCGATACCGTGCTCCTCCAGGTACCCGGGGCTCACGACCTTCACCTCCTGGCCATCGACCTTCGCCGAGGCACCCTTGCCCGGTATCGCCTCGAAGCCCCGCGGCGCGGGGTAGTCGACGCCGCGTTCCTCGGCGCTTCGGACCACCCCGGCGGCGATGGGGTGCTCGGAGTGGCTCTCGACGGCCGCCGCCAGACGGAGCACCCCCTCTACCGTGCGGCCGCCCGCGGGCACGACATCGGTGACTCCGAACCGTCCCTCCGTGAGCGTTCCCGTCTTGTCGAACACGATCGCGTCCAGCTCCCGGGCCCGCTCGAAGGCGGAGCGATCCCGCACCAGGAGCCCCTGCCGGGCGGAGACGGCCGTGGAGACCGCGACGACCAGCGGGATGGCGAGCCCCAGGGCGTGGGGGCAGGTGATCACCATCACGGTGACCATGCGCTCGACCGCGAACGAGCCCGATCGTCCGGCGAGGAGCCAGACGACCAGGGTGATCGTCCCTGCCGAGAGAGCGATGATCGTGAGCCACAGGGCGGCCCCGTCGGCGAAGTCCTGGGTTCGCGAACGTGTCTCCTGTGCCTCCCGCACCAGCTCGACCACCTGTGACAGGTAGCTCTCGTCGCCGGTCTTCGTGACCTCCACGGTGACGGCGGCCTCGCCGTTCACCGCTCCGCCGACGACCTCCTCTCCCTCGGACTTCTCCACCGGACGGCTCTCGCCGGTGAGCATGGCCTCGTTCATGGACGTGCGGCCCTCGCGCACGATGCCGTCGGTGGGGACCTTCTCTCCGGGCTTGACCAGCACCCTGTCCCCGGGCTCGAGCACGCCCAGGGGGACGTCCTCCACGGAACCGTCTTCGTTCAGCCGGTGTGCCTCGGACGGCATGAGCGCCACGAGCTCCTCGAGGGCGCGGGAGGCGCCCATGACGGAGCGCATCTCGATCCAGTGGCCCAGGAGCATGATGTCGACCAGGGTCGCCAGCTCCCAGAAGAACACGGAACCCCGAAGGCCCAGCGCCACGACCGCGCTGTAGCCGTAGGCCACGGTGATGGCCACGGCGATGAGGGTCATCATCCCGGGGCTCCGGTCGCGGAGCTCGTCCGCGAGGCCCTTCAGGAAAGGCCAGCCGCCATAGAAGTAGACGGCCGAAGCGATGGCGAGCTGAACCAGGCGGTCGCCCGGGAAGCGGAGGGCGCCCTCCAGGCCGAGCGCCCCCTGGATGAGGGGGGCCAGGAGGAGGACGGGGACCGTGAGAGCCACGGAAACCCAGAAGCGCCGCCGGAACTCCGCTACCATGTGGGCCTGATGGACCTGGTGGCCATCGTGCCCCGAGCCGTGGCTCCCGTCCCGGTGCTCCTCGCGGTGCCCGTGCGACGCCGCGCCGGTGGGGTGATGTTCTCCGGTCACTGGGTCTCCTCCACCGGACGTGGCGAGCCTCGAAGGCAGGACCCGCCTGTGGTCGAGCCGGGTCTCAGCCCAGGTCCCGCTTCATGCGCTCGAACTCGTCCCGGTCGATCTCACCCCGTGCATAGCGTTTCTTGAGGATCTCGAGAGGTGTCTCCCGGGCTCCCTCGTGCCGAGAGTCGCCCCGACCGCCGCGCTCCATCAGCCGCCACACGAGGACGACCACCAGCACGATGAGCGCCAGCCAGAACAGCATCCCGAGAATCCCGAACCCCCAACCCCAACCACCCATCATGCCCTGGAAGCCGCGGTGACCATACGCCTGTAACGCCGCGAGCGCGGGCGTCGCGAGGACTGCCATGATGTTCTCCTCGTTCGAGTCGAAGTACGCGCGCCGAAGGGGAGGCCGGCGTAGTGAGCGTCACCGCCCCGTCCCCCTCCTCGCCATGTTCACACCGGCGAACGTCAGCGGCCGGAACCCCGCCGACCGGAGGTGCTGTCGCACCAGGTGGCGCCCGGCATCCCGTAGCCACCCATGTAGCCAGGGCCCATCATGCCTGCACCGCTCCATCCTCGCATGGCTCCGGGGCCCATCATGCCACCGTAGCCCATACCGTACATTCCAAAGCCGCCGGACCTTCCGCCCCGGCTTTCACGCTGCCAGTACTCCTCGAGCCTGGCGCGCTGGTCGGGCGTCAGGATCTGCACCGCCTTCTGCCAGAGCTTGCTGATCTGCAGGTGCATGGCCGCGCCCGAGGAGGCCATCTGGCCCATGAGCTTGCCGTACTGGTCCACGTCGGACGGCTTCGTTCCCGAGAGCTGGCCCATCTGCTCGTGGATCCCCTGCATCAGCGCCCAGTGCGCACGCCAGGCGCCCGCCGATTGCCTCTGGATGCTGTCGAGTCGGGCCGTCTGCTCGGCCGTGAGCCCGAGGGCATCCTTCTGCGCCAGGATGTACCCTGGCGTCGGGCCCATCATCATGCCCTGGCCGCCCATCATCCCATAGCCCATCACTCCTGCGCCCATCATGCCATAGCCCTGGGACACGGCGCCCTGGGTATTGGACGCCCAACCTCGGTGGTGTCCCGACATGCCCTGGGCGAGCGATACCGCCGGCAGGGCCAGCAAGGCCGCCGCGGCGAGGGCCACGCTCCGCTTCATGTTTCTATCTGCGAGTGTCATCGTTCGAACTCCGTCTCTCCAGTGATCGTGTCGCACGTCACCGTGGCGGGGCGCCACGGGCATGCGCGGCCGTTGCCATCCCGGCTCGCAGGGAAGATGACACGTTCGACCTGAAGCGCCGGTGAGGCCGGCGTGAAGAAGGCTTCATTCAAGGCCTGCGGCTCGCGCCACTGACGTGAAGCGGCCTTCATTCAGTCTTCACGGAAGCTTCAGGGCCCCTGGCATATCTTGGCCCGGGTCGATCGGGTGCGTCTCGTTCACGAGCCACGTGCGGGGCGGAACGCGCGAGCACATTGGTGTCAGCATCTAGGAGGATGCGATGGCCAGGAATCACAGCGGGAAATCGAGCCCGGGGGGGCACCGCCGGAGAGGACGGACCGACGGACCGAAGAGGCTAGGGATCTGGGGTCCGGCTCTGGTCCTGGTCGCGGCCGTCGGCTTCCTGGTCTTCGCAGCCAGGCCCGCCAGCGGCAGCCATCATCCGACCCCGCGGCCCGGCATCACCGCCGCCAAGGTGATGCCCGCGGTCCGGTACGCGAGCGACCCGCGCATCGAGAAGGTGTATCGGGAAGCGGAGGTCGTTCCAGCGGAGCTCGACGGCATCTACTGCTACTGCCGCTGCATCGAGAACATGGGACACCGTTCCCTGCTCTCGTGCTTCGAGAGCGACCATGCCGCGGGGTGCGACATCTGCCTGAGCGAAGGCGACATGGCATACCGCATGACGAAGCAGGGAAGGAGCCTGGACCAGATCCGCCAGGCCATCGATCAGACCTTCTCGAGCTGACGGCGAGGCACTACGTGAGAGGAGAGATTCGGCTTACGGCTTCGCTCGTCCGTGGCTCACCGCCCACACGAACGCAGCCACATCCCTAGCCTGCGCGTCGCTGATGCCCCCCTCGTAGGGCTGCATGGCCGTCCCGCGCACCCCCGCGCGAGTGATGGCGAGGATGTCCGCATAGCTTCCGTCGCCGACCTCCCAGTCCTTGTCCGCGAGGTCGGGACTCGCGGTGCCGCCCTCGAGTGTGACTCCATGACAGGCGTGACAGAGGCCGGGGTCCTGGTAGACTCTTCGACCCGCCTCGATCATGACGTCGCTCACTCTGGTCGTCGTGTCCCTTACCTCAGTGTTCCACAGGGTCTTCGAAGCACGGGTTCGCGTGTGGAGAACGAATGCTCCGGCCAGGGCCAGCACGAGGGCCACCGTCATGGTCACGATCACTCCAGGACGCTTCATGGGTATCTCCCACCGGGTGGACGCCGATCTCGACCGTCAGGATGGACGACTCGCCATGAAGTGCCTGTGAGGCGTTCGTGAAGATGACTTCATGCAGCCGATCGTCTGGCGATACCATGACGGCTCGCCGGCGCATAGTTTCGAACTGACGAGGCTTCTCAGAGGAGAGGCCCGGGCCGCTCGACTGGTTCTCTCGCAATCGATCCGAACCATGAAGATCCTGGTCGTCGAGGACAACAAGAAGGTCGCGAGCTTCGTGGAGCGGGGTCTCCGCGAAGAGGGCTACGCTGTGGACGTGGCGCACGATGGAGTGGACGGGTCCATGAAGGCGCACGTCTACGACTACGATCTCCTGGTCCTGGACGTCATGCTGCCTGGAAAGAGCGGCCTCGAGATCGTCCACGATCTGCGGCAGGAGGAAGAGACGGTGCCGGTCCTCCTCCTCACAGCGCGCGATTCCACGGAAGACGTCGTCCGTGGTCTCGATGCGGGGGCCGACGACTACCTGACCAAGCCGTTCAGCTTCGACGAGCTGCTTGCCAGGGTGCGGGCGCTCCTGCGGCGTGGCGGGGCCGAGCGCACGGAGCGGCTACTCTACGCCGACGTGGAGATGGACCGGATCCGCCACCTGTCGGGCCGGGCGGGGGAGCGTCTCAGCCTCACGCCGAAGGAGTTTCAGCTCCTGGAGTTCTTCCTGCTGCGTCCCGAGGAGGTGGTCCGCAGGACCGAGCTCCTGGAGAAGGTCTGGGACCTCCATTTCGACCCCATGAGTAACGTGGTCGATGTTCACGTCGCCAACCTTCGTCAGAAGCTTCGTGAGGGCGGGCGGGGTCCGCTCATCCACACGGTGCGCGGCGTGGGCTACATCCTGTCGACGGACGCACCAGACTGAGGCAACGCTCCAGGTGATCCGTTCCTTCCGCTTCCAACTCACGCTTCGGTTCACCGCCACCATGACGGCGGCCATCGTGGCGTTCGCCGGGTTGGGCTACTGGGCTCTCCGGCAGACCCTCGACCGGCAGATCGACGCCAGCGTCCTCAACGTGGCCTCGATTCAGGCCTCCTCGGTCACATCGGCCCCGAACGGGGGGATGCACTTCCAGGAGTGGAACCTGACGCCGGAAGAAGCGGCGTCCCTGCGGGATCTGATCCGCTATGCAGAGGTGTGGGACGAGTCGGGGCGGCACCTGCTCCGCTCACAGTTCCTGACGCGAGACCTTCCGCTGGACACGGCGGCCCTGGAGCGCGCCGCCGACGGACAGCTGACCTGGACGGAGGATCGGCTCGGCGACACCGAGATCCGGGCACTATACTACCCTCTGGGACGTCTGGGCTCGCGCCATGCGCGTCACGTCCTCGAGGTCGCGGCCCCCCTCACCAGCCGGAACCGCACGCTCCACAGGGCGGCGCTGTACCTGTTGACCATCGTGGTCCTCGTTTCCGGTGGCACGTACCTCGGGAGCTGGTGGCTGGCCGGACGGGCCGTGCGTCCCGTTCGGGACATCACGAGCCAGGCGGAGGCGATCGGTGCCTCGACGCTGGGCCGGCGCATCGGCGCCCACGCGGACACCCACGAGTACGAGCGCCTCGTCCACGTGCTCAACACCATGCTGGACCGTCTGGACGCGGCGTTCGAGGCGCAGCGGCGCTTCACGTCCGACGCGAGCCACGAGCTCCGCTCGCCGCTCACGGCGCTTCGGGGCGAGCTCGAGCTGGCGCTCCGGCGCGTGCGCGACCCGGAGGAGTACCGGCGTGTGCTCGCGAGCGCGCTCGAGGAGGCCGAGCGTCTCTCGGAGCTCTCGGAAGACCTTCTCACGCTGGCGCGGTCGGACGCCGGGGTCGTCGAGGCCCGGGTCAGGCGTGTGGACGTCACGACGGCGCTGGAGCGGACCGTGGAGCGCCACCAGCCCCGCGCGGACGAGAAGGACATCCGGCTCGGAGCCGCCATGGAGCCGGGCCTGGCAGGCGCGTGCGACCCGGACCTCCTCGACCGGATGCTCTCGAACCTGATCGACAACGCGCTCAAGTTCACGAGCGCGGGAGGGCGGGTCGACGTATCGGCTCGATTCGACGGCCACGAACTCGTCCTCGAGGTGGCCGATACGGGTCCGGGCATCCGGGAGGGAGATCTCGGCCGAATCTTCGACCGTTTCTACCGGGCGGACGCCGCCCGGACGAGCACGGAGGGGACCGGCCTCGGCCTGTCGATCGTGCGAACCGCCACCGAGGCACACGGAGGCGACGTCATGGCGACCAATCGACCCGAGGGTGGTGCCCTGTTCACTGTCCGCCTGCCCGTTCGCGACCAGGAGGCCTGAAACAGGCCCGATCCGCTCGGATCGTCGAGCCCGATCTTCCGTCTCACCGACGACCCTTGCCTGGCCCCTCCCTCCCGGCTCGGTCGGAAGATCGGCGTCGGCATGGCCCGCGCGTGAAGAATCCTTCACGGTCCTCTCACGGTGGCTTCACCGCCCTCCCCGCAAGTTGTTCCCGTGGGTCCGGTGGAGGTCGTCCGGGCGGACGAGAAGCCAATGAATCACCCCAGCGGGGCGTGTCACAACGGGCCCTACAACCTGCTGGGGATCAACGTGTCGGGACCTCCTCCCCGCCCGCTGACGCGCTACACCGTCAACGTTCGGGGAGATCGGATCATCGTGAGCCGCGGACCACCGGCATGACCTCCAGCGCGGTCGCCGCCCTGGAAGCCGAGGGGATCCAGCGCATGGATCTCAGGCTTCGGGGCGTGCACTGCGCCTCGTGCGTCAGGAGGATTGAAGAGGCGCTGTCGGCGACGCCTGGTGTGCTGCGGGCAGAGGTGAATCCGGTGACCCGGAGCGCCGCGATCGAGTACCGGCCGGCACGGGTCAGTCTCAAGGGCCTGGAGAGAATCCTCGAGGAGGCCGGCTACGAGGTCGACGCCGACCCTGGGGCCGAGTCACCCGACCGCCAGGAGGCGGACCGGCGGCAGGAGTACCGGCAGCTCCTCCGGGAGTTCTGGCTCGGGCTCGCGCTCAGCGTGCCGATCCTCGCGACGGCCTACCCGTCCCTGGTCCCGGGCCTGCGCGGGCTGTCCGGAGCCGGACTCCGGTGGGTGTGGGCGGCCGACGGACTGCTGGCCCTGGCGGTCATGCTCTATTCGGGCCGGCAGTTCTATACCGGTGGCTGGAGCGCGCTCCGGCGCCGGAGCGCGGACATGAATGCCCTGATCGGTCTCGGCACGGCGGCGGTGTGGCTCTACTCGACGGCCGTCGTCCTCTTCCCGGACCTTTTCCCAGCGGGGACGGCCGAACCCTTCTTCGACGTGGCGGCCGTGGTCGTCACCCTGGTGGTGCGCGGTCAGGCGCTCGAGGTCCGTGCCCGAGGCAGGACCTCGGAGGCGATCCGACAGCTCCTGGGTCTCCGGGCGAAGACCGCTCGCGTGGTCCGCGACGGGGCCGAACGGGACGTTCCGGTCGAGGAGGTGCCCGTGGACGGCGAGATCGTCGATGGCCGGAGCGCCGTGGACGAGTCCATGGTGACCGGCGAGAGCCTTCCGGTGGAGAAAGGGCCCGGCGACGAGGTCATCGGCGTCACGATCAATCGCACCGGGAGCTTCCGGTTCCGGGCGACCAAGGTCGGCAAGGACACGGCTCTTGCCCAGATCGTGAAGATGGTCCGGCAGGCGCAGGACTCGAAGGCGCCCATCGCGCGTGCGGTGGACGTGGTCGCCGGCTACTTCGTGCCCGCCGTGATGATCGTCGCAGTCCTGGCCTTCGCGGCCTGGTTCACGTTCGGGCCGGCACCGGCGATGACCTATGCGGTCGTGGTGGCGGTCACGGTCCTCATCATCACCAGCCCGTGCGCGCTCGGCCTCGCCGCGCCCATGTCGCTCATGGTCGGCGTGTGCAAGGCCGCGGAGCACGGGGTCCTGATCCGGAACGGGGAAGCGCTGCAGCTGGCCCGGAGCCTGGACGCGGTGGTGCTCGACAAGACAGGGACGATCACCCGGGGCCGGCCTGAAGTGACCGACGTGCTGACGGCGGCGAGCTTCGGTGAGGCCGAGCTGCTGCGTCTCGCCGCCTCCGCCGAGCAGGGCTCCGAGCACCGGCTGGGCGAGGCGATCGTCAACGCGGCGATCGGTCGACGCCTGGAGCTCACCCTGGCCGTCGATTTCGCGGCCGTCGCGGGGCACGGAATCTCGGCCACGGTCGACGGCCGGGAAGTGCTTCTCGGCAACGAGCGCTTCATGCGGGCGCAGGGAGTGGTGCCGGGCGACCTGGCGGAAGCAGCCGGTCGGCTCTCGGAGGACGGGAAGACGCCCATCTACGTGGCCCTCGACGGCCGGGCCGCGGGGCTCGTGGCCATAGCCGATTCGGTCAAGAAAGACTCGGCGGCCGCAGTCCGGCGCCTCCACGAGCTCGGCCTCGAGGTCGTCCTGCTCACGGGTGACAACCAGCGAACCGCCCACGCCATCGCCCGGCAGGTGGGGATCGACCGGGCGTTCGCCGAAGTCCTCCCCGATCAGAAGGCCGAACACGTGGGGAGCCTTCAGGCCGAGGGAAAGCTCGTCGCCATGGTCGGCGATCGGATCAACGACGCCGCCGCTCTGGCCCGCGCCGACGTGGGAATCGCCATCGACGTCTCGAAGGCCACCTTCCGGAACATTCGCCAGAATCTGACCGGCGCCTTCGCCTACAACTCGCTCGGGATCCCCGTGGCGGCCGGCGTCCTCTACCCGGCCTTCGGGCTCCTCCTGTCGCCGCTCATCGCGAGCGCCGCGATGGTGTTCAGCTCGGTCACCGTGGTCACCAACGCCAATAGGCTGCGCGCCCACACTCCAAAGTGAGGCTGACATGACGATCGCGGTCCTGGCCGTCGACCTGGCGGCTCTCGCGCTGGTGTTCTGGATCATCTGGTACTTCTGGGGCTCGAAGCGGGCAGCCGGGCAGGCGAACGTATGGGAGTCGGGTGTCCAGGAGATCTACGTGCGGGTCAAGGGGGGCTACGACCCGGATCGCATCGCGGTCCAGGCGGGCAGGCCTGTTCGCCTCCTGTTCAACCGGCAGGAGACGGCCGCCTGCAGCGAGATGGTGCAGTTTCCCGACTTCGGGATCTCGCGGGCCCTCCCCACCGGAGAGACGGTCGCCATCGAGATTCCGGCCCCGAAGGCCGGCGAGTATCCCTTCTCCTGCCAGATGGGGATGCTGCGCGGCACGCTCGTGGCCCGGCACGACGGCCGGCCGGCCGCGGGCGCCCCGGGAGGCGAAGCGGCGTGAGGCGGCCGAGCGGGGCCATGCTCCTCGGGATCACCGGTGCCGTCGGGGTCCTGAGCCTTCTCGTCTACGGCATGGGGCGCGACCCCTGCGTGCTGCCTTCGCCCCTCGAGGCGAAGCCGGCCCCCGGGTTCGCACGTGGCCATCGACTACGGCGTCTACGGCGTGCCCGAGACCTTCTTCCTGGACCGAACGGGTCGGGTGGCCCACAAGCACATCGGGCCGGTGACCGATTCGCTCATGGCGGCGGAGCTCGACCGCCTGCTCTCCGATGTGGGTCGCGATACCCGCCGGCCATGAGCCCCGGCCTGTCGACGGTCTCCGGCGCCCACCCGGCCAACGGCGTGACGCGGTCGCGCGCGGCGCCGGGAAGTCGAATCTCTCCTCTCGGCCATCCCGGCCCCCAACTCGGTCGTGAAGAGACCTTCACGCTCGGCTCACCGAGGTTTCATGGCTCGGCGAACAGTCTGCGAGTGGATCGTGAAGCGATGACGCGAACCTGCGGGCGGAATCGTAAGGTCCGCCGGCCTGAAAGAGACGACTCGATATGAAAACCGTAAGAAAGAGCACATCCCTGATGCTCCTGGCAGGCCTGACCGCCGTGGTGGGGGCCTGTTCAGGGGCGGGCCCGGGGCCAACGAGTCCCGAATTCGGCACCGCTCTCCTCGACGTCGCGCCGGCCGGCGGCAGCTCGGGGGTGGGCGTGGACACCACGATCACCATCACCTTCAACCATGCCATGAACCCCGCCATGTCGCAGTACGCCAGCGTGCACGAGGGCGACGTCTCGGGACCCGAGGTGGATGGGACCTGGACTTGGTCGGCCGACACCACGGCCCTGACCTTCACTCCGGCGTCGACCCTGAAGCCCGCGGCCACCTACACGATCCACCTCGGCGGGGGCATGATGGACTCAGCCGGGCAGCCGGTGGACCTGAGCCAGTACGGCCCGGGCTGTGGAGGCCAGACCGCGACCGCCGGCATGATGGGCGGCAGCATGGGATCCGGCGAGATGGGCTCGGGCTGGCAGGGAGCCGATGGCGACTACGGCATGATCTTCACGTTCACGACGGCCGGGTAGAGCGGCCGGTTCGTGACGCTGGCCCGCCGGTCGCCCGCGAGAGGGCTGGCGGCGGGTCGCCCGGCGACCCGCGAACGACAGGCTCGAAAACTCCGAAGGAGCACTCCAATGCAAGTCACCGATCCGGTCTGCGACATGACGTTCGACGAGGAAGACGCCGCCACCACGACGACCTACGAGGGGCGTGCGTATTACTTCTGCTGCGAGCCCTGCCGGGAGAAGTTCGAGGACAGCCCGGAGAAGTACCTGAAGGAGAGCTGAGTCACCGGGCGGCCCGATCTCCGGACGGCCTCGGAACTCCAGCCGCACGCCGGCGCTCACCACCCGCCCCTCGAGCGGCGCCCACTGGTCGGTGGGAGTCTGCCCCAGGTGCTGGGGACCGATGTAGGTGAACTCGGCCCCGACGCGGCCCCAGGCCTCGTCCTCCCAGATCCCGTCGATCCCCACCCGGTTCCGCGAGTCGAGCGGGACCGCCCTCCGTCCAGTGCCGTCCGGCACGTACTCGGTGGCGTGGAGCTCGAGGGGTGCAGCCGCGCGGCCGACGTCGAGCGAGGCGCTCCGCGTGCATGGCGCGAGAGGAGTGATGGGGTGCAGGTTTGCGCTTCGCGCTCCCCACTGGAAGCCGGAGCGCCCGCGTGGAATCGACCACCGGCCCGACGCGGATGGGTGAGCTTGCCGGGCCGTGGCGATCCGAGCCGCACACCATCCCCGGGGGAGGTGGGGACCGATGTCCGACGCCCGCCGGCGCAGCCCGTGGCTGTGGATCCCCTCCCTCTACCTGGCCGAGGGACTTCCCTACGTCCTGGTGATGACCGTGTCGGTCATCATGTACAAGGACTTCGGAATCTCCAATACCGACATCGCCTTCTACACCAGCTGGCTGTACCTGCCCTGGGTGGTGAAGCCGTTCTGGTCGCCGGTGGTGGACCTGCTCGGCACCCGGCGGCGCTGGATCTGGCTCATGCAGCTCCTGGTCGGGGGGGGGCTCGCGGGAATCGCGTTCTCGGCGCCGGTGCCGCACGCCTTCCAGTGGACGCTGGCGTTCTTCTGGCTCATGGCCTTCCAGTCCGCCACCCACGACATCGCGGCCGATGGCTTTTACATGCTGGCCAACTCGGAACGCGAGCAGGCCCTGTTCGTCGGCGTACGCACCATGTTCTACCGCATCGCCATGATCGCCGGACAGGGGCTGATCGTGGTGCTGGCCGGCACGCTCGAGACCCGGCTGGGCGACGTGCATCGGGCGTGGTCGCTGACGATGGGGGCCGTGGCGGGGCTGTTCGTGCTGTTCGGCGCGTGGCACCTGTGGATCCTGCCGCACCCGGATGCGGATCGACCCGGCAACGTCCGCCGCGTGCCGGAGTTCGTTCGGGAGTTCGTGGCGACCTTCGGCTCGTTCTTTCGGAAGCCGAAGATCGCCGCGCTGCTCGGCTTCCTGCTGCTCTACCGGCTCGGCGAGGCCCAGCTGGTCAAGCTGGCCACGCCGTTCATGCTGGACCCGGTGGCGCGAGGCGGACTCGGCCTGACGACCACACAGGTCGGCTGGCTGTACGGCACCGTCGGCATCGTCGCGCTCACGGTCGGCGGCCTGCTCGGCGGCTGGACCGCCTCGCGTCACGGGCTCAAGACGTGGCTGTGGCCGATGATGCTCGCGATGCAGCTGCCGGACGCCGTCTACATCTTTCTGGCTCACGCGCAGCCCGCGAGCCTGTGGATCGTCCAGGCGTGCGTGGTGGTCGAGCAGTTCGGCTACGGCTTCGGCTTCACCGCCTACGTGCTCTACATGATCTACATCTCCCGCGGAGCGCACCGCACGGCACACTACGCCCTCTGCACGGGCTTCATGGCGCTCGGCATGATGCTGCCGGGCATGTGGAGCGGGTGGCTGCAGGACCACGTCGGCTACCCGACGTTCTTCACCCTGGTCCTGATCGCCACCATCCCCAGCTTCCTGGTCGCGGCGCGCATCCCGCTCGAGCGGGACTTCGGCCGGAAGGCGGCGTAGCGCGGCCGCATCGCGAGGAGGCGGGGCGTCGGCGTGGGACGGTTTGCGGCGGTCGGATCGCGACCCGCGAGCGAGAGAGCCGGAAGCTCCGAAGGAGGAGTCCGATGCAAGTCACCGATCCCGTCTGCCACATGACGTTCGACGAAGAGGACGCGGCGACCACGACGACGTATGAGGGTCGTACGTACTATTTCTGCTGCGAGCCGTGCCGGGAGAAGTTCGAGCAGAACCCGGAGGCGTACATCGAGGAGAGCTGACGTGGCCGACGCCCCTCAGAACTCCACCCGCACGCCGGCGCTCACCACCCGCCCCTCGAGCGGAGCCCACTGGTCGGTCGTCCAGCGGCCGTCCGGGGAGCGCACCGGCAGGAGGAGCGGGTCCCAGCCGGTCTGCCGCACGTCCCCGAGGTTCCGGGCCACGAGGAACAACCGCTGCCGGCCCATGCGGACCTCGGCCAGGAAGTTCACCAGTACGTAGCCCGGGCTCCAGGTCCGGTACGGGTCGTCCTCGAGTCGCTGGGGTCCGATGTAGGTGACTTCGGCGCCCACGCGGCCCCAGTCCTCGTCCTCCCAGATTCCGTCGATCCCCACGCGGTTCCGGGGGTCGAGCGGGACCGCCCTGCGTCCGGCGCCCTCCGGAAGGGATTCGGTGGCGTGCAGGTAGGTGTGGCTGGCGATGATCTCCAGCGGCCCGCTCCGGTAGTGGGCCAGGAGCTCGGTCCCCCACGTTCGGGTCGGCGCCGCGGCGTTTGTGATCTCCAGGGGTCGGGAGGCGCCGGGATAGGTGCGCACGAGCAGCGCGTCGCTGATGGTCGATCCGAACACGATGGCGTGGAGCTCGAGCGGGCCCGCCGCGCGGCCGATGTCGAGCGAGGCACTGCGCACGCGCTCGGCCCGAAGGGAGTCGGACAGCGGCCGGAGGGCCGCGTACCCGGCCTGCTGCACCCGGTCCAGGAAGGGGACCGGAGGAGAGAAGCCGAGGCCGCCCGAGGCGCGCACCGTCCAGTCCTCGGCCGGCCGCAGGAGGACCGACAGCCGCGGGCTGAGAAAGGTCCCGACCCGGCTGTGATGATCCAGCCGAGCGCTCGCGGCCACGCTCAAGAGCCGGGAGGGGCTCCACTCGTCCTGGGCGAACAGGCCGGGCGTCACGTAGGTGAGGTCGAGGGCGGAGTCCTGCCTGTAGCGGAAGCGCGTGCTCTCGAGCGCCGCTCCCACCACCCAGTCGTGCCTGCCCGCGGTGTCGGTCAGCGTCGCTTCGCCGTAGAAGCTGCCCCTGCGCGTGTCCTCCACGTCCGGGCCGAAGGTCCGGCCGTGCCAGGTGCTCGTGGCCGCCGCCCGGGCCCCGAGCGAGAGAGCCGGTCCCAGGGCCAGCCGGCCGATCACGCCGCCGTCGACGCGGCCGGTGTTCAGGCGGACCGCGAACGGACCTCCGGCCGGAACGGTGTCGCCGGGCAGGGTGCCGCCCGTCCGGTGCTCCACCGTGCCGCCCACGGTCACGAACAGGGAGTCGCCCTTCGCGTCACCCCAGAAGAAGCGCGGCCTGAGCACGGCGCGGTCGTAGCCCACCAGGTCCGTCCACCCGTCGGCGTCGGGGTCGGTACGCGCCTGGCGGTCACCCGAGGCGGCCAGCGTAAAGGACCAGCCCGAGCCCAACCTCCCGGATGTGAACAGGCTGGCGTCGGTCGCCCCGGCCGAGCTCTGGCTCACGAGGAGCTCGGAGGGGCCGCCGGGCCGCCTCGACACCAGGTCGAGCACGCCTCCCAGGGCGGCCGGCCCGTACAGGGCCGAAGCGGCTCCCCGCACGACCTCGATCCGGGCCAGGTCCAGCGGCGGGATTTGCAGGAGGTCCAGGGCGCCGGGCTCCGCCCCGTAGATGGGGAGCCCATCCGAGAGGATCCTGGTGTAGCGGCCGCGGAGGCCCTCGATGCGAAGCGCCGCGCCGCCCAGCGTCGGCTCGGAGGCCTGGATGCGGACCCCGCTCATCTCGGTGAGGAGCCGGGTGAGATCGGCCGGGGACTCGGTCAGGTTCTCCTCGATCTCCTCCCTGGGGAGAGCCTCCACCGGAAGGGGCTCGTCCTTCACCATCTTGCCCGTCCGGGTCACCGACACCGTGATGCCCTCGCCCTGGATGGCGCTCTCCTCGAGCTGGACCACGAGGAGCGTGTCCTGTGCGGCCTGGAGGGAGACCGTGTCCTTCCAGGTCGCATAGCCCAGCCTCGAGATCCGTAGCGGATACCTGCCGGCTGGGAGTCGGAGGAGCGCGCTCCCGAGCGAATCGCTGAGCGTCGAGAAGCTGTCCGCCCGGACGGCTGCGCCGGCGACAGGGCCCTCCTCGCTCCGGACGCGGAAGCGCACCGTGGCGATGGCCGTTCGGGCGTGGGGGGCGCGTGGCTGCTGGCCCCGGACCGCGTCGGGCACGAGGGACCCGGACACGACGAGAAACGCGGCGCCCATCAGACGGCCGAGGCGCTCTCGCGTCCAGCCCGGAGGGCCGAAGGCGCGTTGAGAGGTCACCCGGCTCGTGTACGGCATGGCAATGGATAACCGGGGGGCGCGGCGCGGTTCCTCGGGGGCAACTCGCCGTGGCCTGAAGCGCGAGAAGCCCTCGCCGCGGCGGGGGCTTCGCACGACTCCGTGGACCCTTCCTTCAGGCCGCGGCCGGCTCCGGGTGGAGCGCCCGGTACGCCGCATCGCCCTCGCGCGCCGCGGCCTCCAGCCCCAGCTCGTGGGCCCCGAGGAGCGCCGCGTGGACGCCCCGGGCGGTCACCTCCATGGGCTCGTTGTCCACGAAAGGCGCCGCCGCCGCCATCTCGGCCGCCGCGCGCACCGAGTCAGGGTCACGCTCCGGGTCGAGGCCGATCTGTCCCAGGTGCACGGGGAGGCCCACCGCCGCCAGGAAGCCGGCGACGTCCGCCGCCTCCTCCATCTCTCCCTCCAGGACGAGCTGGGCCAGGAGCCCGACGGCGACCATCTCACCGTGCAGACACGAGGAGTGGACCGCCGGGAACGCCGGGAAGGCGCCGGTCGCGATGGCGTGCGCCGCGGCGACGCCACTGCTCTCGAAGCCGATCCCGCTGAGCAGCGTGTTCGCCTCCACCACCCGCTCGAGGGCTTCGTCCACGCGGCGCGCCCGCACGGCCGCGATCGCCCCCGCAGCGAACTCCCGAATCGTGCTCGCGCACGCCTCGCCCAGCGTCATCGAGGCGACGGTGGGACGCGCAAAGACGGCGGTGCGGGCCGACGGGTTCCGGAAGCAGGCGCGCGCCTCGTACCACGTGGCCAGGCCGTCGCCCATCCCGGAGACGAGGTAGCGCAGCGGAGCCCGGGCGACGACGTCCGTGTCCACCACGACCAGCGCCGGGCTGTCGGGAAAGAACTCGACCGCCTCGAAGGCGCCCTCGGGCGTGTAGACCACGGACAGGGCCGAGCAGGGCGCGTCGTTGGACGCGATCGTGGGGCAGCTCACCATCGGGACGTGCAGCCGATGGGCCACGCACTTGCCCGTGTCCAGGCACTTTCCGCCCCCGACCGCGATGAGGGCGTCGACCGGCGAGCCGGCCTCGCGGAGGGCCGCCACGATCCGCTCGATCTCCTCGACCGAGCTCTCCCCCTCGAACGTCACGGTTACCGGGTCGAGCCCGGCCTCTCTCAGGCTGGCCACGATCGACGAGCCCTCCCGACGTGACCTCCCGGGCTGGCCAGGACGGCCGGCCTGTTCACCTCGAGCGGACGGAGGTAGCGCCCCAGGTGCGCGAAGACCCCGGGTCCCTGCACGTAGCGGGCGGGCGCGATGAGGACGCGGGGCACGGAAGGCGTGTCGCCGTCCTCGACGGAGAAGATGGCACCCGGGAAGTAGGGCTCGGCGTGGGGCATGGCGACCTCCGCGATCGGGGGAACGACTGGATTCTCCGGTGGCGGCGGGCAAGCGCCGTCAGCGGCCCGACGAAGCTAAGCTCACCCGGGACATACCGGAACCGCCGAAGGTCGCGGCCGAGGTGGGTGACCCTGAAAGGACCACCGCACGGCCTCCACCATCCGGCCGACGAACGTGGGAACAGTGCGCTGGCAGAGTGTCAGCGATCAACCGGTTGGGGGGGGTGCGCCCGGGAAGATTCGTCGCGAGGCGCTCCGGAGGAGCGCTCCCAGCCTCCTGATCCGTAGGCGGTGGCTCCCGCACGGCCATCGCGCAGATCACGCAACATTGAGGGGTTTCGGGCCGCCCGGGGCGCAGATCCTGCCGCGAAATGCGCGATCCGCGCCGCCCGCATACCCCGCGCATACCCCACGCTCCGCCGCCATGTACCCATCGGCGAACAGCTGAAACGAGGCAGAGCGCCGGGTGGACGCTAGTCGAGACTAGCGTCGCCAGGCGAGGAACAGCCATCAGCCGGACTACAAGAGTGCAGGAGAACCCGGCTCAATTCAATACTAATGTCTATCGAGACAGACACGATTCGTACGAACCATGCGAACGGCGCATGAGACGCTCTATGGTTATGCCACCTGCCTTCTGAACCGACACCACGCAAGCGCCGCAAGATGGATGATTGCATATCCTATATTGGCACATTTGACATCCCATAAGGGGGTGGGGTAGGGTGAAGTCTCCATCGATCCGTCGTCCGCCCGAGGGCGTTCCGCACGCGCCGGACCTATCGGTGGGCGGGATGCAGCCAACCCTCTGCGGGGAGAACATCATGCGGAAGCCGATGAGGAACCGGATGGTCACGCTCGCGATCGCGCCGGTGGTCGCCCTCGTGGCAGGCCTGGCCGGACCGCGGGCTCCGAAGCCAGAGGCCGCAGGGGCGAACACGCTGACGGTATCCCGGGTGTTCGAGATGCCGCAGCCGCTTGCAACCTGTGCGGAGGCTGCGTCCGGGCCTTACGCCTGCAATATCTACAAGCCGGACACGTATTGCTACGCGGGAGACATCCACGTCTGGTTCGACGACGCGTGTACCGACGGTGATCCAGGTTGCCCGGCCTAGGTCGAGTAAGACTGGCAGTCTTCGTGTCTTCGGGGAAGGGGGTGGTCGCGCTGCTCGGGCTGCTTCTTGTCCAGGCGCGATCCGTCCCCCCTCGGCAGGGCCCCGCTACCTGGCGACTGAGCGAAAAGCCAACCTTCTCGGTCGGGGCCGTCCTGCAACCGAAGGATCAACTTTTGGGCGAGGTGATCGGCGCGGCACGTCTGAGCTCGGGCACGGTGGTGGTGGCCGACGGGATGGCGGGGGAGCTCCGCTATTTCGATCCGGACGGAAAGCTCCTGCGCCGCGCCGGGAGTCCGGGTGAGGGTCCCCAGGAGTTCATCCACATGATCAGGGTAGCCCGGTGCCGCGGAGACACCCTCTTCGTCGCGGACGCGCAGCGGACCTTTCTCCAGGTGTGGACTCCGCGCGCGACCTACGCCGGCATCATGGACCTGTCGGGCCTGGCGGCGCAGGGGATCGAGGACCGCCAGCCCCATATCTTCGCCTGTAACGACCGGGGGACGATGGTCTTCGTGGACAGGCGGCCCGCGATTCCCGAAGGGGGCGGAGACGGCCCCACGCGCTCCGTCGTCCCGATCGTCGTGAAGCGTCCCGACGGCAGCCTGCACAAGCTGGGGGATTTCCAGGGCCGCGAGCGGTACTTCTACCGGCATCCCGGGGGCGGCTCCTCCGGCCCGCGTCCCCTGGGCAAGCGGACCCTGGTCGCGGTCGGGGACAGCCTGATCTACGTGGCGACGGGCGACGCCTACGAAGTGGCGCTCTACTCGCTGGACGGACAAACGGTGGGCACGCTCCGCGACTCGGTCGAGACGCGGCCGATCACGGACGAGCTGGTGGACACCTACGTCGATCGTGTCCTCGGGGAGACGGAGGACGCGGCGAAGCGGCGGGCAGTGAGGTCCCGCTACGAGGCGCTGAAGTATCCGGACCGGACCCCGGCCTACCTGGACATGCTGGCGGGACGCGGCGGTCGTCTGTGGATCGAGGCGTTCCGGCTACCCGGGGATCCCCAGGTGTGGCGGGTCTATACGGCCGAGGGGAAGCGGGTCGCCACCGTCCGGATGCCGCCCCGTTTCCGGCTCATGGAGGCGGGCGAAGACTATGTGCTGGGCGTCTGGCGGGACGGGAACGACGTGGAGTACGTGCGCATGTACGGGCTCGTGAAGCCATAGGGCGGAGCGGAGGCCGTTCGCTTCGTATGTGACAGGACCGGCCGCGTACGTCCTTCCTGCTCATGCGCCCGGGAAGATTCGTCGCGAAGCGCTCCGGATGAGCACTCCCAGCCTCCTGATCCGTAGGCGGTGAGGGGACCAGAACCATGGCCCGACCTCCACAGTCTACGGGGCTTTGAGTACGCTTGTGACCCAGAATGCACAGGATCCTGGGCCGATTCAGCCAGCGGCATACCCCATGGGGGATGTCGCCATCGGTGACGGGCGCTGTGCGATCTGGACACGGGCTGCTCGCCCCGCGCCCATTTCATCCGCCCGTTGCGACGCCCGGCTCTCGATCGCCCCCTCGAGAAGCGGCCCAGGTCGAAGGAAGGGGAGATCACCTTTCATCGAAGAGGACGGACGTGGTCGCCAGGATCGCGTCCCTCAAATAGGGGCTGATCCCGTTCTCCGTCAGCAGGTCGACGGGCCGTCCGAACAGCTCCGAGAGGCGATCCTCCAGCTCTACGAGCTCGACGTATCCCTTGCTCTGGCGAAAGTCCGCGATCAGATCCACATCCGAGCCGGGGCGCTCTTCTCCCCTGGCCGCCGAGCCGAAGACTCTCAGCCGCTCGACGTCAAACTCTCGGCAGAGCTCCGCGAGACGATCGCGATCGAACTGAACCATGGGGAGAATGTGCTCCCGAGAGGCTGGATGGGCAATCCGGGGGCGACCCTGCGCCGACCCGGCGCAGCTTCACGCAGCGGGACGGGTCGCCGGCCCGACAGATACCCCTCACGAGCCGACCGGGTATGGTTTGCCCCCATCAACCTGCCGCATCCCGCCACTGGATCCGTCCCGGGCTCGATGTCCTCCGGTTGAGACGCTCCTCGTTCCTCCGTTGTTGCGGTCACTGACCTGCCGGCAACACCCAGAACCGATCGCCCGCCGGATCATAGATGATATGGCGTGTCTTCAGGAGAGCCACGCCGACCAGCGCGTCCCAGGGCGGGTCCGCATCGGCGCCTTCGGTTTCGCGCGCGAGACGTATCGGCAGGTTTCGCCAGCGCGCGTCGCCCAGTTCAACGGCGGTCGCCTTCGTCTCGAGGCTGCGCAGGGCGCCTCCGAGCCCGGTTTCCATGTGTTCCGGTACCGTGGTCGGCAACTGTTCATCGAGATGATGCTCGTCGACGAAACGCGTGCTCAGCCGGACCCCGCCGGACATGCCGAAATCCAGCAGGAATCTCAGCTCGTGACGTTCGCCGTTGGGAAATTCGACGGAGCCCTTCACGACAGGGCGGTTACGCATTCTTTCGATGGCGAGCGCCTCTGTTTCCGGTGCCTCGAACCGATCGCGCGGCACGATGGTCAGGCAGCCCGCTGGAATGTCGAGATCGAGCACGTGCTCGCTGAACAGATCGGTCCCGAGCAGGCCGTCGATCTTCGTGAAGGCCGGGCCGAGCGGGCCGCGCAAATCCACCACCACGACGGGTGGCAGTTTCCGAATGACCTCGCCGGCCTGCAGCTCGAGCCCGGTTCCAAACCCCGGTTCCTGCTGCCCGGCCCCGGCGCCGCCGATGCTCACCCGGCCTTCATAGCCGACCTGCCGCGCACTCAGAACGTCGAGGCCGGCCGAGTCTGCAAAGCGCCGGTCGAGCAGAACGTTACGAATGGGATCCAGCGCGAGCCGCGCGGGGTGCCCGGACAGCGCTGCGTCCACCACGATGAAATGTCCGGTAGAAATGGGTACGCCGTTGCATTCGACGGCCGCATGACACCCAAGCGGACCAAGAAAGAGCAACGCAAGCAGTTTTCGCATGGCGACCTCTTTTCGAACCGTAGCCACTGAAAACGACGCGGCGTCCAGGAAGAGGAGGGCGGTTTCACACGGTCAACGCAACACCTGCGACAAAACCTCACACGGCTTCTTCCAATCGAGGGTCTGTCGGGGCCGGCCGTTGAGCTCCCGGGCGATCTCGTCCAGCTCGGCTTGGGACGTCTCCGAGAGATCCATCGTCCGAGGTAGATATTGGCGTACAAGTCCATTGGTGTTCTCGTTCGTCCCGCGCAGCCAGGGGCTCCGCGGATCGCAGAAGTAGACCGGGATCCCGGTCTCGACGGAGAACTGGACGTGCTCGGCCATCTCCTTGCCCTGATCCCAGATGAGCGTGCGGCAGAGTTGCTCGGGGAGCGTACTCATTCGTTCGCCCAAGGCCCGGCGGAAATGCGTCGCCGTCTTCCCGTCGGGGAGCTCGAAGAGCAGCACGTAGCGGCTCTGCCGCTCGACCAGGGTCCCGGTGGACGACCGGCCGGCTCGCCCCATCATCAAATCGCCCTCCCAGTGCCCCGGCACCGCCCGATCCTCCACGGCCGCCGGACGCTCGGAGATGGATACCATGTCCCGGAGGCGCCCTGCCCCCACCGCTCGCCCCTGAGAACGACGTTGCGTCCGACCGGAGCGCAGGTGTTTCGTCAGCTCCTTGCGCAGGGCGCCTCGGGCCTGGACGAACAGCGATCGGCAGATCGATTCGTGCGACACGCGCATCTCGGGATCATCGGGAAAGACCAGCGCCAGACGCCGTGCAATCTGCTGCGGGGACCACCGCTGGGCGAGACGGCGTTCGACTTCGGCCCGTAGCAGAGGATGACGGGCCAGCTTAGGAATCTTCGGGCGCCGGGCGGCTCGGACGGCTTGCTCATCCGCTCGCCAGGCCCGATACCCCACTCGCGAGCCGTGGGCGGCGACCTCTCGAGATACGGTGGAGGGGGCCCGGCCCAACCTTCGGGCGATCGCCCGGCAGGAATCCCCGGCCCGTAGCCCACGCGAGATTTCCTCCCGCTCGGCCAGCGAAAGGCGGAGAGGGGAGCGCGGACGGGCCCGGGACGGAAGCCCGCCTGTCTTCACCAGTAGCCGCTGGACGGTTTTCGTCGAACAATCGACCGCCTCGGCTGCCTCCCAGTGCGTCTCCCCTGCAGCGATCCGGGCTCGGATTTCCGACCGCTCCCGGCGGCTCAGCCTCCTCCCGTGATCTCCCCCCATGCTCCTCCTCCTGGCGATGGTTCGTATTCGAATCATACGCCAGGTGTTGCGTTGACCGTGTGAAACCGCCCTCGAATTCGCGGACACGCCCGCGCGCTTCCTGCGAAACGCGGCGGGGCAGATCTCCGGTCTGGACCTCTCGGTGGACAACACCGAGACGATCCACCTGGATCGGTGGCGCTGACGTAACAACGGCCGCCCCTCGGGCTGCCGAGTCGAGCTTGTCCGCCCGCGCCGCGCGTGGCTAAGCTGTGAGATGCGGGTCCCACTCCGGGACCCCGCAGGTCGGTGCTGGGGAGGGTCATGCTGCGCACGACGGAATCCGGCCCGACTTCCAGCCCCCGGGGTGAGATCACGGAGCTCCTGGAGGCGTGGGGGGGCGGCGAGCGGGACGCCCTCGATCGCCTCATGGCTCTGGTCTACGACGACCTTCGGGCCATTGCGCACCGGCGCCTCCGCCTTGAGCGGTCGGACCACACGCTCGACACGACCGCCATCGTCCACGAGGCCTACCTCAAGCTCGTCGACCACGAGGCGGCCACATGGAAGGACCGGGCCCACTTCTTCGCGGTCTCGGCGCGGGTCATCCGGAACCTGCTCGTCGACTACGCCCGCGAGCGGAAGGCGGCCAAGCGAGGGGGCGGTGCCGTGCTGCTCCCGCTCGACGCCCGGCTGGCGGGAGAGCGGCCGCGGACGATCGAGCTCCTGGCCCTGCACGAGGCGCTGACGAGCCTGGGGCGCAGGGACGCCCGGATGGAGCGCGTGGTCGAGTGCCGCTTCTTCGGCGGTATGAGCATGCGGGAGACGGCAGAGACGCTGGGCGTGTCCCTGAGCACGGCGGAGCGCGCCTGGCGGCGGGCGCGGGCCCACCTCTATCGGGCGCTGGCCTGAGGCGGCCCTCTCCATCCACGAAGACCGGAGCCGAGATGCCGGAGTCGCCGGGCGCGGACAGGTGGCACGAAGCCGACGAGGTGTTCGACCGGACGCTCGACCTGGAGCCGGAGGAGCGCTCCGGCTTCCTCGACGAGCGCTGCGCCGGCGACCCGGAGCTGCGCCGCGCGGTCGAGGGGCTCCTGGCCGCGGATGCGGAAGCCGGGCGCTTCCTGGACGGCAGGGTCGAGGACCTGGCGCCCGAGGCGTTCGCCGGCGCCCTCGCCGACGACCGCCTCATCGACCCCGACGGCGGCGAGGACAGGATCGGCGAGCGGATCGGCGCCTGGAGGCTCGTGCGGCTGCTCGGCCGGGGGGGCATGGCCCGGGTCTTCCTCGCCGAGCGGGAGAGCGGCGGGTTCGAGCAGACGGCCGCCCTGAAGCTCGTCCGACGCGGCGTCGGCGGCCAGGACTTCGTGCGCCGCTTCGTGGCCGAGCGGCGCATTCTCTCCTCGCTGCATCATCCGGCCATCGCCCGGCTCATCGACGGCGGCACCACCGACGACGGCCTGCCCTACCTGGTGCTCGAGTACATCGACGGCGTCCCGATCACCGACTACTGCGCCGCGCACGGGTGCACGGTCGCGGGGCGTCTGCGGCTGTTCGACCAGGCCGCGCGGGCCGTCCAGTACGCCCACGCCAACCTGGTCATCCACCGGGACATCAAGCCGAGCAACATCCTCGTCACGGCCGACGGGCAGGTGAAGCTGCTCGATTTCGGCATCGCCCGGCTCCTGGACCCCGGGGCGGACCCGGAGGCGGCCAGCCTCACGCGCACCGGCTTCCGCCCGCTGACCCCGGAGTACGCCAGCCCGGAGCAGGTGCGGGGAGAGACGATCACGACGGCATCGGACGTCTACCAGCTCGGCGTGCTGCTCTATCGGCTGCTCACGGGAGAGCGGCCGTATCGGGTGGCCGGCACCGGCGCCGGCGCGATCACCGAGGCGATCACCCGGACCCGGCCCGTCCCCCCCAGCCAGGCGGTGCTGGACCGGGGCGGGCGCGAAGGGGACGGCCTCGAAGACACGCCCCAGCGCCTCAGCCGCCGCCTGCGCGGGGACCTGGACGTCATCGTCCTGAAGGCGCTCCGCAAGGACCCCGACCGGCGCTACGGATCCGCGGTCGAGATGGCCGAGGACGTGCGCCGCCACCTCGAGGGCCGCCCGATCGTGGCCCGCCGCGAGTCGCGCGCGTACCGAACGCGGAAGTTCCTGCAGAGGAACTCGTGGGTCGCTCCGGTCGTGGCCGTGATCGCGCTGCTGGTCGGCGCCTACATCCTCACCCTCGTCCGCCAGGGCCGGCGGCTGGAGGAGGAGCGCAACGTCGCCCGGGACGTGCAGCACGCGTTCGTGAGCTTCTTCACGTCCCCGGACGCGCGTGACGGCTTCGGGCTCGGCGAGGGGCGGCGCGACCTCACCGTGCGCGAGGCGATCCTGGAGGGTGCCGCCCGGGTCCGCGACGAGCTGGCCGACCGGCCGGCGGCCCGCGCGCAGCTGTTCGGCGCCATGGCGCGGGTCCTGGCCGACCTGGACGAGGTCGACCCCGCGCGGGAGCTGGCCGAGGAGACGCTCGGTCTCGAGGAGGCGCTGTACGGGCGGCGGTCGCCGGCCGTCCACGAGACCCTGCTCCTGGTCGGGGACCTGATGCAGGACCGCGACTCCGCGCGGGCCGTCCTGGAGCGCCGCCTGGAGCTGTCCAGGAGCCTGTACGGCGACCGCCACCCGGCCGTGGCCAACTCGCTCCAGCACCTGGGCCTCGTGGAGCTGCAGGACGGCAACGTGGAGAAGGGCGTCCGGGTCCTCGAGCGCGCCGTCCGCCTGTACCGGGACGCCGACTCGGCGCGGCTCCGGGAGTTGGCGTGGACGCTCGGCCGCCTCGGGGAGGGCTACCTGGGCCTGGGCCGCGCCGACACCGCCGTGGCCGTCGGCCGCCAGGCGTACGAGCTCATGAGGGACGAGGTGGGCGAGGGGCACTCCGCCACGGCGATCCAGGGCGTCAAGCTGGCTGCCGCGCTCCGGGTGACGGGGGACGTCCAGGAGGCGCGCCGGCTCTACGAGGCGCATCTTCCCACGATGGACCGGGAGTTCGGTCCGGCCCACGCGACCACGATGGCCAACCGCAACAACTACGCGCTCCTGCTCCTCCAGATGGACGACTACCAGGCGGCGGAAGCGGTGCAGCGTCGGCTCCTGGAGGCCTCCCGCGAGCGGTACGGCGACGTGAGCGCGCCCGTGGCGGGCCTCCTCCAGAACCTGGCCGCCAACCTGAAGGAACAGGGCCGCCACCGGGAGGCGGAGGAGCTCTCGGAGGCCGCCTACCGGATGTTCCTGGGGACGCGGGGAGACTCCCACTTCGAGACCGCCTTCCCGCTCCTGACCCTGGCCGAGATCCGCCTGGCGCGGGACGACTGGGCGGGAGCCGAGGCCGCCTCGCGGGAGGCGACGCGGATCCTCCGGGCCACGCTTCCGGAGGGCCACTACGCCACGGCCATCGCGGAATGCCGCGTGGGCCGTTCCCTGGCGGGTCAGGGGAAGCGCGAGGAAGCACGGCGCTGGCTGGAGTCGGCCGCCGCGATCCTCGAGCCCGCCCGGCAGGCGAACGCGGCCGACTACCGTGACGAGTGCCTGGAGGCGCTGGCGACGCTATAGGGACGTCCGGAGCCACCCGCCCCCGCCCGCGCCACCCTTCCCAGACCCCGGACGGCCGCTACCGACCGAAGGGAGCGCACGCCGCGTTCACGTCGAACCCGGCGTCGACCGGAAGCCGGGCGCCGGTCGCCCGATCGATCACGCTCAATCCGAGAATCCGACCGGCCAGGCGGCGGGAGCCGCGGTCCGTGGAAGCCTCGTGACGCCGGATCTCGAGGGTGGCCGGCCCCCGCCAGCCCAGCGTGCCGCCGCCGACCACGTACAGGACCTGGTCGAGCGGGAAGCTGCCTGTCGCGCCCTCGGCGATCCCCGGGGAAGAGATGACCATCAGCCCCAGCGAGGCCGTCCGCCCCGAGGGGCCGGGGTGGAGGCCGAGTGAGGCGGGTCCGGCCGTCCCGAAGCAGCCGAACTCGGCGCCGGCCGAGCCATCCAGATCGCTGCCCCGGAACGACAGGTCGGGCCTCCCCTTCACACGCACCGACACCCAGCGCGCCTTGCCCGGCCCGAGCGCGGCCGTGGCGGCGTCGGAGGGGCGGCCGTCGGCGCCGGAGGCCGCCCGCGCATCGGTCGACGGATCCGCTCCCGGCTCCTCCGGTTCGTCCGTCGAAGGCGCGAGCGATGCGCCCGGGGGGGCGGACGCGTCCGGGGCGTCCGGCGGGCCGGGGTCATCCGGATCGTCCGCCCCCGGCTGTATCGGTTCCGCCGGGCCACCACCGTTCCCCGACACCGTCTGAGGTCCCGGAGATATCGAAGTCAGACAGTCCCTGGCACCGCTGTTCCGCACCGGCTCACCCGGATCGCTCATGAGCAATCCGAACTCCACGCGGATCACCGCGTTCGGCAGGTAGTTCGCCGGAGGCTCTTTCCGCCCCAGGGCGATGTCCCTCGCGCGGCTGTTCTCCCCGACCACCTCCAGGGTTCCCACGACGAAGCGCCCGGACACCAGTTCCAGCGTGAGCGTCCCCGCCGTGCTGACGAACTCCTGCAGCTGCTCGGCAGGGGGCTGGTTCAGGAATCCCAGCCTGAAGACCGCGTCCACCCTCCCCGCGGGCAACGGCTCGCGGATTCCGATCCGCCGGTGGTCGGCGACCGGATAGACGCCCGGCCCGATCGGCCCCTCGTGGTCCATACCGAACGACAGGCCGTCTCCAGCGGCGTTGCTGAGGCCCGGGACCCGCAGCATGCAGGGCTCGGCCAACGCCGGATCGTACCGACCCATCGTCGCCGCGTCGGAGACCACGCCCTGCAGGCCCTTGTCGAACCGTACCTCGAGCGGCCGGTCGACGTCCGCGCCCGAGGGGCCGGGAGAGCTCGTGATGGAAGTGATCTCCGCGAAGGGCTCGACGGCCGTGAAAGTGATGGGGAGGTTGGTCATCTCGGTCGTGCGCACCGGATCGGGAGCCACGTTCGTGAGGATGAACAGGCGGGCCTGCGCCTGAGGAACCTCCGTCCACCAGGTGACCCTCGGCTGCCCGGTTCCTGGGTCGACGCGGACCACGGCCGTGTCCACCTCGATGGGTGGTCCCGCGACCACGGCCGCGAGGTCGGACAGGGCGGTCGCGCCCGGCGGCCCCTTCACCTCGACCTCGACGGTCACGTCGTCCTCGAAGCCCTCGACGAAGACCGACCAGCATTCGGCCGCCACCTTCTCGAAGCGGGCGACGACGTCGTGCACCACCCGGCGCTCGGGATCCGGCGTGAGATAGACGTGCTCGCACCCGGGTCCCTGGTCGCGGTGCGGTAGGTTGAAGACGGCCTCCTCCCACGCCTCCTGGTTGCCCGCTCTCCTCTCTCCGTATAGGCCGAGGGCGTCCAGGAAGCGGGGGTAGAGTCGACGCAGCGTCATTCCCAAGGTCGTCTGGAGCCCAAGATCGAGCCAGCGCAGCTCAGAGGCGCAGCTGTCCCCGGAGTCGTGACAGTCGCGGCGTACCGGGCCCCGCTTCAGCATCGCCGCCATGTAGCTGTAGTCGACCGGGCTCACCTCGGGACCGGGCGGATGGCCCAGCGCCCGGTACTCCGCCAGGTAGCGCCAGAAGGACGCGGTCTCATAGGCGCTGCCGCCGCCCTGGACGCTCAGGTCTCGCCTCGGGACAGGGAGGCGCTTCGAGTAGCTCCGTGGGCCCCACACGTCCATCCCCTCCGAGGAGACGTCGACAGGGCGCAGCGTGCGCACCAGGTCCCATCCGACGGCCTCGGCCTGTCCTTCCAGGATCCAGTGCCCGACGTCCTCGCAGGAGGTCAGCGACCTCCCGAAGAACGGGGCTCCGCCCTGAACGGCGTGGAAGAGCTCGTGACCGATCGTCGAGAGTCCCGACGCCGTCACGGCGCCGGACTCGTCCAGGATCTCATCGGCGTCCAGCAGGAGTACGGGCTCATTGGAGGGCAGGCAGCCCAGCGGAATGTATTCACCCGACGGTGTCGCCCCTTCGTACGGGATGTCCCGGACCAGGTAGACCCTGTAGACACGGCGGCCCCCATCGAGCTCGACCACGGGCTCCAGGGCGGGCTCCGGGAACCCCCATTCCTCCAGCCGCACGGCCACATCGTGAAGGTAGGTTTCGAGGGCCAGCCTGGTCGTCGCGGAGAGCGGTACGGTCCTCCAGAGATCCAGGTCGAACGGATTGTCGAGGTCGATGTCAGCCTGGCGAAGGAGCGTCACGAAGGCGCCCAGGGGAACTTCGCCCGCCGGCTCCACGTTGAGCGCCTGGAAGTCCTTGGTGGACCACTGCGCACGAAGCGTCCCGGACACTATCAGGAGCGCCAGGACGACGATCAGGGCACTCCTGTGCAATCCCGTGGTTCCCGCCCCCCTGAGCCCCCGGCGGCGCCTCACGATCCTCAGCCGGCGCAGCGTGCGAGCAACCCGCCCTCCCGAGCCTCGTCCCGCGTCTCGTGCCTGAACCTGCCCGCAGCGCGTAGCTCGTCGCCCTCGATGACCACCAGGGGTCCATCGAGCGGCTCACCCCCCGCGGGGCTCGTGGCCCAGCCACCGTCCGGGAGCGCGCTCGCGGTCGCGCTCCACTGGTCTCCGTCCACGATGCTCCCGAAGGAGACCGAGACACGGTCGCGGATCAGGCCTCCGACCTCGCGCCGCTCCACCTCCAGGTGCACACGCCGGCCCTCCGGAGCGGTGCCGGTGGCCTGGAGGAGAAGGTCGTCGGGCACCCGGTCGTCCAGGTCGCAGCTCACCCGATCGAAGCGGTAGGTGTCGGGGCCCAGATCGAGGGTCGCGACGGCGGGCGCCGAGGCAGGGCCGGATCGGGGAGCTTCGTCCCCATCCGGCGTCGCCTCGCCACCGCAACCGGCGACGACGACCGCGAGGACGAGGAGGAGCGCGCGTGCGCGCCGCTCGGAGGGCGGGCTCGTGGGGCGGGACGACAGGTTCATGGGGATCTCCCGGGACAGGTGGACGCTTCCGTCGGACTCTTCAGCGTGAACGCGGCGGGAAACCCGTCACGGAGCGCGCGCACCGGGCCACGCGGCATCCGGGGGCCCCGCCCCTGCGGCTACCGCCCGAACGGCGCGCACGCCGCGTTCACGTCGAACTCGGCCTCGACGGGTCTCAAGGCGCCCGTCTCCCGGTCGACCGCGCTCAACCCGAGGATCCGGCCGGCCACCCGGCGCGCGCCGGGGTCCGCGGACGCCTGGTGCCGCGAAATCTCGAGGGTGGCCGGCCCCCGCCAGCCCAGCGTGCCGCCGCCGACCACGTACATGACCTGATCGAGCGGGAAGCTCCCCGTCGCGCCCTCGGCGATCCCGAGGGATGTGATGACGATCAGCCCCAGCGAGGCCGTCTGCCCCGAGGGGCCCGGGTGCAGGCTCAGCTCGGCGGATGACGTCGTCCCGAAGCAGCCGAACTCGGCGCCGGCCGAGCCGTCCAGGTCGCTGCCCCGGAACGACAGGTCGGGCCGCCCCTTCACGCGCACCGAGACCCAGCGCGCCTTGCCGGGGCCGAGCCCGGCCGTGGCGGCTTCCGAGGGACGCGCGCCGTCGCCAGGCGCGGCCGGTCCATCGCCCGCCGGGGGCCCTCCCGGCCCCTCCGGCTCGTCCGTCGAAGGCCCGGGCGCTGCGCCCGGGGAGCCGGACGTGCCAGGTCCGTCCGGCGGGCCGGGGTCGTCCGGATCGTCCGCCCCCGGCTGGGTCGGTCCCGCCGGGCCACCGCCGTTCCCCGAGACCGCATGAGGTCCGGGAGATTTCGAGGTCAGGCACTCGAGCGTACCGCTGTCCCGCACCGGCTCACCCGGATCGCTCATGAGCAGTCCGAACTCCACCCGGATCACCGCGTTCGGCAGGTAGTTCGCCGGGGGCTTCTCCCGTTTCAGGGCGATGTCCTCCGCCCGGCTGTTCTCTCCGACCAGCTCCAGGACGCCGGTCACGAGGCGCCCCGACACCGCCTCCACCGTGAGCGTCCCCGCCGTGCCCACGAACTCCTGGAGCTGCTCGGCGGGGGGCTGGTTCAGGAATCCCAGCCTGAAGACCGCGTCCACCTTCCCCGCGGGCAACGGGTCGGAGACCCCGATCCGCCGGTGGTCGGCGACCGGATAGACGCCCGGTCCGATCGGCCCCTCGTGGTCCATGCCGAACCACAACTGGTCTCCCCCGGCGTTGCTCAGGCCGGGGACACGTAGCATGCAGGGCTTGCTCAGCGCGGGATCGTACCGCCCCCCCGTCGCCGCGTCGGAGACCACGCCCTGCAGGCCCTCGTCGAAGCGCACCTCGAGCGGCCGGTCGACGTCCGCGCCCGAGGGGCCAGAAGAGCTGGCACCCGAGGTGATCACGGCATAGCTCTCGAGCGCCGTGAAGCGGACCGGCATGTCCTCGATGTCCGTCGTCGTCTGGGCATCGCGGGCCACGTTGACCAGCAGGAACGGCGTCTTCTCGCCGTTCCGGAACGGGAACATGAAGCGGGCACGCGGCTCGCCCGTCACCTGGTTGACCTCCACGATGGCCTCTTGGACGGACACCTCGTCTTCCTGTCGTGGTGCCCTGACGGCCACGATCTGTGACAGAACGCGGTCGCTGGCCGATCGGACCTCCGCCTCGACACCGATAAGGCCGCTTTCGAAGTCGGTCGGCTCCACGCTCCAGCATCGGGCAGCCGTGTTCTTCACGGAGACCGTGTCCACGTGGAAGAGCCCGCCAAAAACCACGCCGTTCATCTCCATCGATGCCGGGCTCAGCTCGACCGACATGCAGCCGTCCTCGAACGAGGCGTCGCGCCACGCCTTGTTCCGGGATTCGGCCGTTTCGCCCTTCCCTCGCGCGGCCCCGTAGTGAACGTAGGCGGCCAGGAATCTCGGCAGGTATTCCCGCAGGCCGTTGCTTCCATACGCACTTTTCAACCAGCCATCGAGCCGCGCCACCTCGGTGTCGCAGGGATCGCCTTCCTTCACGCAGTCTCGCCCGGAGGGCCGTGTGCTCAGGAAGTCGGCCAGGTAGCCGTAGTCGACCGGGGCGGGCGCCGGCCCCGGTCGGCCTCCGGCGTACAGCTCAGCCAGATACCGCCAGAACGACGACGTGTTGTAAGCCGGCTGATCATTCTCAACGGCTGGAATCGCCAAGGGCTCGGAGTAGTTGCGTCGTCCCCAGAGAGCTTCGGGCGGCTCGGATGGAAGTCCGTTGCCCAAGGCCCGGGCGATATCCATCCCGACGGCGCGTGCCGTTCCCTCCGTGATCCAGGCACCGACGAGATTGCCGCACTTCGCGTCTTCGTAGAAGGACGTGGCGAACTGGACGGCGTGGAACAGCTCGTGGCTCAACGCATCCAGACCCCAGTCGGTGATCGTGACGACATTGACCGTCCCCCCATCGGCACCCGGCCGTTCAGTGCGCCGAAGCGCCAAGTCGGCACTCAGCGTGATGATCGTCTCGGGTCTGGGCCACCCGTAGTCATCATCGCACACTGGGCGATCGTATTTTCCGACCGCGTCGGATTCCTCGGGTATCGCGTCCACCAGGTAGGTGCGGAACACCGAGGTCCCGTTTCGAGTGACGACGGGTTCGAGCAGGGGCGGCGGTAGCCGCCACGCCTCCAATTGAGTGGCGGTCTCGTTCAGCCTGGTCTCCATTACGCGAAGAGCCCGGGCCAGATCTCCATCGGAAGGTACAGTACGCAGGCCTGCAGCTTCGGCGTCGAAAGGCAGGAGCCTGGAGGCCCGGATCAGGAGGCGCTCAAGCGGAGTGGCGTCGAACCTAGGGATGTTCAACGGCGCAACGTTGATGACCTCGAATTCCTTCATGGGCCAGCCTTCGTTCTGGCCCGCGACCTCGGTGGGTGCGGCCCCAACCAGGATCGCAATCGACAGGGCGAGAACGAGTCCTCGACAAGGACTCGGAAGCGGTCCGCCCACCGACTCACCGTCCGAGGAAGTTGTGGCGGAGCCCCCGCTCACACAGTGCTCGAGGCTCGCGCGTGTCAGTCGATACGACTCCGACCGGGCTCTCGAGCCAGACGTCCAGCTCATGGGGACGCTCCTCGGTTGGGTGGACGCTTCGGTCGGGCTCTTCAGCGGAAACGCGGCGGGAAACCCTTCATGGAGCGTCCTGCCACCGGACTGAAGGCCCGCCAGCCGTTTCTACGCTTAAGAGACCGAATGGCGACCCCACTCTTCCCGGGAGGCTCACATGCGCGACGCCGTCCGCCTGACCCTGCTGGCCCTCCTCGCCGCCGCCATCTGGCTCGGCGCTCCCTCGAACGCCGACGCCCAGTTCCCCAAGAAGCTGAAGGACCGCGTGAAGCAGGCGGCCGAGAACGAAACGCTGAACCAGGTCGACCGCATGATACGCAACGGCGTCGCGTGCGCGTTCCACGACCTGGCGTGCATCCAGAAGGCCCATGAATCGGGCGAGGACGTCTACCTCACCGATGAAGATGGGAAGCCGGTCGTGGACGAGGACGGGCACACCGTCGACGATCCCGACAAGGCGGCGCGGATCCTGGGGAAGGAGCCGGGGGCCGGGCCCGGCGCCCTCCCCGGCCAGAACGCGCAGACGAACCTGGACTTCGAGGCCGGCGAGTCCACGATCGTCGGCGCCGACTACGCCGAGGACAACCTGGGCGACTTCCCGCGCCGGTTCGACCTGATCTCCGGAAGCTTCGACGTCATCGACTGGGAAGGCCGGCGGTACCTCCGGGCGCTCTCGAACGGCGTCTTCGCGATCGTCCTGCCCGAGGAGCTACCCGAGAAGTTCACGCTCGAGACGGCCGTGAGCATCCAGCACGGAAACGGCTGGGTCGCCATCACGCCGGGACGGGCCTACAACACCAGGCCCCGCGACTTCCGGGGCTCGGCCGTCATGGTGAGGTTCGCGAAGGCTGGCCTCGACGCCATCCGGAACGGGGGGCCGGTCGCGATGACGCAGCACGATCACGACATCGTGCGTACGCGCGTCGCTCCGCTGCAGGTGATGGCCGACGGCGATCACATGAAGGTCTACCTGGACCATCATCGAGTCGCCAACGTCCCCAACGCCGTCTTCCCGCGCTCGGACACCCTGTTCGTGGCCGTGAGCTCGGCCAGCGAGGACTATCCGATTCTCCTGGGCCCGATCCGCATCGCCGGGGGCGGCGCCGACCTCTACCACCGGCTGGCCCGCGAGGGCCGCGTCGCGACGCGCGGCATCCTGTTCGACGTGAACAGCGACGCGATCAAGATCGAGTCGGCGCCGACGCTCGAGGAGATCGGGACCATGCTCCAGGACCACCCGGACCTTCGCATCTCCATCGAGGGGCACACCGACAGCGACGGCGAGGAGGCCTTCAACCGGGAGCTCTCCGAGCGCCGCGCCGCCTCCGTGAAGCGCTACCTCGTGGAGACGTACGAGATCGATCCCTCGAGGCTCGAGACGGCCGGCTTCGGCGAGTCGAGACCCGTGGCCTCCAACGACACGCCCGAGGGCAAGCAGAAGAACCGCCGCGTCGAGCTGGTGCGGCTGTGAGCGGCAGGGCCCCGATCAGCGCCGGGCTGATTCTGGCTGCCGGCCTCCTGCGGCGGAGCCGACGCGGACGGCGGAGCGGCCTCCGGGAGCGACGCGGCGCCGGCCGTGAGGGACATCCTCGCCGACGCCTACTCGTGAACGATCATCCGCGTGGCGAGCAACGCTCCGTACGAGACCCCGGCCCACCACTCGAGCCCGCAGGAGAGACCATGCGCTGGATAGCCGCCCATCGATCGATGGCCTGCCGCTCGGTCGCCGTCGCCACGTTCGCGTGGCTCTTCCTGGCGAGTAGCGTCGCCGCCCAGGAGGAAGGGTCCGTCGAGGACATGGTCGTCATGAAGATTCACACGAAGACGGAGAGCTACAACGTCCCGCTCGAGGTGGGCGCGATGACGGCGGACGCCTACGGCCTCGGGAGCTCGAAGAACGTCAAGTACCTGAACGGCATACTCGGCTACCTCTTCAGCCAGCTCGGCGGGATGGGCCTCCCGAGCGACCTGGTGGGAGGGCTGGAGTCCGCTTCATCCGAGGCCCGGGATGCGCTCCTGGACGAGATGGACCATCCCGCGGAGCCGACCACGGAGTCCATGGACTACACCGTCTACCTCCAGTCCGACCTGTTCCGGCTGGAAGCCGACGGGTTCACCATGATCTGGAGGGCCGGCCAGATGTGGTACACCGATCCCTCGACGGGCCGGCTCACTCTGGCCAGTCTCGAGAAGGCCGAAGGCGCCTCCGAGACCATCCGGTACAGTGGCACGGACCCCACGCCCCTGGGGCAGACGGAGGTTCTGCTGGGCCACGAAGCGCGGGGCTACCGATACGACTACGAGATGAGCGTGCCCCTGCCGCCCGGCCTGGCGCTGGCCAACGAGAATGACGAGGGCGCATCGGGCACGGTCGAGACCAGGGTCAAGGCGTGGATCGCGAGCGACCTTCCGGAAGCCGATCAGATCACGGCGTTCTACCGCAATTTCGCGAACGCCTTCGCCGACCAGCAGGGCATGATGGGAGGGAACGCCGAGGGCATGGCCCGGCTCGCGGCGCTGGGCGTGCCTCTGAAGACCACGGAGACGAGCGAGATCTACATGATGTTCCCGGGCGGTGGGGACGGCGGGCTCGTCAAGACCCTGGTGCGGAAATCCATATCGACCACGACCGTGACCGACATCTCGACGCGGCCGCTCGGAGATGAGCTCTCCGAGGAGCCGTCGCCCGGAGAAGCGGCCCCGTCGCCCGGAGAGGCGGCCCCACCCCCGGGCCAGCAGCCGCCCCCCTGCGACTGCAGCTGCGCGGCCTTCGAGGCGCTCAAGAAGCTCGACAAGGACGACCCGAACGCGCTGGCCAAGGCCCAGTGCGCCAAGCACTGCATGTCGAAGTGGGTGAAGTGCGCCGGCGGGTGACGACACGAAGAGGCCCCGCCGATCGAGTCCTCGTAGAACCGTCCCAGCTCGAAGATGGTCTCCAGGTGCGGCTCATCGTCGATGGCGACCGCCGGGAGCCGCGAGAACGCGCCACGGTACGTGAAGACCGGGACGAATTCCCGGTGGGGCTCGAGCGGCTCGACCACTCTCTTGATGCGGGCCAGGGTGATCGCGTCGCGCACGATCTTGCCGGCCGCCGCGGGCCCGCTGGGCCAGGATCGCGCCGGCCGCCCCACCTCATCGTCGGGGTGCGCCAGGGCGACCAGCAGGGTGCGAAGGCGAGAAGCCCCCGCCGCGGCGGGGGCTTCGTCTGGCTCAAAGGCTCGTGAATCATGCGCCCGGGAAGATTCGAACTCCCAGCCTCCTGATCCGTAGTCAGGCGCTCTATCCAGTTGAGCTACGGGCGCGCGTGCGGCGGGGGGACGGCGTTGAGACCTTGGTTGATACCCTCCACGTCTCCGCGGAGACATCCGGGGACCATCGCCCCGCCCTTCATGCCCAGGAGAGGATTCGAACCTCCACGCCCTAAGACGGGCACCAGCCCCTCAAGCTGGCGCGTCTGCCTGTTCCGCCACCTGGGCAGGCTGTCCTCTGTGTGTCACACGGAGCGCCGGCGGTCTCGCCGCCTCGTCCTCTCCGGTCCGGAGTGCTCGGGGGGGGAGTCGAACCCCCACGGGAGTTTAGTCCCACAGGGTCCTGAACCCTGCGCGTCTGCCAATTCCGCCACCCGAGCTCGCGGGGCGTCCGCCGGGCTCGGCCCGGCCGCGTGCGCCGGCTTCCGCGCCGACGTCCGCTCGCCCTCACGACACGTTCGCCCCGCCGCCTCGGCGACAGGGCGTTCTCAAACAGCGCAGCATGTGCCCGGCAGGATTCGAACCTGCGGCCTTCGGCTCCGGAGGCCGACGCTCTATCCAGACTGAGCTACGGGCACCCGCGTCTTCCTTCTACCCCGCCATGGCCGGCCCCGGCCCACAGCGGTTCATATGCGCCGCCTAGGAATCGAACCTAGAACCTACGGATTAAGAGTCCGTTGCTCTGCCAGTTGAGCTAGCGGCGCCCGCGACCGTCGACACCCGGCACATCTCTTCGTTGGGCTCGTCGCGCTCCCTGCTGCGTGCGTTTCAGCACGCCTCGGTCGCCCTCCTCGACCTGTGCCGGATCTCTCGGTCGCGCCTCGGCGCGGTCAGCGCTCGCCGACCGTGCCGTCGGGCTTCTATCCTCGAGCAGTGGAGCCGAGGGGAGTCGAACCCCTGACCTCGTGAATGCCATTCACGCGCTCTCCCAACTGAGCTACGGCCCCATGCGTGGAGCTGCTGTCGTGCCGCGGCACGCCCCCAAGGGGAATCGAACCCCTATCTCCACCTTGAAAGAGTGGCGTCCTGGCCGTTAGACGATGGGGGCCCGGCCGCCCGCCCCGCTTCGCGGCCCCGGACCGGAGCACTAGGTACCGGGTCGGCCGCATCCGGTTCCCCTGCCGCCTCTTCCGCCGATGCGCCCGGCAGGACTCGAACCTGCGACCCTCGGCTTAGAAGGCCGATGCTCTTCCAGCTGAGCTACGGGCGCCTGTCCGGGCCCATCCCGCGTCCCTGCTCCTCTCCCAAGCTCGCGACGGGGATTGAACCCGTGACCTCGTCCTTACCAAGGACGCGCTCTACCACTGAGCTACGCGAGCACGCCGGCCGGCCGGAGCAGGGGCGGAGGGACTCGAACCCCCAACCGCCGGTTTTGGAGACCGGTGCTCTGCCAGTTGAGCTACGCCCCTGTACCGGTCAGGTATGGCTGGGGACGGAGTCGAACCGCCGACACCCGCATTTTCAGTGCGGTGCTCTACCAACTGAGCTACCCAGCCGCATCCGTCATCGGGGTCGGTCGACGCCCGCTCGAGCTCCGGGGAGGGGATTCGAACCCCTGACCTAGTGGTTAACAGCCACCCGCTCTGCCGCTGAGCTACCCCGGAATGCGCCGCAGTGGACCGCACCGGACCGCGAGCGGCCCGGCGGCGCCCCGAGGGCCCGATCGACCACCCTCATCCACGCGTCACCCGCCGAATTGTCAAGAAACCAAAGGCCCCGCCCGGCGTTTGCCGCGAGCGGGGCCCGGAGAGCAGGAAGTCGTTGTCGCGTCCTAGTCGTCCCGCTCGCGAGCACCCGCCCGGGCGCGCAAGGTAGGCCGCCCGGGGTTCGGGTTCCGGAATTCTCTCGCGAAGCGGAAGCTCATTTTCGTTCCCACGCTCCGTCGTCGTTCGGTCCTTCGCTCCCAGTAGCGGGGGCGGGATTCGAACCCGCGACCTTCGGGTTATGAGCCCGACGAGCTACCAGACTGCTCCACCCCGCAGCGAGCTTGGAAGAATACCCGAGGGCCCGGGGGATGTCAACCGCGGGCGCTGGCGCGCGATCCGCGAAGGGCCCGCGTCTTGCTGGCTTCGCGGCCCACTCCTAGGGTGGAGGACGAACCCTCCACCGACCACCGCTGACGCGGAACCGCATGACGCGATATCGAAGACGGGACCAGATCGAGATCCGGGTGGCCGACGCCCTCGACGCGGCGGGCTCGCGCTGGAGCGCGGACCTCATCGCCAAGCGGGCGACGGGCGTGCCGGGCTACCGGATGACCCTGGCCTTCCTGGAGCTCGAGGGGGACGGGAGCGCCTTCGTCGGGATCGACCCGGCTCCCTCGCGCGAGGAGGCGGAGGCGCGGGGCGAGGCCCTCGCCACCGATCCGGTCCGCCTGGCTCGCCTCCTCGAGGCCGAGCGGGGCGGCTGAGCCGCGGCGCGGAGGCGCCGGAACCAGCGCCGCCGGCGGGAGGATCCGGCAAAGCCCGGGTTGATGCCTGCCCCCAAGCGCTTTACTATAGCGCTTTACGATCCATTCGGGCGCTTCCAACCGCTTTACGTGGACGCTTGGCGGTGAAGCCCGCCGGTGGGCCGGCGGGCGGCACCCGCGCGGGCCCTTCCGGCGCCCGTCCGCTGTCCGCTCCCCCGGAGCGCGCCTATATTGCGCCCCCGGAGCAAGCCGGAGCGCCGCCTCCCATCCGCGTCCGTCCCGCTGGAGAAGCATGAAGATCTACACCCGAGGTGGTGACGAGGGAGAGACGGGCCTCCTGGGAGGAACCCGCGTCTCCAAGACGGACCCCCGGGTCGAGGCGTACGGCACGATCGACGAACTCAACACTTCGCTCGGCCTCGCCCTCGCACTGGACCACGGGGGCGTGCTGGACGCGGACGCCGAGGAGCTGCGAGGGGTGCAGGGAGACCTGCTCACGGTCGGCGCCGGGCTGGCGGCGGCCCACCCCGACCGCGAGCGGGAGCGTGGCACGGTCCCGCGGCTCCCCGAGGACCGGGTCGCCGAGATCGAGGCCTGGATCGACCGCCTCGCGAGCGAGCTTCCGGAGCTGGACGCCTTCCTCCTTCCGGGCGGATGTCCGGCCGGGGCCCAGCTCCACGTGGCCCGTACGGTCTGCCGCCGCGCCGAGCGAGCCGCCGTCCGCCTGGCCAACCAGCGCCCCGGTGCGGCCGGGGACCCGGTGTCCGAGACGCTCCCTTACCTGAACCGCCTCTCCGACCTCCTGTTCATGCTCGCCCGCGCCGCCAACCATCGGGCCGGCTCCCCGGAGGCCGAGTGGACTCCGGTGCGTCGTCGGGAGAGCGGAAGGTCGCCGACGCCATGAGCACGCCATGAGCACCGAGGTCGTCCACCTGCCCTTCTCCTTCGACGTCCGGACCGGGGACGTGGTGCGCGGCGACATCTGGCGCCCGGACGCTCCGGTCCCGGGGGCCGCCGTGGTCATTTGTCACGGCTTCAAGGGGTTCAAGGACTGGGGCTTCTTCCCGTACGTCGCCGAAGAGCTGGCCCGGCGCACGGGCTGTCTCGCGGCCAGCTTCAACTTCACCGGATGCGGGGTCGGAGCGGACCTCGAGACGTTCACGGACCTGGAGGGCTTCTCGCGGAACACGATCTCGCGCGAGCTCGGGGACCTCGAGGCGGTGCTCGACCGGCTGGCGGCCGGACGCTGCGGGGCGGTGGAGGTGCCGCCGGCCACGCGCTTCGGGCTCCTGGGTCACAGCCGGGGCGGGGCGACGTGCATCCTGGAGGCCGCGACGCGCTCGCAGGTCCGGGGGCTGGTCACCTGGTCCTCCATCGCCGGCCTGGAGCGTTACGTGGCCCTGTACGGCGAGCGCTGGGACGCCGGGGAGGTGGTGGAGATCCCCAACGCCCGGACCGGCCAGATGATGCCCCTGAGACGGAACATCCTGGACGACCTGCGGGCGAACCGCGCGCGGCTCGACGTTCTGGCGGCCGCTCGCACGCTGCGCATCCCATGGCTCGTCGTGCACGGAACGGAGGACGAGAGCGTCCCCTTCTCCGACGCCACACGGCTGGCCGAGGCCGGAGGCGACCACGCGGCGGTCATGGCCGTGGAGGGGACCGGCCACACCTTCGGCTCGGGTCACCCGTTCCCCGGCACCAACGACGCGCTGGAGAAGGTCGTCGAACGCTCGTCCGACCTCCTGCGCCGCTGCCTGGCCGGAGCGGCCGCGTGAGGGCGCGCCGCCGGCCGGCCCGCGCCCGGCGCTCCCGCGGCGGCCGGGGGACGAGCGGGAGAGCGGCGAATCCCTCGCGGCCGCGGATCGTCTGCGCCGCTCTCCTCCTGATCGCGTCGACCTTCGCCGGCTGCAGGATCGAGCACACCGGGAATCCGACGGGCCGCGAGACCTCGAACACCGCCCTGGCGGTCGAAGTCACGCACGTGCTGGCGGCGTCCGCGGCGGGGTGGAACCGCGGCGACCTCGGGACCTTCATGGACGCCTACCTGGACTCGCCGACCACCACCTACTGGGGCAGCCAGGGACTCCTGCGCGGCTACGCCGAGATCCGGCGGCACTACGCCCCTCGCTTCGCGCCCGGCGCCCGGCGGGACAGCCTCCGCTTCGACGACATCGAGGCCCGCCGGCTGGGCACGGACTACGCGCTGGCCACCTCGCGCTGGGTGCTGTTCCGGGGCGACTCGGTCACGGCCACGGGGCCCTTCACCCTGGTGCTCCGCCGCGTCGAGGGGGCGTGGAGGATCGTCCACGATCACAGCTCGACGTTCCCCCGGCCGGCGGCCGAGGACTCGGCGGCCTCCTGAACCTCGAACCCCCTCGAAGATGAGCCCATGGAGCTGACGGACAGGGTCGCGGTCGTGACCGGAGCCAGTCGGGGGATCGGCTTCGCCGTCGCCCACGCCCTCGGGCGGGAGGGGTGTCGCCTGGCCATCTGCTCCCGCACCCGGGACGAGCTCGAGGGGGCGGCCGAGCGCCTGGCCGGCTCGGGGAGCGAGGTCCTGGCCATGCCGGCCGACGTGGCCGTCGAGGAGGACGTGGAGCGCCTCGCGCAGCGTGTGCGCGAGGAGATGGGCGGCGCGGACATCCTGGTGAACAACGCCGGCATCACACGATTCGGGGCGATCGACGAGCTCACGGCCCGGGACCTGGACGAGGTCCTGGCCACCAACGTCCGCGGCCCGTTCCTGTGCGCGCGCGCCTTCCTGCCCGGGATGCTCGAGCGGGAGGATGGGGTGATCGTGAACATCGCCTCGCTCGCGGGCAAGAACTTCTTCGCCGGCGGCGCCGCCTACGTGGCCTCCAAGCACGCCCTGGTGGGCCTGTCCAAGTCCATGATGCTGGACCTGAGGTCCCGGGGCGTGCGCGTCCTCACCGTGCTGCCGGGCTCGGTGGACACGGCCTTCTTCGACACCCAGGACCGCTTCGACCCCGACCGTGACAGGATCCTCCGGCCCGAGACCGTGGCCGAGGCCGTGGTCGAGGCCGTGCGCCTCTCCGACCGCGGCACGGTGAGCGAGATCGAGGTCCGGCCGGTCAACCCCTGAGGCGCGGCTTCGCGCGCCGCCGCTGCCGGCTCGCCCTCCGGCACGGCTCCTGCGCGTCTTCCACTCACGCGCGGCGACGCTTACGCTGAGCCGGCCGACGCGCGACCGTGGCCGGTCGCGACCACGCCGACACCGAGATCCTCCGGGAGAGATCCGACCTGACGATGGCTTCGTGTGACTACCTGATCGTGGGCGGTGGACTCGCCGCCGTCTCCGCCGTGGAAGGCATCCGGCGCGAGGACGGGGACGGGACCATCGTGATGCTGTGCGAGGAAGAGGCGCCGCCGTACCATCGGCCGCCCCTGTCCAAGGAATACCTTCAGACTCCCGAGGCATCCCGGGAGCTCCTGCACGTCAAGCCGGAGGAGTGGTACGAGCAGGCCGACGTCCAGCTCGCGCTGGGCACGCGGGCCACGGGCCTCGATGCCCGCCAGCGGAAGGTGCACGACTCGGACGGCGAGACCTGGGAGGCCGAGCGCATCCTCCTGGCGACCGGCGGGCGTCCGCGCCGGCTGGGGGTCGGGGGGGAGTCGCTGGAGGGCGTGTACATGCTTCGCAGCGTGGCGGACTCCGAGGCCATCCGGAAGGCGGCGCGTGAAGCCGAAGCCGCGGTCCTGGTCGGCGCCGGCTTCATCGGGATGGAGCTGGCGGCCTCGCTGCGCGCCTACGACGTCGCGCCGACGGTCGTCGAGCTCGGCGAGCGACCCTGGCCGCAAGTGCTGCCTCCGGCGCTCTCCGAGTTCGTGCAGGCCTACTTCGAGGACCGCGGCGTCGCCTTCCGCTGCGAGGCCGGAGTGAGCGGCTTGCGCGGCGAGGGCCGGGTCGAGGCGGTGACGCTCGACGACGGCACCGAGGTGCCCTGCGACATGGCCGTGGTGGCCGTGGGCATCGGGCCCAGCGCGGAGCTGGCCGCCGAGGCCGGCCTGGCCGTCCACGACGGCATCGAGGTGGACAAGTTCGGCGAGACGAGCCACGGCTACATCTACGCGGCGGGCGACGTGGCCCGGTACCCGGACCCCGTGTTCGGAGACACCGTGCGCATGGAGCACTGGGACCACGCCCGGGCGCACGGCCGGGCGGTGGGCCGCAACATGGCCGGCGCGAAGCTCCCCTACGACCACGTCTCCTACTTCTTCTCGGACGCGTTCGACCTGTCGTTCAACGTATTCGGCCGTCCCTCGATGGCCGACCGGATCGTGGTCCGCGGCGAGCTGGGGGCGAAAGGAAGCCTGGTGTTCTGCGGACACGAGGGGCGACTGTGCGCGGCCGTGCTGGTGAACGAGAACGAGTCGATGGACGAGTGCCGCGAGCTGGTCCGCCGGAGGCCGTCCCTCGAGGAGATCGAGGAGGAGCTCTCCGATCCCGAGGCGGACCTGGCCGGTATCGCGGGCTGACGCTCGAGCGGGTCCCGCGCCGGGGCGGGCTCCGGGCCGGCCGCGGGGACTCCCGGCGGCCGAGCGCGGCGCGACCCCACGACCGGTGGCGGGGTAGGTTGACCTGAACGACGCCCGGGAATCGGGCGCCACCCTGGATCCACAGCGAGGCGGCATGACGGACGGTACCGACAGCCAGCGGCAGGCCGAGGGAGACGCCGGCGCGGATGGCGCGCAGGACGCGCGGCCCGAACGGCACACCGGGGCGCCCGACGTGCGCGACCCCGTGGCGGAGCGCATCCTCGACGCCCTGCGCGAGGTCAAGGATCCCGAGCTCGGCATCAACATCGTGGACCTGGGCCTGATCTACGACATTGAGCTCGAGGAAGGCTCGGCCCGGGTCACCATGACCCTGACGAGCCCCGGCTGTCCGGCTGGCGGCCAGATCCTCTCGGGAGCGCAGAACAAGGCCGGCTCGGTGGAGGGCGTGGACGCCGCCACCATCAACCTGGTGTGGAAGCCGTTCTGGACGCCGGACCGGATCGACCCGAAGATCCGCGCCGCCCTGGGGTACTGAGGCCCGCGGTGTTGGGTCGCCTCTTCCTCCTGTTCACGCTGGTTCCGCTGGCCGAGCTGTGGCTCCTGCTGCGGATCGGCGCCTGGGTCGGGCTGCTCCCCACGCTCGCCCTGGTCGTCGGGACGGGCGTCGCGGGGGCGTGGCTGGCGCGCCGCGAGGGGACACGCTGCTGGGCCACCGTCCAGACGGAGCTGCGCGCCGGACGGGTGCCGGGCGAGGAGATCCTGCACGCCTTCCTCGTGCTGGCCGCCGGCCTCCTCCTGATCACGCCGGGGATCCTCACCGACCTGACCGGACTCGCTCTCCTGCTCCGGCCGGTGCGCCGCCTGGCCGTGCGCTCCCTGCGCCGCCGGCTCGAGGCGGGCGTGCGGAGCGGGAACGTGCGGATCTTCGGGGCCGGCTCCGGCGGCTTCGGCGCTGGACGACCGCCGGAGCCGGGCTCGGGCCGCCCGGAGAGGGACCCGGCGCGTGGCGGCTCCGATCCGGGCGCCGAGGGGAACCGGACGGGCGGAGGCCGCGTCATCGAGATGTGAGCGGCGAGCCCGGATCGCCACGGCCGCGCCAACCAGCGAGGTAGAGCGATGGACAGGGCACCCAACCGCGAGCTCGGCCTCGCGATCCTCCGGGTCGTGCTCGGCGTGGTGTACGTCACCCACGGCCTCCCCAAGTTGATGGGCGGCCATGCGGCCACGGCGGGCTTCCTGGGCCAACTCGGCCTTCCGATCCCCGTGCTGTTCGCGTGGATCGTCACGCTGCTCGAGACGTTCGGCGGTCTGGCGCTCATCGCGGGCTACCTGGTGAGACCCGTGGCGCTCCTGTTCATGGTCGAGATGCTGGTCGGAATCATCCTGGTGCACGCGAAGGTCGGCTGGTACGTGATCGGACCGGGCACCGGAGGCGCCGAGTTCAACACCGTGCTGATCGCCGCCCTCCTGGCGCTCGTCCTGGCCGGGCCCGGGCTGGCGTCGGTCGACGGCCGCCGGCCACCGGAACCGGTGACGATCGGGGGCGAGAGAGCGAGCGTAGAGGAGGGCGTCTGATGGATGGCGGCGAGGTGGTCCGGCGCCTGGAGGTGGCCAGGCGGGAAGGCGCGGAGCTGGACGGGCTCCTGCGGGCGGCGGTCGCCGAGATCGAGGCGTCCGAGGATCGATACGACTGGGTGGGGATCTACCTTCTCGAGGCCGACGTCCTGGTCCTTCACGACTACATCGGACGGCCCACCGACCACGACCGGATCGCGGTCGGCACCGGCGTGTGCGGCACGGCCGTGGCCGAGGGCCGGGACGTCAACGTCGCGGACGTGCACGCGATCGAGAACTACCTGGCCTGCAGCATCGAGACGCGCAGCGAGCTCGTCGTCCTCATCCGGAGCGAGCGGGACGGAACGATCTACGGCCAGCTCGACCTGGACAGCGACCAGCCGGCCGCGTTCGGGGCCGAGGACGAGGAGCAGCTCCGGATCGTGGCGCGCTGGCTGGCCGGGGCGTTCGACCGGGAGAGGTGGGACCCGGTCCCGGATTGATGCTGTCACCGCTGGAGCGGGTTTCACCCGGGTGTCTCCCGGAGCGCATGGACGACCCGGCCTGCGACGCCGGCCGGCTCCGTCCTGCCCTGGAGGCACTCGCCATCTCCAACCGAGTGTTCGGGGGTCACCACCTGGTGTGGTGGGGGGTGCGGCGGCTGCTCGAGGGGCGCGCGCCCGGCCCGCTCCGCATCCTGGATGTGGGCTCCGGCGCCGGGGACATTCCGCGCCTCCTGGAGGCGCGCCTGCACGGCTCCGGCTGGCTTCCCCGCTGCGTCCTGGGGGACCTGCATCCCATCACACTCCGGATCGCACGCGATGAGCTTCGGGAGGCCCCGCGTCCCGACGCGTTCGACTTTGTCCGACTCACCGCCGCCGAGCTCCCCTTCGCCGATGGCGCCTTCGACCTGGCGCTCAGCTCCCTGACCCTCCACCACCTGGAGCGCGACGAGGCGGCGCGGCTTCTCTCGGAGCTGGCCCGCGTGTCCGACGGCCGCTGGCTGGTCGCGGACCTGCGCCGCTCTCGCCTCGCACTGGGGCTCGTTCGGGTGCTGGCATCCACGCTGTGGCGATCGCAGCCCCTTCCGCGCGTGGATGGTCCGGTCTCGGTGCGGCGCGCGTTCACGCCGGCCGAGGTCGAGGCCCTTCTCGCCTCCTCCGGGGTCCCGGGCCGGGTCGTGCGCGCCGGCCCCGTGCGGCTCCTCGCCGCGGGGCTCGCGGCATGACGGGACCCAGATCGGCTCATGACCGCCCCCCCGACGGCATGAGCGGGCGTTCCGGGGCCGCGGGGCCGGCCGACGTGGTGGTCGTCGGGGCCGGCCCGGCGGGCAGCTCCCTCGCGGCCCGGCTCGCGGCGGAGGGTGTGCGCGTCGTCCTCCTGGACGAGCGCTCCTTCCCCCGCTCCAAGCCGTGCGGGGACTGCCTCAGTCCGGGGGCGACCCCCCTGCTGGAGGAGCTCGGCGTCCTCGAAGAGCTCATGCGGGAGACCACGGCCCGCCTGGACGGATGGAAACTCCAGGCCCCCGGCGGCGCCCGGTTCGAGGGGCGCTTCGGCAAAGACGCCGAGGGCCGCCGGGTCCGGGGCCTGGCGCTCCCCCGCCTACAGCTCGACGCCGCGCTCCTCCGGGCCGCGGCGCGCGCCGGGGCCGACGTCCGCGAGGGCGTCCGGGTCGTGGACCTGGCGTGGCGGGAGGGCCGCGTGGCCGGGGTCCTGGTACGCCGATCCGACGGCCGGGAGGCGACCCTGCCCGCGCGCCTGGTCGCGGGCGCCGACGGACTTCGCTCGACCGTGGCCCGCCGCATGGGCGGGGTGCGGCGCGGCCGGCGGCGGAAGCTGGCCCTGGTGGCCCGCTACGCGGACGGTCCGGCCGTCGCCCCGGGGACGACACTGGGGGAGATGCGGGTCTCGGCCGAGGGCTGCTCGGGGCTGGCGCCGCTGGGCGGCGGCCGCTGGAACGTCACCGTCGTCGTGCCCGCCTCGAAGGCGCCGGCGGTCGCCGCCGGGCGCGGGGCGTTCCTGGAGTGCCGCCTGCGGGCCTACGGCGTGGCGAAGCGGCTGGCCGGTGCGCGGAGGGTGGGCGCCATCGAGGTGACGGGACCGTTCGAGGTCGTCCCGCGCCGGGTCGCGGGCCCGGGCGCCTTCCTGGTGGGCGATGCCGCCGGGTACTTCGATCCGTTCACCGGACAGGGCATCTACCGGGCGCTGGCGACCGGCCGGCTGGCCGCGGCCCACGCGCGGGCCGCGCTCGGGGCAGGATCGGAGGCGGACGAGCGGGCCCTGGATCGACGGTACGCGCGGGAGCTGGAGGGTCTCCTGGCTCCGTCGCGCCATGTGCAGCGTCTCATCGACTTCGTGGTCGGCCGGCCCGCCCTCATGGACGCGGCGGCGTGGCTCCTGGCTCGCCGCCGCGGCCTGGCGGACCTGCTGGTCGACGTGACCGGCGACATCCTGCCGGCCGGGGAGATGCTGGAGCCGCGGAGGCTCGCGTTCGCCCTGTTCCACGGCGGCCGCGGAGAGGGCGGCGACGCCCTGCGCCGCCGCCCCGAGCCACGGCCGCGCCGGTTCGGGAGGCGCGATGCTCACGCATAACGACGTCGTGGCGTCGGCGCCCCCCGGGGTCTGCCTCGACCTGGCGGTCGACGTGGAAGCCTGGCCGGAGCTCCTGCCCCACTACCGCCGCGTCGTCTTCCGCCGCCGCGACGCCCGGGGGCGGGGTCGGGTCGAGATGGCCGCGGTGCGCCGCTTCGGTCCCCTCCCCTACCCGGTGTGGTGGGTGTCCGAGATGACCTCCGACCTGTCCGCCGGCCGCATCCGCTACCGGCACGTGGAGGGGATCACGAAGGGCATGGAGGTCGAGTGGCGATTGGAGCCCTCCCCGTGGGGCACGCGCATCGAGATCGTCCACGCCTGGACAGGTCCCACCTGGCCGCTGATCGGGGAGTTCGCGGCGCGGCGCGTCATCGGACCGCACTTTGTCCACGTGGTGGCCGACCGGACGCTGTCCGGCATCGCGGCGGCCGCGCGGGAGCTCGCCTCCTCCGGCCCGGAGCCCGGAGACGGCGAGGCCGCGACGGGATCGCCGGGAGGGTCCCATGCTCCGGTCTGAGCGGGATGGCCGGCGCGTCGTCGTCACCGGGATCGGCTGCGTCACGCCGATCGGCCAGGGCGCGGAGGGGTTGTGGGAAGGCCTCCACCGCCGCCGCTCGGCCGTGGGCCCGATCACCCGCTTCGACCCGGAGCCCTTCCGTACGCGAATCGCGGCCGAGGTCCCGGGCTTCGATCCGGAGACGTGGATCGACAGCCGGCGGCTGCGTCGGCTGGATCGTTACAGCGCCCTGGCCGTGGCCGTCGCCCGCATGGCGGTCGAAGACGCGGGCCTCGACCCGGAGACGGAGGATTCCGACCGGATGGCCGTGCAGATGGGGAGCGCGCTGGGGGGCGTGGAGTTCGCCGAGGCCCAGCACGAGGCCTACCTGCGGGCGGGCACGCGCGGCGTGAACCCGATGCTCGCCCTCACCGTGTTCGGCGGCGCCGCGAGCTGCAACGTGGCGATCGAGCTCGGCTTCACCGGCCCCAACGCCACCAACGCCATGAGCTGCGCGTCCGGCGCCATCGGCGTGGGGAGCGGCTTCCGGCTCATTCGCGACGATCGGGCGGACGTGGCCCTGGCCGGCGGAGCCGAAGCACCCCTGGCGCCGCTGTCGTTCGGGGCGTTCGCCATTCTGCGGGCCATGTCGACCCGGAACGACGATCCCTCGGCCGCGTCGCGGCCCTTCGACCGGGACCGCGACGGATTCGTCATGGGCGAGGGCGCTTCCCTCCTGATGCTCGAGGAGATGGAGCACGCCCTCGACCGGGGGGCCCGGATCCACGCCGAGGTGTGCGGATTCGGGACGACCAACGACGCCTTCCACATGACCCGGCCGCGGCCCGACGGCCGCCAGGCGGCCCGGGCCATGCGGCTGGCCCTCGAGGACGCCGGCGTGAGCCCGTCCGTCGTGGACTACATCAACGCGCACGGCTCCTCGACCCAGCTCAACGACCCGACCGAGGCACTGGCCATCCGCTCCGTGCACGGCGAGCGCGCGGCGCGCATCCCGACGAGCGGCACCAAGGGCTACTACGGTCACGCCCTGGGCGCCTCCGGCGCCATCGAGGCCGCCATCGTCTCCCTGGCCCTGGCGCGCGACTGGTACCCGCCGACGCTCAACCTCGATACGACCGACGACTCGTGCGGGGGCCTCCACCTGATCACGGGCCCGGGGGAGACGTGTCAGGCCGAATACGCGCTGTCCAACTCCTTCGGATTCGGCGGCATCAACGCCGCCCTCCTGTTCCGGCGCTGGGAGGACTGAGCGGCCCGGTCACCCCGACCGGGTCCGCCCGGTCCGCGGCCGTGACTCCCCAGGCGTACAGGGCGGCCACGGCCATGAAGGCCCACGGGAGCTGCGTCCGGGTGGAGCGGCTCGAGCGCAGGAAGGAACCGTCCACGGCCGTGGCCACCCGCTCCTCGCGCACGTAGAAGGGAAGGCGGAGGACCCGGTGCGCCTCCGAGCCCACGGGGGCCACCGCTTCCCCCTCGCGAACGTCCCGGTGCTCCCGCAGGGTGAGCCCGTACAGGCCGCCCACGAAGGAGGCGGCCAGGGCCGCCGCCCACAGGACACGCAGGGGCCCGCCGCGGATCAGCGGGGGGACCCGGCGCGCGCCCGGCAGCCGGCCCGGGTCGCGGCGCACGCAGTCGGTGACGAAGGCGCCCAGCAGGGCGAAGGCGAACACGGACAGCGCCAGGGCGATCGAGTCCAGCATGCATCCTCCCGGTCGGCGGCCGCGCGACGGGCCCGCGGTCCGCTCCGCTCAGGGTAGGGAATCCGTCGGCAGGCGGTAGGCCGCCAGCCGCGGCGCGGGATCGTCGGCGAGCCCGTACAGGAGGCCGCCGCCGAGGGCCACCTGCTCGAAGTAGGTCGGGAGCAGGTAGGACCCGCGGTAGCGCCCGTCGGGCAGCGAGTAGACGTCCAGCCAGCGCCCGCGCCCCGGGCTCCGTCCGCCGAACAGGACGGCCAGCCGGTCCCCGGTCACGCTGGCCGACAGGGCGCCGAACACCGGTCTCTCCTCGGCGATGCGCTCCTCCACGCGCCCCGTGCCGTCCTTGGACAGCCGGCCGCGGGTCTCCACTTCCGGGAACGGCAGGGATTCGACATAGTGGCGTCGGCCTCCCCTCCACGTTCCTCCCTCCCGCACGAAGAAGCCGTCCCCCATGCCGAAGGCCGCCACCCACCGGCCCCCGCCCGCGGCCGTCACCAGCTGCGAGGCGAGCGGATCGAGCGCGGAGAACTCCTTCCAGGGCGGGCCGAACCGGTCCGCGATCCGGCCGTCCATCGTCAGCCGCGCGAAGGGATCCTCGCGGTCGTACGCGACCACCACGGCTCCCCCGCCACCGGGCAGAGGCACGAGCTGATCGGCGGTGCGCGCCGGGCCTTCGAGGGGAAGGCGTCCTTCGAACCGGCCGTTCGGGCCCAGGATGGTGATGCGCGCGTTGCCCCGATCCAGGACCCAGGCGAGGCCCCGGTCGTCGACCTCCACGTCCCTCAGCGACCGAAACTCCCCCGGACCGCCTCCCGGCCGGCCCGCCGCGAACACCAGCCGCCCGGCGCGGTCGAAGCGCAGCACGCGCCCCGCCGCCGGGTCGGCCACGTAGACCCCGTCCTCGTCGGCGGCCAGCCCGGTGGGCGACTGGAGCAGCGTGTCCTGCACGCCGCCTCCTACCTGGAAGACCTCCTCCCAGCTCCGCTGTACCGTCGTGCGGCTCCGGACCGGACGGGTCCCTTCGGTCCCGTGCCCGTGGCCCGACCGGTCCCCGCCGCACGCCAGGGCGAGCGCCGCCAGCGCGGCCGCGGCGATCGACGGGGCGCCCGCGCGGCTCACGGCGAGGCCAGCGCGGCGCGCACCACGCGCTCTTCCGCCTCCGCGGCCGCTTCGTCCGCGGGCGGCGGTAGCAGCAGGCGCGGCCGGCCGTGCCGGTCGAGGAGCACCGTCACCGGAGTCGTCCGGTAGCCCAGCTCCAGCATCAGCCGTTCGGCCTCCTTCCGAAGGTCCGGTCGCACGGGGAAGCCCGGGTTCGGCGTCCGCGGCCCCCTCTCTCCCCCGGGGAGCTCGTCCAGGGGAACGCCCAGGACCACCGCGCGCCCCGCTCGCCGTAGCCCGGACCAGCGGCGCTGGAGGGCGGCGTGCCGGATGCAGTCCGCGCGCTGGAACAGGTAGAGGAGGGTGGGACGGCCGTCCGGCCCGCGGGCCGCGACGGGGAGGCGCACCGGGCGCTCGGCGAGGGCCGGAAGGGCCCGCGCCACCGCGCAGGCCGCCAGCAGCACTCCGGCCGCGGCCGCCACGCCACGCCACGGGAGGCCGGGCGGGGCGGGCCGAGGCCCGCCCCGCACCGCTGCCACGCGCCTCAGGCGACCACCTGCTTCTCGCTCTGGTAGTACTTCCAGGTCTCCGTGCACGACTTGAAGATCCAGAAGCCCACGCACACGGAGGCGTGCGCGCACTGCTTGCCGTCGTTGGCGCCGCACAGGTCGGCCTGCGCCTGCCGCGGCGAGGGCAAGATCAGGAAGCTGCCCAGCCCCATCGTCAGCGCGAGCATGCTCGCCAGTCCCTTCCGCCGGAGTCCTTCCCACCGTCCCATCGTCCCCTCCTTGCTCGGGCGAAACCTCAGCTTCCACCGGTGCGGAACGGTCCGGGCGCACCTCATCGCTGGCTCAACGGCCGGACGTGCGGTGCGCGACTTGCGCTGTGAGGGAGGGAGACCCGCGGGCCTGCGGCCAGCGGGAGACGGCATCCGGACGAGGAGGAAGGACCGTGGAGAGAAGGCGGGCCGGCTCGCTCGAAGTGTCGGCCGTGGGACTGGGCTGCAACAACTTCGGGCGTCGCATCGACGCGGATGCGTCGGCCGAGGTGGTGCGCGCGGCGCTGGACGCGGGTATCGACTTCTTCGACACGGCCGACGTGTACGGCGCCGGGCAGAGCGAGACTTTCCTGGGACGGGCGCTGGGCGACCGCAGGAAGGACGTGTTCATCGCCACCAAGTTCGGGTTCGAGGTGGCGGGAGAGGGCGGCGGCGCGGCCCCCACCTACGTCAGGAAGGCGGCCGAGGCCAGCCTGCGGCGGCTGGGGACGGACCGCATCGACCTGTATCAGCTCCACAAGCCCGACCCCGACGTCCCCATCGGCGATACGCTCGGGGCGCTGGACGACCTGGTCCGCGAGGGGAAGGTCCGCGAGATCGGTTGCTCCAACTTCTCGGTCGAGCAGATCCGCGAGGCCGAGGAGGCCGTCGGACCGGGGGCCGCGCGCTTCGTCTCCGTCCAGAACGAATTCAGCCTGCTGCACCGGGAGCCCGAGGAGGGAGTGCTCGGGGCGTGCGCCGACCTGGACCTCGCCCTCCTCCCCTACTTCCCGTTGAAGAGCGGGCTCCTCACCGGCAAGTACCGAAAGGGTCGGGCCGCCCCCGAGGGCGCCCGGATCACCGGCAGCGACCACTTCGCCGACCTGCTCTCGGAGGAGAGCTTGGAGAGGGTCGAGCAGCTCATCGCGTTCGCCGAGGGCCGCGGCCACACGATCCTGGAGCTGGCCTTCTCCTGGCTGCTCGCGCATGGGCCGGTGGCCTCCGTGATCGCCGGAGCCACGCGGCCGGAGCAGGTCCGGGCCAACGCCGCGGCGGCCGGTTGGCGGCTCACCGATGACGACCTCGCGGAGGTGGACAGGCTCCTGGCCGTCGGCGTGTAACACGGCCTGGCATTGGCGGAACCGATCCCGAGCGCGACGCGTTCCCCGGTGCAGGGAGAACCCTGGCAGGAGTCCTGACGGAGGTCCGATGGCCGGAGCCACCCGCAAGCGACTCAGACAGGCCGGCCGGGCCCTGGCTCTGGCCGCATTCCTGGCGCTCATCCGGACCGAAGCACCGGCCGCCGCGCAGGAGACCGGCGGCCTCCCGGTGGACACGGTCCGGCCCGGGGACCTGGCCTTCGACCTCGGCTCGCGCACGGACTCCTCGGTGCTCTCGATCCTGCGTCCGGACACGGTCGTCTCGGCGGGCCGCTACACGAGCGTCACGACCCCCGTCCGACTCGGCGGCAGGGACGCCCTCCTCGTCGTCGAGGAGCTGAGCGGCGGCCGCTCCCTGGACAGCATCTGGGTCGCGCCCCGCAGCCTGGCTCCCCTCAAACACGTGGGGCGTGCCGGCGGGACGACGATGGACGTGACCTGGGAGGGAACGCGGGTCACCGGTTCGTGGACCGACACGGCCGGAACGCACTCCGCCGACACCACGCTCGCCGAGCCCGCGTTCGACCAGAGCGTGGCCCAGCTGGTCCTCGAGGCCCTCCCGCTGGTTCCCGGCTACCGGGCCCGGATCGTCACCTACGACGCCGCTCACGGACCCGGATGGATCGACGTCGAGGTGCGGGGTGAGGCCACGATGCCGGGCTCCCGGGATCGTCGCGTGTGGGTGGTCGAGGTGCGCCCCGCCGGACTCCTCGCCGGCCTCCACTACATCGACAAGACCAGCCGCCGCGAGCTCGGTTGGGACATCCAGGTGGGCGAAGGCGAGGCGGCCCGTCTCATCCGGAGCCGGGTGAGCGGGGGCGGCTAGAAGCCGGCCTCCTCCCCCGAATTCATCGCCGGCAGGATCGCCGTCTGGACGCCTGACGCTTGCCTTATCCCAAATCCACCTGTATACTCGGGTAACCAGTTATAGTGGAGAATGCACGTGGACTCTCTTGCGCAGACCTTCAAGGCGCTCTCGGACGAGACGCGGCTAACGATCCTGGGGCTCGTCTTCCGCCACGGGCCCCTGTGCGTGTGCGAGGTGGAGCGCGTCATGGGGATCACCCAGTCCAAGGCCTCCCGCCACCTCCGCTATCTGCGGGACGCGGGCCTGCTGGTGGACGAGCGGGACGGGCTCATCGTCAACTACCGACTGCCCCGGACCCCCGGTCCTGATCTGGCGGCCGTCCTCGTCGTCCTTCGCGCCCTCCTGGCGGACCGGCCGCTGCCGGAAGCCACGCCGGTGCTCGTCCAGATCCGCGCGGGCCGCGAAGCCGGAAAGGCCGCGAGCGAGGCGCTCGAGGACCAGCCGGCGGCCGTGTGATGGCCTCCGGCCGGACGATGGAGTGGTGGGCGTCGCGCCGCGCCGGAGGCGCGGCGACGGCGTGGGCCCGCGAGTGGAAGCCGCTGGCCTGGATCGCCGCCCTCTTCCTGGCCTTCTACCTGCTGCCGGTGGGGACGGCGCGGTTCGACGGCGCGGTGACCGAGGCGCTTGCGCTCACGAGTTGGTACGCCCGGGCGCACGTGCTGCTGTGCCTGGTTCCCGCCTTCTTCATCGCCGGGGCCATCTCCGTGTTCCTGCGCCGGGAATCGGTCCTCGCCTACCTGGGACCGCGGGCTCCGAAGCCGGTGGCCTACGGCGTCGCCTCCGTGTCCGGAACGCTGCTCGCGGTGTGCTCGTGCACGGTGCTGCCGCTGTTCGGCGGCATCTACGCCAACGGCGCGGGGCTGGGCCCCGCCTCGGCCTTCCTGTACTCGGGTCCGGCCATCAACGTGCTGGCCATCGTCCTCACCGCAAACGTACTGGGGGCCGAGATCGGCGTGGCGCGGGCCGCCGGCGCTGTGGTGTTCGCGCTGGTGATCGGGCTCCTGATGCACGTCCTCTTCCGCCGGGATGAGCGGGAGCGGGCGGACCGGATGCCGGTCGTCTCCGCCGACGGACCGGCCGACCGCCCCCTGTGGCAGACCGCGCTCTTCTTCGCCTCGCTGGTGGGCGTACTGGTGTTCGCCAACTGGGGCGCGCCCGACGCGACCGGGGGGCTGTGGCACGCCGTGTACGCGGCCAAGTGGAAGCTCACGGCGGCTTCGGGCCTGCTCCTGGCCTTCGCGCTGGTGCACTGGATCGGGATGAGCGCGCTCGAGGTCGGAGCGGTCACGGCCGTCACGGCCGGCCTCGCCCTGACCTTCCCCGGCGAGCCCCTCGTCCCCTTCGCCGGCGCCACCGTGGGCCTGTCGCTGGCCGCCAGCACGAGCGGAGGAGAGGCCGGAGAGTGGTTCGCGGCGACGTGGGGATTCGCGAAGCAGATCTTCCCGCTTCTCCTCGTCGGCATCCTGGTGGCCGGCCTGCTGCTGGGAAGGCCGGGCCACGAGGGCCTCATCCCGTCCGCGTGGATCGCGGGCGCTGTCGGAGGCAACTCCCTGGGAGCGAACCTGTTCGCCTCCGTGGCCGGCGCCTTCATGTATTTCGCGACCCTGACGGAGGTGCCCATCCTCCAGGGCCTGCTCGGGAGCGGGATGGGCCGGGGACCGGCGCTTACCCTCCTCCTGGCCGGGCCGGCGCTCTCCCTGCCCAGCCTCCTGGTGATCCGGAGCATGATCGGAACGAAGAAGACCCTCACCTTCCTCGGGCTGGTGGTCGTCATGGCCACGACGGCGGGGATGATCTACGGCGCGATCGCGTGAGGCTTCCACGGAGCCGCACGGTCCTCCAATCCAGAAGGAACCCTACCATGAAGATCCAGATCCTGGGCACCGGATGCGCCAAGTGCAGGGCCCTCACCGACAACGCCCGGCGAGCGGTCGAGGAGCTGGGCGTAGCCGCCGAGATCGAGAAGGTCGAGGGGATCGTCGACCTGGCCCGGATGGGCGTCATGGTGACGCCCGCCCTGGCGGTGGACGGCCAGGTCCGGTCGGCGGGACACGTCCTGTCGGTCGACCAGGTGAAGGAGATCCTGGCCCCGGCCAGCTAGCTCGCCGGGGCCCGCTCCGAGCTGAACCTCCGGCCGGCGCCCTCCGGCCGGCGTGCACGGCCTTCTCCATGCCGCCTGCCGCGCACCCTCCTCCCGACCTCCTGGTATCATGTATTGACAGCTACCATGGATAGCCATATAGTGGATCCATGGCCGACGATTTCGTGGAGAACTGGACCACGCAGACGCGAAAGGGGCTCCTGGACCTGGGCGTGATGAACGCCATCCGGGGACGGGCTCGCTACGGCTACGAGATCGTGAAGCTGCTGCGCGGGGTCCCGGGGCTGGTGATTGGCGAGGGCACGATCTACCCGATCCTCGGGCGACTGGAGCGAGAGGGGCTGGCCGCCACCTCGCTGGAGCCATCGCCGGAGGGACCCGCGCGCAAGTACTACCGGCTCACCCCCCGGGGGGCCTCCGTCCTGGCGGAAATGAACGACCGCTGGGACGCCATCGGCGAGGGCATCGACGAGATCCGGAGCGAGGACCATGCTGGAGATGACTGAGAGGGCGAGACGCCGCCTGGAGGAGTACATGAGCGACGCACGTCGCTCGCTGGCAGGCGACCCGGGACTGGACGCGGCCGAGGTCCTCCGCGGACTCCGGGAGCACGTGGACTCCGAGCTCGGCGCGGCCCGGCCCGCGCGTGGCCCGGTCACCGCCGCGGAGATGGACGGCGTTCTGGAACGACTCGGAGCGCCGGAGAGCCTGGTCGAGGCGGCCGGAGCGGGGCCGAAGTCCCGGCCTGCAGCGACCTGGACGGCGTTGGCCGCGCTCGGGCTCCTCTTAGTGGGAGCCCTTCTCGTCGCCGGAGGCACCGCGCTCCCGGCCGCGTTCGTGCTGGTCGCCGCGGGCCTCTTGCTCGGCCGTCTCGCCACGGGCGGGCGGGTCGCAGGCCGGGCCAAGGACGCGCCGGGCCGGCTCCTGCGACTCGTGCTGGTCGCCTCCACGGCCGCCCTGGTCACGGCCCTGCTCGTGGCACCGGCCGTGCTCGTCTGGTCCCAGGCCCAGATCGGCGGCGTCCTGGATGCCGCCCGGAATCCCGGCGCCCCGCCCATTCCCGGGACGCGCGCGCCGAGCTATTGGGTGTACGTCGCCGGGGTCGGCGCCCTCGCCACGGGCGTGTGGTGGCTCCTCGCGGGCGCGGCGGCGGCGTGGTGGACGGCGGCGGTCCGCCGCGCGGTGGGCCCCTTCCCGCTGCGGCTCGAGGCGCGGCACGGCCGGGTCCTCGCCGCGACCGGGCTCGGGCTGGCCGCGGCCGGCCTGCTGGTGGTCCTGCTGTGACGGGCGGCTCCCCGGGCGCGTGGGCGGCGGCGCTGCTCCTGGCCGGAGCCGCCCACGGGGTTGCCGCGCGTGCGGCCCCCGGGTGGCCCTCCCCCCCCGGCCGACTCGGTCCCGGTCACGACGGCCGTCCGGTCGCCGGAACGTGCCGCGGCCATCGACTCCGCGCTGGGGTCGCTGGAGGGGATCGCTGAACATGGGGCGGGGCTCGCCGTCGGCGTGTCGGTGGATGGCAGAACCGTGTGGCTGGCGGGGCTCGGCTTCGCGCATCTCCGCACCGGGGCGCCCGTGGACCCGACATCCACCCGATTTCGCGTCTACAGCGTGAGCAAGGGCATCACCACCCTCGCGGCGGCGGCGCTCGTCGAGCAGGGAGAGCTGGACCTCTCGGCCCCCGTGCGCCGCTATCTCCCGGGCTTCCCGGACAAGGGCGCGCCGATCACGGCGGCCGAGCTCCTGGCCCACACCGCCGGAATCCGGCACTACCGGAACGCCTCCGAAGCCAGCTCCCGTCGCCACTGCGCCTCCGTCGGCGACGCCCTGCCGATCTTCTCGAAGACGATCCGCTCCTCCATCCCCCGGGCACCACCCGGAGCTACTCCTCCTGGGGCTACGTGCTGCTGAGTCGCGTGCTGGGGGCGGCGGCGGGTCGGCCGTTCCCGCTACGGGTCCGGGAACGGGTCCTGGGCCCCGCGGGAGCCGTACATACGGTGATCGACGATCCGACGACCGACATCCCCGGCCGGGCGGCGTTCTATTCGGTCCCCGGGCGGGGCGCGCCTCGGCCCGCGCCCGCCGTCGACAACGCGTGCAAGTGGGGCGCGGGGGCCTACCTGTCGACCGCGGCCGACCTCCTGGGCATCTACTGCGCCACCCTCCAGGGAGACCTCCTCCGTCCGACCACGCTGCAGCGCATGGTCTTCCCGGGCGCCCCCCGGGATCCCTCCGGACGCCGGATCCTGGAGATCTCCGGCTGGGGTGAGGGCGCCGCCGCCTTCACGGCCGCCGACCTGGACAGCGGCGTGGTGATCGTGCTCCTATCCAACGCGATCGGTCCCGACTACGGGCCCCGTGTCCAGCGCGCTTTCGGTCGGCTACGCGACCTGTTCGACCCGGCTCGCTGAAACCCCGGTCCGCGAATTCCCGTTGGGCTGGAAGACCCCAGCCCGGAGCCCTGCATGTCCTCTCGTCCGCGTCCGACCGCCGCCGCGTCCCGCGTTTCCCTGATTGCCGTCGTCTCGGCGACTCTCCTCGCATGCGGTCCGCCGGCCGGGGCGCCGGAGGCCGGTGCCGGGCCCTGGCTCCAGTACGCCGAACCGGCCGAGGCGGGCTTCGATGGAGACCGGCTCGACCGGGCCTGCGACTACGCGGACAGCGTCGGCTCGGCCGCGGTGATGGCCGTGTTCCGGGGGCACGCGGTCGTCGCCTGCGGCGCGGTCGACCGGAACCTGGAGCTGCACTCGGTCCGCAAGAGCCTGGTGAGCGCGCTGTACGGGACCGCGGTGGCCGCGGGCTCGATCGACCTCGAGGCCTCGCTCGCCGACCTCGGCATCGACGACGGCGGAAAGCTCACGGCCGCGGAGGGGCGGGCCACCGTACGGGACCTCCTGACGGCCCGGAGCGGAGTGTACCTCCCGGCCGCCTACGCGCCGCAGTCCCAGGACGAGGAGCGGCCCGAGCGCGGTAGCCACTCGCCCGGGACCTTCTGGTTCTACAACAACTGGGACTTCAACGTCGCGGGCGTGATCTTCGAGCGGGAGACGGGGGAGGACCTGTACCGCGCGTTCGAGCGGCGCATCGCCCGGCCCATCGGCATGGAGGACTGGAGCCCGTCGGACGGCTTCCGCGCCTACGAGCCCACCCGGTCGACCTACCCCGCCCAGACCTTCCGCATGTCGGCCCGGGACCTGGCGCGCTTCGGACAGCTGTACCTGCAGGAGGGCCGCTGGGACGGACGCCAGGTGATCCCCGCCGATTGGGTCCGGACCAGCACCACCCCGGTCTCCGACCTGGGCCACGGGAGCGGGTACGCCTATCTGTGGTGGACCTACGCGCCCGGCGCCCTGTCCGCGGACCGCTATCCCACGCTCTCTGGACAGCGCATCTACATGGGGCGCGGGACGGGAAGCCAGGCCGTGTGGGTGATCCCGGGCCTCGACCTGGTCATCGTGCACCGCGCGGACACCGACCACGGGCGCGAGATCCACGGCGTCGACGCCTGGAGGATCGCCGAGCTCATCTCGGAAGCCCGCGGGGGCGAGCCATCCTCCGATCCCCGGCTCGTGGCGCTCGATCCGCGTCCTTTCGCCAGCCAGCTCCCGGCGTACCGCTGGCCGGAGCCGGTCACCCTGGACAGCGCCGCCCTCCAACCCTTCATGGGAGACTACGACCTGTCCTCCGGCGGCACCGTGCGCGTCTTCCGCTTCCGCGGCGACCCCTACATCCACGTCCCGGGCCGGGGCGACGCCCTGCTCCTGCCGCTCGGCGGCGACCGTTTCACGGTCCGCGTGGTCGCGGGGGTGCAGGTGGTCTTCCAGCGGGACGCGACCGGCGCGGTCACGGGCGTGACGCTGACGCTGGGGAATCAGACCATGCGGGCCGCGCGGCACCCTGAGGCGACCGGGACGGCCCCCGGCGGCTGACGCCGGGCCCGCCCCCTACCGCGCTCCCAGCCGCTCCAGCGCCCAGGCCGCGTGCTCCGACACCAGCTCCGGGCCCTCGGCCAGGCAGCGCTCGAGGACGGGCACCGCCTCGCGGCGGCCGCCGTTCCCGAGACCCACACACAGGTTCCTGAGCAGGCCCTCGCGCCGGGCCCGGTAGAGCGCCGTCCCCCGGTAGCGCCGGCGGAAGCCTTCTTCGTCGAGCCCGAGAAGCTCCTCGGTCCACGCGCTCATCGAGTCGAACGGCACGGGCCGGCCGGGCGCCGGGCTCGCGGCCGGGGCCTGGGCCGCCAACGAGCCCGCGGGCGCGTCCCGGTTCCAGGGGCATACTTCCTGGCAGATGTCGCACCCGAACACGCGGTTGCCGATCGCGGGCCGAAGCTCCTCCGGGATCGGACCGCGGAGCTCGATGGTCAGGTAGGAGATGCAGCGTCGGGCGTCGAGCCGGCGCGGCCCGCGGATGGCGTCCGTCGGACACGCCTCGATGCAGCGGTCGCACGTCCCGCAGCGGTCGGCCGTGAACGGCTCGTCCGGCTCCAGCTCCAGGGTCGTGAGAAGCTCGCCGAGGAGGAGCCAGGAGCCCCGCCCGGGATCGATGAGGAGCGTGTTCTTCCCGATCCATCCGAGGCCGGCCCGCTGGGCGTGGTCACGCTCCAGGACCGGGCCGTAATCCACGTAGGGCAGCGCGCGGGCGGCCGGGTCGATCGCCTCCACCACGCCGGCCAGCGCGGCGAGCCTCTCCTCGAACACGCCGTGGTAGTCGGGGCCGCGCGCGTAGCGGGCGACGACGGGGGCAAGGGGGTCGGAGGCCTCGGGGGGAGGGCCGAAGGGAGGTGGGCCGGAGACCGTCGTGGGCGCGGGCCCCGCCGGTCCGTCCGAGCCCGCGGTCTCCGGAGTCGAATCCGGGACGCGCCCTTCCTCGCCGCCGGAGTAGCTCAGCGCCACCACGACCACGCTGCGGCATCCGGGCAGCGCCTCCTCGAGCGACACGCGCCGCCGCACCGCGTCCTCTCGGGCCAGGTAGTCCATCGCCCCGTGCCAGCCGCGATCGAGCCACTCGCGGTACCAGGCCGCGTGCGCCGGCGGATCGGCGGGCGCGATCCCGACGGCGTCGAAGCCGAGCTCGAGGGCCCGGCCCTTCAGAAGACCTGCGGCCTCCGACACGATCTCACCCGAAGCTGAACGCGCTCGGGCACAGATCGGAGAGCACGCAGCGGTCGCACTCCGGGTCCTTGCGGCCGTGGCACACCTTCCGGCCGTGGAGAATGAGCCGCCAGGCGAACGTCCTCCACTGGTTCTTCGGGAGGACCTCCATGAGCGAGCGCTCGATCTTCTCCGGGTTCGAGGAGGAGGCGAGGCCGAGGCGACGGCTCACGCGCTTGACGTGCGTGTCGACCACGATCCCCTCGTTCTTCCCGAACGCATTCGAGAGCACCACGTTGGCGGTCTTTCGCGCCACGCCCGGCAGGGTGAGGAGCTCCGCCATCGTGTCGGGCACCTTGCCCCCGTACTCCTCGCAGATCTTCCGCGCCGCCCCCTGGATGTGCTTCGCCTTGTTCCGGAAGAAGCCCGTGGAGCGAATGGCCTCCTCGAGCTCGCTCCGGTCGGCGTCGACGTAGTCCTCCGGCGTCCGGTATTCCCGGAACAGGCCCTTCGTCACGTCGCGCACGCGCTCGTCGGTGCACTGGGCGGAGAGAATGGTGGAGACGAGCAGCTCGAGGGGGTTCGACCAGTCGAGCGAAATGTCGGTATCGGGATAGGCATCGGCCAGGCGGCGGGCGATCTCGGCCGCCCGGTCGCGCTTCTCCTCGGCGCTCAAGCCAGGCCCCCATCGTCATGAACCTCGCCCTTCGAACGATCCAGCCCCAGGCGCCGGGCACGCTCCAGCCAGCCGACCACGTCGTGAGGCGTGAGGATGCCGACGAGGCGCTCCCCGTCGATCACCAGGAGGCGGGTCCCGTCGTTCGCCCGCAACCGCCCCAGCACGCTGTCCAGGCTGGTGTGGAGGGGGATGGTGGGCACCTCCTCGATGGGGGTCATGACGGCCGTCACCCGGGTGGCGGCGCGCTCCGCCGGCGGCACCTCGGCCACGTCCTCGACCGACAGGACACCCACCAGCCGGCCCTCGCGGAGGACGGGCACGGCGCCGACGCCGGCTCGCAGGAAGGGCTCGTCGACCACGTCGGCCAGGACCCGGTCCCCCTCGACCGGGGGCGGCAGCGGCTGCAGGGCGCGCTCCACCGGGACGTCCGTCAGGATCTCCCGGGCCACGAACTGGCGCCAGCTGTTGGAGGCCGCGTTGGCCAGGAACCAGCCGATGAAGGCGAGCCAGATGCCGTTGATCAGGGCGCCCTGCCACAAGAACCACAGCCCCACGAGCACCATCAGGTAGCCGAAGCCGCGACCCGACGTCGTGGCCCAGCGCGTGGCCTTGCGGAGACTCCCGGTGAACTGCCACACCGCGGACCGCAGCAGGCGCCCCCCGTCCAGCGGGAAGCCGGGCACCAGGTTGAAGATGGCCAGGGCCAGGTTCAGGATCGCCAGGTAGCCGGTGATCTCGGTCACCGGTCCGCTCCAGCCCGCGAAGTCCGCCCCCACGCCGAGCCCGTAGAAGATGCCGGCCAGGACCACGCTGGCCAGGGGGCCCGCCGCGGTGAGCAAGAACTCGTCCACCGGCCGGCTGGCCTCCATGCTCGTCTGCGCCACGCCGCCGAAGATGAACAGGGTGATCCCCTCCACGTGGATCCCGCGCCGGCGGGCCACGGCCGAGTGCGACAGCTCGTGCAGGAGGACGGAGAGGAACAGGAGGAGGGCCGCGACGACCCCCATGGTCCAGTAGACGGTCTCGGGGTAGCCGCGGAGCTCGTGCGGGAACACGTCGACGCTCAGGGTCCACACCACCAGGAAGAAGATGAGGAACCACGAGTAGTCGATCCGAACCTCGAACCCGAACCAGCGGCCGAGGCTGAAGCCTCCGAACAACGGCATGGACCTACCTCTCTCCCTGGGAGCTGTCCCCCTGTGCACGGCGTTCGATCTCCTCGACGCCGCGTGCCACCGCGGGCAGGATCTTCCGCCACCACGGTCGCACACGCCACACGACGAGCCACAGGCGCCCACCCGCCAGGTTCGTCACCCGCACGTACTGGACCGCCTGCGACGCAGGAACCTTGACCGCATACCGGCGGCCCCGCCAGTCGAAGGCCGCCTCGCGGGCCGCGGGGGCGACGCTCGCCTCCACGAAGATCTCCGACTCGATGCGGATCGTGCCGTCCTCCGCGGCGGGCACGTCCCGGTAGAAGGCCGGATCGAACGGCCGTCCGGCGTGGCGGCGGAAGTTCTGGTCCACCGCATCGTCGTAGCGCTCCAGTCCCTCCTCCGAAGCCGAGAACTCGCGGTGGTGGAGGACCTCGTGCAGGATCGTCTCCCACAGCTCGCGGTCCCAGTCGAAGCCCCCGCCGGTCCCGGCCAGGGCCGCGAAAGAGCCGTGGTGGAGGAAGACCCGTGAGCGGACTTCGCCCTGGCCCGAGTAGCCGTCCGGCCAGTGGTCGGTGACGCACTCGCCCAGCGTGTAGACGCCCGGGAGGTCGGGGTGCGCCACGATCTCGTCGTCCACCAGGAGCGCGTCGATCCCCTCCCGGAAGGGTTCGGGGATCTCCTCCCACATCTGTTCGGCCCGCTCCTCGAAGGCCGTCAGTCGCACAGCGTGGCCCACCGCCCGGCGTAGTGGACGAGGGGACGGGGCTCCTCGGGGCGCCGGACCTCGGCCGCCTCGACGCGGCCGATGAACACCGTGTGGTCACCCGCCTCCACGCTCTTCACCACCACGCAGTCACACCACGCCACCGCGCCCTGGAGGAGAGGGGAGCCCGTGTGGGCGGTGGTCACGGCCAGGTCCTGGAACTTGTCGTCGGGCGTGGTGGCGAAGCGCACCGCCACCTCGCGCTCCGTATCGGCCAGGAAGTTGAGCGCGAACACGCCCGAGCGCTCGATGATCCCGTGTGTGTTGGCCTCCCGCTCCAGGGAGGCGAGGACGAGGGGGGGATCCAGCGACACCGAGCACACGGCCGTGGCCGTGAGCCCGTGATGACGCCCGGCATCGTCCCGCGTGGTGACGACGGTCACGCCTCCGGCC
>Ga0102952_1000055_pt1 | contig 70625 bp, 75 predicted proteins | sample SalPon2A_C_D1_MG_FD_78506 | JGI IMG/M metagenome (GOLD analysis project Ga0102952, IMG submission 78506) | Soil microbial communities from South San Francisco under conditions of wetland restoration - Salt Pond MetaG R2A_C_D1_MG | ecosystem: Environmental > Terrestrial > Soil > Wetlands | place... | reverse complement strand
TTAATGTCTGAATTAAACTGGATGACTGTTCCCATAATTTTAATAGATGGTAACCTTGTAGGCGGTTACGATCAGCTGGCAGAGCTGGAAAGGCAGAACATACTGGACCAGCTTTTAAACTAGTCTTTAGCGACCTGTATTATTAATCTAATGAATATAAAAACCAGATTTGCACCAAGTCCAACAGGTTCACTTCACTTGGGTGGAGCAAGAACAGCTATTTTCAACTGGCTGTTCTCCCGGCACAACAAGGGTGAATTCGTGCTAAGGATAGAAGATACTGACAAGGTAAGGTCTACCGAGGAATCTCTTAAGGAGATCCTGGATTCACTTAAATGGCTCGGTATAGACTGGGATGGGGAACCGGTTAAGCAATCAGACAGACTTGATCTATACAGGGAATACGCCGATAAACTGATCGAATCCGGGAAAGCATACAGATGTTATCTCACTCCTCGGGAACTTGAAGAAAAAAGAAGACAGGCACAGGAAAGTGGGGAACACTTCCGGTACAAACGCGCATGGGCCAAGGAGAGTTCTTCAGCTCCCGGGAAACCCTATACCGTAAGACTGGTAACGCCGGATCACGGCAGCATTGAAGTAAATGATCTTTTAAGAGGTACAATAAGTTTTGACCTGGAAGAAATAGAAGATTTTATTATTCTGAAAACAGACGGTTTCCCTACATATAATTTTGCAGTTGCAATAGATGACGCTCTGATGGGCATTACACACATAATAAGGGGAGACGATCATCTGGTAAACACACCCAGACAAAAACTGATATATGATTCGCTTGATCTGGATATACCGGATATGGCACATGTATCAATGATCTTCGGAGAGGATAAAACCAAACTCAGCAAAAGGCATGGTGCAGTTTCAGTTTCGGCATATAGAGATATGGGTTATCTGCCGGAGGCGATGATAAATTATCTGGCAAGACTTGGATGGTCTCACGGAGATCAGGAGATATTCACTAAAGACGAGCTGATCGATAAATTCACACTAAAGCACGTAGGAAAATCCCCCGCTGTATTCAACCCAGAGAAACTCTCCTGGCTTAACAGTCACTATATAAAGAACAAACCTAATTCAGAGCTTGTTGAACTTCTTGTCCCATTATACAGGAAAAAAGGAATTGAAATAGAAAACAGGAAGCAATTTTTAATGATAGTCGAACAGTTTAAACAAAGATCGAAAACACTTAACGACTTTGCAGAACAGTCGGAATATTTCTTCACAGAAGAGTTTAAATTCGACGAAAAAGACATTAACAAATTCCTGAATGAACAGACCCTTGATATACTCAGAGCACTCAGGAACGAATTGTCCGGGATTGACTCATTTTCCCATGACGATATTCATGAATGTTTCAAATCCGTTATGGAACAAACGGGACTAAAGCTCGGGAAGATCGCGCAGCCCGCCCGGGTTGCGCTTACCGGGGGTACGGTAAGTCCCGGAATATTCGATGTAATCGAAACGCTTGGGAAAGAATCCACTATAAAACGGCTGGACAGGGCCGTAAAAATGATCGAAGAAGAATACTGACGTTTCTCGTCGTCCCCTGATCCGGATACTTTAAATTTCACTATCGAAATCTATTTTCTTATTACAATACCGGCTTTAATTAATATAATATTAGTAATCGTACCGGGATTGTTTAATGAGAGATTTCAGAAAAAAATTAATTTTTTCTCTAATTTTGTTACTGATAATAATTACCTTTGGTACCATTGGCTATATGGTCATAGAGGGGTGGGGTTTCATGGACTCACTCTTTATGACGATAATTACAATAACAACTGTCGGTTACGGGGAAGTACACGATCTTTCCAGAGCCGGGGAGATCTTTACCATAACCCTGCTCATAAGCGGGGTTGGTGTAATTCTTTACGTACTGAGCAGCGAAGCCAGGATAATAATAGAAGGTGAGCTTCAGTATATCCTGGGGAGGAAAAGATTGGAGAACAGGATAAAAAACCTAAAAAATCACTACATCGTATGCGGCTTCGGCCGGATGGGAAAAATCATTTCTGAAGAGTTAAAGAAGAAAGGCGTTGAACTGGTTGTGATCGACAAGGATCCCAATGCCTTCACAGATGCAGCTGATATACTCTCGGTTGAAGCGGATGCAACAAAAGATGAAACATTGAATCTGGCCGGTATCGAAAATGCAAAAGGACTTGTATCTGTATTATCAAGTGATGCAGAAAATCTTTTTGTAGTGTTAAGTGCCCGTGAGCTTAATCCCCATATTTTTATCGTATCACGGACCATAGATGAGAACTCCCAGAAAAAATTCATAAATGCAGGTGCAAACAGGGTTGTATCACCATACCACACCGGAGGAGTCAAGATCGCCAACCTGATCCTAAAGCCTGCTATAGTTGATTTTCTCGAGCTGGCCACCAAGGGAGAGAATGTCGAGCTTGAGCTGGAAGAGGTAATCGTTAACGAAAATTCCGGTTTTGTTGGGACCACTCTCGGGGAAAGCAACATCGGAAAAGAGCTTGGTATAATAGTTCTCGCAATAAAAAAGCATAGCGGTACAATGAAATTCAATCCTACTGCAAAAACCACCATCGAAAATGGCGACACACTTATAGCTATTGGCGAGAGGTCAAAGCTTAAACTGCTTGAAAACAGGGCACACAAGAAATGACTATTTTAAAACCGGCAATAGGATATTAAAAGGGAAAGCATGCTCACAGTCGGACTAACAGGAAATATAGCTACGGGGAAATCCACAGTCGCAAGCATGTTCATGGACATGGGTGCCGATCTTATCGATGCTGATGAAATAGCAAGAAATATCGTAGAGCCAGATAAACCGGCATGGCTTGATATAGTTAAACATTTCGGCAATGAAGTACTCAATGATGACCGTACTATAAACAGGAAAGCCCTGGGGAAGATAGTATTCGATTCAGAAAATAAAAGACAGTTATTAAACACGATTACTCATCCGAGGATAATACAGGAGATCAGGAAGTCGTTAAGTAGATTAAAAGAATCCGGCAGCAGTATAGTCATAATAGAAGCGTCTCTTATTGTTGAAAAGGGAGGAATGAAAGAGCTCATACAGAAACTGATAGTAGTTTCCACAGATGAGAAAATACAGATAGAAAGACTTTCAGAAAGGGATGAACTTACCGAAGAAGAAATCTGCAAAAGGTTAAGATCCCAGATGCCGGCATATAAAAAAAAGGAATATGCAGATTTTTTGATCGATAATTCAGGCAGTATAGAAGATACAAGGAAACAGGTTGCAGATATATGGCAGCATCTCCTGGAGCTAGTCTGATCCGTTTATTAATGAGTAGATATGAGTCTTTATGTAAATTTGATATTGTGTTATATTTAAACGGCTTTTCTCAGGATGTAAAACTTGCTTAATAAACTAGTTTTCATATATTAATACAATTACTTTCATCTTATTTTGGAGCCCACTCAATGAAGGAAAAAATTGAATTTCTGGAAAAAAAGGAAAATGAAGCGAAGGCCGGCGGCGGTGAAGAAAGGATAAAGAAACAGCATGATGCCGGCAAACTTACAGCCCGGGAACGAATCGATCTGCTATTTGATAAAAACACCTTTGTTGAGATGGATAAGTTCGTCGTCCACCGATGCAACGACTTTGGTATGGATAAAAAGAAATATCCTGGTGATGGAGTTGTAACAGGATACGGAAAAATAGAGGGGAAAAAGGTTTTTGTTTTTGCTCAGGATTTTACAGTTTTCGGAGGATCGCTAGGCTGGGTTCACGGAAAGAAAATATCAAAGATAATGGATCTGGCTTTGAGTGTAGGAGCACCACTGATCGGACTTAATGACTCTGGTGGTGCAAGAATTCAGGAAGGAGTAGAAAGCCTTGGAGGATATGGAGAGATATTCCTGAGAAACGTCCTGGCCTCTGGTGTAATACCACAGATATCTGCAATTATGGGTCCGTGTGCAGGGGGTGCTGTTTATTCACCGGTAATGACGGACTTTACCGTTATGTCCAAAGACACGAGTTATATGTTCATAACCGGTCCGGATGTAATAAAGGCAGTTACACATGAAGAGGTAACTCCGGAGGAACTGGGTGGAGCTATGGTTCACAATTCCACTAGTGGTGTGGCACATTTTGCAGCAAAGGATGATAAGGAATCGATACTCCTTATAAAAGAGCTTATGAGTTTTCTACCTTCAAATAATATGGAGGATCCTCCCGTTATTCCATGTGATGACCCAATTGACAGAAAAGACGAGGAAATTAGAAATATTATCCCTGCTACACCAAACAAACCCTATGATATAAAAGACGTAATTAATATTGTTGTAGATAATTCAAATTTTTTTGAGGTTCAGGAGCATTACGCCAAGAACATCGTTATCGGATTCGCCCGTATTGGCGGGAAAACAGTCGGCGTGGTTGGGAATCAACCGATGGTGCTTGCAGGGTGCCTTGATATTGATGCATCAGTAAAAGCCGGCAGATTCGTAAGGTTTTGCGACAGTTTCAACATTCCGCTTCTAACATTTGTAGATGTACCCGGGTTCCTTCCGGGAACTGCCCAGGAATGGGGGGGAATAATAAAACACGGGGCGAAACTTCTCTATGCCTATTGTGAAGCTACTGTACCGAGGGTCACCATAATCACCAGAAAGGCATACGGCGGAGCTTATGATGTTATGTCATCCAGGCATATCAGGGGTGATATTAATCTCGCATATCCAACTGCCGAGATTGCCGTTATGGGTCCGGAAGGTGCTGTTAACATTATTTCCAGGAACCAGATAGCACAGGCTGATGATCCGCACGCAGAAAGATTGAAATTAATTGATGATTACAAGTCCAGATTCGCAAATCCTTACAGAGCTGCTGATCTCGGATTTATTGATGAAGTTATAAAACCGGAAGATACCAGGAGCAGAGTTGCTGCAGCCCTTGAGATGCTTGACGGGAAGAGACAGACAAATCCTCCCAAAAAGCATGGGAATATACCACTTTAATAAAGGATATCCCGATGTTTAAAAAAATATTGATCGCAAACAGAGGCGAGATAGCGGTAAGAATCATAAGAGCCTGTCGTGACATGGGAATAAATACAGTTGCTATTTACTCCGATGCTGACAGGAACTCAATGCACGTAACTCTGGCAGATGAAGCTTACCGAATTGGTGGTCCCAAACCGTCCGAAAGTTACCTTCTAAAGGAAAAAGTAATTGAGATAGCAAAAAGCTCGGGTGCCGAAGCCATACACCCGGGATTCGGATTTCTTTCAGAGAACGATTCCTTTGCCGAAATGTGCGAAAAGGAGGGCATCGTTTTTATAGGTCCATCAGCAGAATCCATTAGACTTATGGGTGACAAGATCACTGCCAGGAAGATTGCAAAAGAATCTGATGTTCCGCTTGTACCTGGTTCCGAAGGAGCAGTAACAGATGTGGAAGCGAACCGTGTCGCAGAAAAGATAGGTGTTCCCCTGATGGTAAAAGCATCTGCCGGCGGCGGCGGAAAGGGAATGAGACTTGTCAAGGATATGAACGAGTTCAAAAGTGCTCTCAGGATGGCAAGGAGTGAGGCACAGTCAGCATTCGGCGATGACTCTGTATTTATAGAAAGGTTCGTTGAAAAACCGCGTCACATAGAAATTCAGATCCTTGCCGATTCTCACGGCAACACGCTACACCTTTTTGAGAGAGAATGCTCAATACAGAGAAGACATCAAAAAGTAATTGAAGAAGCCCCGTCCGGATTCATCAGCGCCAAAACAAGGAAAGAAATGGGTAAAACCGCAGTCAGGATAGCTAAAGCGGTCAATTATCGCGGAGCCGGGACCGTCGAATTCATAATGGACCAGAATGAGAACTTCTATTTCCTTGAGATGAATACCAGAATACAGGTCGAACACCCTGTAACGGAGATGATAACCGGGATCGATATAGTTAAATGGATGATAAAGATCGCACACGGCGAGAAGCTTCCTTTCAAACAGAGCAAACTGAAGATAAACGGACATGCAGTACAATGCAGGGTTTACGCTGAAGATCCCGGAATGAACTTTTTACCCTCTCCGGGCAAACTCGAATATGTAAGTGCACCCAGCGGACCGGGGATAAGGGATGATTCTTCCATTTTCAGCGGTTACGAAGTCACTTCCTACTATGATCCCATGCTGTCCAAACTAATAGTATGGGGAGAAAACAGAAAAGATGCCGTAAACAGAATGGCCTCAGCCCTCAGGGAATATATCGTATTAGGAGTTAAGACCAATCTCGGTTTCCTCATAAGAGTTATGCAGAACGATGAGTTCAGGAAAGCTGATATCGATACCGGATTTATTGAGAGACATCCTGAGCTGCTAACACCTGATACGGATAATATTGAATCATCACTGATAGCCGCAGCAATTTGCATCGATAATTTCCAGGAAAAGGGACAGGACACAGGCGCTGGAAAACCCACATCAAACTGGAAAATACTTTCGAGAAGACTCGGAGTATCAAGGAACATGATGATATGACCTACACTTTCAAGCACAATACCGAAATATATAAAGTAATACTGAATGAAGAAAAAAACCAGCTTATCGTTGATATAGATGGTACGGAGTATCCCGTTGAGTTTTCAATGATCGATAACAACGTTTATTCGATCATAATAGACGGGAAATCAACCACTCTGGCAGTGCTTAAGAAGGGAAAGCACATTCAGGTTTTCCATAACGGAAATCTTCATGAACTGGAGTATATATCCGAAAGGGAAATACTAAAGGGAGCGGCCATAGCCTCAGGACTCGAAATAACCTCTCCGATGCCGAGCAGGGTTGTAAAGATACTCAAGGAAGAAGGTGACTCCGTAGAACTTGATGAAGGTGTGATTGTAGTTGAAGCCATGAAAATGGAAAGTGAGCTCAAGGCCCCGTCATCAGGAAAGATAAAGGAAATCCGGGTAAGTGAGGGTGATGCAGTGGAATCCGGGACCATACTTGTAGTTTTATCCGCAGAGTAAACACATTCCGAATTTCTATCCGGACAATAATATCATCCCATCAAATTTATTGTGTAATAGTATCATTCATCCCTGTTTCCCGGGATTATAGTTATTTCCCCTCAGCTGCTTTATGATCTCCTCCTGGTGATCAAAATCCCTTGTCTCAAGTGTAAGTTCAACTATAGCTTTACCAAGAGGCAAACCCTTGGAAAGCCTGTCATGAAATATATGGATAATATTCGCACGTAATTCCCCGAGCAGGGAAGACAACATACCAAGTGCTCCCGGTATGTCGGGTAGTTCTATTTCAAGTCTCATAAGCCTGCCGGACTTAACCATTCCCCTGTCAATAATCTTTGCCAGAACATTCACATCTATATTTCCACCGCTTACCACGATAACAACATTTTTATTCCTGAACTTATCCTTCTGTCTGATCAGTCCTGCAAGACCCACTGCTCCGGCACCCTCCACAACAAGCTTTTTCTGTTGTGACAGTATTAACAGGGAATCTTCAATCTCGCTCTCGTTCACTGTTGTAACATCCTCTACATTTTCTCTTATTATACTGAATGCGATCTCCCCGACTTTCTTGACAGCTATTCCATCAGCAAGACTCGTACCGGGTGGTGGCATGGTGATCTGATTATTTTTCAATGACAATGACATCGCAGGAACGTTCTCCGATTCTATACCGTATATCTTTATACCTCTACCGGCTGACCTGCAGGAAAGTGCAATTCCGGCTATAAGTCCTCCACCTCCCACCGGAACGAGTACGGCGTCTATTTTATTAAGCTTTTCGCTGATCTCAAGACCAATAGTCCCCTGACCATAAATAACGTCATAATCATCAAAGGGATGAATAAAAGTGAAATTATTTTTCTCTCCCAGTTCAACAGCATGCCCGAACGCGTCTTCAAAATTTAACCCATTTAAAACAATGTCAGCACCGAGTTGTTTGACCGCAAGTATTTTATTTATTGGAGTACCTTCAGGCATGACGAGGGTGGCCTTTATGCCAAGTAATTTTGCAGCAAGAGCAACACCCTGTGCGTGATTGCCGGCCGATGCTGCAATAACATTGTTTTTTTTATCGCTAATCCTGCATAATTTATTATAAGCACCTCTGATCTTGAATGAACCGGTCCTCTGAAGACTCTCGAGCTTCAGATAGACGTTCACACCGGTCATTTCACTCAGTCTGTATGAATAGATCAGCGGTGTATTATGGACAGTACCACTTATTCTTTCTCTTGCTTCCTTGATCTCTTTTTCGTAATCCATGGGTTATGTTAAAAACCTCGGGGCTTTTCTGTATAGTATTTTAATGCTCCTCAACTACAATTGAATAAAATAAAGGAATAAGCCAAATGTACAATAAATACATCACTTTTTTAATGCTTTCGGTAGTCTTGTTAATTCCAGCATGCTCGAATAACAACAGTGAAACAGATATATCATCCAAGGACACACTCAATATAAACATAGGAAGCGAACCGCCTACACTGGACTGGTCACGGGCAACCGACAGCACCTCATTCACGATACTCAATAACATTATGGACGGCCTTACACGCTTCAGCTCGGAGCATAAACCGGAGCCGGCGCTGGCCAAAAGCTGGAAAGTGAGCCAAGACGGCAAAACTTATATATTCAGGATCAGAGAAAATGTTCTCTGGACCGACGGAAAACCACTGACGGCAGGTGATTTTGTTTACTCCTGGAAAAGGCTTCTGGACCCGAATACAGCTGCCGACTATGCCTACTTTCTATATGATATCAAGAACGCCGAGAAATTTAATACCGGGAAGATAATTGACTTCACTCAAGTTGGTATATCCGCTGTGGATAAGAACACATTGAAAGTAGAATTGAACAGACCGGCCATTTACTTCCCAAGCCTGCTAACTTTCATGTCAACATTCCCTATTAGAAAGGATATAGTGCAAAAATACGGCGACAGCTGGACCGAAGCAAAAAATATAGTCACCCTCGGACCCTACAGGCTACAGTCATGGAAACATCACGAGTCCATGATAATCGCGGAGAACAGCACATACTGGGGAGAGAGACCGAAAGATGCAAAGAAAGTGAAAATGATAATGAATGAAAATCCGACATCCGCTCTTGCACTGTATGAAAGTGGCGAGCTTGATTTCCTGGACAGTACAGGACTGCCACTGCTTGAAATACCAAGGCTCAGAAAATCGGATGAGTTTACCAGCGAACTTGCCTTCAGGTGCAGCTATATCGGATTCAATGTAAAAAAGAAGCCATTTGACGATCCCCTGGTAAGGAGGGCTTTTGGTCATTCAATAGACAGAGCAAGTATTGTCAAGCTGATCCAGGGTGCCGGCATTCCATCTACATCCTGGATACCGAAGTATATGCTCGCACATAACTCTGAAATAGGACTGGATTTCGATCCTCAGACGGCCCGCGAACTGCTTGCAAAAGCCGGTTATCCGGGTGGAAAAAATTTTCCAAAAACGGTATTTCTTTATCCTGACGTTAGTAATAACAGAATTATTGCGGAGGCTCTTCAGAGTATGTGGAAAACCTATCTTGGAGTGCAGGTAACTCTGGTAAACCAGGAATGGAAAGTATATCTCAGAACACTCGATACAGACGCACCTCCAATCTTCAGGGCATCCTGGGGAGCCGATTATCCGGACCCACACAACTTTATGAATCTTTTCAAATGCACAAGTGGCAACAACGAAACCGGCTGGTGCAACCACGAATACGATCGATTGATAGACCAGGCGGCTGGGGAAAGCAACATGGGAAAAAGGATGAAGTTATACGATAAAGCACAAAGGTTACTTATCGAAAAAGATTCGGCTATTGTTCCCTATATAAACGCAGTTCAGCAAAACATGATAAAGCCCTATGTTAAAGGACTTGAACCTGATCCGCTGAACCTTATATTCTTCAGCAATGTTGAATTCGTTAAGCCTTCTAATCCTTGAAGTACGGTATGATCTCCTTTGAATAGATCTCAAGAGCCTTGTCCGGGTCCGGGCTGAACCTGTAGAACAGACAGAAATTTTTCACTCCGACATCAACGAATTTCTCTATTTTTTCGATACAGTCCTTCTTGGAACCTGTTATCGTAAAATCCAGTACGGCTTCGCGTGGAAAGAACTGACCCAGCTCCCTGAATTTCTTTTTCTTTTCCTCGGCGGTCGGTACAACATTGAAGTAGTTCAGTCCTTTATATTCCTCAGGAATATCAACATCATATCCCGCATTTGCAAGCTGTTCCTGCATGATAAGAACATATTTGAATGGTTCCAGAGTCTTATACGCTTCATCAACATTATTACCCAAAGATGTGAATACCCAGAGTGCAGGATCAAAACCGTCAAGGGATCTTCCCGCATCATCGGCCGCTTTTTTGATATCGCCGTAATACTTTTCATACAATTTTGGATTAAGATCTATAGGAAGCCATCCATTACCCTTTTCCCCGGCAAGCCTGAGGCCCTTGGGTGTATGTGAGGCAATATAAAAAGGTATCTTGTTCCTTTTATAAGGCTTTATCTGAAGGAATGCGTCTTCGAGCTTGTAGAATTCCCCATCAAAATCTACAGGGTCTTCGGTTGCCCAGAGCAGATCCATCACCTGCATTGATTCTCTTAGTTTACCGAGCGGCCTGTCCCATTCTATACCGAAAGCATCAAGGTTCATCGATTCTCCAACCCCCAGGGTTGCAGTAACGCGACCTTTTGATAACTGGTCTATAGTTGCAAGCCTCTGGGCGAAAACCGCGGGATGCATTCTGTGGGGATCCGAAACAGTACCAAGCTGTATGTTCTCCGTACACGTAGCTGCTGCTGTAGCCACTGTCCATGCTTCAGGAGCAATGGCACCGGGAGCAACAAAAAGCAGGTGGTCTGGATACCATACGGCATCAAAACCCATTTTATCAGCTTTAACAGAGAATTCTATCAGTCCGTCAACATCAGCACCAGGCATTGGGGCGGAAAGCCCGAATTTAATATCTTTACCCATTGTTCACCTCTCTGTAAATTTAACTCTGATTATAAACATATTAGTTTTTAATATTCAACCCGGCATTGTAATAAATGCAAAATATCAGTTTTTTAACATTATCCGAAAACGCCGTATTATCTTAATTTCTATTCTCTCTAAATCGAAACGGTATACTCTTACTTGACTTTGTCCACCAGTTGCTGATAGTCTGTTGATAGTAAATCTTACAATTTAAGTTCGTGGTTCATTGGATTTAAAAGGGAAACCGGTGTAAATCCGGTACAGCCCCGCTGCTGTAAATAGCCGTAAGCCTTTGGCATTATGTCACTGGGATTAAACCCGGGAAGGCGCAAAAGGTCCCGTGGCTATAAGTCAGAATACCTGCTACCGAACTATTTTGTACTTTTTCTCGAGGGGAGATAAAGTCAATGCTGGCATATCTTATGAGTTCCCCTTTAGCTAATAGTTAAAGGGGAATAAATGAAAATATTCTTTGTTATTATATTTCTGTTCATTCCTGTTTTAGCTGCCACCGGACAGGAAAAACAGAGTCTTGAGCCTGTTGTAGTTGAAGAAAGCAGGATTGAGCCGCCCCTTGATTTTCCGTCTGCATTCTCAACAACCTTGAAAATTGATGAATTCGAGGGTGAATACAATACCACACCAGAGATATTATCACTCTCGCCGGGAGTTGTAGTAAGGGATTACGGAGGTTTCGGGCAGCTTAAAACAGTTTCGATAAGAGGTTCATCCGGCAACCAGGTCGTGGTACTTCTAGATGGAATCAGACTCAATAACCCGTTGTCCGGAGGAGTAGATTTTTCTACCATACCAATCCAGTACGTGGATAGGATAGAGGTTGTTCGTGGAGGCGGGTCAGCGCTTGTTGGTAATGATGCGCTTGGTGGTGTGATAAATATAAGAACAAAACCAGCAGGCGAATCTGCTACTTTCGGTTCTCTGACCTACGGTTCATTTAACACCCTCTCCCTGAACCTTTCTACATCCCGAAGTATAGGTGATCTGGGATATTTCATTTCCTACAACCATTCCATGAGTGACGGCGATTTCGAATTCGAATCCGTTAACGACCGTAAGATACAAAGAATAAATAACGAATTTAAATCTGACAGCCTTCTTTTAAAGCTGGACTATGGTATCGGTGATCTCGATATATCATTCCTCAATGAATTCTACCATGATGACAAGGGAGTCCCGGGGCTGGGGGAATTCCAGGAAGACAGTTCAAATCAGAAAGATCTCAGGAACCTCGCAAGCCTGAGGTTGAAAAAAACCGGCTTTTTCATCCCGGAGATGGACCTTGAAACCACCATTTATCACAAGTACGACAGACTTGAATTCAAAGATCCTGATCCACTGGTCGGGATACCCGTGGATACGGACAGCAGATTGTCAACCATAGGGATGAACAACAATTTAACATGGTATCAGTCATCAAGGCAGATAATATCTTTCTCTCTGGATCTGCGCTACGAGAATTTGAATAATGACGATTTTAATAATCCCTCAAGAACTGATATAGGGCTTTTTGCCGGGGACGAACTTATTTTCTTTAATAAAAAACTGAAAATAGACACCGCATTAAGGTTCGACTTCTATCACACAGTCAATAGTGAGGATAAAAACGATAAAAGCCTTTCACCGAAGCTCGGGATTATATATACCCCTTTTGAGAATCTGTATTTCAAGGGAAATCTGTCCTACTCATACAGGATTCCCAACTTCAGTGAATTATATTTTCCTGAAAGGACTTTCATAGGTGGTAACCCCGATCTAAAAAAAGAGAAATCACTGGATTTTGATATAGGTCTGTCATATTCCCTAAAGAAGTTGTTCCTTGAATTAAACTATTTCAGGTCCGAGATAGAAGACTCGATTCTTTTTGTTTTCGTAAGCTCACAAAGGATAGAACCTCGTAACGTAGGAAACGTTAGCGAGCAGGGAGTTGAAGCAAATATAGTTTATAAACCCAATAGATATCTGGAACTTTTTGCCGGATATACATTCCTGGACGGTGAAATAACTGATACGGGAGCTCAGCTTCCCGGAAGGCCTGACAACAAGTTTGATCTCAGGGCTGTCCTGCAATATTCACCGTTGAGTTTATTCTGGGAAACACACTTTGTAAATGAAATCCCGTTATCTCCTTTTGAGAATTCACGGACGACAGACGCCAGAACCGTACATGATATAGGTGCAAAAATTAACTGGAAGAAATATTTCCTTACGATAGAGTCAAAAAACATTTTTAACAACCTTGATGTAAGAGATTCATTCGATTTCCCGCTTCCGGGAAGGTCGATCTACTTTACTGCGGGGATAAAATATTAAAAGGAGGAACAAAATGAAATACATATTATCTATTATATTAATAGTTTTTTTATCAGGTGCAATTTCATGTGGCGGGGGAAATGGCAACAAGAGACAGGTTATATCAGGAAGGATAATGGCAATAGCAGAGAAAGATGGCAATGACCAGAAAATAAAGGTGGGCGGAGGGCCCGGTGCAGTACCCGCCGGAAGTACGGTAAACGTAACAAACCTTTCTACAATGGAGACTAAATCGATCGTAGCCACAAATGATGGTAGTTTTGACCCTGAATTCCAGGGAAACACTAACGACCTTTTCAAGGTGCAGATTATACAGAACGGTGAACTTTCAGACGAATTCACTTTAGGAGTTACTTTACTTACAGATATTATAAACAAAAATCTCGGAAGCCTTGGGGATACCCCCAGCGAACTGGAGATAAAAAATAATATCGCCTATGTCCTGAACGGATTTTCCGATAATATTCAGAGATTCGATCTTTCAAAGACACCGCCTCAGGAGCTCAGTCCGGTTGCAGTTCCCACGGGTTCTGATCCGGTCTCATTCGATTTGCTGGATAATGGGAAAATATATACGGCCAACCTTATCGGGCAGTCAGTATCTCTGATCAATCCGGATACGAACGAGTGTGAAATTATATACGTGAAAGAGAATCCATCCGTGAATACCGGTTGTGATCAGACTGTTGTAATTGATGGAGCGTTTGAAGATCCGTCGGATGTCCAGCTCGTAGGCAGCAAGCTTTATGTTACAAACAATAACTTTGACGAATTCTTCTTTCCTAAGGGTAACGGGTTCATTACTGTCATAGATACAGATACCAACCAGCTTGACACAATAATAGAATCTGACGGAGCCAATAGCGGAAGCATAAATCTTATCGACAATGATATGTTCGTCTTAAACACAGGCAACTTTGTCTTTGATCCTGACACAAATAAATTCCAGTGTGATACTGATTTTCCACCCTCGGTATCAATAATTGACACCGGCACTGAGACTATTAAAGACACAATAGAAATACCCCTTTCAACCCAAAATCCGCTTGTATGTGCTCCGGGAATAATGGCAATTACCCTGGATAAAAAATATGCCTTTCTGGGTCTTGGCCTGGTAGGAGGCATGTTAAAAATCGATATTGAGAACAGAAGCGTCATAAACGGTACGTCTAATCCTGTAGCTTTTACTGATTTAAGTGGTCTGAACTCTGTAACCGATATAGATTTTAACGATCAGGGGTTCGGTTTTGCAGCACTGTTCAATACCGACCAGATAGCCGTTTTTAAAACAGATAATAACGAGCTTAATCCCTTTCCTTTTATCTCACCATTACCGGCAGGAATAAAAGCAACGAACCCGGATTCTGATTTTTTCGACGGAGTGCAGTTCATCGATCTGAGAAATGGGGATTTTTCAGGCCCTGACCTTTATTTTATAACAACTCTTAGCAGCAAACTTGGTTCTGCAAATACAGGATTATTAACACAATAGAATTCATGTTATGCTGATTGTAAAGTAGGTCAAACAAGTATTCTGGAATTAAAATGAGAATTTGTTCACTTCTGCCAAGTACAACAGAAATCCTATGCACACTCGGGCTTGAGGAAAACATAGTAGGTATCACTCATGAATGTGATTACCCGCCCGGTATACGTAACAAGCCACGGATTGTGATGAGCAGTATCGACCACAGTACAATGAATAATCGTCAAATCGACAAAATAGTAAGTAGTAACAGAAAAGAAGGAAAAAGCACTTATATAGTTGACCGTGAAAAACTCAAAGATGCGAAGCCGGATATTATCATTACACAGGGTTTGTGTGATGTGTGTGCAGTTTCAGGGGATATAGTTGAAGATGCCGTAAGCACATTGGGATACAGACCTGAAATCATATCCCTCGCGCCTTCTGATATTGAACAAGTCCTGGATACCATAAAGACACTTGGTGAAGTAACCGGACAAAAAAAACGTGCGGTCAGGGTAGTTGAGGAACTGGAAAGAAGAATCAACCGTGTAAGGGAAGCGTTATCAAATGAAAGGGACAGGCCCAGGGTATTTTGCCTTGAATGGCTTGAACCACCTTACGTGGCGGGACACTGGATACCCGAAATGATCAATTATGCAGGTGGCATAAACGGGTTATCAGAGACCGGACATCCCTCAAGGAAAGTTAAGTGGGATGAAATACTCGAGTTTGCACCTAACAAGATAATAGTAATGCCGTGCGGTTTTAACATTAATGATACGCTTGATGAACTGGACACGGTTCTTTCCAGCAATGTCTGGCACAGATTGCCTGCTTCAAGAAAAGGAGAGGTCTATCTGGTTGATGCAAACTCCTACTTCAGCAGACCGGGACCCAGGATAGTGGAGGGACTTGAGATCCTTGCGGGCATTTTACACCCTGACATTTTTAAAAAAACACCACCCGTGGATTCCGTCATGAATCTGCGGAATTATATGCACCTTCAGTCATTCCTGGGTTGATAAATTATTGATTAAGCTCAAAATACTACTTTCAGGACTTTGGAGCCTCAGATGATTTAAAGGGGTTAGCCTCCCCACCAGATTGCTTTTCCTCTTCTTCCCTGGCCTCTTCACCACCACTTTCAGAAGCTGATTTAAATGGATCTGTTTCTGCCGAGGACTCTTCTTCGCCGGAAGCGGTTTCTTCAGCAGCTTCTGTCTTTACAGTCTCTGCTGCGGGTTCCATTGATGACTTGAACGGGTCAAGATTCGGTGTGCCCGGAGCAGGCGGAGTTCCGACATCCGGAACAGGCTCCGGAGCAGCGGCAGGTTCCTCGGAAGCCGTGGTTTCTTTTTCTCTGGTTACGGTTGGTTCCTGTGTTTGGGCTTGTTCGTTACTTCTTTTTTGAAGAAGCAAAAGTGCCACTACTACTAGCAGCATAATAATTACAATTATTATAAAACTTGCAGGCATGTTATCCCCCTGAGAAAGATGCAAATATTTACTACTTCATAACTTAGCCAAAAATTTATATATAATCCCTTAAAGAAATTAACTAACTGTTAAAATGATAGTAATAGATTTTCAGTAGATATGTCAAGTGCTATCTGCAACATAAAACCTTGTAATAAAGTTAAATATGTTTGAATTTTTATCGTTATTGAGTACAAGTCTATAGACCAGTTCTTTAATGCTAATATAATGTCATGGCAGAAATAATATCACTTGAAAACATAATCCCCGATCTTAACAGGGAACAGGGCCTGTCTTTGTCCCAGATCGAATCAGGATGTGTTATTTACGAAATTTCAGAAGAGATATGCCTGATCCTGAAGGACTCCTGTGATAGGATAAGATCTCTTGAAAGTCTGAAAGGTGCGCGGCTTAAATTCTCTCCGGCAATGAAACTGGAATTCCCTAACATTAATATGGAAATGATGCTTAAAACGGATAACGGCCTATCAGTAAAGTACGAGTATTTCTTCATGACAGAATCTGAATACGACATATCACTTCTGGATAAAATCAGACAATCGGGATGGTTAAACATTTACCTGTTCGACCATGAAAGCTGGTTTAAGTTTAAATTTATACTTAACTATAAAGAAATAGAATCAGTTAATACATCTTTCCGTGATATGAATACTGTGTTGACAAAGAATAGTCTTTGACAATAATATTGTTTTTGATTTAAAGGGGATAATTTTGAACTTTTCGAAAATCATAGGAACAGGTTCATATTCGCCGGACAAGGTGATGACCAATTACGATTTCGAGCAGATCATTGATACTTCAGATGAGTGGATAAGGACAAGAACCGGCATAGTTGAAAGAAGGATCGCAGATCCGGAAATGGCATCGTCCGACATGGCTTACGAGGCTTCTTTAAAGGCGCTGGAAACTTCCGGTGTGAATCCGGATGATATAAACGGAATAATTGTAGGAACCATCACTCCCGACTATTTTTTCCCTTCCACCGCGTGTCTGCTTCAAAGCAAACTGGGAGCAAAAAACGCCTATGCTTTCGATCTCCTTGCGGGTTGTTCGGGTTTTTTATATGCGCTGCATGTCGCTGACGGAATTATAAAGTCCGGTAGCGCCGATACCATGCTGGTAGTAGGCGCTGAAACACTTTCAAGAATTATGGATTTTGAAGACAGGTCCACATGCATACTCTTCGGTGACGGTGCAGGTGCTGCTGTTGTAAAAAGATCCTCCGATCCCGGGGTAATGTCCTCATGCCTAAGCTCCAATGGTGACCAGTGGGAACTTCTTTATATGCCCGGCGGCGGATCAAAAATACCTGCAACCATAGAAAGTGTTAAGAACAGGGAACATTATCTCAAGATGAAAGGGAACGAGGTTTTTAAGGTTGCTGTAAAATCCCTTGAGAACGCATCTCTTCAGGCAATAGAAGAAGCCGGTCTTACTCCTGAGGATATAGACTATTTTATACCTCATCAGGCGAACTACAGAATCCTCGAAGCTGTCAGAAAAAGACTTGATATGCCGGAAGAAAAGGTATTCTGTAACCTGGACAGACATGGCAATACTTCATCCGCTTCAGTCCCGATAGCCCTGGACGAGGCGATCAGAAAAGGTGCTATAAAGCCAGGGTCAACCGTTTTAATAGCGGTGTTCGGTGCAGGTTTTACATGGGGAGCAGCTGTAGTCAGATTTTGACTATCCCGTATTATATTCTGAAATATATATCTCAATCCATTCCAAAATAAAATGTCCCCAGAAAGTACACAGGCAATACTAAATATAGTTCTACCTGTATTCATCATAATTGGTGTCGGCTACTTTTTCGGCAGGGTTAAAGAGATAGACCTTAAATCTATCAATGAACTTATATTGTATATTAGTACGCCCTGTCTGATAATTTCATCACTTTCCAGATTCCCGATAGACCTGCAGATAACGGGAAGGATCTTTGTATGTGTTCTTATAATCCTACTCATAACAATGATCGCCGGGTTCATACTTATAAAACTGCTGGATTTACCGTACAAGGTTTACGTACCGCCGTTAATGTTTGCTAATACCGGTAATATGGGCCTTCCACTCATACTTTTTGCATTCGGGGAAGCCGGGTTCAATAACGGGATCATATATATGGTCGCAACAACACTATTTCACTACACGCTAGGCATAATGCTCGTGAATACACACAGGAACCCCCTGGAAGTTTTTAAACTACCGCTTGTATACTCAACCGCTATAGGATTGCTGATAAGCATTGCACACATCGATCTGCCCGTAGCTGCAAGCCGATCAATAGAGCTCCTTGGTGAGATTTCAATACCGGCTATGATCTTTTCGCTGGGGTATAAACTATCCGGGATGAGAATGACTAGCACAGCTTATTCTTTTCTTTTCGGAACCCTCAGGATAGTGCTGGGTTTCGCTCTTGGCTTATTGCTTGCAGATATCCTGGGTCTCAGGGGGGTCGCATTAAAGGTAATTGTACTACAGGCATCAATGCCGCCTGCGGTATTCAACTTTGTCCTGGCGGAAAAATACAGGCAGGATTCACAAACGGTTGCATCTATAATAATGGCAGGAACAATATCTTCTTTGTTTATTCTGCCGTTTATAATCTCTTATTTACTTGACAAATAAACCGTGTTTACAAGATTGAGGTTCAGCTCACGTCTCTTAGGGAAAGACCATTATCTCTCAAAAAAGGCAAAAGCCCTTTTTTGTTAATTGTTCTGAGTGCCCTGCTTGATACCTTCAATTTAATGAATTTATCAAGTTCAGGAACGTAGATCTTCTTTACATGCAGGTTTGGATTCTGACGCCTTTTAACCCTGTTGTTAGCATGTGAAACGTGATTTCCAACAAGAGGTTTTTTTCCAGTTATCTGACATTTCTGAGACATATTATATACTCCGGGATATTGCTATTATTTTGTCTCCTTGAAGAGAACATGTTTTCTTACAACCGGGTCATACTTTTTCAATTCGAGCCTGTCAGGTGTGTTCGTTTTATTTTTCTTAGTATAGTACATATAAGGACTTTCTGTACTTTTTAGCTTTACTAATACTCTGTTATCTGATTTAGCCATTATCCTTCACCGTTTATATAAAATGTGAACAACTAATTATGCAACAAATTCAGAATTTTGCAAGAAATTAAAAATTTTAATATTCCCTGTCTATCATATCTACGAGACACAAACGCAAAGAGCTCAGATATTTCACCCCTCTACACTTAAATCATTTACATTTATTGTATAAATTCCATCCACTACATTTTCCTTCCCTATCTCCAGTACTCCGCGCACAGTAACCAAAACATCTTTAACATAATCAATACTTTCATTACTTTCCATCCGTGCGAATATAAATTCATTATTCCGCGGCATAACATCGAAACAGCATGTCATTCTGTCTTTCATTATCATAAAACTAGTGACTTTACCTTTTTTTGTATCGACAGGCAGTATATAACCTGAAACTTCTATTATTTTTCCGTCAAGAGCCTTTACAGGTTCCGGTATCTCGCTCTCAGTCGTATATTCAAAACCTCCCAGAAATTTGAAATCAACTCGTGTTACACCATCCCTGGAAGGCAAGCTGTCAATCCCTGAATAGTCATAATCCTGTTTGCCCTGATAATTTATACCGAGCATGAATAAAAACAGCAAAGACAGGAATAGAGCAATCTTGTTAAATCCGATCATATAAAATGCATTAAAACCCTCCGTCAGACTAATTATAACAAAGACAGACTACAACGGAGGATTAAGGTTCTTTTCAACTTCGGTTGAATATGCTTTGAGTGCAGGAATTATACCAGCAACAATAGAGAGAACAATCATTACTATAGGGACAATCAACAGAACGGAATTAAATTCCAGGATATTTATAACAACTCCTGTCTGGGATCTTATTGCATAGGAAGCTGCTGCAAATATGAATCCGTATATAACAAAGCCGATCAGCGTACCGACACATGTGATAACCAGTGATTCAAGTAAAACAGACTTGAGAAGTAGACTTTTACCCGCACCAAGCGCCCTGAATACGGCCAGCTCTCTTCGTCTGCTATCGATCGTATTATAGATGGCAGCACTAACAGAACAAAATGAAATAAATACTATAATATATATTACAATGGTCAATATATCCCTGAACCATCCAAGTTTGCCGAACAGCTCCGGCACTACTTTACTGACAGGCCATACCAGAGTGGCATTAATACCTTCATCTTTTATCTTTTTTTTGATATTGATACCGGCTTCAGGATTTTTGAACTTAAGCATAATAGCGCTGACTTCCCTGTATCTCTCCGGGATCTTTCCTGTCGGGCCAGGTCTGTATTCAGCACCGGAACCCCGGAGAACATGTCCGCCCAGCCTGTAGTACTGGTCAATAGGCACCCATATAACCCTGTCTGCGGGTGTATTGGTCGGATCCATTATCCCAACAACCTTGAATTCCTGTTCATGTTCACTATCAGCATTCCCATTTAATCCGTGGTATGGATGGAATTTCGAGCCGATCTTGAGGCCAGTCTCAGTTGTCACATAATTTCCTATAATCGCCTCTCTGCTTTCTGGTTCAAATAAACGCCCCTTTCCTTTTAATTTATATTCTTTGTCTTTTTTATAACCTATTTTTTTGTAAATATCAGACGTAGTACCGACTATCCTGAACCCCTTGTAACTATCACCCATAACATAAGGGACTGCGAGCTGTACGTCAGGGTCATTTTTAAACTTTGTATAAATGCTCCATGGAATATCACCCGTTGGGGAGCCAATATAGTAGGTAGTATTCAGGGCCAGGAGAAGTTCGCTGCCGCTTGCTCCAACTACTGCATCGTAACCAAAAGTGCTGTCGATAAATGCTTCGTAAGCCTGATTCCTTATGCTGAAGACCGACATAAGAAGACCTGCTGCAAATGCAAAGGACATTATTGCGATTACTGATGAAAATATGTGGTTCAGAATGCTTTTTCTTACAATTAGAAGCAGGGTAAAGATTTTTCTCATTTTATACCGGGGTTACTGCGTTATTAAGTGAATCGAATTTATATCTTTTCTCGAATCTTCCGAGTATTTTCATATCATGACTGACAAGTATCAATGCCGAGTTATTCCTTTCACACAGATTCTGTAATAGTCCAGCAGCACTGGCGGCAGTTGGAATATCGAGATTCCCGGTCGGCTCATCTGCAAGAACGAGAGCGGGATTATTCACAAGTGCTCTTGCAACACACACCCTGTGCTGCTGAGCAAAAGAAAGCTGGTCGGGTTTGTAATCGGCTTTATCGCCCAGATCCACCTGTTCCAGCAGTTTAATTGCGCGGTCACGGTCGAATCTATTGCAGAACAGCGTGGCAATCATAACATTTTCGAGTGCGGTGTACTGTTTTAAAAGATTGTATGTCTGATATATATATCCGATGTTCGTGGCTCTTCTACTGTCTTTGTCGGATTCGGAGAGGAGTGTGAGTTCCTCTCCGTTAAGCATAATACTGCCGCTGTCGGGTGTTGTTATGCCGGATATAAGATTCAGGAATGTAGTCTTTCCCGACCCGCTGTATCCGAAGATCGCGAACTGCTCCCCCCTTTCAATCAGAAAAATCGGGATATCGACGATAAGGGTTCTTTCCCCGTCGGGAGAAAGATATGTTTTTTTAAGATTTTTTATCTCAAGCAATGGCATTAGTATTAACTTTCTTAAACCTGCTGTACAAATGACAGATAATGAAAATAACAGAACCGGCTAAAACAACCGATGCCCCGGTCGGCATTGACATTATAAATGATAAAAAATAACCTGTCGCAGCAGTGCTCATTCCTATTAAAATCGATAGTATAAAAACATATTTTAATTTTTCAGTTAAATACATCGAAGTCAAAGGAGGCAGTGCAAGAAGTGCAAATACAGGCAATGCACCGAGCGCCCTGGTAGTAACCGCCACTACCGTACCCAGTATAATGAACATAATTAAATTTATGATTCTTACGGGATATCCGAACAGTTTAGCCATTTCAGGGTCAAATGAAATAAAAACAAAATCCTTATAAAAAAAATAATGTACAAAAAATACAACTATTGAAATTGCCGGAATAAATATAAGATCCTTATTGTCAACTACAACCGCACTACCGAAAAGAATATTATCTACCTCATGGGCCCCCTGTGTTATGCGGTCGGACATAATAATAGTTAGTGATCCGGCTATAAGGAACCCAAAACCGATCACACCTTCGAGCGTAATAGGGAAAAAATCTCTTTTCATCGAAAAAAATACAGCACTGATACATGTCAATACTATGCTAAAGTAAAAAGGGTTTATAAGTCCGAAGAATGTTCCCACTATTACGGACTGAAAATAAAATGCAAGTACAACGCCAAGACTTGAGATCTGGGTTAGAGTGGCGCTGATAAATACCATTCTTCTTAATACTACATATACACCAGTAAAACCACATACTGCACCTGAAACAAGCCCGATAAGCATCGGGTCTTTCCACAAAAAATAGCTATTTATAAATTCGTTGAATATCTGCATATATACAAGAATCCCCGGAATTCATTAAATGAATTATTAATTATTAAAATCGTAAACACCGTTTGACTATCGGTATGTTATATCTTTTGAAAATATTTCATTGATATACTGTTTATCTGTAAAATCAGATATGTCGCCATGTTTGAATAAAGCTCTGTCCTTATCAACCATTACCAGTTCATCCGAGAATTTAATCAGTGAATCAATGAAATGACTGACCATGATAATAGTAAATTCTTTATTTTCTTTCATATCCTTAATTAAAGACATAATCTCGGCCTCGCCCTTCGAATCGATCGATGCGGTTGGCTCATCCATAGCGATAATATCAGGTCCACCTGCTATGGCACGTGCAAGTAGTACTCTTTGCTTTTCTCCACCCGAAAGGGACCTGAAAGTACGGTCTTTTAAATGGTCTATACCTGTTCTTACCATAGTAACCCTGACAATATCCATATCATTTTTATCCGGTTTCCTGGTGAACGGGACTCGCGCGTATCTTCCCATAATAACGATTTCCAATACCGAAAGCGGGAAGATACGGTCGAACGTTACACTTTGTGGCACGTAGCCGAAAGTTATATTTTCCTTGTATAACAATCTTCCTGTGACCGGGGGAACAAGTCCGAGTAATGTTTTTAAAAGAGTGGATTTACCCCCGCCATTAGGACCCACCATGCCAACCAGTTTTCCTTTATTTATCTCGATGTATATATGGTCGATCAGACTTATACCTTCATAGCCGATTGAAACATCCCTAAGTTGAATTAGTTTTTCATTTTCCATAATTAAAAGATATACGGGGGTCATTATAGACCCCCCGGTTCAATATTATTTTTTACCAACGGATACCGAAGTGATCCGATCCACGATAGTATCGAAAAGATCACTATAACTCTTAATGTCTTCAGTGCCCCCGACGCTAGCCGGTAACGATACAAATGGCACACCGAGCTTTTCTGCTACAACTCTTGCCGTCTTGTCAGGATAATAGTTGGCAGCTATAACCATGCATATATCAAGAGAACCTGCATTTGTAAGCAACTTTGCCACATGAGACGGAGAGGGTGGTATTCCGGGTTTTAGCTCTATTGTGTCAACTTCTTTTAACCCTGCCCAGTTATCGAAGTACGACCATAGCTTGTGGTATGTAATAATATCGAAACCTTTAACACCTGAAAGCTTCTGTTCCCAGCCTGCAATTTTATTTATCATTAACTTTTTAAAATCTTCGTAATTCGCAATGTAGAACGATGAGTTGCCGGGATCGATCTCGCTCAATCGTTCAGCTATACCTTTTCCTACTGCTACACCATTCCGGGGATCGAGCAGATAGTGAGGGTTACCAAGCGGGTGGATATCTCCCATTGAGCGGTCTATAGGGACTTCCGGGACTTCCAGAACGTTTGTTAGCAGGGTTGATGCGTCAAGATAACCGCTGGCATCCTTTGAACTTATCTTTGAATTTCTGGAACCGATTATCAAAACAGGGAGCCATCCGATCTCAAGATCAAGCCCCTGTTTTACCAGCAAGTCCGCTCTGTTGAGCTTCAGTACATAACTTGGTTTCGCATCAACAAAATGCGGGTCCTGGTAACCTTTCGCCAAGCTTGTTACATCAACTTTATCTTTTCCTATCTCTTTTGTAATTGCAGCCAGATCAGGAGTAGACGTTACTACATTAACTTTAGCCGATGCCGCCGCAAGAAAGGCGAACATGCTTGTAAAAATTGTAATAGTAAAGATTCGTATCAGATTATTTTTCATTTCTATTAACCTCCTTTATTCGTTTAATCAGAACGGATGTGCACCATGTGCACCTATCGCATACTGGAACTGAAGGAATACAGCATGCTGATCTCCGCAGAAATCCTGATTCAGATAGTCATATTCAAGTCTCAACAGTGAAAACTCAGTAGGTGTGAAAGCAAGCATTGTTGATATCCTGTATTCCATGCCAAAAAGACCAAGAACGTCACCTGCATTTTCGCCTGACGATTGATCGGGCAGAGCTGTGGTTACAGGAGAATTGTACTGAGCCAGAGGTACCGATGTCTTATTATTCAGTTCAGTGTCAAACGAAAGGGGATCATCGGTATCATCAAGGCCGTACCTTAAACCCGCTTTCCATCTTTTTGCGAACCTGTATACGAGCTGCGTATAAAAGCCGTAGTCATCCAGGGCTCCTTCAGGAGTCTCGGCATTCCTGTACATGAATTCACTTTGCAGCATGAGTTCCTGATAAGGACTGGTTCTTATCGGTCTGTACTTTACGTAAAGGTCCAGACCATAAAGATTGGTTCTGTTCCCCCTACCGGTGCCGTTAGAACCAGTTGCAAAAGAAGCACCAAGATTAACTCCGAGAGAATCCGAAAGTTCGAGAAAATTCGAAAGATGAAAATTGTAAAGAAGTCTTGCAATGTTATTTGAATCCTGGTCTTCGGCGAATGAGGGAGTTTCGACATCGGGGTAATTCACCGCCATTGTGAACTCGGAATACCACGGTAGTGGCAGAAGAAAGTTTTCTTCTATACCGGGGGGGTTGAAGTCTTCACCAAGAAAACGTGTAACAACAACCGGAAGTGTTACAAAATTCTGGGTGTGACGGTGCATTGTATTTATCCTGCCGAACTTGCTTTTCATAATCCCCACCCTTAGCTGTGAATTAAGAGGCAGTGAAATAAGAGTAGTACCGTAAGCTTCCTCCATCTCCACACTGTCCTTCGAAAAGGAGATGAAAGTGTCGAACCTGAAATAGGGGTCAACAATTGACTGAAATCCAAGTTCAACTTCCTGAAGATTAACACCTGTATGTTGGGGATCTGCCTCTGCCAGCAGAAGAGGATCATCTTTTGAATAATAGGCCGCTGAGAAGAGGCCTATCGCACTTATATCAGGATTCAAGCTCTGGAAAGACTTGCTTAGAAAAGACTTTCCTGTGAAAGGAGGAGTTGAGACAGTCACAGGTTTCTCATTGACAGGAATCTCTTCTTTAACTACTTTTCCCTCAAGTTTCCTGTTTCTTTCAACAAGGTCGTCTATCTTTTTCTGCATATCCTTCATCTGTGACTGCATCTGTTCCATCTGCCTTTTCAGCTGCTCTACCTCAGGGTCAGTAGCCGACGAAATCACCGTATTTGACAGAAGTAACACTATACAGAACACAGCAGTACAACTGCGTCGTAAAATATTCATGTTATACCTCCATGTGTATATTGCTAATGCTGATAATCAGCTAGTGTTTCAGTAAGGAATCAGACACCTGGAGGTGAACGGGTGGAATTCTTTAAAGGGATTGTCAGATTGTGCAGGGACTCGTCATAGTCGAATATATGCTCTATATATTCGAGTCGTACGAACTCAAAACATGTCCCTTCGGTTAGTTCCATACCGCTTTGGGCAGTGTGGGCAGGGCAGTATTCTTTTGAATCTGACTCATGTGATTCGTGTTTTGATGATTGTATACCCGGGTACAAATCGGGTGATAACTTAATTTCATGGTTATGGAAACCGGTAAAGAAAAGGAACAGAAAGACCAGAATTAGCCTGAAAGGCTTTTGAGACCCGGTTTCTGTGAATGGAGAAAGATATTTCATTTGATTAAACAAATTCAGTGATAAAAGCATTTTAAAATTATTTACCAACAATACTTTCCAATCTAAACAAGTGATATAAGAAATATTATTGCAAGACCTGCTCCGATAGCAAGGAAATTCATACCATAACCGTATACCTCCTGTTCTTTTCTTATCGCGGGAATGAGCCATGATACGGCAATGTAAATATATGCTCCGGAGGCAAATGCAAGGATAAGGACCGAAGTTTTGTTGAAACTAAGACCTATTATTATAGAAATAAATGCTCCTGCTACTGCAACCAGGGCTGACAGAAAATTATAAAAAAGTGCTCTTGTCTTTGTAAAACCGGCTTTTAGCATTATCCCGAAATCACCGACCTCCTGGGGAATCTCATGACAAAGTATCGCAACAGTGGTTGCTATGCCAAGAGGTATACTGACAATATATGCTGCCCCGATCACAAAACCGTCTGTAAAATTGCACAGACCATCGGCAAAGAGGCTCATGTAACCAACCGGGTGAATTGAGTCCTCAGTGTGAACACTATTCCATGTCAGATATTTCTCAAAAAGAAAAAATGTCATCAAACCTGAAAAGACTAGCAGAACAGTCCTCAGTATCCCCTGTTCTTCCATTGACTCGGGAAGAAAATGAATAAACACATTTCCCATTATAGCCCCGAGTGCGAGGCTTATCATAAGTACCAGTAATTTTTCAAGTGTTTCCTGCCGGAGTTTTATAGTAAAAATACCGACAAAAGAGACTAGACTTACCATCATTACACTTGAAATTATATAAACTTCTTTTGTGATCATTATTTAACCGCTGCTAAGACTGCCGGCATTTACCGCATTGTCCATAAAGCTGAACAAAGTGCCTGTTTATACTAAAACCTGTTCTTTTAGCTACTTTTTCCACGAACTTATCAAACGGACATTCTTCGAACTCCATTGTTTTCTTGCACTCCGTACATATCATATAATGACCATGACCTTCAGGTGTTATCGTGTAATGATGACATCCATCCTTGAAATGTATCCTTACTATCAACCCGATATCCGCGAAACTCTCAAGCGTCCTGTATATGGTTGCAAGACCGGTACGTGGCAATATCTCCCTTACCTTTTCATGTATTTCTTCCGTTTCCATATATCTCCGACTGGAATGAAGTACATGCAGAACGGCAAGCCTCTGGGGCGTAGCCTTGAGATTTTTGCCTCTTAAGATCTCTTTTGCATCGATTTCAACACTGCATGGGAAACTGTCCATTTTTACATAAACCTAATTGAGAATAGTTCTCAATTATATACAGGTTCAAATATCTGTCAACTGTCCGGACAGACCCATTAAATTTTTATGGATTTAATTAGGTATCATCAATTCATCAGGGAATGGAATAAAATCAATAACTTTAAAGGGATCGTATGGAGTAATTAATCACTTCGCATTAAAGCCACCGTCTACGAACAGCAAGGACCCGGTCATGAACCCGACACTGTCATCACAAAGAAACAAAACTGCGTGTGCGATCTCGCTGTTCATACCGATCCTGCCGACTGGATGGAACGAAACGATCCTCTCCTCGGCAGCCTTTAAATCCTCGGACCTCTCGTAATACCTGTCGACCATGGGTGTGTGGATTGTGCCGGGACATACTGCATTTACCCTAATACCTTTGTCAGCATACTCGAGAGCCATTGACCTCGTTAGCTGGGTAACGGCACCCTTTGATGTAGCATATGCTGCAAGACCCACAAATCCCTTACTCCCTACAACTGAAGAATTATTTACTATACAGCCCATGCCCTTTTCAATCATACAGGGAATTGTGTACTTGGACATCATAAAGGTCCCCTTAACATTTATGTCCATTGTTCGCTGGAACATTTCAATGTCCGTTTCGTGAGTTATTCCAGGATATAAAACTCCTGCATTGTTAAAAAGAATGTCTATACTGCCGAATTTATCTATTGCTGCTTTAACTGTTTGTTCACAACCTGTATTTCCGGATATATCAGCCACTATATATTCAATTTGAAGACCTTCAGCTGCGGCTTTTTCCACTACATTCCTCAAACTACTCTCGGTCCTGCCATTAATCAATACATTTGCTCCTTCCCTGGCAAAAAGTAATGCTGTCTCCTCGCCTATCCCCGTCCCACCACCCGTGATCACTGCATTTTTTCCTTCCAGTTTCATTTGTTTCCCCTGTTTCAGAAATATGATAATAACAAAGCGTCACTTATTCAATTTACGGATTCTACAACAGACCGGATATAATTTACTGGGAAAAAAATGGCACAAAGCGTTTTAATGTTATATGAATCCCTTGATTCACTGAAGGAAAATAAGGTCTACTGGAACCAGTACATAGGATTTTATGAAAAATTCTGGGACGGACCTGCCACTCCCCAGTCATCCTGGTGGGGTATGGAATATGAAGAATTCAGGAATTCACTGGCTGAAAAACTTGGTACAGACAAAGAATATATAGAAAATGCCTTCTTTCTGAAAAATAAGGAAGGCAGGTATTTCGTATGTCCTATTGGCAGCAAGATAAACATGAACATAATAGCTAGTGAAGACATTATCCCCTATGAATGGTTTCTGATGTTCGACAGTGAAGAGAAGAATTACTTTTATACTCACACAGGTTTCGGCGCCATACACCACGATGCTATTTATTACAGAACAACTGTAGATAGTGCAGGATCCAGACTCGAAAATGCTCTAAATATTCTTGAGAACTCCCTTGATAATAATGAAAAAATAAAGAATCATCCTGAACTCAAAGGTCTAACTTACCTCAAGGCAGGTATAGGAAACATATTACAGTGGCTTGAGGGTTTTTCGGAAGACGGCGTAATAATTCTGAATTACGGCGAGATATGTAACAGGATCGAACAGAACTCATTTAAGAACGAGAATTCCGTCGACGAGATTAATTCAGTGATATCACTTATAGATTCAGGGGATTTCGGCAGAGCGGAATCAGAGTTAAAGGTACTTAACGTTAAGTGGGCAGGTATTTCCGGGTATTCCAACGAAAATTCTTTCGGTCCCGGCATTATTCAGTAACAATCAAAATATTTTGAATTATCTCATATAGGAACTACAATTCCTCCTGTTTTCCATTTATAAATATCGAGGGGTTTAATAACTTATGGAAATTCATGCAGACACTGAAGACTCTGTCGGATCCGGTATCAGCTATAACATGAATGCTGTCAAGGCTCTCATTATTTTTTTTCTATACTATATAGTTCAGTTTCTGACCGGCTTACTTGCAGGAGTTCTGATATCCTTATTCTTTATATTCGTCTCCGGACACAGACCGGATGACCAGGAATTCGTTTCCTTTATCGGCAGACTTGACCCTTATATTCTTTTATCATCCTCAATAGTTTCGGCAATTTTTCTGTTGATGCTGGTAAGACATTATTCTTCTCACCTTATTAAGGAAAGGTCAGTTAAAGGAATAGCGCTCAGTACGGGTAAGAAGCATGAAATTATATCGGCATTCCTGGCAGGAATCGTCATTGCACTTGTCTACGCAGTAGCGACAAATATAATATTCCCTCCCGACCCCAATACAAAATTCGGTCCGATCACAGAAATGGCTTTTTCAAACAATGCATCAAGGACTATATGGTTAATTATAGCACTTATCCTTGCGCCCCCTGTTGAAGAATTCCTTTTCAGAGGTGTATTATTCTCCGGATTTACAGTTTCATTCGGTATATATGTCTCGGCATTTCTTACTACTGCTATATTTGTCCTGGTACATATTTCAGAATATATAAATTATCCACCAGCACTTACCGGTATACTGGCGATAGCCCTTTTTACGGTATTTATGAGGATCAGGACAAGGGCTCTGGGTCCCTGCATTGCAGCACACTTCGGTTATAATCTTTTTATTGCAGCATTACTGATGAAACTTATCTAGAAGACAGGTTTTAAAATCGACCTGCCAATATATCTGTTAAAATATTCAGCAAAAAGTCTCCGATTACAATTACATGTTTACAAACAATACAGACGTAACAGAAGGGATATTATTCACGGATCATTATCAACTGACAATGTCCCATCTTTACTACAGGTTGGGGCTTCATGAGAAAAAAGCACAGTTTGATCATTTTTTCAGGGAATACCCCGATTACGGAACTCATAAGGCGGGTTACTGTATCAACGCAGGTCATGAATATCTTTTTAAATGGATGGAAAAGACCAGTTTCAAAGATGATGATATTGAATATCTGAGGAATCTTAAGGGATCGGCTGGTTCCCCTCTTTTCGAAGATGATTTTCTTCAGTGGCTTAGGAAGAACGGCAATTTCGAATCACTTAAGGTAAACGCGATCCCGGAAGGACGTGTAATTCATCCGAATATCCCCGTAACCGTTGTTAATGGTCCCCTTGCAATTGCCCAGATCCTGGAATCACCTCTTCTCAATATGCTGAACTATCAGACACTTGTTGCAACAAAAGCTTCAAGAATTCACGTATCCGGCAGAGGTAAGCCTTTGCTTGAGTTCGGTATGAGGAGAGGGCCTGAAAGAGGAGTTAATGCCGGGATAAGAGCCGCACTTATCGGGGGCGCCGATTTCAGCTCAACAGTCAGTATCTCCCGGCAACTCGGTCTGCAGCCAAAGGGTACCCATGCCCATAGTATGGTTCAGGTATTCATGGCGATCTGCGACGGTGAACTGGAGGCTTTCAGGGCATATGCGGATGTTTATCCCGATGACTGCGTACTTCTTGTCGACACCATCAATACACTTGAAAGCGGAATACCCAATGCCATCAGGGTTTTCGAGGAATTAAGAAAAAAAGGTCATAAACCGGTCGGCATAAGACTTGATTCCGGAGATCTTGCATATTTGAGTATCCAGGCTGCCAAAATGCTCAATGACGCAGGTTTCCCTGATACAAAAATCATACTGTCAAACCAGCTTGATGAACTGGTAATATGGCAGATCATTACCCAGATAGAAGAGGAATCAGCTAAATACGGTGTGGATCCGGATAGCCTGATAGAACGTCTTGTGTACGGTGTAGGAACCAGCTTGATAAGCTCCAAGGGCGATTCCGCTCTTGACGGCGTTTATAAACTTGTTGCTATTGAACAGAACGGCGAGTGGGTTCCTGCGATGAAGATCTCCGAAACGCCTGAAAAAACCCTGAACCCCGGGAACAAGAAGATTTCCAGGATTTATGACGGAAGGAACAAGGCTACTGCTGATATTTTATCCATAAATGAACTGGGTTTTGATCAAAAGGAAAAGATAACGGTTCATCATCCGACGGACAGCTCAAAATTAAGGACGATAGACAGAAAGGATGTAAGCAAGATCGAAACACTTTCCGTAAATGCCTATTATGAGGGTAAATACCATGGTAATTACCCGACACTCGAAGAAATAAGAGAAAACAGAAAAAAAGACATACACAAACTTGACTCGGGTGTAAAACGGATAATAAACCCTCACCTGTACCATGTATCACTCAGTGAAGATCTCTGGCAACTTAAGCAGGATCTTATAAAATCAACAAAAAAACTCATATAGAATCCACCAATTTCCCAGACGGGGAAAATACTTCTGCAGACCAGCAGAAAGACGTCCGGAAAGGGCATAATGAACCCCGCACGGTTCTTCCTGATATTCTACGGAAATAACATTACAAATAGCAGGTTGAATATATACTTCAGTAAGTCCCCCGAATAAACCGGAACAACTTTATCAAGCGGGTTTATTACATGCTATGATTCACAAAATGTCAGGATATTTTTTTGCTCTGAACTCACGCAAGAATAGATCTGGCATATGTATCAATTAATCCGGAGAACAGGATTTATGGCAATGCAAGATCTCAGCTTTCGCTTACGATTACACTTTCAGATTCAAGTATGCTCTTGAAACTCAGCACCTGTTTTACATAGTAGGGCATTTTGCCACTGAGATTCTCTCTTATCGTAAGATATCTGGTAGGTCCGTAGTTGTAAGCAAGGAGTGCATGTTCGATCTTTTTATAACGCTGTTTTAAAAGAGACAGATATGCAATTCCGTATGTCACATTGGTGTGAGGATTAAAAAGTGAATTCGATCCATGGAAACCCAGATCGAATTTCTTTGAAATATACTTCGCTGTCGAAGGCATTAACTGCATCAAACCCATGGCTCCCATTCCCGAAACAGCTTTTGGCCGGAAATTACTTTCCACCTTTATTACGGCAAGAACAAGGAAGGGATCGATCTCATATTTGTCACAGTTATCCATTATAGTATTGGCAAGATCGAAGGCAAGATCATGTTTAAGTCTTGAGTACCTGAGAATATACTGGAACACCTCAAGTTCTTCGGACATATTTTTCTTCTTGTTGGAAGTCATTTTGCCGGAGTCTGGTTTCATACTGTTAATAATGTAAGAAAAATAACCATCCTCATTTCTTTTATTATCGATTGACTTTGCTGAATAAAGTAAACAGGTAGTATTGAACAGAACGAGAAGTATGGTTGCAGAAAGGAACTTACCTGTCTTATTCATTTTTATCCGGTCAGTTATAAATTCAATTAAATTCATCTCTTCTCCCAATCCCCGAAAAATTTACATTAAATTAAATTACTGTGATTTATCATTTTATATTGTTTTGTTATGGGATTTAATTAGGGTATGATAGATTTTTGGCTTTAATTATAACTGCATTTTTTTTAAATAATCAACTATTTATTACAATTTACATAAAAACTATTGCACAAATCAAAAGATATGTTTAAGTATTATCCTTATTCTTTACAGCTTGACCATAAAAATATATCATGTTAGTTTAGAATCGAATTATGAAGAGGACATATCAACCACACGTAAAAAGAAAAATGCGTAAACACGGCTATATGGAAAGAAAGAAAACAAAAGCCGGAAGACGGATTTTAAAGAACAGGACAGCAAAAGGCAGACACAGCCTTACAGTTAAACGTTGGAAGAAATGAACTCTCTTTCCGGTTTTACATTTCCCAGAGAAAACAGATTAAATAAAAGTTCTGAATACGAGTTTTTATTTAAAAACGGAAAAAGAGTAAACACAGCGAACTTTGTTGTTATTTTCAGCCATAACGATCTTGGTTACCCGAGATTCGGTTATGTTGTTTCGAAAAAGGTGTCTAGCAAAGCTGTCAGAAGAAACAGAATAAAGAGGATATTAAGAGAGTATTTCAGACATAACAGATCCTCGTTTGTTTCAGTAGATATAATTGTAGTAGTTAAAAGAGATGTATCGGAACTGGATTACAGTAGTATCAAAAGGGAACTAAATGATTCCCTAAAGGTGGCATTTGAATGTTGAGTCAGTTTTTTTGTTCTGTTACAGTAGGCATTATTAATTCATATAAAAAATTTATTTCACCCTTTTTACCTAACTCGTGCAGGTTTTATCCTAGCTGTTCGGAATACTCCGTCAGCGCTATCAAGGAATACGGTGTAATAAAAGGATTATGGCTTACGATACTAAGACTGGGTAGATGCCATCCTCTGTGTTCCGGCGGGTACGATCCTCTTCACAAGTAGAAACTTTTACTAAAAAGCTGCATTCAGGTAGAGGGGATGAAGAACAGACTTACCCTAAATTACATATTATTTTTAATATTATCCTTTGTCGTAATATTCGGATATTCCTATTTTTTTTCTAAGCCAGTAAAGAAATCCGGTAATAACGGTAAAGCACCGCAACAGGCAGAACAGAACCTGGAGAAAACAGAGAAGAACCCAGTCACGTCAGCCGAACCCGGCTCACGGACTACGCCTTCAACATCTGTAAATAATCAAAGATCCGTACCCCCGATCGATATACATCTTATAAAACCAAGCGGCAGAACTTTAACCGTGGAGACACCTTTATTCACTGCAAAAATTGATACACTGGGTGGAAGGATCATCGAATGGGACCTGAAAAAATACAGGGAAACAACAGATAAAGACTCTCCACCGGTCAAGCTGGTCAATGGACCGGAAAATTCAATATACTCTATTCCCGATATATCAGGTATTAGGCTCCCTGATCTGATTCCGTTCAAATATAACGGTTCCGGAACTATAAATGTTATTGACAAAGATAAGCAGTTCGACTTAACCTGGAACGGACCTTCCGGAATAAATATCACGAAAACCATAACAGTGGAGCCCGATACATACCTTCTTAAATCCTCAATAAAGATTCGTAATAATAGCTCAGAGACTCTGGACAGCAGGTTATTCCTTTACACATATGGCTTTATCGAACACAAGGGGAGGGGAGAGAACAGTCATTCTTTCGAATTAATGTTTAACAATGAAGTAAAAAGGATTGAAAGCAAACCCGAAGAAGAAAAAAAATATTCCGGGCAGATAAACTGGTTCGCTTTTTCAGAGCAGTATTTTATAAAGTCCGTAATACCCGAATCCGGAGCTGTAACAACCCTTAATCTTCGTTCCGCCAATGATGAAAAACAACTGGTTTCAGAATATGTATACCCCACTGAGAAAATCCCTTCCGGTGCAGCATACTCCAAGAACTGGGAATTTTATCTGGGTCCAAAAGATGGGCAGACCCTTAGTGCAGCCGGCTACAACATGGAGAAAGCGGTAAATTACGGGTGGGTTGAGTTTATGGCCAAGATTGCCCTAAAATTCCTCAAAATGCTCAATTCCGTATTCCATAATTATGGTATCTCGATAATAGCAATAACTCTTATATTCAGGATTGCATTCCTTCCTTTAACCCTCAGAAGTATGAGGTCGATGAAAATAATGCAATCCAAGATGCAGAAGATAAAACCAAAGATCGATGCATTGAAAGAAAAATACAAGGAAGATAAAACCAAACAGAACCAGGAATTGATGAAATTGTATTCAAGTCACGGAGTTAATCCCCTTAGCAGTCTGGGTGGTTGTCTTCCTCTGTTGATTCAATTACCTGTTTTCATAGCTCTGTACGACGTGCTTCTTTATTCCATTGAACTCCGTCACAGCTCATTCCTCTGGATGATGGACCTTTCAAGACCCGAGCAATTGTTCGACATTCCTCTTGTAGGGATACCTTTCAGGATATTACCGCTGCTGATGGGAGTTTCATGGTACTTTTCCCAGAAACTAACCCCGACAACCACCCCGGCAAGTGAGGGCATGGAGCTTCAGATGAAAATGATGCAGTTCATGCCTATCATATTCACAGTGATGTTCTGGGGGCTGCCATCCGGGTTGATACTATATTGGACTGTAAGTAATATTCTTTCAGTGGGGCAGCAGCTGTATATCAAGCACAAAGTACATGTATGAGAAGGAGGAATTTGTAGTATGCCAATCGTTATAGAAAAAGAAGGAAAAACAGCTTCTGAGGCAACAATAAAAGCATGTGAAGAACTCGGTATACCTAGAAGTGATGTGGAAGTGGAAGTTCTGACAGAAGGATCAAAAGGTGTACTGGGGATAGGAGAAAAGAAGGCCAAAGTTCGTGTAACTGTAAAAGGCGATAATCTCAGTGAAAAGGGCCTGAAGGCAAAAAAATCACTTGAAAGTATTCTAGCTCACCTCGTTGAATCCTACTCGGTTTCACTCAGAGAAACCCCTGAACGCATTAAACTGGAAATAAACCTTACCGAAGACAAGGGATTGCTGATCGGCAAAAGAGGTGAAACCCTCAAGGCTCTCGAATTTCTTGTCGGTAAAATATCGGTAGTTAATACCGAGAATGGCAGGAATAAAAGAGTCTCGATAGATGTCGACGGGTATGTAAGTAAAAAGGAACACAACATTTCCAAACGTGTCTCGGATGTAATAAGAAAGGTTAAGAAGACCAAAAAAACCCAGATACTGGAAAGGATGTCCGCGTACGAAAGACGAATAGCATACATGACACTTAAACGTGACAAGGGTGTAACATACGAGACGGTTGTAGACGGTGATCACAAAAAGATCGAAATTAAACCTCAGGGTTAGTTGTATCCTGAAGATTTTCAAACATCTTTTATCACTTTTGTAATGCTTTCCAACCTTTTTTCATTTTTCTGAGATCACTGAAAAAAACTTTTAAAATCTCACTGCATTCGGTTTCCAGCACACCGTTTTCTGTCTCTACATAGTGATTGAGAAGGTTATCATCGAATATGCTGTATTTGCTTTCAAGAGCGCCTGATTTTTTATCTCTGGCACCGTAAACTATCTTTTTTGTTCTCGAATTCATTATAGCACCCGCACACATTATGCAGGGTTCCAGTGTGACATAGATCGTACAATTCTCAAGGCGCCAGGTACCCCTTAATTTTGAGGTCTCGCGTATAGCTAATATCTCGGCATGTGCTGTAGGGTCGTTCAGAAACTCGGTCAGATTGTGCGTTCCGGAAAGAATCTCGTCATTCTCGCTGACTATTATACAGCCAACGGGTACTTCATTAATACGCCTGGCCCTTTCAGCCTGCTCAAGAGCCAGGCGCATGAATTTTTCGTACCTGTTTTTCACTTTTTATAGAAAATTACTTCCTAGCACTGAACTTGAGACCACTCTCACTTCTGTCCCATGTGTTGTCAGTAATTTCCTTGATCTCTGCCATTTTGACTTTCTGGGTTGCAGTTACAGGAAAACCATCTTTATATACCTCTATGAATCTCGGTACCATTGCTACCATGACACGTTCTGCCATCCATTTGCTAAATTCCACAGGATCGAATGACTGACTCTCCTTGAGCGTGACGGACAGTTTTATCTCATCATCAGATACATTGGGCAGTCTTACCCCTGAAGCTATTGCTTCCTGAATCGCTGGATACTGCATAGCTACGTCCTGGACAGCTATCGGGTCAACATTCTCACCCGAGACCCTTATTCTGCTAAACCTTCCGACAAAGTAATAGCGGTTATCTATTCCTCTGGCAAAAATATCATCCGAGTTGAAGAACCCCTCATCGTCAAAGGCTTCCCTGGTGCGTCTTTCATCCTTGAAGTATTCATTCAGAGTTGTATGGGGAACGAGTGGTTTTACGAATAACAGACCTTTGGCCTCGTCAGGTGGATTGCTGTCTTCCGTTGGGTCCCAGAAAGGTCTTACAACACTGCTTATGTCCTCAGGGTCTCTCAGTTCAGTGTAATATCCTTCCATCGGGAATCCGGATGATCCGTATCTGTGATCTTCGGGATCTTTCCAAAGTACCATTCCCATCTCGGTTGAACCATACCCGTCTATAACTCGTACCTTAAACCTGTCCTGAAATTCCTGAAGGTTCCGAGGTGCAGGTGAACCAAGCATTATGCGAACCTTGTGTTTTTTATCCCAGTCCGATGCAGGTGCAGCCCACAGATATTCAGCAACAGCACCCAGCATGTTTACACATGTTGCTCCGCAGTTGGCAGCCCACTTCCAGAAATTCGAAGCTGAAAACCTGGGGAAAAATACAGCAGTGGAACCGGAACCTATGGCGCTGAAAAGGCACATTACCTGTGCATTGGCGTGTCCGAGTGAAAGCACGCTCATCAGGACATCTTCGCTTCTTACTCCCTGCTGCTGGAGATATGCCCTTACCGTCATAATAACTCCGCCGTGGTCCCTGGCAACACCTTTAGGCATTCCGGTCGTTCCGGAGGTAAACATACATCTTTCCATATCAGCAATTGTAACTCCGACATTGGGATTATCGCTACTGTTATCATTGAACTTTGAATACGGAAAGGTCTTTATATTGCCGATCTTGTCCGGGGGATTGTCGGCGGTTACGTATACAGCTTCAAGATTTTCCAGGTCACCGGAAATTTCTTCAATAAACGAGATACTTCCCTCATCTATAATAAGGACCCTCATTTCCGAGTAGTTTATTACGTAAGCTAGTCTCTCTCCTTTCTCATCCTTGTTAATAGGAACCTGAACACCACCTGTCTTATGAATGGCAATGATCGAGATTACATACTCCGCACTGTTTAGCATGTACATACCGACCTTGTCACCTTTTTTAATACCACATTCTTTGATTAAACCGTTTGCTACTCTGTTGGCCCATTCATTTGTTTCCTTGTATGAAAAGCTCTGTACAAGATTTCCATCCCTATCTCCTATCTTAAACATGTCCTTATCAGGGAACATTTCCGAACCCTTCTCAAGATACTTTGTTATAGGAAGCCATTGATTAGTATCATCGAATTTCCCATGCGGGAGTTCACCCTTGCCCAGATATTTAGCATCACGTGGTCTGAATAATAATTGCATTGTCAATTCCCTCCTGGTGTAGATTCATATACACAAAATTTGAATTACTATATGTAATCAGGTTTTTTTTCAAATATTGAAATATACGGAAAAAAAACTAAAAGTGAAATAAGGTATATGATTACTTCTGTATACCCGACTAAGTTATTATAACAAAAATCCAAAAAATTCAACAATATGTCAGTAAGGTTAAATACGTACAAAGGAAACATGATTTAATATTACTTGTTCGAATTCTTTATATATATATCTGTTCACCCGGAGTTATGTTTTGAATATAATTGAAATCCTGACAAGTCTCCTAATCTTTTCTGCAGGCGTGGGTATTATCATCTCGACCGGGAACATTATGGTCAAAAATGCGTCCGCCCTAGGACGCTCCCTCGGCGTTAACCCTATACTGATCGGTCTTACTATAGTTTCATTCGGAACATCGATCCCCGAATTCCTTGTGTGCCTTTTCGCAGCGTTTCAGGGGTCAAGTGACATAGCAACGGGGAATATCGTCGGAAGCAATATCGCTAATATAGGCTTGATACTCGGTTTTACCGCTGCTGTCAGACCAGTAACGTCAAACATGTCACTGCTCAGGGTCGAGGTTCCGATGATGATATTGCTCACAATTGTTCTATACACACTTAGCTTGAATCTGACACTCGGCAGAATTGAGGGGCTTGTAATCTTCATGATCCTTCCCGTATTTGTTATCTATAGCTATTTCTCGGCTAAATCAGGAACAAAGAAGATGGGGGTTGAAATCAAACCGGATACAAAACCCAGCGAAAAACTGAAACAGATAATTCTTATCCTCGTGGGTCTTGCCGGATTGATCATAGGAGCGAAGCTCGTAGTGGACGAATCAATTTACATGGCAAGGCTGCTTGGTATTAGTGAGCTGATCATTGGTATTACCGCCGTAGCCATCGGCACTTCACTACCGGAACTTTCTGCTTCACTTATAGCTATCTACAAGAATGAGCACGAACTCGTTGTCGGCAATGTAATAGGAAGCAATATTTTTAATATTGGAATACTCGGTCTCGTATCATTAATCCAGCCTATAGAAATAAATAGCGAGCTTTTAAAAATTGAATACCCTGTAATGCTTCTTCTAAGCCTCTTAACACTGCCCATTATGAAAACGGGTACGGTAATTACCAGAAAAGAAGGGGTCATTCTTTTATCTATATATATAATATTTATTTACCTTGTTATCTTATAATTACTTCCTTGTTTTAAACTTCAGCCCCGATTTGTTCCTGTCCCATGTCTTATCAGACAGTTTTTTCAATTGAGCGATATTTATCTTCTGGGTAGATGTCAGAGGAAATTCATCGTATATTTCTATGAACCTCGGCACCATGTAAACCGGTGTGATTTCCGCCATCCATCTGGAAAATTCCTCGGGATCAAATTCCTCATTTTTTTCCGGAATGACATTCAGTTTTATCTCGTCATCCGAAATATCGGGCAGTCGTATACCAACAACAACTGCATCCCTTACAGCGTCATACTTCTCAGCATAGGACGCTACTGCATTGGGATCAACGTTCTCCCCGGAAACCCTGATCCTGCTGAATCTTCCCTGAAAATAATATCTTTGGTCTATACCCATTACAAAAAGGTCATCCGAATTGAAAAAACCTTCTGGATCAAAAGCTTCACGTGTTCGCTCTTCGTCCTTGAAATATTCATTCAGAGTCGTATCTGGTATAAGAGGTTTTATAAAAAGCAGGCCCTTGAGTTTTTCGGGAGGCTCACTCTGAGCGTAGTTGTCCCAGAAACCCCTGATCACCTCATCGGTATTATCAGGATTCCTTAGTTCCAGATAATACCCTTCGGCAACCACACCTGAAGAGCCGGGCCTGTGGTCTTCAGGATATTGCCAAAGGACCATACCCATTTCTGTTGAACCATAACCCTCAACCACACGTGTACTGAACCTCTTTTCGAATTCTACCCTGTTCTTCGGTGCGGGACCCGCCATCATCAGTCTTATATTGTGCTTCCTGTCCCACTCTGATTCGGGTGCAGCCCAAAGGTATTCTGCAACAGAACCAAGCATGTTTGCTGTTGTAGCTCCGCATTCCGAAGCCCATCTCCAGAAATTCGAAGCTGAGAAACGCGGGTAGACAATACAGGTTGCACCTGCCCCGATAGAGGCAAATAGACACATGACCTGTGCATTGGCATGTGCGAGTGAAAGAACTGTCATAAGTACATCTTCACTCCTTACACCCTGTTGCTGAAGGAACGCCCGTACGGTCAGGATCACACCTCCATGGTTCCTTGAAACCCCTTTCGGCATACCGGTAGTACCGGATGTGAACATACACCTTTCTGTGTCTGAAACATCTACATCGACACCAGGGTTGGAATCGTTGAATTTTTCAAAATATGAAAAGGGTTTTATCTTAATACCATCAATTTCTTTTTCTACAGAATCATCCGCTCCGGCAACGAAAATATATTCAAGTTGTTCGAGCTCTTTCGATATTTCCACGATCAGCTCAAGGCTTTGAGTATCTGTAAATATCGTTTTCTGTTCAGAGTAGTTTATTATGTATGCAAGCCTGTCGCCTTTTTCATCCTTATTTATTGGAACCTGTACTGCACCTGCTTTGTGTATGGCAATAATGGAATTTATGAACTCTGACCTATTCAGCATATAGATGCCCACGAGATCGCCTTTTTTTACACTACATTCCGATATAATACCGTTCGCTATCCTGTTAGCCGCGGAATTGGCCTGCTCATAGGTGTAGCTTTCAGCCAAGGCACCATCATTTCCAGCCACCCTGAAGAGCGTCTTATCCGGGAAGCGTTCAGCGCCCTGTTCAAGGTATCTTGTTACAGGAAGCCATTCGCCGGTCCTGTCAAACGTTCCGAAAGGAAGTTCGCCCTTCCCCAGATATTTTGCGTCTCTTGGTCTGAACAGTAACTCCATTATCACTCCTCTTGTATTTATTATGCTCTTTCTTTGACCATGTAGATGAAATTTTTCAGTATTTCCCTGCCGTGTTTGGTAAGGACCGATTCCGGATGGAACTGTATACCTTCCAGAAGCATGTCCGACCTGCTTATCCCCATGATTTCATCTTCATCAGTCCAGGCTGTTATATCGAATTCAGGACTTAGTGTTTCCCTGTCCACCAGAAGTGAATGATACCTGGTAGCTTCAAACGGATTGGGAATACCTTTGAATATACCTTCCCCGGTGTGATAGATGTTAGAGGTTTTTCCATGCAGGAGGTTTTTTGCCCTTATAATGTCAGCACCGAAGGCATAACCTATTGCCTGGTGTCCCAGGCATACTCCGAGTATAGGAATTTTCCCTGCGAATTCCTCGACAACTTTTACTGAAATGCCCGCTTCTTTTGGTGTACAGGGTCCGGGGGAGATAACTATGAAAGCAGGTTCGATCCTGTTTATATCTTCAATACTTATCTTGTCATTTCTGTGAACTACAACTTCCTCTCCCAGTTCCCCGAAATAATGAACCAGATTGTATGTAAAAGAATCATAATTGTCTATCATTAGTAGCATATATGATCAACTCCGACTGAGAGGTCCTGCTTCAGAGACCTTTATTTGCCATCTCGACTGCTTTAACAAGTGCTTTTACTTTGTTTACGGTCTCATTATATTCGGTTTCGGGATCCGAATCGGCCACAATTCCTGCTCCGGCCTGTATATACACTTTACCATCTTTAACGACGAATGTGCGTATAGTGATACAACTGTCCATATTGCCGGAAAAGCTGAAATAGCCTATCGCACCGCCGTATGCACCTCTCTTCGTAGGCTCGAGCTCCTCTATTATCTCCATAGCCCTGACCTTTGGCGCCCCGGAAAGGGTTCCGGCGGGGAAAGTAGCCCTTATGACATCAAGTGCATCGTTGTTATCTTTCAATTCCGCGATAACATTTGAAACTATATGCATGACATGGGAATACCTTTCGACTATCATAAGCTCGTCAACTTTTACTGAACCTATCTGTGCGATCCTGCCAAGATCATTCCTGGCTAGATCAACCAGCATAATATGTTCAGCCCTTTCCTTCGGATCTGACAATAATTCTTTTTCAAGCTCCCGGTCTTCCTGTTCGTTTCCGCCGCGGTGTCTGGTTCCGGCAATAGGTCTGCTTTCAACCTTATCCCCCTCTACCCTCACCATAACCTCGGGTGATGATCCGGCCAATACTTCATCTCCCAGCTTAAGGAAAAACATGTAGGGAGACGGATTCAGCACTCTTAGCGATCTGTAGAGATCAAAAGGATCAACTGTGAGATTGGTTTTCCACCTTTGTGATATTACTGCCTGTATTATGTCACCGGCCCTTATATATTCTTTTGTTCTCTCTACCGCTTGTTTGAATTTCTCCTTTTCAAAATTCGACACTATTACGGGTTTATCTCTTTCGGTGTCTGCAGGACTATCATCCGATGGGAGCTGTTCTTTGAGCTTTTTCTTTACAGATTCGATCTTCTTTAAAGCCCTTTCATAACTTTCTCGGGCATTAACAATATCAGGAACAAATGCATTTGCGATTATCTTTATCCTGTGGTTAACATTGTCAAATACAAGTACGGTATCTGTGATGATATAGATTGAATCCCAGAGTCCGAGTTCATCAGAACATAAATCGTGGATTTCTTCGATGAAATTTACAATATCGTAGCTGAAATACCCTACCGCGCCTCCGTGAAACCTGGGAAGACCTTCCATCTTCACAGGAGTGTACCTTGAGAGAAGTTTCCTGAGCTCATTAAGCGGGTCTCCTTTTGTGGACCTGGTCTCACCGTGTTCTATAATCTCTATATGCTCGCCTTTTGACCTGAAGATAACCGAAGGCTCCGTTCCTATAAAACTATATCGTCCCCATTTTTCCCCGCCTTCAACACTCTCGAGCAAAAAAGAATATTCTCCTGTTTCGATCTTCTTGTAGGATGAAACCGGAGTATCAAAGTCGGCAAGCACCTCATCCCAGACCGGGATCAGATTGCCTTTTTTCAATTTTTCCTTAAAAATCTGATATGACGGAAAAACCATGGAATGAAAGAATAAAAGGAAGTCTTTTAAAGTCAATAACTTCTCATATAAACTTCTGACAATTATAATAGTTCAAAAAACGATCTACGGAGTAATTTTTATGCACAAACTGAACCGGGAAATATTCAGAGAATACGATATAAGGGGTATAGCAGGTGAAACTATTACAATTGATTCTGTTTCGCTTATAGGCAGGGCTTTTGCAAAATTCATCTTGGGAAAAGGTGGTAAGTCGGTGTCCGTCGGGAGAGACTGCAGGGACAGTTCACCGGAACTTGCAGATTCTCTTATAAAGGGACTTACCTCAACAGGACTTGATGTTATTGACATTGGACTCGTAACGACGCCCATGCTCTATTTCTCACTTTTTTCATGTGATGTTGACGGAGGGGTAATGATAACAGCCAGTCATAATCCTAAGGAATATAACGGTCTAAAGCTGTGTTCAGGCAGGGAATCCATGTTCGGTGATGAGATACAGATGATAAGGGAGATAGCTGAAAAAGGAAATTTCCCTGAAGGGAAAGGCTCAGTTACAGAAAAGGCTATACTTGAAGAATACCTGTCATACCTTGAAAAGAATATTACTGTAAAGCAGGGAATGAAAGTTGCTATAGACTGCGGTAATGCGACTGTCGGACTTACCGCACCGACATTACTCAAAAAATTCGGATGTGAATTAACCGAACTTTATACCGACCTTGACGGCAGCTTCCCGAATCACCACCCCGATCCGACAGTTGAAGAGAACCTGACTGATCTGAAAAAAGCGGTTATCGAAAATAATTGTGAAGTAGGTCTGGCTTTTGACGGGGATGGAGACAGGATCGGTGTTGTTGATAACAATGCACAGGTTATATGGGGTGATATGCTCGTTCTGGTATACGCCCGTGAACTTCTGAAGACAATGCCGGGTGCCAAGATCATAGGGGATGTGAAATGTTCATCGAGGCTTTTCAATGCTATAGAGAAAGCAGGCGGGAAGCCAATAATGTGGAAGACCGGGCATTCACTTATTAAAAGCAAGATCAAGATTGAAAATGCAGCTCTGGCAGGTGAAATGAGCGGACACATATTCTTTAATGACAGGTTTCTCGGTTTTGACGACGCTCTTTACGCGGGCCTGAGGCTTCTTGAGATACTATCAAATCATGTTGAACCCTTTTCAGAACTTTTCAGCGATATCCCGGAATCATACTCCACACCGGAAATAAGGGTTGAATGTGCAGAAGATATTAAATTCAAGGTCGTGGACAAGGTAAAGGAAAGCCTCAGAAACAAATATAAAGTAATAGATATAGACGGTGTCAGGGTAGACTTTCCTGACGGCTGGGGTCTTGTTAGGGCGTCAAATACACAGCCTGCACTGGTTCTCAGGTTCGAAGCAGAAACCCGGGACAGACTAGGGGAGATAAGGTCCGTTATCGAGAAAGAGCTTGAAAAAGCGACGGAAGAAATTTTACTTAACTGAAAAATAGTTTTACAATCGATCAGCTTCTCTTCTATATTTGACTTAAATTCATGTAAGTATGAAAAATCTGATATTTCTTTTACTCGGACCACTCGTTTCAATAATACTCTTTCTGATTCCCACACCCGTCTGGATAAACACGGGTGCATGGCATTTTCTTTCACTTGTGTGCTGGATACTTATCTGGTGGATGACAGAGATAGTACCTATAGCCGTGACCTCCCTTCTTCCTCTGGTACTCTTCCCGGTTACAGGGGTGATCACGGAGGACAAAGTAGCGGTTAATTATTCCAATCCCGTGATCTTTCTATTTATGGGAGGTTTTTTTATTGCCGAGGCTTTGAAAAAGTGGAAGCTTCACAGGAGGTTCGCTTATTTTATCCTCTACCTGTTCGGCAAAAATGTGCAGGGACTACTTGCAGGTTTCATGCTCGCGACCGCCGCATTGTCAATGTGGATATCAAACACCGCAACCACGATCATGATGGCAGCTATTGGACTTTCAGTTGTGGAAACGATCTCAAATCTCGAATTCACAGATAAAAAACAAATCCGCATGTTCGGAACCGCGCTTATGCTATCCATAGCTTATAGTGCATCGATCGGTGGTATAAGCACTCTTGTCGGCACCCCGCCCAATCTCCTGTTCGCCGGTTTCACAAAGGACAATCTCAATATTTCCGTTTCCATGGCAGAGTGGATGAAAACAACTGCACCATTCGTGATCCTTATGGGAGTTATCACGTGGATTTACATTATATTTTACTTTTCATCGATTAGGTATATTCCTTTCAGACAGATCAGGGAGTTGCTTAAAAAAGAGAGGTCTCAGTTCAAGTCGCTAGGATCTCATGAATGGACGGTGATCATAATTTTCGTGACTACAGCAATATTCTGGATACTAAGGGGCACACTGTCGGGCATTCTGAATATTGAACTCACTGATTCGATTATTGCTATAGTAGCATCAATTCTACTGTTTTCACTTCCTGAAAGTATTAGGAATAAATCTTTTCTTCTGGACTGGGATACCGCAAGGGGGATACCCTGGGGGATACTCCTAATGTTCGGGGCCGGTCTGAGCCTTGCCGCGGGGTTTAAAGAGACCGGTCTGGATATTGTCGTTGCGGACAACATTGGCAGCTTAACCTACCTGCCTGAGTGGGCAGTAATGTTCGTTCTCGTAACCTTTTCGATCTTCCTGACAGAACTTATCTCAAACACTGCCGCAGCTGCAACGCTTCTGCCTCTGGTTCTAAGTGTGAGCGAAGCCCTTGGCATCCCGTTCATGTACCTGGCAATACCGGTAACCATGGTGTGTTCTGCTGCATTCATGCTCCCCGTTGCGACACCACCGAATGCAATTGCATTCTCGTTTGACTATTTCCCTGTAAGCACCATGGCCAAGGCTGGCTTTATGCTGAATTTAATCGGGATATTAATAATTATGTTACTGGGTCTTATTGGATGGTTCTGAAATAAGTTAAAAGTAAAATTAATATAAGAGAAGGCGAAATGTATTTTGTTTGTTTAAAACAACACCAAATTCTAGTAGCGTAAACCCCCGCCGCGACTTTCACCCCTGTCAGCGTTACGCTTGCTACCGTGTGAACCGCCACGACCTGTGCGTTTCCCACCTTTGTTGCCGCGATGATCACTCTTCATGGGACGTGCTTCGTTTACGTTTAATTTCCTGCCTTTTAATTCGTGACCGTTAAGACCTTCAACAGCTGATTGTGCTTCTTCCTGCGAAGGCATCTCTACGAATCCGAATCCCTTTGATTTACCGCTAAATTTATCTTTGATTATGGTTACGGATTCTACTTCACCAAAACCTTCAAATGTCGTGCGTAAGTCCTCATCGGTAGCCTCGTACGACAAATTCCCTACATAGATTCTCATACTTTCTTGTCTCCTTGGAACATATCAGATATTTACACTTCGCCTTTACCGATATTATATTCTAAATTAAACAATATTCTACAATCTTTTTTTTTTACGAATTACTGTTTCAAAAAATAATTTTTCTAAATGTTATATTTTGATAAACAACTGGAACAAATAACAGGTTTCATCACATGAAAGGAACTAAACTTAAAAAATTCCTGATTATATCTCTTTTAATCCATATTTCCGTACTCCTTTTGCTGACGGTTTACATGGTTCCCTCGGGTAGCAGTTCTCACAAAAGGGGAATTGTGTCAGTAGGTCTGATAAATGTTAAAAACGACAACAGATCTCAGGCCACTGGAACATCCGCAAAAAAATCCAGACCTGCCCGGAACCGGAATAGAAATAGATCTGAAACTCGGGGGGAGAAATATCTGACCGAAAAATCCAAAAATCTGTTAAAGAAAAGTGAACTGGAGATTTCTCAGAAAAACACTCCAAAGAAATCAATACCACAGAATTACAGGGAAAAGGAAAATGTACAGGTAGCCCGGGAAAACAATGAAACACACAGTTCCGATATGCCTGAAAAAAATACCAACAGTGATATAAGAAATTCAGGCACGGTGGGAACGTCTGATGAACGTGTCGCCGGTTATTCCGGAACAAATACCAACTCCGGATCAGAAGATGCATTGACCACTCACATCCTTGCACACCCAGATTATAATATGAACCCGGGTCCCCGATATCCCATCATCGCAAGGCGAAGAGGCTATGAAGGCACAGTAAAACTAAGAGTTTTAGTTTTGAAGTCAGGCAAAGTAGGGAAGATGGAGATCGAAAAACCCTCGGGATACAGCATCCTGGATAATGCCGCTATGGAAGCAGTTCAAAAATGGACGTTTATTCCCGGCAGGAAGGACGGCATTCCCGTTACGAGCTGGGTAACTGTTCCTGTGAAGTTCAGGCTAACAAGCGGATAAATTTCTCAGGCATGTATTTAGAGTAATGCTTTAAATACTATCATGCGTACCACATAACTGCGATGAAATGGCAGACGGTTCCAAGAATCACGAAAAGATGCCATACAAGGTGAGTATATTTCCTGTCTTTGGCTGCATAAAACGGTATGCCGAATGTATAGGCAAACCCCCCGGCAAGAACCCAAAAGATCCCTTGTATAGTAATACTTTCAATGAAAGGTCTTATCGCGATCACTACAAGCCACCCCATTACCAGGTAAAGTGATATAGACAGCTTTCTGTATCTGACACCTGTAAATGCCTTGAGCAAAATCCCCGAGATCGCAAGTATCCATTCAAGAACAAGCAGAATAATTCCCCATTCTCCGCGCATTGCACCGAGAGTAAAAGGTGTGTAAGTTCCTGCTATTAGAAGGAAAATTGCACCGTGGTCAATCACTCTTAATACATGCTTGGCCCTGCCGAACGGCATTGAGTGATAAAGTGTGGATGTAAGATAAACAATCACCATTGTGGCAGAGAATATACTTGCACCCACGATTTCGAAGGAATCACCGCTATTGTAGGCATGAATGATCAAAAATGGTGAAGCAACTAAAACGGCTACAAGTGCGATACCATGCGTCAGACTGTTTGCGATCTCTTCACGGTATGTTTGAGGTCTTTCCCCTGAAAGTAAGGTTTTATCCATTAATTATTAAGTTTAACTACTTTTACAGTCGCTTTCATTTATCAAGAAAGACAATTAAATATCACGTAAACACATATCACTTATACAGGATTTTCTGTACTTCTCCTTATCAACGGAATTATTCATGACCAATCTACAAGACGTTTGCCTCCTATCTCCCGACTTCATTCCAGGCCACTTTCACATCACCACTTGTAAGGTCGGCAATTCTAGTTTCGAGTTCTTTAACATTAGTTTCAGGGACTTGTATATTCATTGTCACATTTTCAGTGTATGAAACATCTTCAATTATTATTTTAAGCACATCGAATATATGGCGTATATCACCCTCATTACTGTATGGGAATTCCAGACTGCCGTGTTTTAGTTCAACACATTCTTCAAGGGGTAGTTTATCAACAGCCTGCTGGATTGAATCAGAATATGCGCGCACCAGACCGCCTGTGCCAAGCTTGGTACCCCCGAAATAACGTGTGACTACCGCAACAACTTCACCTATATTCTTATGCTTAAGGACTTTCATCATGGGCTTGGCTGCTGTTCCCGGAACTTCCCCGTCGTCACTCATTCCCATCTCCGTAGTCCCCCCAGGTTCTCCCGCTATGAATACATAACAGTTATGCGTTGCATCAGGATATTTTCTACAGACTTTATCTATAAATGCTTTAGCATCCCCGGTACAGGATGCCCTGCCGATTGTTGTTATAAATTTGCTTTTTTTTATGTCCTGTTCAATTGATACGGTCTTTGCAGGTACGAGGTATGTACTTTTCTCAGCCATTTTCGAGTTTCCTTATTTGGATCTGTTCTTTTATCAGGCTGGATATGGTAACGCCGTTTCGTTACCCTCTGTCCTTTAAGATCGGTCCTGAGTTTAAGTATAAGTATAATAATTGAAACAACTGCTGTAACAGTGTTTGCCGGTATAGGTGTATGGTCATTGCGCAAAATGCCGTAGATAAGCCAGAGTATAACACCTGCTAAAAAAAACAATATACATTGAAAGCCGATATTGTATCCCCGCTTCTTATCAACTTCACAGCCAGTGGTAAGAATGCGAATGTAGTAAGCGCAGCTGCCAAATATCCGAATATATCTATCCAGTCCAGTAATTATTACTCCGTGTATTCAGCCATGCATATACAGAACACTGTAAAATAATATCCGGGATTTTTTAAATTTCCTGTTAATGTTCGCATAATTGTAAAAAGTCTGATTGGTTAAAATATTAACTTTAATTAAAAATTTGCTATTGAGAGGAGCCAAATTATGGATTTATACGAAGCAATGCGCACAACTTTTGCGGTAAGGGAATTCACCGGTGACCCACTGCCGGATTCAACACTTTATAGAATACTTGACAATGCAAGGTTTGCCGCAAACGGCGGCAACAGGCAGGGTTGGCATGTGATAGTTATCCGTGACAGGGAGAATAGAGAAGGTCTGGTGAGATGTGCGGGTCCTGGTTCGAGCCGTTATGCAGCACAGAAGAACGCGGGAGAAAAACCTTTCAACTCGATATCCCCGACCAGGGTTGATGATGAAACAATTCAAAATACCCCACCGTCATCACGATTAATAGCTTCCTACAGAGAATCAGAAGTAATACTTGTTGTGTGTGTGGATCTCAGGGTTGTGGCATCAATGGATCAGTTTCTGGACAGGGTCGGAGTTGTGAGCGGAGGATCGATCTACCCTTTTGTATGGAACATACTTCTGGCGGCAAGGAACGAGGGTTTCGGGGGAAACATCACCACAACTGCTATATATCGTGAGCCGGAGATCAAGAAACTTCTGGGAATTCCCGATGATCACGCGGTCTGTGCAATAATACCACTCGGCAAACCGGTTAAACAACTCACAAAACTCAGCAGAAAACCAGTCTCCGAATTTACAACAACCGAACACTGGAAAGGTGAAGCATTCGGCGGGGACTTTGAATGAAGATTATCATTCAAACAGTATCATTTTTAAGATAGCGGAATGATCACCTGATTTTTTCCCAGACTATACACTGATTATTAGCCGGCATCTTATAATCAGACAGCAGTTGAAACCCGTGACTTCCGGCAATGCTGTTGATATATTCAAAGTCCCTTATGCCGCTTCGCGGGTCTTTTTCTCTGAGAATTTCATCAAAGTGTTCATTACTTATGCTTGTATAATTTCCGCCGTAACGGAAAGGGCCATAAAGACATAGCACACCTCCCGGAAGCATTGCAACATTAAGACCGGAAAATAGTTTTGGAATGTTTTCCTCAGGCATTATATGGAGAGTATTCGCAGTAAAAACCCCGTCAACAGCGCATACCTTCCATGGCAGGTCCGATACATCAAGCTCTGCAGGGGGCTTTACGTTTTCAGTTCCCTCAATCTGAATTCTTTCCCGTATACCTTCAAGGTTCTCCTTTAGATCACTCGGCTGCCAGATTAAATGAGGAAGATTCAGCCCGAAGTATACAGCATGCTGCCCGGTGCCACTTCCTATCTCGAGTATATTGCTGCAAACCGTAAAAACATCCAGCAGGACTTTAAGTATGGGATCTTTGTTCCTTTCGCAAGATTCCGAATATCCTATCATTAGCAAAATTTCCCGCTTAGATAAATTTTTATTGAATTGATTTCCATTCCTGTTCTTCTGTAAGGATACTTATTTATTAAAATGCCTCAAAAAGGAGCGCTCTTGGAAATATTCATAGAAAAATTAAGTTACGGTGGTGCCGGTATAGGCAGGGAGGGAGGGAAAGTAATATTCGTCAAAGATGCGGTACCTGGTGATGTTGTTTATGCAGAGATAACAGAAGATAAAAAAAATTATTCAATTGCGAGAGTTATAAATATAAAAAGTCCATCTGGTAACCGTGTTCAGCCACCATGCCCTGTTTTCGGAAAGTGCGGGGGCTGTGACTGGCAACAGGTTGAATACCGGACACAGCTAACAGAGAAAGAAAATATAGTTCGCGAAACAGTTGAACGTATAGGAAAAATAAAGGAATTTCACATCGAACCCGCAGAGGCTTCGATCCCGGATTATGGATACAGGTCAAAGCTAACCCTTTCCGTGGTAAGGGACGGTAGGAACTTTAGTGTTTCATTCTTCGAAGCAGGGACGGATACAAAAATTTCAGTAAACAGATGTCCTGTAGCTAACGAAAATGTAAACACCGGGATACGGATCGCAAATGAATTCCTCAAAAAAGAAGGTACGAGGGCACGATCATTCGACAAAATATACATTGCTACGGGAGATGTCCGCACTGGAATTACTCTCTCTCAAATGATAAACCGGAAAAAGCTAAACAGGAAGCTTGACATCGGGACCATGAAGATCTCGGGCAATTCGGAGACTGAAATAGAAAGCAGTATAGGGGATCATCGCTTCATATCGGTTCCATCAGTATTTATGCAGGCAAACCCCTATATAAACCGGAGAATGGTAGAGACGGTTTTAAACTGGACAGGATCAGCCAGTACGGAAAAAGTTCTGGACCTGTACTGTGGTATAGGAAATTTCACAATTCCGGTATCGGAGCATGTGCGTCATATCACCGGTGTTGACTCGAGCAGACTTTCAGTAAAATACGCAGAAAAAAACGCTGCTATCAATAAAAGAACAAATACCTCATTTACAGAAAGTAATGTAGAGGATTTTCTGAAAAGATGTGACGAGAAATTTAACCTCGTGATACTCGACCCTCCCCGTGAAGGTGCCAGAAATATCATTTCAGTCCTTGAAAAAATGCACCCCGAAAAGATAATCTACATATCATGCAATCCTGCTACAATGGCCAGGGATATACACGAGCTTAGCCTCAGCGGCTACAGTATAAAAAGGATAAAGCCATTCGACATGTTCCCTCATACCTACCATATTGAGGTTATTGCCCTTCTCGAGTCAGGAAATTAACTGTCGTGATATGAAAAACCTACTGCAGTACTCATATAAATTCAGTTACGTCTGGTAAAAGCCCGCCCCGCGGCATAACCGCTCTACTTTTTCGTCCCTTTTACAGCCTTCCGTTCGATCTCCGCACGTGCAGAAAATGACTGAAGTGGTGTCACTTCCCAGTCAAGCACTCCCCACATAGGGATATCACGAAGCATCTTGTCCAGCTCATCGTTTGATTTGGCTTCTGCGATAAAAACAAAAGCCCGTTCGCCGACCGGAAGACCGCCTGCAATGATCTTTTTCTGTTTCTCGAGTTTCATCAGATGATCGAAGCCCGGAAGAACGATATTTTCCAGAAGGTCAACAGCCTGCTCCTTGGAACCGAACCCTGGTCCTGACATTGCTGTAACGAGATATCTCATCTTACACTCCCGGCTGTATACTCAGCCATTGCATGGTTTTTTTGATCATTCTATTCTACTAAAATCGGGGTTCGCTCGCCAATTGTTTATTTTAAGAGCTGGAAAAATGATATTTCATATGAATAGTGAAGTTAAAAAAGGCCCGTTACACTTTAAACGATAAATCAGTTTCATGCGGCTTGCAGATCACCTTTTGATAGCCACGAAATGTAAACGTTGTGATCGCGTGGTGACTCTGCCATTTTCCAGGTCGTAAACACGAATATTCTTAAATTCCTTTAAAAGTGCCTTTTTTATTCTATCCCTGGTAAAAGCTTTTTCCTCCAGGAGTTCTTCATGAAGCTCAAACATGTTTTTCCCCTTGTCCTCAAACACCCTTAGGTGCCAGACATAGAGATCTCCGGTCTTACGGTAAACATTGGTAATCAGGAGGTTGTTTCCAAACTCGTGTATGACCGGGGGTGCTTCGGAAAGCTTTTTTAGTTTATATACTGTGTTGACATCAAAGATGAGTATTCCATTTTCAGTCAGATGTCTTGAGGCATTTAAAAAAAGCTTTTTCCAATCACCAAAAACTGTCATGTGATTTATAGAGTCATTCATACAGATAACAACGTCGAATTTCTCATAAAAGTGAAAATCTGTCATGTCACATCGGTAAAGAGGTGTATCAGGCACCTTTGTCCGTGCAATGGAAAGCATGATAGAAGAAAGGTCAAGTCCGGCTGTTGTTTTATAATGATTTGACAGGTTATAGAGGAACGACCCCGTGCCGCAGGCTAACTCGAGAATCGAGGTCGCACCGGGATTGAATTTTTGTATCAGTTCGTGAACCCGGGTGGCAGCTTCCTTCTGGTCACCCATTACATCGTCGTAAAAACGTCCTAGGATCTCGTAAAGTATCATTATTGAAAAATGATATAGCAATAAAAAAGGTTAAACAAAACTTTAAATCAAACTAGTATAAGAATATGATGTGTTTCGGACATTACCCGGCTACACCATGATCAGTGAATAGACCTTATCTGTATCGCATCTATCCCTGAACCCGCAATAATATCCGAAGTTACGATAACCTTGTCACCAGGTTGAAAGCCTTCTTCGTATTTAAGTATTTCAAGAGCCTCGATAATCATATCCTCGGGCTCTTCACTGAAATCCACGTGATTAGCAACAACATCCCGGTTAAGGTTCAGCTGCCTTCTTACACGCTCATCCTGGGTAAACGCGAAAATAGTAGTTTTAAAGGGGCGGCAGTTGGTAACGTTCTGTGCCATAAAACCTCTTCTGGTTATCACCATTATTCCGCGTGCGTTGATATCCTCTGCCATCCTTACAGCCGAGGCTGCAAGGTGCTGCTTGTCGTCCGTCTTTATCAACCCCTTACTGAACTGTAGCCCATGCAGTCTTTCCGATGCCCTTGCTATACTGTCAAGATATTCAACGCAACGGACCGGGTATTTGCCCATTGCCGTTTCACCGGAGAGCATTACCGCATCCACTTCCTCATAAATAGCGTTTGCCACATCAGTTACCTCCGCACGAGTTGGAACAGGATTCTGGATCATTGATTCGAGAAGATGTGTAGCAACAATCACCCTCTTTCCCCTTTCATGACATTTACGCACAATATTTCTCTGAACATTGGGAAGTTCCTCAAGATGTATCTCGATACCCAGATCCCCCCTTGCCACCATTACAGCGTCAGAAGCATCTATTATTTCCTCAATGTTGCTAACACCCTGCTGATCCTCGATCTTGGATATGATCTTGATCTTGTCCGCCATATCTCCAAGCAATTCCCTTAGCTGCCTTACATCATTCGCCTCGCGCACAAATGAAAGTGCTATGTAATCCACATCGTGCTCAAGACCGAACAATATATCCTTTTTATCCTTTTCCGTAATTGCAGGAAGATTCACCCTGACACCCGGCAGGTTCACATGGCTTTTACTCTTTAATCTTCCGCCATGTATCACCCTGCATTTCATTGTTCCGTTCTCTTTTTTGAGAACAATCAGGTTAATTAGCCCATTATCGACCGTTATTGTATCCCCCTCGTTTACAGTGTTGATCAGGTCTTCGTATTGTATATGAAATGATGTCTGCTCCACATCCTCTCCACGTACGGAAACCCTTATCACATCTCCCTCCTGAAGCTGCAGGTCGTCCTGCATTGTTCCGGTCCTTATTTCCGGTCCCTGCGTATCCAGCATTATGGGGATAGGGTATTTATTACTCTCATTCATCTTTTTCACGAATTTGATAATCTCGGCATGGGATTCATGAGTCCCGTGCGACATGTTCAGACGTACGACGTTCATACCGGCGTCATACATATGTTTCAGTGTTTCAAATGAATTTGTAGCAGGCCCTACAGTGCATATTATTTTAGTCTTTCTCAAGTTCCATCACCCATCGGTTGATTTTTTAATAAATATAAACGTTTACAGTAGGGTTTTTATTAATTTTACATTTAGCCTTAAAATTAAAAATAAATATAGAACTCGATCAAATTCTGTATTACCATATGACTCATCGCAACATTATTCAGGAGAAATCAAAATGAAGCTTCCGTTATATATTGCTTTTTTGATAGTAGTTTTAACTTCTTTTACTCTATCCTGTAACAGGAACAAAGAGGAAGTAAAAAAAGAAGAGACAACCGAAACCACGCAACAGACTGCCGAACAGGATCAAGCTCATACAGCAAAGTCTGAACCCGGTACCGAGAGTAACGTAATGGCGGATATCCTCTGGGCAAAACTCACATCCTCGAATTACAGGAATAAATGGAGCAACTTCCCCGGAAAACCACTTTATTACATGGGTTCTCAGCACGGACGCCACCTCAACACATTTCTTAACACACAGGCAGGAAAGGCACTGGACCATGGTGAGGATGAATTGCCATACGGAGCTATACTGATAACTGAAAGTTATTCACCGGAAAACCAACTTGAAGACATTTACGTGATGCAGAGGGTTCAGGGATTTAATCCTTCAGGAGGAGACTGGTTCTGGGTCAAATATTCTGCTGACGGAGTCGTACAAACAGAAGGAACGGAACTCGCTGGAAAAGTGGAAGGGTGCATCAGTTGCCACAGCGATTCAACAGCTGGTTCGAAATTTATAATGAAATAGTTTAGTTGTGAAACTCATGCAGTTTCCTGTTCTCCTTCATTCTCCTTTCTTTCTCCCTCTCTATCATGAACTCGAGGGCGATAAGTACAAGAATGTTGAATATCAACCCTGTCATTGCCGAGAATTGCTCTTTATAGAATATAAATACATGCGTCAGGAATATCGAAACCAGAACAGAGCGCTTGAACATATCGTATGCCCGCAGTCTCGATTTACTCAACAGATAAACACCTGCAACGATAAGAAATCCGGATACAATGCTTGAGAATAGTTCCGCAAGCTCGATGAAAGAAAGGGTCATGAGCTGACCGTTCACTTCTCTTACTGCATTTATGCCCTTTAATTTTTCCCATCCGATGCCGAAAAGAAAGGTCAATGCGACTATATATGTCAGTGTAGCGAGAAACTGGAGAGTAAAAAATACTATCAATCCTATGTTGAAGAATTTAAAAGAAGTGATCCATTCGTATTTCTCTATCATGAATCTTTTCAGTCTGGTATAAAAACCTGGTCGCGGTAGAGGTATTGCCACGGTGTTCTCTATAATATTTCTTAACGTAACAGCAAAATCCGAATCGTAACCACTCTTCTTAAGATAGCTGAGTGCTCTTTTTCGTTCGTATTCATCCAAATCGTCGATCGGTATTCCTTTCAGCTCGTTAACTGCATTTATAAGATACTCTTCACTGGTCCTCCGCCACCTGGTCTCTATGGTATTTACGGCGATGAGTATTAGTACAAAAGTAATGTATATAAGAGATACAGCAGGTTCATAGAAATAGTTGTTGTCCTTGGTAACGAATTTACCTATCTCGTCTATAAAAGTGCCAAATCCCAGTCCTCCCAGAAGAGACGACCATATCATTGCCCTCTTGCTTAGGAAGAAGAGCAGGCTGATTATAGACGCCAGCATAAGCAGACCACCCCACAGAATATGTGCAATATGGAGCTGGTCGCTGCCGATCTGTGGATAATCGGTAAGTCTCAGGAAAAGTCTTATTGCCAGTACGGCAAAAACTGCTGATACAAGGAATATCTCTATGTATTTATCAGCTTCGAAATTCCTTATGAAATACTTACTCTTCATAATGCATTTTTAGTTTAAATGATTGTCAGCGTTTTGTGAGTCAGAACTACTTTAAACGGTTGTGCAGACTCTTAAGCAGTTTATTTACATTTAAAATGCCCGGGTGGGCATTTTAAGACAGATAATGAATCGTGGTTGTAAGAAGATCTTCAAACTGCTTTTTTAAAAAAGTTGCGAATAATTCTATTCGCCGTTTCGCTGTTCAGCTTTTTCCCTGTATTTCTCATGAATCTTTTTATGTTTTTGGTGTCTTTTTTCAAGGAAATCTCCGAGCATCTTTCTCTCTTCCGGAGTAAAACTAACTGCCATTTGCTTAATCGCAGTTGCTATGTTCTCTGCTTTTTTTCTGTACAGTTCGTGCATTTCGTTCACCTTTCTGTCATACAGGGCTGCATCGAACTTCGGAGCTTCGATAATATCTATGAGCTCATCTTTAACTTTATTTATCTGCGTCCTAATTCCCTTGTTCTCATCCCTTATGCCGGTCATTTCCTTCATTACCATATCCCTTCGTTCCGACGGCAGTTTCCCGGCGAACTTCCTGAAGCTGTGTTCCCTGTCCCAGCGTTTTACATAACTTTTGGAGTAGTTGCCTATAATAAGACCCGCAAACAGGAAATTGAGTATTATAGACAGAATAAGGATTAATTTAATTGTCGAGCTCATATATGTCACCTTCGTAAAATGTTAATTGACTAACTGTCAGCTGTCGCTCGTTGTTAAGCGAATTTACCGAACTTGTAAAATACCCGATGAGAATTCCGATTATCAGAATAAGTGCAAGGGACAACGCAGGGCTGGGAAGGTAAAATGTTCCGAACAGGTCCCCAAGATATCCGAATATAGATTTTGACCCTTTCCCGGTCCGTGCCCTGGCGGAAGATATTATTCTGTCACGCAAGTCTGCTGAGGGTGCTTCGACCTCTCTGAGATTGAGGGTTTCCTCGAACTGTTTCTCTTCATCAACTAGCTTCTGCAGCAGGTCGGAATTTGAGATAGCCTCTCTCGCAGCTCCCCTCAGGTCTCCGGGCCACCTCTCAAGATCGGAACCGTAAAGATCAAGATTCCTTTTAAACTCTTCGTCATTCATATCAAATTGCCTCCTGTTCATGATATTCCTTCAACCTGCTTCTCAGGTTTTCCTTAGCCCTCAAAACCAGTGATTCCATACCCTTGGGCTTTAATTCCATTATCTCCGCAGCTTCGTTTATGCTGAGGTTTTCATAATAAAAAAGGTTTAATGCTATCTGCTGTCTTTCAGGCAGCTCTGCTATACAACTGTTAATAAGTTCACTTTTACTTTTCTTTTCAATAATATCATCGGTGTTGAATCTCTCAGAGAGTGTTTCCCTGTATTCTTCGTGATTCCTGTAGGATTTCTTCCTCTTGAAATCAAGACACTGGTTAATGATAACCCTGTAAAACCAGGTGGTAAACCTGGTGTTATAGCTTTCATCCCATAGTCCCGGTTCGTTCCATAATTTCAGAAACGCCTCTTGTACCATATCCTCCGAATCAGCCCTGTTCATCATGATCCTGAACGCGGTACTGTAAAACTTGTCCGAATAACGTCTAACCAGTTCAGAGAATGCAGCATGGTCTTTTTTTACTATCAGCTCTATCAGTTCTTCGTCAGTATAATTAACCAGATCATTCACCCCGGACAATTCTAAAATATGCACATCATTTGCCAGTTTGTCCGAACTATTAAAGTATCGCCGTAATCTCTCAACCCGGCGGGAGAGGTATGATACCCCTCTCCCGCTCAAGCTTACATCCGGTATCTCTTCATTTAAAGCAGATACTTCTATAAATCCTGCACTACTTGTTGCAGTTCCCCTTGTGATGACCATAGACGTGTCTTCCCATTGGGAATATTTTTGCCAGTGCCAGTCTTTCTTCCTGGGTGAACTGCGGGGCGAGTTCCTTCACTGCCTGAGTGAATTTCTCCATTCTCTGCTCGTGAAGTTTCTGGAGCTTTTCAACACTCTTCTGGAATTTTACCTCATCGAACTTCGGAGCTGTAAGTGCATCGTACATCTCCTTTTTGGCAGCTTTCATCTCCTCTCTGGATTCAGTTTTTCCTTCGTGCATACTCTTCATCTTGTTGATAAGCAGTTCCTGCTTTTCCTTCGGAAGGGTTGAAAACGCCTCGAGACTGTACATACCCTTTGCATATACCGCAAGGGAAAGACCAAGCGTTAAAACAAGTATGGATGTTATTAGTAACTTCTTTCTCATCTGAGACCTCCTGGTCTAATTTAGAGCTTTAAAAATCAACTCTATAGATTTATACGAACAAGGTGTGCAAAATCCTTCGTTTTGTAATTTTGCTGATTTGAATAAATATTAGTCAGGCATCAGTAATGGAAAAAGCAGTATGATATTATTCATACCGGTATAATCCTGCAAGGATATCGGATTAGGCAAAAATACTCTTTTTGTTTTTTCATTGTATAATTCATTAATCTTTAAAACTGGATGTGTATAATGGACCGAACCGAAATTAATTCCATCAAGACCTTCTTCAACCAGTGGAACACTTACGACAGGGTAGTCTATTTTAATTACATGGCTCATAAAGAGATCCTTTCCTCCCTAAGACAATTCCTTGAGCAAAATGTTACTGAACCATTTGATCTGCTGGACCTCGGATGCGGGGATTGTTCACAGACAGTGAAGATCATAGAAGCTACGAATATACGAAACTATACAGGTGTTGACATTTCACCGGTTGCTCTCGAACAGGCAGCAAATCAATTTCAGCAAATCTCCTGTAATAACAATTTCCAGGAAGCGGATTTCTCTTCATATATTGAAAGTGAAGTCGAAAACTCATTTGATATTGTAATAGCGGGTTATACCGTCCATCATCTTTTCTACCCGCACAAGCAGGCATTTTTTGATAACTGCTACAGGATACTCAGGAAAAACGGCTATCTCGTTCATTACGATGTCATGCACCTGGAGAATGAAACCAGGGATCAGTATATAGACAGGTACTTTTCGATAATAGATGGATGGGAAAACCTGCAAAACGACGAGAGGGAGTCCGTAAAAGCACATATTTCTGAATGTGATTATCCTTCCAGCTACGAAGAAATAGGTTTCATGGCTATGAGCGCGAATTTCAAACTTAAGCCGGGCAAGCTTTATACGGATCAACACAGTATCCATACACTTAGCTGTTTCCAGAAGTAATCAAGACATGACCCCTATTAATTAATAAAGGGTTCCTGCACCGGCAGGAAAGAGAGAAATGGCAGAGCCATATTTTGAAACCTTGACTTAAATTCCCCTCAGGGGGTTTTTGGTTCTCTGCTCAGTGTGGAACCCTGATTTTAAAGAACTTTCTAATAACACAGGAGGAGTACCAACTTCCTCATTTGTTATAAACTACCTGTAACACCATGGGCCGTGATGATGTGGCCTGTCAAAGTGACTGGCTCCGAAATAGAATCCCGGGAATGCAAAACCGAGAAAGAAGCTGTCGTTGTCATAGTCACGATACCTGTAATGTCTATAATGCCTGTAAGGCCTGTAGTTGTGACGGTAATGACGACTGTAATTCCTGTAGCTGTGGTGTCTGTGATGCTTGTAGTAACCGTGTCCCCGATTATGCGGTCTTGCACTCGCAACCGGAGTGTTAACCGCAGACCAGGCAAAGCTCATTGCAAGAGCCAGTATTGGTATAAGTAGTAATTTCTTCATCATAAGACCTCCGTTAATGTGCCTTTTACTGCCTTTATTAAGTTATACGAATGAGGTCTGGAAATACCTTCGGTGGAATTAACATTAGAACTTATACGTTGGAACTTGGACGTTAATAGTAATACAGCTCCTGGGTCATAGTCGTTAGTGAGAAGATAATTACAGCCTTGATTTTCGTACTTTTCATCCTGGGAAAGTTCATATAAAAAGATATGGGAATAACAAGTATTTCCTATAAACAAAAAAGGGCGGGTATATTACCGCCCTTTTTCAATTAATATTTGATTCTGTCTTTACCTGACACTACCGAAAAGAAGATTCATTCCCGGCAGTATTACATTGAGTGACAGGAAGTCTATACCATCGTCTCTGTTCCTGTAATGGCCGTAGTGATCACTGTAGTCATGACGCCTGTAATCCGCGTTTCTGTGCTCATAGTTGCCGTTATACCAGGTGTGCTCGTCATATTTTTTGTTCTTTGCGTAGTTGTGATCGAATTTAGCGTTGTGCTTACCATGAGGAACTTTCGTTTTTACTGTATGTCCGGGAGAAACCCTGAACAATCTGTTCCCGTGGTCATTATTCCAGTTCTTTGCATACTGGATATGGCTTGTGTCCTGAAGTCTGGTTTCACGAGCATTCGTCGTGGTAGTATATAATGCTGCCCAGGACAGTCCGATTACTATTGCCATCGCCGGTATAAATAATAGTTTCATTTTAATTACCTCCTTATAACTTAAAATATTAGAGTATTGGCCATGCTCTTTACTAATTTATACGTATGGTTTGATGAAGACCCTTCGGTGTAAATAATTAGAGCTTAGACGTTGGTAATACAACAGCTCTTTGCTCTTGTTTCGTAGCTCGTAGGAAAAGATTTAAAGAATGGATTCCCGATCCTTCGACAGGCTCAGGACGGGTTCCAAAGAAACATTCGGGAATGACGAATATTTTTACTATGGTGCCTGCTTTAGGAAATTCCTCATCTCTTTACTTCTCCTAATGACAGCTCTTCTTATCCTTTCTTATCGGCATTACTCAGGTTCACGTTAAGAAAATCTGAACGGAGGTGTTAAGAAAAATTTTAGGGATGAGGTCGTGATTAAAATTATTTAACCGAAGTGAGGATTTTTAGTAGAAGCTGTGTACAGCCTTGATCTTTGGTACTTTCTATCAAGAAAAAGTACAGATAAAAGAATATGGACTCCTGATAGATACATTCAGGAGTGACGATTTTGCAAACCACATCTTTAATCTTCCCCCTCCTGTACGAATTGGGAAGAAATTAACAAATGGATGTGCGGTCGGAGCCGGAAATGACAAATTTTTTCTAATGTTCCCAACCGGCATGTCATTCCTAAACATAGTTATCAGGAACCTACGTGTTTTGCAACTCATTTAACACTTTGCTACACCTCTGCCAGTTTATCAGGAGATTACAGTATGTTTTCACCATCCAGAATAAAAAACAATAACAAACAAGAAAGGCGGGATCGCCCCCGCCTTTGCTCAATAAGTTTCTATTTCTTATTTTTACCTGTTTACACTACCAAACACCAGGTTTACTCCCGGAAGTGCTACGCCCAATGACAGGAAGTCTATATCGTCGTCCCTGTGCCTGTAATGCCTGTGGTGGTCACGCCTATAATCATGGTGCCTGTAGTCACGGTGTCTGCGGTCGTAACCATTGTCATACCAGATATTATAGTCACGGTGTCCGTGGCGTCTTGAATAGTCACGGTCGTACCTGTCGTGGTCACGATGACGAACATGCTTCTTGTACCTGTGTCCGGGAGGGACCCTGAAAGGTCTGTTCCCGCGTTCACCGTACCAGCTTTGGGCATTTCTGTTATGATCTCTGTCATTCCTGTGATGTTCACGGGCATTCGCCTCGCTTGTACTGAATACAGAAAATGACAGTCCCATTACTAGTGCTAAAACCGGTATTAAAAATAACTTCTTCATAGTTATTACCTCCTTAATCTTAATATTCAAGGGCTTTTTATCACCCTTTGTTAAGTTATACGAATGAATGGAGGAATAACCTTCGGTGGGATTTTAATTAAAAAATTTTAATACCAATTTTAAATTCAACGTCCCATTAACGCATAAATCTGTGCATCAGACATGCCAAAATAATGTGCGATCTCGTGGATGAGGACTTCTTCAACTTTTTCCTCTATCTCATTTTCGTTCCTGCAGACTCTTTCTATATCTTTCTGAAAAAGGATTATCTGATCGGGGAAGCGAATCGGCTGCCAAACACTTCGGGCGCCCATTGGAACTCCCTGGTAAAGACCAAGTAGCAGGCTGTTCCTCCCGATGTGGACTGATCTCTTCTGCGATGCAGTGGGAAAATCCTGGACGGTGATAGCTACATTATCTATTTTATCTTTGAATTTATTCGGGATATTATCCCAGGCTTTCTGAACGAGCTCTTCGAATCTTTCTCTTTCCATATATTAAGGAACTATCATAACACGAGTGATTGCTAGTGGATAATGCAGCTTGTGGATAAATAAGACCTTGGACGTTAAACCTTTGACCTTAGACGTTGAACCTTCGTTAATACAGCTCGTAGCTCTTGGCTGTTATCTCTTAGGGCAAAGATTAAAAAAACAATGGATTCCCGATAGATACATTCGGAGATAACTATTCTTTATTTCGGCATTACACGAATTCACGTTAAGGAAATCCGAACGGAGGTGTAAAAAAATTTGTGCGAGTGGGGTGGATAAAATTTTGTAACCGGAATGAGGATTTTCAGTAGAAATCGTGTACAGCCGTGATTTTTCGTACTTTTCAACCAGGAAAAGTACATATAAAAAACTATTATTAATATATTCAATATGTTCTTTCTCTTGATAGAAAGAACCAAAGATCAAGGCTGACAAATCTTGCTGCATCCGATCAATTTCTGCGGCTAAAAAACTTTTCAATATCAGTTCGCCACCACGAAAACTTTTTTATATGCCTCGGAATTGACAATAACAATGTGAACATTTGAATGCCGGGGGAAACAAATAAATTCTGCATTCCCGTTTTCACGGGAATGACATTTTCTAATGTTCCCAGACGGCAGGTAATTTCCGAACGTATTTATGTTATCAAACGCGAATATAAATCAATAACAATTTTTGAATCCAATATAGTTGCACATGCAACTAATATTAAAAATCAATTTTCAGGAGGTAGAAGAAATGAAGAATTTACTTCTAACTACAGTTTTAGCTTTAACACTAAGTTTACCTTTTAGTGCATATGCAGGGGTAAATATATTCGGTGTGGATACGCCCGTTGTTAAGAAAGATGTCGGCAACAATGTCAATGCCGGATATGTCGCAAAACATCTGGGAGACACATTCCATGTTCAGCAACTCAAGAACAAGAATTCTTTGAGGAATGTTGAGGAAAAAGACCAGTACCTGGTCTTTGGTGTAGATCTCAACTCAATAGGGGAAAGGATCTGAGCCAATGAAACAGATCCACTGTAAAAAATAAAAGCCCGGCAAAATTACCGGGCTTTTTTTAATTTCGTATTTAACTTTAAGAATTTGATTCTATTAAGCTAAAACTACTTTCTGTGCCTGTGGGCCTTTCTGTCCGTTTACAACGGTAAACTCAACACGCTGACCTTCTTCTAGCGTACGAAAGCCATCTGTGTCAATTTCGCTGTAGTGAACAAATACATCAGCATCGTTTTCGCGCTCAATAAAGCCAAAACCTTTTGATGCATTAAACCACTTTACAGTGCCAATTTCACGTTCTGCCATGATAAAGGGTTCCTCCTGTTTTAAAATTGGGTCATGCTAGTGGTCCTGCAAATTTTGATGTGAATCTCAATTAGATGGAACAACTGCATTAAACTCCTAGATTGTAATCATACATCGGTTTCAACCCCTGTCAAGCAAGAATATAAAAATATTTGAAAATAGTTTTATCCCTGATTTCAGGTGTTATCAAGGATATTCGATTTTCCCGGGTAAGCATATGATAAGAATAACTTATTTCAATTATACGTCAGTGATAAAATAGCAGAAAAAATTAATAGTTTGACATTAAACTATTTAACATTAAAATATAATATATGCCGACAAAATATAAAGGGACCGATAAAGAGAAAGCGGCGCTCAATGCATTCATAAATTTCATGCGTGCTTCTCTCAGTTTGAATTCGAGGCTTCATAAATATTATAAGGGTTACGGTCTAACAGACAGTCAATTCGGGGTATTATCAACCCTTCATTTTAATAAGACCGGATCAATGAATCAGAAGGAGATAGCCGAGAAACTTCTCGTTTCCGCAGGGAACATGACAATGGTAATAGACAACCTTGAGAAAAGAAAACTTATCACCAGAACCCGGGATAAATCAGACAGACGCAAAATGAACATAGGGCTTACAACATCGGGAAGAGAACTCATTCAAAATATATTCCCGAAACATGTAAATGCAATCGTAAAGGAACTTTCCTGCCTTGGTATTAAAGAACAGGAACAGCTCCGTACATTATGCAGAAAACTGGGACGCGGCGTAAAATAAAAACCAAGGGGAGGCAGATAACATGATTAATGTAAGAAAGAGTGAAGAAAGAGGTCATAACAACTTTGGCTGGCTTGACACTTATCACACATTTTCATTCGGAGATTATTACGATCCTGACAATATGGGATTCAGGTCATTACGTGTTATAAACGAGGACCAGGTAAAGGGGGGTGCAGGTTTCGGCAGCCATCCCCACAGGGACATGGAGATAATCACCTATGTTATGGACGGTGCACTCAGGCACGAGGACAACTTCGGGCACAATTCCGTTATAAAGAAGGATTATTTCCAGAAGATGAGCGCCGGAACTGGTATCATCCACAGTGAGTACAATGACTCCGAAACAGAAACCGTACATCTTTACCAGATATGGATATTGCCTGATCACAAGGGAATAAAACCGAATTACGGACAGGTGCATATAAAAAGGAGTGAAATTGAAAATAGACTTATGCTTATTGCCTCGAGCAATAAAGATGTCTATGAAGCACCTATCCATATTCACCAGGATGCCCGCCTTTATATCGCCAAGCTTGATAACTCGGCGGGAGTGAGCCACAAACTGGAAAATAACAGGTATGCATGGATACAGGTAACAAAAGGCTCGGTCAAAATACTGGGGAAAAATCTTGAGGAAGGAGACGGCGCAGCTGTTTCGGGTGAGACCGAAATCAATATCTCTCCAAAGAGTTACGGTGAATTCCTGCTTTTCGATCTGGCATAAAATTACATAAAAAGGACCTTGACAATGGACAAACAGAATGACACAAGACAATACAGACAGAACAAATATGAAGTAAGTGACATTTTTATAAACAGATGGTCTCCCAGAGCAATGTCGGGAGAGGAAATTCAGGAGAAAGAGCTTTACTCGCTGTTCGAAGCAGCAAGATGGGCACCTTCTTCTTTCAACAATCAGCCCTGGAGGTTCGTTTTCGCCCGCAGGAACACAGAACACTGGGATAAATTCTTTAACTTTCTCGGCGAAGGCAATAAACTGTGGGCTGTTAATGCATCTGCACTGGTAGTTACAATCTCAAAGAAGACATTTGATTATGACGGGAGGGATTCTGTTACACATTCGTTTGATACAGGCTCCGCGTGGGAGAACCTTGCACTGCAAGGATCACTTAAGGGTCTTGTAGTCCACGGAATGCAGGGGTTCGATTATGAAAAAGCTGCTGGTGAGCTTGGTGTCCCGGATGAGTACCAGGTAGAGATGATGATCGCTATCGGCAAACCCGGCAGGATTGAAGACCTTCCTGAAAAGTTTCGCAAAGGTGAAAAGCCGTCCGGAAGGAAATCGATCAAAGAAATTGTAAGTGAAGGTGGATTTAATTTCGGTTGAGAGATTTATGTATATATAAAGATCTAAAAAAGTAAAATATACTTGTAGTTAACAACTACGGGAGAAATAAAATGACTGAGCTTGAAATGAAATCTATTGCGAATGAATACCTTAAAAGCCTCGATCACGGCAGGGACTTCTTTCATCTTTTTGCAGACGATGCAGAAGTTTTCTTCCCGAACTGGGGAGTCGCCATCGGTATAGAGAGGATAAAAGAGTTATTCGGAGAGCTTGCCTCAAGAGTGGTAAAATTCAGGCACCATCATGCATACATAAACTGGATAACTAAGGACGACTATATCATTGCAGAAGGCTCAAGCGAAGGCAAACTGAAGAGTGGCGAGACATGGACGGACAGTAAATGGTGTGATGTGTTCGAGATAAGGGATGGTAAGATACACAGGCTTTATATTTACCTCGATCCTGAATATTCCAGATATTGATGGCTGATTAGTTGATAGGTATCATTGAGATAATTTATATGTTACCAATCACCATAGGTGCTGCATTAGGATTATTTCTAGGATTCTTCTCAAGATTGACAAACTTTGATCGTGACCGCAGTTACTATGCAGTCGTTTTGATTGTTATCGCCACTTACTACGTGCTTTTTGCTTGCATCGCGAATGAAGCTATCATTGCAGAAATCATTGTTGCAACCATCTTCTCAATTATTGCGGTAGTTGGAGCACTTCGCTGGCCAATATTATTGGGTATCGGTATTTTAGCCATGGTGTATTTGATTTAGTGCATGGGTATTTTATCAATAATTCCGGAGTGCCGGTATGGTGGCCACAGTTTTGTGCAAGTATAGATCTTGTTCTAGGATTATGGGTCATCTACCAAACCAGCAAAAACAGACTGTCAAATGCGCCCAAGAATACCTGACCATTCGCTGGTGGTTATGCCGTTCGCTGACGCTCGCGTAGCAGCACTGCTTATAACGATCGCCGGCAGATTCACTTTTTCTTTATCTTGGTAGAAAGAACCAAAGATCGAGGCTGCCAACTCTTACCGCATCCGGTCAATTCCTGCGACTAAAAACTTTTCAATCTCAGCCCGCCACCACGAAAACTTTTTATACGCCTCGGAATTGACGGTAATAATGACAAGATTTGAATGTCAGATGAAAGCAAAAGACATGGACTTCCTGATTAAAACATTCAGGAGTGACACCACATCAATCCATACTTATTAAATCTGTCATACCTGATTGTCTCTGTCAGGCATTCATATAATCTCCTTATTCTTTTCCGTGATTGCACGGGTTCACGTTAAGAAAATCAGGATTAGACCTTAGATACTAGCTCATAGATGGTAGATAGTTGAATGAGTGTGCAGTCGTGGTTTTTCGTACTATTCATCCGGGAAAAGTACATATTAAAAAAATGAGTACACATAAACAATCTACCCGAAGGTGAATGTAAAAGCCTGAAGCCCCGGTTTATCTATAGTTATCCTAAGCAGATGCTCTTCAGCGCCCTGGTTCTCTATAATGTTGTAAAGCCGGTCTTCTTTTACCTTTATTTTTTTAATCATTCTGCCGTCCTGGTAGATAGTGATTTCACTTCCCTCCGGAGCGGCCATCACGGAATAAACATCCTTTGCCTTATATTTTAAGATTATACTCGCACCTGCTTCTTTTGCCTCTGCAAACTCATCTTTAATATCCCATTTACCATCCAGATAAAGCCGGTCAGGCTTGATGCCCTTCGGTTTAGTTAAATTTTGAATACCAGTTTCACTACTATTGCCGTTCCCAAGATACTGACCGTTTCGGTTAGCACCGAAATATATCTCGCCTGTTCTCGTCCCACTTGCACTTATTACTGCTTCGGGATTGACTATACCGCCGGCAATAGCGGCATTTATATTTAGTTTCTTATTCCTTTCCTTCAAAAGCTTTTGAATTTCTTTTTCAGTTTCCGCATACCCGCCTTCGCCAATATGGTCGTAAACGATGCACCCGTTGATATCAATTATGTATTTATGCGGCCAGTAATGATTATCATATGCACGCCATGTTCCATACTTGTTATCGAGCACAAGAGGATATTTTATACCAAACTTTGTAGCTGCCTGCTCAACATTGTCTTTTTCTTTCTCAAACTCGAATTCCGGCGTATGGATACCTATTATCTGCAATCCGGAGTTTTTATATTTTTCGTACCATGCATTGATATAGGGGAAAGTGCGCTGGCAGTTAATGCATGAGTAAGTCATAAAATCAACAAGTATGACCTTCCTTCCTATATATTGCTCAATTGTGACGGGCTCTCCGTCCGTATTTACGAAACCTGCAGGGGCAACTATCTTTTGTGCAGGTCTGCCACTACATACAGATGATTGGCCCTTTTTATCGGATCTCTGGTTATTCCTAGCAACAGTTTCTACATCAATTGATGTATCACCGCTCGTGGTGTTTCCGGACGGTCTTACCTTGGTTGACTCTATCCAGTAAATACTGCCGATTACAAGCATGATTGTTATAAAGGCAAGAATTGGTTTTGGGAATATTTTTCTCATGGCTTTCACAGTTTATAAAATAAGTCTGTTTATGAATTCGAAGCTGGCTATAGTTGACAGGCTCTGGGTAAAAACAAGCACTCCCAGAGCAATCAAAAGAATACCGAACGCTACTGCTATATAATTCAGATACCTCGCGTAACGACTTATAAGGGATGCAGCACTTCCGGCAAAAAGACCAACAGCCAGGAAAGGCATACCAAGCCCTATGGCATATGTAAGGAGCAGTCCGAAGGCAGATCCGGGCTGACTTGCAGCCAATCCAAGTATTGCGCCTAAAACAGCTCCGACGCACGGAGTCCAGCCCACAGCAAAGGCAGCACCAAAAACAAAAGAGGTTAAGTGTTTCGAAGAGAATGTCCGGTTTACATTAACCCGGTAGTCACGCTCCAGGAACTGGAATTTGAGGAGTCCCGCAAGGTACATCCCGAAAAGTATGATTATTATGCCTCCTATGCGGGAGAGCCATGTCTGCAGACCATAGGCAATATTTGAAAGAACACTGTTTAGTAGTATGCCCAGTACGGCGAAGACAACCGAAAAGCCGAGTACGAAGAAAACACTTGCGAGGAACGTTCCCCAGCGGGTTGTTTTTCCTGCCTGTGCGTCTTTTGTCGAATGTGAAGCGAGATATGCCAGGAAACCGGGTAGTATCGGTAAAACACAGGGAGACAAGAATGAAACGACTCCTGCCGTAAAAGCAAATATGTAGGAAATTTGCGACATGGGAGTAACTATAGCGGAGTAATTTTCAGATGTAAAGCAGGCTTTACAATTTTTGAACAAATTTCTCTGTAAGCAATATAAGTTTTTAGATCAGCCATTGTATTCAAAGTGTTTGTTTCGATTATTATGCAGTTGATAATATTAAGCATGTCTAATCATTATTTGCACAGCAGGAGAAGTCACACTTAAGTTATACAAATGATCTGACATAAAAGTAACTCTTCTGCCTGATTCTTAGTACTTTTCATCAAGGGAAAGTACATAGAAAAAGCCGGGAACATGTCCCGGCTTTATCACATCTCCATCCCTGCTTTCAATTATTAATTAGCTAACGGTTATCAATTATTTTTTTTATTTTTCTCCTGATACCGTATGCTCCGAACAGCGGGAGTAACGGGAGTAGCATGTTGGCTGCTGCCGTTGCTGCACTTACACTACCTGCAACTACACAACCGCCTCCACCACCGCCACCGGTGGTTC